>Ga0209278_1000803_pt1 | contig 21358 bp, 13 predicted proteins | sample JI81BgreenDNA_FD_187504 | JGI IMG/M metagenome (GOLD analysis project Ga0209278, IMG submission 187504) | Wastewater effluent complex algal communities from Wisconsin, to seasonally profile nutrient transformation and Carbon sequestration -... | ecosystem: Engineered > WWTP > Effluent > Algae... | reverse complement strand
TTTACTATAAACGCAGCATAAGGTGGTTTGGTAACTATTCCTAAAAATCGTCACCGAGAGACCTACTCTCATCTGTTTTAAAGCACCAACAATCCGTTGATTGTTGTTCAAGTCACACACGTTTTGCAGCTACCCGAAGGTGGCGATTTCGAAGGACTTCACTGTCAACCAAGCACAAACTTTGATAGAATCACAAAGCTTGATTTAACCAGTGAACCGCCACTTTTGGGTAGGTGCTGTTATATGCCGTTTTTATTTCTTTCGTTCTAAGCTGTCTATGAGTGGATTTACGCCACCATCATACATTGCTTTCATCATCCAATTTACTGCCAAGTTTGTTTTTTCGGGAGTACCGCCTTCAATGGGTGGTTGTGGGTCATATTCCATATCTAACATTATGGCTTGTGCATACTTGTCGCCATAAATGTCTTTCATAATGGCTAACGACATATCCATTCCTGCTGTAACTCCTGCACTTGTCCAATATTTACCGTCTTGTGTGTAACGTTGGTTTGCTGGTATGGATTTGTACTTTTTCAAAAACTCTTCTTCTCTATACCAATTGGTTGATGCCTTTTTATTTTCTAAGAGTCCTGTTGCACCAAGAACCCAAACACCTGTGCAAACTGCTCCTGTGTATTTTGTTGTCTTGTCTATTTTCCTAATCCACTCGTGAAGGTCTTTGTTGTAAGCTGCTTCTATTGTGCCTGTAAAACCGCCAGGAACTATTAGAATGTCCAATTGTGAAACTGAGTCTATAACTGTGTTCGGTACTATTTCAACGCCCATAACTGTTTTTATATTTCCCGATTTTATTGAAATAAGTTTTGTCTTTACACCCATTGCTTGCCCTAAAACATATCTCGGCCCCATGACGTCTAAGTCGTTTACTCCGTCATACACCAAAATTCCAATCGTTTTGATGTCGTATTTTGGTTTGCCAAAAATCATTTCCATTGTATTGATATGATTTTCTGGACTAAAATTCTCAATTTCTTTGGCAAGTTTTAGAGAATCTTCTTTTGTCATTAGAACCTTTTCGGGTTGTTGTTTGGCTTCTTCTTTTGCTTGATTATTACAAGCAAAAAGCAATAAAGCCGATGCCATTATTGAAAATATATGTTTCATATTCTTGAAATTTAAAATTGGGGTTGGCGAAGCCAACCCCAAAAGTTAGTTTAGAATTTTGCACTTAGCGTTACGCCAAATGTTCTTGGTGCTGCCGTCCTTACACTTCTACCAAAACTGCTGTCTGGATTGCCAAAAGCCAAATACCTTTCGTTATTTAGGTTTTGTCCCCAAACAAACAAGCTATACTTATCATAACTCAAACCAATTCTTGAATTGATAAGCGTATAAGTTGGCTGTTCAATTTGATTTTGAATATCAGTGTAATAACTTCCTATGTTTCTCACTTCTCCACGAACAACGGCTTTCAATTTTTTAGTAATATCATATTCGTACTGAACACCCAAGAAAATAGTATGGCTTGGTGCGTTAGAAAGGCTATTTCCGCCAATTGCAGTAGATGTTTCTACGCCAGTTCCGAAATTTACACGCTTTAAGTCAAAGTTTTGATATTCGGTTATATTCAAGCCAAAGCTACCGTCTAGTTGTAAGCCTTTAACTGGAATAGCTGAAACTTCTAACTCAACACCAGATGACTGTGCATTTCCAACATTTTCTCTTGCGTAAGTAAAAGGTGCAACCAAATTAAAGAATTGCAAATTTTGCCATTGGATAAAAAAGGCAGAAGCACCAATACTCAATCTATTGTTAGCCAAAAACGTTTTGTAACCCACTTCGTAATTGTCAGAATATTCAGGGTCAAAGGTTTGACGAACATTTGCAGGAACTTTTTGAGCATTTACACCACCTGCACGAAAGCCACGCGTATAAGTAATGTAAATATTTGAACGGTCATTTACAGCATAACTTAGAGCTAATTTTGGAGAAAGGGCAGAGTAATTTCCGCTTACTGTTGTGTCAGGTCTTACTAAGGTAAAAGTACCGTTCGAAAAAATTGCATCTGGGTCAGGAGCAAAAGTAATTGGATCAAACTGAACACCATTAAATGTTGCTTCACGTCTTTCATAATCGTAACGTAATCCAACAGTGGCTTTCAATTTTTTTGTAAACTGATAGCTCAACTCTCCAAAACCTGCAAGTCCAAAGTTATTGGATTTGTTTCTGAAAACTGCATAAAAATCAGGCGTGAATTCTTGTGCTAAGTTTGTTGAAGGTTCATAACCCACTTGTGAGAAGCCATAAAAACCTGCGGTGTATTGCAATTTGCTTTCTGAATTGGAATTGATACGAAACTCTTGACTATACACTTGTTGCGGTGGCAATTTTTCTCCAATAGCACTTTTGTAGAACGAATGGTAAAAACCAGGGAAATCAATATCCTTAAACGATAAACCAATGGTTTGATAGGCAGAAATGGAAGTAAGCGTAAACTTGTTTCCGAAATATTTTGCTACCAATGAAGAGTTTAAGATGTTACGTTCGTGTTCGCCCACTCTTGCTAAATTGATTTTGTCAGGATTTGCAAGAGCCAAGTCTCTATCTGCTTGCGAAACAAAAAAGCCTGTGTTGTTGCTCCAATCTCTTTGATCTTTCAAGTTCAAAGTAAAGCTTAGACGTTTGGTTGGCAACCATTTTAAATACATATTGCCATAGAGATTATTTTCGCCACCAACAGTCCTTCCATTAGCATTTCTATCTGCATTAGCTACCCCTGTAGTATCATTTTTCCAATACCCATTTTGAGTTTGATAAAAAGCATTTACACCAAAGAATAATTTGTCTCTAACCAAAGGTGTTCTGAAGCCAAAATTACTTCTAACCAAGCCTAAATTTCCTGTAGAAAATTCCGCAAAAGTCTCTTGCTTATTTGTTGGCTTTTTTGTGATGATGTTAATTACACCACCCATCGCATTACGTCCAAATAAAGTCCCTTGTGGTCCACGCAATACTTCTATTCTTTCAATGTCGGTGAAAGCAAAACCGTTAGCTAAAATGTCAATGTTGTTTACATCGTCTATGTAAGTTGAAACCGCAGGGTTTTCGCTAAACACCTGAATACCACGAATAGATTGTACCTGTTGAAACGGAACTCCTAATTCTTGATAAGTGTAATTCGGCACTAAGGCAGTCAAACCACCAAGTCCCCAAGTTCGGGTATCTTCAATTTTCTTGGCAGAAAGCGAAGTAATAGAATTGGAAACCTTTACAATATCTTCTTCACGTTTGTTGGCAGTAACCACTACTTCACCCAAGGTTTGGGTATTGTCAGAAAGTGTTACATCAATAGTTAAGGCTTGGTCTGCAACTTCTATTTTTTGAACTTTGTTAGCATAACCAACAGCACTAATCTGTAATTCGTATATGCCTTTTGAAAGGTCAAACGTGAAATTACCGTCTTTATCTGCAACTGTTCCATTAGAGCTATTGAGAATTGAAATATTAGCAAAGCCAATAGCTTCGCCTGTTTGGGATTTGATTGTCCCTTTTATGTTTTGAGCAAAACTGCTCGTTGCCCAAAGGCATAGCATTACTGCAATGATATTTTTTAAACTCATTTTGAATTTTGATTAAATGTGAAACTGAAAATACTTAGGGCAGGTGCATAACATACCCCATAAGCACACTGCCGTAGGCAGGGCCTTTGCTTTTAGTTTGGGCTTTGCCCAAACTAAAACATTAAATCAAATTGAGTTTTGGTGGTCGGAAAATGTCCGTGATGAATGAAGTAGAATAGAAGTCAGGTTTGTATTTTCCTAAACATTGTTTTTCAAAGAAAGCATTTCGCTTCTTAAAGTGAAAAGGCTTTTGAGTATGGCAATACAACACTTCTACTTTTTCTTTTGTATTGGTTGGTGCTTGTTTCTTTTCTTCTTCGTCTGCTTTGTCAAGTTGCTTTTTCAGATGGCACTTCCCTTGACAGGTGTTATTCTTGACTTCTTTCTTTACACAAAGTGTTTTAGCGATAATGTCTTGGTTGATTTTGAAGGAAACGACAATCCATATCTTGCTAAAAGGTTGCAAGAATATGAGAAGTGCTAATATGTATGTCGTTGCCTGTTTCAATTCGGGTGCAAAAGTAATTCTTTATGTCGTGGTATCCTTGTCAAAATGCTTATTTTTTGTCAGTCTGTCCGTTGGTTTGCGGTCGTCCTAGAATGGCATATAACGGCAGTCTGTGAAAAAACTTACAATACAAAGATCAAAAATAGAAAAAATAAGTGAAATATGATGAATAAATTTAGTAACTTTAGGCATGCAACAATCATAGGAATATCAAGAATGCAAATGCGCATTTCAAGTCTTGAAGACACCATAGATGCCAATAATCCGGTACGATTTATTGATGCTTTTGTTGAAGCATTAGATTTGGTAAAAATAGGTTTTGTATATAAAACACTAAAATCTGAAGGCAGACCAAGCTTTGAGAGCAAGGTGTTTTTAAAAATCTATTTATACGGCTATATCAATGGTTTGCGTAGTAGCCGAAAGCTAGAAAAAGAGTGCCTACGCAATATTGAAATGCAGTGGCTCATACAAGCTGTTCGCCCCAACTACCACACTATAGCTAATTTTAGAAAAGACAATCCCAAAGCACTAAAAACACTATTTAAGCTGTTCGTATCATTTTTAAAAGATGCCGATTTAATAACTGGCACAACTATAGCCATAGACGGCACAAAAAGCAGAGCACACAATAGCAAAAAATCAAACTACAGTCAAAAGAAGATAGATCAACACATGGCGTATATAGAAGCCAAAACACAGGAGTACTTTGATGAATTAGATAAAAATGACATACAGGAAAATCCACAAAAAATAAGCAACATACAAGAGAAAATAGCTAGGTTACAAAAGAATAAACAAAAGTACGAATTACTAGCCGAGAAGTTGCAAGCCAACGGAGAGCCACAAATAAGCACCACCGACCCCGATGCCAGAGCCTTGTTGGTGCAAGGACAAGTAGTAGAAGTATCGTACAACATACAAGCAGCAGTAGATGATAAGCACAACCTAGTAATTGCCACACATACCATCAATAAAAACGACCGCAATGCATTGAGCAAAATAGCACTAGAAGCAAAAGAAAACATAGAAGCCGAAACCATAACAGTATTAGTAGATAAAGGATACCACAATGGTAGAGAAATACACAATTGTAACGAAGCAGATATAACCACCATAGTAGCAGCACCCGCGTTAGTAAACTCAAACGCAAAAGGCACAACCAAGCCGTACATGGTTAGTGAATTTGTTTACAATAAAGAGAATGACACCTATACCTGTCCCCAAGGAGAAACACTTACCACCACAGGCACATGGCACAAAAAAACAAGAGAACGAGATAGTCATCAATTTAAAAAATACCGCACCTCAAAGTGCAAAGAATGCCCAGCAAAACACTTGTGTACAGCACGAGCAAGTGGAGGGAGAGAGATAGATAGAAGCGAGTATGCCGAAGCCGTAGAACAAAACAATAAACGATATAAAGAAAACCAGCAATTGTACCGAAAACGGCAGGAGATAAACGAACACATATTTGGAACCATAAAGCGGCAATGGGGCTACGACCACACCAACTTAATAGGATTAGAAAAGGTAAATGGAGAACACAGCTTAATCATGCTGGTTTATAATATTAAACGTACTATTAATTTATTAGGAGTGCCCGATTTAATAGATAAAATCAAGAAATGGAAGTCGCCATACAAGGCAAAACTCCATTTTTGGCTAAAAACGGCTTTAAAACAGCTCGATACAGACCTTAATTATTTTCAACTACAATTAGCCGCTTAAAAAAACACCTCGCTCACCACTTAAATATTCCCTTTACAGCCAAGCAAAAAAATCGATTTTTTAAGAAAATTGAGGTTTTTTCACGACCTGACGGTTGGCGGCTTTGCGTTCGGGCGGGATTTTTAGCACTAACCTTGATACGAAGCCGAAAGCTCAAATTTAGCACAAATGTTCATACGAAGCACGTCACCCCGCCTGACGCAAAACCGCTGTTAGCAGTAGTGCTTTCTTCCCTTGTCTTGTCAGTCGTCATTTTGATAGCTGTAAAATTCTGTAAGCTCCTCTCGCTACAATGACAAATACAATTGCTCCAATAATTAAGTCGGGATAACCTGAATTGAGCCAATTAACCAAAAGTCCTGCTGTAATTACTCCCGAATTTATGATTATGTCATTTGAAGTAAAAATCATACTTGCTTGCATATGAGCTTCTTTGCTTTTTCTCTTTTGCAATAAATACAGACAAATAACATTAGCTATTAACGCTACAATCGAAACGAAAATCATTGTTTGAAAGTCAGGAATTTTCTCGACTCCAATAAATCGTCTGACTACCTCTATAAAACCAATTACAGCAAGAAGAATTTGAAAGTATCCTGCAAATTTTGCGATATTCTTTTTTCTGACTACTGTTCCGCCAACAGCAATTAATGCAAGTCCATAAACAATACTGTCAGCCAGCATATCTAAACTGTCGGCAACCAAGCCCATTGAGTTTGATATAAGTCCTGTTACAATTTCAATGGCGAAAAACAAAAAATTTATTATTAAAACAGTCCATAAGGTTTTTCTTTCGTCATTTTGATTGTCAGTTGCTGTAAAATTGTCAACCGAAACAGTCGAGAGAATTGAAGTGTCAAATTTTAATGTGTCAAGTCGCTGAAAAATTTGTTCATTATTGTCTATATGAAAAACGTGTAAAAGTCGGTTGGGTATGTCAAATTCTAACGATTGAATATTTGTCAAATCGTCAAGTTTCATCCGAATCATTTGTTCCTCGGATGGACAGTCCAATTTTGCTATCTTAAATGTCGTTTTTTGCATATCACTTCATTGTCTGTTGGGTCGTCCTACCATTGCTGCTAACGGTAAGTATATGCGTAGTTGCTGACGATAGGAAGCAATTATCGCATATACATTGTTCTCTGCTGGCACTCTTTTTTCGTTTAGTTTTGCGTTGGCTTACAGCTCTTTGCAACCGCAGGAACGAGGATTGCAATGTGCTGTAAATTGCGTTGGGTATTTTCTCTTTTCAAAATTACGTTTTAACTCCACTTCATCCTCTGTAATCTAACTGCATTCAAAATAGCCAAAAGTGCTACTCCTACATCTGCAAAAACAGCTTCCCACATTGTGGCTAATCCACCTGCTCCTAATATGAGAACAATGATTTTGATACCAAATGCCAAGAATATATTCTGCCAGATTATACTTTGAGTGGATTTAGCAATTTGAATACCTGTAACGACTTTTGAAGGTTGGTCGGTCTGAATGATTACATCTGCAGTTTCTATGGCTACATCACTTCCCATTGCTCCCATTGCTATACCTACATCACTTGCGGCTAATACTGGTGCATCATTAATGCCATCTCCCATAAAAGCAATTGTTTTAGAAGTATCTTGTTTGAGCAATTCTACCTCATTCAATTTATCTTCAGGTAAAAGACCACCCTTTGCTTTTGAAATACCTAAATCATTTGCTACTTGTTGAGTAATACTATCTTTATCACCTGATAGCATCATAATTAAGTCAATACCTTCTGACTTGAAGGCAGCAATTGTTTCTTTGGCATCTTCTTTCATTTCATCCGCTATGGTTACATATCCTGCAAACTGATCATCAATACCCACTAAAACTATCGATTCTACAATACTATCAATTTCTTGTGGTGTGGGAATATTGAATTGGGTCATTAGCTTTTTATTTCCTGCAATCACTTTAGAGCCATTCACTATGCCTTGCAATCCTTTTCCTGCAATTTCTTTAATTTCAGTAGCTTCTGGAATTGAGCCTGTTACTGGATATTCCATAATTGCCTTGGCAATTGGGTGAGTGGATTTAGATTCTATGGACAATAGAAAAGTCATAAAGTCTTCCTTAGAATAATTGCCAAAAACTTCTATGTCTTTAATCTTAAATACACCTTTAGTAACGGTGCCTGTCTTATCCATTACCATAGTATTCACTTCTTTGAGCTTATCCATATAGGTAGCTCCTTTGAACAGAATACCGTTTTTAGAAGCTGCTCCAAGTCCACCAAAATATCCCAATGGAATGGAAATAACCAAGGCACAAGGACAAGATATTACTAAGAAAATCAAGGCTCTATACAGCCAATCTCTAAATACATAATCATCTACAAAAAAGTAAGGTAGAAAGCAAACTGCTATTGCCAAATAAACCACAATTGGCGTATAGACTTTAGCCAATCTCCTAATCAATAGTTCTGTTTTTGCCTTCTTAGAAGTGGCATTCTGAACCAACTCCAATATTCTTGATACAGAACTATCCTTAAAGAGTTTTGTCGTTTTCACTTCTATTACCCCATCCATATTGATAGAGCCTGCAAGTACAGTCTCCCCTGTTGAAATATTCTGTGGTTTACTTTCTCCTGTTAATGCTGCGGTATTTAAACTTGCTTTTGCAGAAAGCAAAGTGCCGTCTAAGGGTACTTTTTCGCCAACCTTTACTTGTATGGTTTCATTAATTTCCACTTCATTAGGATTGACCTCAGTAAAAGTATTTCCTCTTAGAACACTGGCTATTTTAGGACGTACATCTAAAAGAGCTTTGATATTGTCTTTTGCTCTTCTAACTGCAGCACTTTGAAATAGTTCTCCAACAGCATAAAAAAGCATTACTGCAACACCTTCTGGATATTCACCAATTGCAAAAGCTCCGATAGTGGCTATACTCATCAAAAAAAACTCTGTGAATATTTCTCCTTTTTTTAGTGCTTCAAAGGCTTCTTTTAAAACTGGAAAACCTACTGGAAAATAAGCAATTGCATACCATATTACTCTTACCCAGCCTTGAAAGAAAACTATATCAAAATAATCTAAGGCTATGCCCGAGATAAGTAATACAAAGCTGACTATGGCTGGCACATAAACCTTCCAACTACTTTTCGTATCGTGGGAATGGTTGTGCGAATGATTGTGTCCATCATTAGAATTTACTAAAGGTGGTGGTGAATTTCTGTCTATTTTTTCTTCAAGAGAACAACATATTTGCTTGCCGTTCTCATCATATATATGTTTATGTTCTTTACTTGTCATTTCTCAATTGTTTATTAAATTCGATATTTTACTTAGTCACAACAATTTTGATCTTGTTGGATTTGTGGGCAGGCTACTGAGCCGTAGCTACAATAGACACAACAATCTCCTTTTTTTGGTTTAAGAACTGCTTTACAATTTTCACATTCATAGAAGAATTGACAAGCATTTGTAGGCATTTCTTCTATTTTTTTATGCCCGCATTCTGGACAAGTAATAGTTGATAGAAGTTGAACCTTGGTTGGGCTATTTGCCTCATTTCTTTTTCTATAAAATAGATAGAGAGCATATAAAAGTAATAATGCCCCAATTGCCATAAAGACTCCGCTTAATTGCCCAATTCCCTCAACAAATGCTAACATACTTGAAGCCCCACCAAGCATAATTATAAGTGCAGGCAACCAACAGCAACTTGTAGCTATAACAAAAGCTACTATACTTCCTATCATTGATTTTTTATAATTCATACTCGTAATTATTATGTTATTCCTAAAGCCATCTTCTCACTTTATTCCGATAGTCTTGATATTTCTTACCAAACTCTTGTTCAAGAAACTCTTCTTCCAACCTAATCTGTGTATTGATACTAACGGTGGAAAGTGCTATAATTAGAAGGGTAAAGGCATTGGAAAGAACTAAGAATAGCCCAATGTTGGCAATCATTATACCTAAGAAAATAGGGTTACGAGAAATAGCAAAAAAGCCATTGGTAACTAATTCGGTTTTGTTTTCTTCATCTATACCGATACGCCAAGATTCCCTCATATTGGACTGAGCAAACCATACAAATAGTAAGGATAGAATAAGTAATGCCCATCCTATATATACTAAGGTGTCATTTTCTAAATACCAAAACGGCAAAAGAAACTTATGCCAAGTTGGAATAAAGGCATAAATAGATACTACTATTAACTCAATAATAGAAATAATGCCAAAAACTTTTCCATTGTAGCCGTGTGCATCATCACCTTTGTTAAAGGTAAGTGGATTGACTTTGGTTTTCTTCCAAAGTAAAAATGACCTTAGCACAAATACTAAAAGAAAAAATATAATAAAAAATATAAATAAGTACATAATGATTGATTTAATGTTCGTGTTCTAATTCTCCCGCTTTAGATTGTGCATAGACATAGTAAGCTCCTTTCTTTACTATCTGCATACCATCTGGAATAGTATCGATTAATTTTACAGCTGTAAAGCCATTATCTGTTGCACCTGCAATAACTGATATCTTTTTAAATTCTATTTCGTCATCATTCGCCTTCTCATTGGCTACATAGATATAGCTGGTTCCTCCATCTTTGATAATTGCGTTCTCAGGAAGGGCTGAGGATTCTACATCATTGAGATAGATTTTAGCGTTAATGAACAAGTCTTTTAGAAATGTGGGTTTTGTACCGTCTAAATGACCGTGAATACGGATTGTTTTAGAATTGGGATTGAACTCTTTTCCAATAACATCTACCGTACCATAATAAATAGTCTGACCCAATGCAGGAACTGTATAGCTAATCTTTTGCCCCTTTTTGATATTGGCAATATCCTTTTCAAATACATCTAATTCTAAATGCAGGTGCTGAGAAGAAATAATATCCATCAATGAAACCGAAGATTGGGCATACATTCCGTTATGAAAACTAATCTTAGAAATGTAGCCACTCATAGGTGCTACAATGGCTATCTGCTGTTTTATGGTACTTGGCGATAGATTAGAAGTGGATATTCCTAAAAAAGAAAGTTGCTTAGCAAGCCCTTGTGTTTTGGCTTCTAAAACGGACACTTCTGCTTGTGCATTTTGCAAGTTCTTAGCTACTCCAGCATTTGATTCTACCAATGTTTTTTGGCGTTGTACTTCTAAACGTTTGAGGTGCAATTGTGCCTTTGCTTCTAAATAATCTTGCTGTGTTACTATTAAATCAGCATTTTCGAGATATGCAATTACAGCCCCTTTCTTTATGTAATTACCTTCCACAAATTTCTTTGTTCCTCTTATTATACCATTTGTTTTGGCAGAAACAGAAGAATAGGCATTTGGTGGCAAGCCCAAAGAGCCTGTTGCTTTTACAAAGTCATTGACTTTGATAGAAGATAGTGATCCAAATTCTAAACCTATGGTTTCGGCTTGTGCTTTTGAAAGGTGCAATCCTTCTTCTTGGTGTTCTTCTCCTCCGTGATTGTGTCCATCATCATCAGAATGTGAGGTTTCCGCTAAGCCGTGATTATGTCCATCTCCTTCGGAATGTTTATGACCGCAAGAAGAAAACATAACAACAGAAAGTATTGTGATTATAGTTATGATATTTTTTATATGATTCATTTTTTAAAGTCTTTATTGATTAGTAAGAAATTGAAAATCAGCAACAGCCTTGTTGTAGGCTAAAATCTGTTCCCAATAATTTTTATTGTTTGAAGCCATCAGTTGCAAAGTGTTCAGTAATTCTAAGTAAGAGATTTCTCCTGCTTGGTAATTCAGTTCACTTATTCTGACAATCTCAGGATTAATGGTTTCTACTTGGTTTTTGTAAAAATCAACTCCTGCTTGATACAAGCTCAGTGTATTTTCTATTTCCATCTGGTCTTGTTTGAATTGTAGAAGCTGACTTTGGTATTGATAGTTGCCAATGTCAATTTGCATTCTCTGAGCTTCTATTCTCTTTTTTGCTTGGCCATTAAATAAGGGAATGGATACACCTGCTTGTACAGCATTTAGCCAACCACCTTCATTGAAATACTGTGCAGCATAGCCCACATTAAAACTGGGTTTTAATGCAGCTTTCATTGCATCTACTTTTGCATTTTCAATAGCAATTTCTTGCTGACTTTTTAATAGAAGTGGGTTTGTAGTAGTATCTATTTGAGTGGAAAAGTTTGCCACTGACAAACTATCTGTAGTAGTAATTGACTCTTTTGTATTTAGTAGTAATTGAAACCGCTTGTTTAAGTTGGCAATTTCTATTTTCACTTGGTTTGAAAGTAATTCATATTCATTCCATTTGGATTGTAAGGTAAGTAGTTCAATACGATTGGCAGCTCCTGCTTGAACTCTTACAGTTGCTTTTCGGTGGTAATCTTTATAAGTAGAAACAAGGTTGCTGTACAGTTGCTCCAATTCCTTTTTGTACTGGATTTCAAAGTACAGTTGTTTTACTTTCCATTTTAGTTCGTTCTCTGTTATCTGGTGTTGAGTGCTACTTTGGTTTGTGTAGGCATCTTGCAATTTGTTCTGAGCTTTGGTAATACCTGGACTTGGAAAATTCTGAACTATACCTATTTGATTTACTTGTTGACCAAATTGATTATCAGCTAAACCATCACCTTGATATGATATATCAGTAGTACCCAAGTTATATTTTAGGTTTTGTAAGGACTTGTTTTTCTCTACATCTAACTCTGCTGCTTTAATATTGGGGTGATTGCTTATCGCTATTGCAATAGCACTATCCAAATCAAGAGCTTGCTCTTGTGCTTGGGCAGAAAAGGACAAACCTAAAATCAATAAGATTCCTAATACACCACCTTTCGATTCATTAAATCTATTGGATTTTCTCTCGCTCCATTTTTCTAACCAATAGTAAAGAATAGGCAATATGACCAATGTTAAAAAAGTAGCGGTTATCAAACCACCAATTACAACAGTTGCTAAAGGTCTTTGCACTTCAGCACCACCCGAAGTAGAAATAGCCATTGGTAAAAAACCAAGTGAAGCTACTGCTGCCGTCATTATTACTGGTCTTAGTCTTACTCTGGTTCCTGTTGTTATTCTCTCTTTTATATCTTTCATACCTTCTTTCTTAAGTTGATTGAAATAGCCAATTAGGACAATCCCATTTAATACGGCTACTCCAAATAATGCAATGAAACCAATACCTGCTGAAATGCTAAACGGTAATCCTCTTAGTTGTAAAGCCCATATTCCACCAATGGCAGATAAAGGGATAGCGGTGAAAATCAAAGCTGCTTGTGATACTGAACCGAAGGTGAAGTAAAGCAATATGAAAATTAAGGCTAAAGCCATTGGAACGGCAATAGATAATCTTGCATTGGCTGCTTTTAGGTTTTCAAACTGACCGCCATAGGTAAAGTAATAACCGACAGGTAAACTGACTTTAGCATCTAACTGCGTCTGTATTTTTTCAACTAATGATTCTACATCTGTGTCACCTACATTTACACCTATAACAATTCGTCTATTGGTGTTCTCACGAGATACTTGCATTGGTGCATTAATCAGGTCAATGTTTGCCACATTGTTAAGGGGTATTTGACTTCCATTATTTAGGGTTATGTAGAGGTTTTCGACATCTTCTATTCCTTTTCTATTTCCCTCTGCTAATCGAATGACTAAATCAAATCGCTTATCTCCTTCATAAATAATTCCTGCTTTTTCCCCTGCGAATGCCGAACGAATAACTTGATTGACTTCTTGAATGTGCAAACCATATTGTGCCATTCGTTGATAATCATATTTTACCATTACTTGTGGCATTCCAATGGTTTGTTCAACATTTACTGTTCCTACACCGTCTATTTGCTTGATTACGCTTTCGGCTTTGGTAGCATTCTGGAATAACACATCTAAGTCCTCACCAAAAAGTTTAATTGCTATGTCTGCCTTAGAACCTGTCATTAATTCATTAAAGCGAAGCTGTATAGGTTGTGAAAACTCAAAGCCTACCCCTGGTATGTTATGTAATGATTCTTCTAATTTCTCAAACATATCTTGCCTTGAGCTTGCAGAAGTCCATTCAGATTTGGGCTTCATTACCAATACATAATCTGCAATTTCTACAGGCATAGGATCGGTTGGGATTTCTGCCGAACCAATATTGGCAACCACATCTTCTATTTCTGGAAAATCTTTAAGTAATTTGTTTTGTATCATCTTAGCTGTTTCTACACTTTGAGAAAGTGAGCTTCCCGGTGGCAGTATATGTTGCATTGCTAAATCACCTTCTTCTAATGTAGGAATGAACTCGCCACCCATTCTGCCGAACACAAACAGGCTGATTAAAAAAGCAACTATCGTAGCACTTACAAAAACGGTCTTAAAACGTAAAGCTGCATTTAAAATAGGTGTATAGCCTCTCTGAAAAAAGGCAATGATTTTATCTGCTATTGTTTTCTTATTGACTACATTTTTTTTGAGAACCAAGGCAGCCATCATTGGCACATAGGTCAGTGAAAGTATCAATGCTCCTGCAATGGCAAGCATTACTGTTTGAGCCATAGGCTTAAACATTTTTCCTTCTATTCCTACCAAAGCTAAAATGGGTATGTATACCATCAGAATGATAATCTCTCCAAATGCTGCTGAACTTCTTATTTTTTGAGAAGAGGTAATTACCTCAGTGTCCATTTCGTTTTGCGAAAGCAAACTCCCTGCTTTTTTGACTTGTAGGCGGTGTACTATCGCTTCCACAATTATAACAGCACCATCTACAATCAACCCAAAATCAATAGCCCCTAAACTCATCAGATTGGCGGATATACCCAATACGTTCATCATAGAAACGGCAAATAGCATTGCCAATGGAATGACAGAAGCTACAATAAGTCCAGCTCTCCAATTGCCTAATAGCAAGACAAGAATAAAAATGACGATAAGACCACCTTCAATGAGGTTCTTTTTAACTGTACCAATAGCAGTACTTACCAATTTATCTCTAACCAAGTAAGGTTCAATAACTACACCTTCTGGAAGTGATTTTTGAATTTGAATGACTCGTTCTTTGACCAACTCTGTTACTTGTGCAGAATTTGCACCTTTGAACATCATTACCTTTCCGCCAACTACTTCTTCACCATCTCTTACCAATGCTCCATATCGTGGTGCTTTGCCATATTGGACGGTTGCTACATCATTTACTAATACGGGAATATTTCCTGCATCACTAACGACTATATTACCAATATCATCCAGTGATTTAGCTAATCCCTCTGACCGTATATAGTAAGCGTTAGAGTTTTTCTCGATATAAGCACCCCCTGTATTTTCATTACTCTTTTCTAAGGCGGTGAAAATATCTGAAATGCTTATTCCCAATGATTTTAAAAGATTGGGGTTTACCGCCACTTCATATTGCTTGAGGTAACCACCCATAGAGTTTACTTCTGCTACTCCTTCTATACCCAAAAGCTGTCGAGTAACTATCCAATCTTGAATACTTCTAAGCTCGGTGGGTGAATACTTGTCTTCAAAACCTTCTTCTGGTCGGACTACATACTGATAAATCTCACCTAAGCCTGTCGAAAGCGGTGCCATTTCAGGTGTGCCTAATCCATCAGGAATATCTTCTTCAGCCTCTTTGAGTTTTTCATTTACCAACTGACGAGCCAAGTATATATCGTAGTTTTCTTCAAACACTACGGTAACGACTGACAGCCCAAAACGAGAGATAGAACGTATCTCTTCTGTTTTTTGCAAACTCTGGACTGCAAGCTCAACAGGTGTCGTAATAAATTGCTCCACTTCTTGCGTAGCAAGAGTGGGCGAAATGGTGATTATCTGTACTTGATTATTGGTTATATCAGGTACGGCATCTATGGGTAGCTGTTTGAGAGAAAATAATCCCCAAACTATAAGAGCTGCTACGAAAAGCCCTACAACAAACTTATTCTTAACCGAATAAGCGATTATATTATCGAACATTAATATTTGATTTTGTAAAAAAGTTAAACCTAAAATATGATTGAAAAGGGCATAGTTGTCCCTTGAAAAGTGGCTTAACTAAGGCTTGGCGGGTGCCATACTCCTTCGCTGTAGTCAAAGGAATAATCGAATGTGTAATGAAAAAGGTAGACTGTAGAAATAACCACTTTTACCTGCACCAAAGGTTGCAAAGTAGGCATAGTAATCATAGTGCCACAACAAGCACATACACAAAACGGTGTGCAACTATCTTGGTGGTCTGAATGATTGTGGTCGTGCTCTGCGGCAGATACCTCAGTGTTTGAAGAATGGGAAGTTTGTGGCATACCATCTGTACACGGCACTACAGATAGTGCTGTGATATAAATACATAATATGAATGCCAATATTCTCATTTCTGGGTTCAAAGATAAGACAAGTTCTCTGCAACCCACTTGCAAAGTTTCTTACTTATTACAATTTTCGCATAAGCCCTTTATCACCATATTTGCTTGTTGCATTTTGAAATTTTTTGGCAGCTCTATTTTAGGAATGTTTTGATTGGTCAGACAAAAAGTGTTTTGACATTTTATACAATGAAAATGATAATGCTGGTCTATAGTTTCACACTCACAACTTTCTAAGCAAAGGGCATATTTGAGTTGTTTTGTACCATCATCTATTGTGTGAACTAGCTTGTTTTTTTCAAATGTTTTTAAAGTTCGATACAGAGTAGATTTATCAGCTATATCAAAAGCATTTTCAATGGTTTGAAGGGAAGTAGCTTTGTTCTGCTCCATAAGATACTGCAAGACCAGTATTCGCATTGCCGTTGGCTTAATGTCTCTTTGATTGAGCCTATTTTCTAACTTTTCATTCATTTTGGTTGAATCTTTAAGTGCCTTTTTTTTGTGTGGTGGATTAAAAGCAATGTGTGCGATAGCACTCTTTGCTTTTGTGGGTTGGATTTGTTTAGCTTGCAGAGAACGGTTTTCAGCTATACGCAGGCAGGGAATTTTACCACTGAACTTCATACGAAGAACTGAACTTTGAATTTACCACTTATCTGTACTACAAAGCACAAAACCCCTGCTTGCGTATAGGTGATGTTGTGCGTTCGGTGTTCTTTTTCGTCCGTCGGTTTTTCGGTCGGTTTGGTCGTGCAGTAGGGCAGACACACTCTTTGCCAAGTTTTGGCTTGCGGGTCGGCTGGTGCGACTTGGCAATGTGTGTGGCTGTGAAGCGTTGGTTTTATTTCTATTTTGTTATAAAGCATTGAATAGTCCTTTTCTTTCTTTTAGTTTATTTAATTCTATTGCCTTGATACTTGTCAAGTCAGATTTATATTTCACTTCCGAAACATTGTTTGGAATATGAACTTTCTCTATTTTGTCTATGTCCTGATGTCTGTAAAAACGTAAAGACTGTTGAGCAATGTCATAATCGAATTTTACGCCAATGGAATGTTCCAAAGAACTTCCAAGCGTTCTAAAAACAATTGTGTTTAGCTTTTCAACTGTATCAAAGTCGTAATCAATCTTCTCAGAAATTCTGTCAATTAAATACTGAATGCTATTCCCTGAATTGTGTTGTTTTAAAAAAACCGAAGCAATTAAAACTTGTGTGTCAGACGGAGGGTTTAACTGTTCCGCTGAGAAAATATGTTTTCTCTCAAAGTTCGAACTGCTCTTAACTTCAATTCTTTCTGTTCCTGCGTTAAAATCAAATTTCTCCTCTGGTATGTTATGCCAATAATTTAAGAGTTCTTTTGGATTGGTTGAATTTTCAATTAAAAATAACTCAGCCCAAAGACCGTTTACTGTATTTGTTGGAGAATCTGTCAAGGTTTTAAATACTTCAACAAACTTTTTGAGCGAATCAATTACTTGTTGTTGAGTTGGATTTTGTCCAACTGTTTTTACGAGAGATTCAGATATTCTAAGAAAGTATTCTTGCAAGTTTCTGTCGCTGCAACGGAATGTAATAACAGTAAATGTTTGAAATTTGAAGGAATCATTCTCATAAATTTTACATTCAAGGTTTTGTTCAAGTTGCAAATATTTGAGGCGAAAATTCTTCAGGCTTAAATCCTTAATTCTCTTAGATACAGAAAGCAATAAAACTGCATTCCCTTCAAAGTCAATTGCCACTCGAAAATTTGGGTATTCGGGGATTGGAATTGCATTGAAAACCTTGCTGTCATTTTCAGGCAAGCTCAGAGAATCGTATAGGTCAATTAAATTCATACTTGCCTTATTAAATCAGCTCCCATATGTTCAGGAATCCAAATTGCTAGGGTTGGAACGTTTTGAAAATCGGTATCTCTCAAATTCAAAAGGTGAATTTGAATTGTCAAAAGATTTTCATCCTTAATTTCTGAATCACCTGGGTAAATTACTTCTCCTGTTCTCGGGTTACGACCTTGAAATAGCTGTTGTATTTCATCATTTCGATTTAATCTACGAGTTCTTGGTGTCCAATTATCATAGGAATTTGTACTCATCAAGTAAACCAAACATTCTTCGTCTGAATGTTCCTCAATATATCCTTTTAAAATTCCTCTGAGGCTTGAGTATGTTGCCGAATCGCTTTCTCTTGTATAACGAAGATTGTTAAGCAAATGCTCCAAACATTCTTGAATCGTAATTCTTGCAACTAAATGTTTTTGTTCTTCGGTTCTATTTGGATGTCCCTCATCTTGGTTAAACAAACTTGCTCTTGATTGTAGGAAAGTTAAAAGGGCATTTCTATTGGCTTCAATCAATTCATCTGTGTCGTGTGGTGCGTTAATTCTAAACCAATCATTACCAAAAGTATCTCTATCTAAATCGTCATAGATGATGTTTCGTCTAGTTAGGTTTAACATTTGATTAAGCACTGCCACTCTGTCTAAATCGTTTAGGTGTCTATCATTCAAATGAAACTCTAAAAGTCTATTTCTTACATCTTCTTCGTGTTCTACGATAAAATTGTATGCATCAATAGTTACTTGGTCTAAGAATACTCTACAATAGCCTAAGTAACCTCTTTTATATCCAAAAAATCTTGCTCTCTGTTGAATTGTATCAACGTTTCCTGTACCAATATTTCTCGGCATATAAGTTACAGTCAACCCTTCAACTGTGAATCCTCTATCCATTGATTGTCCGCCCACTAAAATCCAAGAGTAGAAATCATTCCAAGGAATTTGCGGTGTTACTCCATTTCTAGAATTGACTTCAACAATTTGGGTGTATCGCAGAGCGTGAATCAAATCGTTTCCTGTTAGCGTTTCAAAACTAGGCAAATCAGAAACTGTCATTTGTAATTGATTATAAGAACTTCTAAACTCTTCAATAAGTTCTCTTCTGTCTTCGTCATCACTGCCTGAAAGAAGCCTTTGCCAACTATTACAAGTATTTCTTATCCAATTTGTAAATTCGTTATGGTCTCCTTGCAGTCTTGAAGGATGGACAAGCATTGTCCTGTTCCTGTGATTATTTTGCATTTCTCCTGCAACTACACCCAAAAAGAAAATGCGTAAAGCATTTTTCAAACTCTCTGGAATTTCAAAAAGCGGATTTGTTGGAGTAGGAATTTCATTTGGTGGTATCTCCAAGATAAGGTTTGGATTATTTCTGAAAAAATCAATTCCACCCGTGTAATCTGGTCCGGGAGTTAACAGTTTTATGAAATTGGGAGAAAGTCTATCCATTATATTTATGAATAGATTTGCCTGTGGCGTAGCGGTGTATTGTAAAAATGTGTGATGTGGGAAAACATTGCGAAGTGCATTTATTCTTCGGTAAATAGTTGAAACTTGATTTTCGGTTAAACTTTCTATATCAATATTTTGTCGTGCTGCCCATCTTGCTCTAGTGTTTAGACTTGCTTGGTCTCCTTCATCATCAATTATCAAGGTTGGAACACCTGTAAGGTTTTGTCCCGCAAGAATATTAACTAAGTTATTCAAGTGAGATGTGTTCTTCATCACTGTTATAAGCAATGTTCTACACCTTTCTATTGGGAAAGTTGGGTCAGCCCATTGAGCAAGTGTTGTTTCAATTGTTTCAGCTTCTTGGTTGCTGTTAGGGTTTTGGAGTAATGTCCACTTTCTGTCAAAGCGAGTGTTTAACCTTAAATCGTCCGCTAATCGTTGTGTTGACTGATTTACAAGATTAGTTGAAACACCTGCAATTACGATTACAATCTGATAGTTGTTATCTCTAGCTAATGCAGTCAGAGTAGTGAAAGAAAGGGTTTTTCCACTTTGGACATAACCAATTACAATTCCTGTTTCATTATTGGTTTGGTCATTAGGATTACCACACACCTGCATAATTCTGTATGTTTCATCCAATATTCTTTCGCCACTTTGATTTAAACTTCTATCAGAATTAGTAAAACCTTTACTTCGCAAAAGTTCAGTAGTTTCATCACCTACAAATGGTTGCCAATCTCCATTTTGGTTTTGATTCTGTATTTCGATTATTTCTGTCATATCTTTATTGTTTTGAGAGATTGGATATTAGCTCATTAAAATTTCTCCGAACTTCTCCTTGATTTTTGTAGCTGTCCTTTGCAATGATTTCAGAAAGTCCTAAAGCTGCCGCAATTCTGAGAACAGGCTCAATTTTGTTAGTGTCGGCTCCTGCAAATTCAACCATAAAAGGATGTGTTAAAGAAAGTCTTATCCCAATTTGACGAACAGATGAATTGCTAACTTTTTCTTTAATAAAACTATCGCCTACTTCAATTAACTCTGTTAGTGAAGGGTCATATGAAAGTTCAATTGACACTTTCCAATCAACTTTATTAAAGCGAATGTCAAATTCTCTATGAAGCGTTTTTTCGGTTTTGGTTAATTCTACCTTTTCTTCGGGTTCTGCTACAGAAATTGAATTTACTACTTCGGCAACTGCTTGCGGTGCTTTCTTCTGAAAGTCATTCACCGTTTCATCAAGTGCTTTTACAGCTGCTTTATATTCTTTTTCAGTCGCTCTTACTCGATATTGTTCTGCTTGTTGCAGTAATGGAAAGTCTTTAGAGCTAATATCATCTTTAAGTAGTCTGAGAAAAATCTCTAGGTTTTCATCCCATTGGATCCCTTTTTTTGTAAAGTTTACACTAAATCCGTCTAAGTGAAGTTCTCCAAAAACTCTTTGATAGCGATAACTGTTTGGAGCTCCGAAAATAAAATCAGGTCTAAAGCCATTATCAAAACTGCCTTCAATTACTCTGCCTCTGCGAAATAATGCAAAACCTGCTTCTGATGTAGATGCCTTTTCTCTGATTGCAACAAAACCGTGAACACTTAAACCTTCTTCTAATTCAAAATCAATTTCCTTTCGCCACAGAATAGGGTCATCATCTGGTTTGTCATATTGAGGAACATTAAGGATTTTTGGGTCTTCAAATTTTAATTCTTCATTGTTCAAGGTTAGCTTTAAAACGCCTTTACGGATAAATTCTCTGTAAATACTTCGTAAATGGTCTTTTACTTTTCCTACACCTTTTCTTCTCGGCATTCTATTTAGTCGCCCCTTAAAAACCATTTAACTCATTGATATTGTGAAAAATAAGTGCCATAATTTTTGGAGATATATGCAAGAAATGGTAAATTTGGGTTCTAAACCTTGCAAATTGA
>Ga0209278_1000801_pt1 | contig 21469 bp, 21 predicted proteins | sample JI81BgreenDNA_FD_187504 | JGI IMG/M metagenome (GOLD analysis project Ga0209278, IMG submission 187504) | Wastewater effluent complex algal communities from Wisconsin, to seasonally profile nutrient transformation and Carbon sequestration -... | ecosystem: Engineered > WWTP > Effluent > Algae... | reverse complement strand
CTTCGGTTGGGTCGAGGGCGAGGACGGCCGCGCGCACCTGACGCTGCGCATCACCGCTGGCCGCGTGCAAGACGGCGACGCCGGGCTGTGGCAGACCGGCCTGCGTGCCGTCGCACAGGCCCTGCTCGAGGGCGGGGAAGGCGAGTTCCGCCTGACGCCGAACCAGAACCTCGTCATCGCCGGCCTCTCTCCGGCGGGGCGCGCGAGCGTCGACGCGCTGGTGACGACCTATGGGCTCGACCAGTTCCGCCGCGCCAAGCCACTCGCATTGAACGCGCTGGCCTGCGTGGCGCTGCCGACCTGCGCGCTGGCCATGGCCGAGGCCGAGCGTTACCTGCCGCGCGCGCTGGAGCAGGTTCAGGCCCTGCTCGATCGCAATGGCCTCCACGACGCCGACATCCACCTGCGCCTCAGCGGCTGCCCCAACGGCTGCTCGCGGCCCTTCCTCGGCGAGATCGCCCTCGTCGGAAAGGCACCCGGCCGCTACAACCTGATGCTCGGCGCCGACCACCGCGGCGCGCGTCTGAATGCCCTGTACCGCGAGAACGTCGACGAGGCGCAGATCCTCGCGGCCCTCGAACCGCTGGTCGCGTCGTATGCCGCGGACCGCCGCGCCGACGAACGCTTCGGCGATTTCCTCGTGCGCACGGGCGTCGTCGCGCCGAAGCCCGGCCCGATCCCCTTGGTGCTGGAATGAGTGCGGACGGCACGGCACTCAGGGTCGATCCCACGCGCGCTACGTCGCCCACAGCCGTCGTATCAGGGCCGGCCCCGGCCACACTGGCCGCAGCCTGGGCCGATGACGCCGTCCTCGATGGGCTCAACACGTGGCTCGAATCGCTCGACGCCGAGGCGCGGCTGGCTTGGGCGCTGGCGAACGCCCCGGGTCGCGCCGTGCTCTCGACCAGCTTCGGCGCGCAGTCTGCGGCGGTGCTACATCTCTTCACCCGCAAGGCGCCGCACCTGCCTGTCGTGCTCGTCGACACCGGCTATCTCTTCCCCGAGACCTACCGCTTCGCCGACGAGCTCACCGAGCGACTCGCCCTGAACCTGCACATCGCCCGCGCGGAAGACAGCCCTGCGTGGTTCGAGGCGCGCCACGGAAAAGTCTGGGAGCACGGCATCGACGGTATCGAGCGCTACAACCGCCTGCGCAAAGTCGAGCCCATGCAGCGGGCGCTCGACGGCCTTGGCGCCACGCTGTGGATCGCCGGCCTGCGCCGGAGCCAATCGAGCACCCGCGAAGACCGACGCGTGCTGGAGCGCGCGGGCACGCGCTGGAAGCTGCACCCCATCGTCGACTGGACCGATCGCGACATCGGCGCCTACCTGAAGGCCCACGCGCTCCCTTGGCATCCGATGTGGGAGCAGGGCTACGTTTCGATTGGTGACGTGCACACCACGCGACCACTGTCGGCCGATGTCGACGTCGAGGACACGCGCTTCTTCGGCCTAAAACGCGAGTGCGGGCTGCACGAACTCAACGCGGGTTGATCCACCGGAACGTGAGGTTGATCCGCTCGGCCTTCACGCCCGCCATCTTCGGCAATGCGTGCTGCGCCACGCGCTGGCAATCGCCGCGCATCACCAGCAGATCGCCGTCGGCCAGTCGCCATTCCGCCTTCACGGCGTGATCCGCCCGCATCCGCAGCAGAAACCGGCGCTCGGCCCCCAGGCTGAGTGACGCGATCACCGGCGACGGGCCCAGCTCGGGCTCGTCATCGCTGTGCCAGCCCATCGAATCGCCGCCATGCCGATACCGGTTGATCAGCACGCTGTTGAACGGCGCGCCGCACGCCGCCTCGAGGCGCGGCAACAGGGCCTCGATGGCGGGATGCCACGGCTCGGGCTCGAACAGGGCACCGGAATAGCGATAGCGCGCATTCGGATCGCCCATCCAACAGCTCAGGCGCGGCGAATCGACCCAGCGCCCAAACATGCGGATGCGATGCACCGTCCACGGCACCTCGGCGACCAGACGCATCCGCAGCGCTGCGGCGGCCTGTCGCCCCAGCCACTCCGGATCATGACCCACGAGGTCGACGAAACCCGACGGATCAGCGCGACCCATCAAGGCCGCCTCCACCCACGTCGCGCTGATGGCGATGGATGCACTCGTCAACGGAGGCGAAGGATCGACTCAGGAAACGCGCGACGACGATCGCTGGACTCCAAGCCCGCGGAGGCGCGTACCCGCCGGCGAACACCGGGTTCGTCGGAACAGCCCCGCCGAGCGGCGGCAGTCCGAGGTGGTCGAGCACCGCCGCCACGCCACCGGCCGGATCACGTGAGAGATCCTCGCTCCTGAGCAGCAACAGATTTTTCGCCGGGAAGTGCTCACGCAACACTCGTAGCTGCGGCGCGTAGTCGCCACGCGCGAGGTAAGAGTGGCGGCGGAGTGGGGAGTGCTCCGCAAGATCCTCGCGACGACCCGCAAGTCGCAGGCGCTCCAAGGCGAAGGCGAGCGCCATGGGCAGCGTCTCGGCTCCCCGCGCGTGCTCCATATGCCACTGGGACACCGCTCGGGAGACCGGGTCGCGTAGCAGGATGACCCACTTCATGTCAGGGTTGTAGCGCGCGACCCGCCGAACGACCCTCGGGACGAACATCGTGATTGGCGTGGCGTCACCCATCCGCAAACTCGGCTGGTCCCAGTCCTCTGGAGCAAAGCCGGACTGGAATCGCTGGTCGATGTCGTCACGCGTCCAGCGCTCGTCGAAATCAGGCGCGTCGAACACGTGCGCCTCCTTGTCGCGGGGCAGACGCAGATGCGGCGACGCGCGCAAGAAGCTGGCCAAGGCCGTCGTCCCTCCCTTCTGCACGCCGCCAATCAGGAAGGAAATGCGGGGTTCAGGCATGGCCAAGGAGCCGTGCTTGGGCCGCTTCGAGGTCATCGGCGGAATACCAGGGCTGCCAAGCGTCCGGAAAGGATGCAAGCGCAGCCTTCAGAGGCCGAACATCGACGGCGCTGTAGAGACGGCGCTCGACGTCGGCCGAACGGATCCTCGACGGCGCATCGACCCTTCTCGGGCGCTCCATCTGCCGATACAAGGACTGTACTCCGTCGTCAATCAAGGATTCGTAGCGCAACACGTTGGCCGCCGGCAGCGAGCGCAGGCGCTCAAAGCACCAACGGAGCAGCGCCACCTGCCGCGCCAGGATCGACGGGCATCGGGCGAGCGCCGAACGGAGTTCTGGGGACAGCCGCTCTGCCGCCGGCATTTGCCCGCGGCGTACAGGCAGATCGACCGTCTGCCACGAACAGAGCACAGACAGTGGATTCCTGACGATCGCCAGCATCGGGTGGACCGTGGCGAGCGCTGGAAGCAAGGCGAGGAAGGCCGCGTTGTGCTTAACCGCCAGCAGGAAATCCGGGCAGCGCACTGTGGCCTTCAACAAACCATCGGAGGCTTGGGGCGAGCGCACCTTGGCGGGGTCACCGTCGGTGCGGAACGGGTTGTCCGTCAGGTCCCCTCCCACGAGCTTGCTGGGCGCGTGTCCTGTCTCCAGGAGGCTCACCCGTGCCGCCCTCACGAAAGCCCCAATCGCCTCAATGGCGGCAGGAGGCTCCAGTGGAAGCGAGAGCACGTCCATGGGCTCGAAAAGCGCGACGGTGTTTTCGGCATCGGCAACGAGACGGCACAGCAACGTCGTCCCGCCACGGGGCAGGCCGGTCAACAAGAGATCGGAAGACGGTGTCATACAGGAATTTTTGCCAAAAGCTCATGGAAACGGGCGCGCTCCTCGGCAAGATCGAAGCGCTCCGCTGTCGCCAGCCCGGCGTCCCGCAGCCGATGGCGGAGGGATGGGCTGAGGCAAAGCGTGTGGATGGCGTGGGTCATGGCTTCCGGCTCGGGCTCGCAGACGAGCGCGTTCCGGCCCGCATCGAGGTACTCCATGTTGCCCCGCGCATCGATCGTGACCACCGATGCGCCGTAGGCCATCGCCTCGAGAGCAGGTAGATAGAACCCCTCCTGTTCGAGCGGCAAGGCCACCACCACGTCCGAAATCGCCATGAGCCCGTGGATCGTGGACCGATCCAGCGGCCGATCGACGAGCCACGGCCGGTGACCGCGGATTTGCAGGAGGCGCGCGACCTCACGCCCGAGCGCCGGCCGCTTCATGGCAAGAACGGTCAGGGGCACGGACTTGGCCGGCCGGACCGCCGACACACGAAGTCCGTTCGGAATGCAGTGGATCTCACCCCGAACCTCGCCAGACGCCCTCAACGCTGCGGCAAGCGGGTGACTGACCGCGATACGGAGGGCAGAACGTCGAAGGGCGGTAAAGCGCGGATCATGTGCCTCGAGGTGGCCAAACCCTTGGACAAGATTCACGACGGGAATGGTGTCCTCGAGTTCCAGGGGGATCGCCGTCCAATCCGTTCCAGCCAAGAAAAGCGCATCGGCGTCCGTGGGGCGCCACGCCGTCTCGATGCGTTGAGCATGCGACCACCACGGGTTGCCGATATCGATGACCGACCCCGGCGTGAAGTAGACCCGCGCATCCCAGCCAGCGGCCAACGCGTGCTCGAAGTAGTCGAAGACCTTGCCGTGGCCACCGGTGTATCCATGGTATTCGCGATGGAACAGGAGTCTTGGCTTCAAGGCGTCCGCTCGATCTCAACATCCATCGGGACCGGATACAGCCCGGTGAAGCATTCGCGCCGATCGTCGGGTATCTCGAAAGAGAGCCGCCCTTCTTGGCGGGCCACCACGGTGGTGGTATCCACGTGGCGCGACTCGGCGATGCGCGTGCGGATCCGGTAAATGCCGCGCTGGAACGTCGCATGCAAGCGGACATTCACGACCAAGGATCCGGGCGACAGGCTCTCCTCTGCAGGCACGAGGCGGATGCGTCGCCCGCAGATCTGTAGCCCCTTCGTGTCGAGGATGTCGACGATGAATACCGGCGAGTCCAGCGGGATGGCCGACTCGATACGGAAGGCAAAATGAAGGGGGGCGCCATAGCGCACCTCGGCGTGCGCAACGCCGTTGATGGTGGCCTGGGTGACGGCGACGTCGCCCACCTGGTAACCATCAGGCAAGCGTGCGGGCGAGGTGCCGGCGCGGCGTTGGCCGGCGTGGGCACGAAACAGGTATTCCGTGATCACGTCGTCCGGCAGGCCCTGATGAACCACGCGTCCAGACTCAAGGAGGATGGCGCGCTGGCAGAATGCCTTAACCGCGTTGAGGTCGTGCCCGACAAAAAGTAGCGTGGTGCCGCGCTGCAGAATCTCATCGATCCGGGCCATGGCCTTAGCCTGGAAGGCGGCGTCGCCGACGGCCAGAGCCTCATCGACGATCAGAATTTCAGGGTCGGTGTGCACTTGTACAGCGAAGGCGAGACGCATCGCCATACCGGTGCTGTAGGTTTTGACCGGATGGTCGATGTATGCGCCGATGTCGGCGAAAGCGATGATGTCGGGCAGCCGCTGGCGCAGCGTCGCATCGTCCAAGCCAAGAATCGCAGCGTTGATGCGGACGTTCTCGCGACCGGTCAGCTCCGGGTTGAAACCCGCGCCCAGCTCCAGCAACGCCGCCACGCGCCCCGATACCTTCACGCTCCCCGAAGAGGGAGGCAGAACGCCAGCCACGATCTGAAGCAGCGTGCTCTTGCCGCTGCCGTTGGCGCCGATCACCCCCAGCGATTCGCCGGGACCGAGAGTGAAACTCACGCCGCGCAGGGCGTCATGCACGAGATGGCGGCGCGCAGCAAACTGGCGCAAGCGTTCAGCCAATCCCGGCCACCACGCCAAAGCGGCGGCGAGACGCAATACCAGCGGGACCAGCAGTCGATGCGCAGGGCTGTGCCACACCCGGTAGGTCTTAGCCACGTCGCGCACCTCAAGCACGGGCGCGGAAAGGGAGAGGTTTGAGGTCATGACCGTCGTAAAAAAAAGACGGGCGGCCGAAGCCGCCCGTCTGTTTACCTGTTGGGACGATTAACGCTTGTCCGGGGTCAGGTTGGTCACCGTGCCGTCGGTGGTGTTGCGGTTCAGGGCCGAACCCACGAGGCCCGCGCACTCACCGGTGGCCGTCAGGTACCAGCGGCCCGCGCCGTCACCGAACGCACCCGTGCCCTTCGTCGAGCCCGACTCAAGGTCGATCGAGTTGAAGGTGACCGAGTTGTTGGCGGCCAGCGAGAACGTGATCGGCGCGGCACCGGCGGCGCCGGCGTCGTCGAACGCCGACAGCGTGACCGGGCAAGCCAGCGAGCCGGTGTTGGTCAGGCGAACGAACGACTGAGCCTGAGCATTGCCGGCCGGGTTGACGTTCTGGAACTCCAGCACCGTGCCGTTGTTGCGCAGCGGCAGCAGATCGCCCGAACGGTTCGACGGGTCCAGCACGTTGTCGCTGACGAAGTCGATCTCGACCGAGGCCGAGAGAGCCTGGGTGGCGATCTGCGTCGCAGCGGCAGCCGAAGCGGCGACGCACACGAAGCGCGTACCACCCGTCACACCACCCCAGTCGGCAGCCGTGGTTTCCAGCGTGATGCTGTTGTTACCGGCATTGATGACCTTGCCCGTAGCCGGAACCGCACCCGCAAGATCGCAGGCGCTGGTGCCAGCAAGGTAAATCCGGTCTTCGCCCGTGGCAGCGTTGAACGCCGCGAAGTTCGCGCCCGTAATCGTGACATTAACGATGTCCGTGGCCGCGTACTGGAATCCACCCGTGCCGTTCACGTTCGCTGCCGAGCCAGTGAACCCGTTCGCACGGATGATCGGCGACGGGGTGCCATTGGCGATCTGGGTGATGCCGACCGTGATGGCGCCGGCGTTGAACTCAAGGCGGTCAGTGTCGGCGGCCTGGCAGCTGTTGCCGACGGCGCCCGACGGCGAGAAGCGACGACGCGGCTCGACGGCCGGGGCCGGGCTCGGGCAGCGGGCCACATCGATGCGCTTGTTGACATCACCCTGCTGCGGGTCGAATGCCACCGTGGTGCCCTCGGCCGAAGTCAGGAGCGTGGCCGAGAAGGTCGAGAACACGGTGGCGGTGTTCGAGTCGAACAGTTCGATCGACACCGGAATGCTGCCGCCCGAGGACAGCGCGGTCAGGTTGCGAAGGTCGATCGCATCCGTGGGGAACTCAAGCAACGAGCCCACGTTGATGTTCGCGCCCGCGCCGGCGTTCACCGCGAGCAACATGGTCGACGAACCAGCTGCCGGAATCGTCGTGGCGAAGCCGACGGTGTAACCCGTGAGAGCGCCGCCAAGGACCGGAGCGGTCGAGGTGTTGGCGAAGCGGGCGCCGTTGCCCAGCGTCAGGCGGACGCCGAAGCCGGTGGTGCGGCCGATGAAGTTATCGGTCGCCTGCGAGCTGATGGTGAAGGCAGCCGGGTTGCTGACGACGAGCGCCGCGTCGCCGAAAAGGTTGCTGGCAAAGGTGGAATTGGTGCCGGTCGCGTAGCCGGCCGTGGCCGCCATCGCGCCGGGAGCTGCAGCGGCCGCAGCGATCGCGGCAACCAGCACACTCTTGGTGAACTTCGACATGTCGAGTAACTCCGTTGGAAAAGTTGAGGATGTAGCTCTTAACCGGTTCAGCTTCATCGTCCCGGTACCAGTGGTGACTCCCCCGGACCGGCCGTTCGCGGTTTGACGGAGAGGACTCCGCTACCCCCCGGACGCCAAGCTACCACTGCACGTTAGCCAGACATTAGGGGAGCGTCAAGCCCCGATTCACAAGGGTGAAAGCGGGCTTCCGAGCCGGGCTAACATAAGGGGCCTTCCCGCTGTGCTCGCCACCGCCCAATGATGCAACACGCCTTCCGCCTTTGGCGCCACCTCGCGCGGCAGGAGCTGCAGGTCCGGTATCGCGGCACGGCGACCGGCCCGGCCCTTGCCTTGCTGACGCCTTTGGCGCAGGTGGTCGCGTACGGTTTTGTCTTTGGCGTGGTTTTCCGCGTCTCATGGCCGGGCGTCGCGGCAACCGACCACCTCGGGCTCGCGCTCCATCTTTTCACCGGTCTGGCCGCCTTTGCGGCTTTTGCCGAGCTCGTGGCGGCGTCACCCGGCCTGCTCGTGCGGCACGCCAACTATGTCCGTCGGGTGGTCATGCCCCTGGAAGTCCTGCCGGCGGTGCCGGCCGGATCGGCCTTCGTGCACGCGGTGTGTGCTCTGGGGCTTGCCGTCCTGATGGGCGCACTCGACGGCCGTTTGCCGAGTGCCGACGCCTTGTGGGCCCTCCCGGTGTTGCTCCTCCTTCTCGGCATGGGCATTGGCATCGCGCTGTGGCTGGCGGCGTTTGGCGTCTACCTGCGCGATCTCCAGCACACCATGCCCCTGCTGCTCATGCTGTTGATGACCACGGGCGCGGTGCTGTTCCCACCGACGGCCGTGCCGGCATCATTCGCCGCGGTTCTAGTCCTCAATCCGGTGGCTTGGCCGGTGGATGCGATCCGCGATGCCTTGTGGGCGGGACAAGCTCCCGAGGCGACCGCATTCCTCGGCTATGCCGGCGCCGTGGCCCTTTCAGTCCTTTCGGGTTTGGCGGTCTTCCGCGCGCTGCGCCCAGGCTTCGCGGACGTCCTATGAATCTTCCTACGCCCTTGCGAGTCGAACAGGCTATGCCGCAACAGCGCTTGGGTGAGCGGCTTATCGAGAAGGGGCTGGTCCAAGCCGCCGACGTCGCCTCGGCACTCGATGCGCAACAGCGCATGGGCGGGCGCCTCGGCCAGCTGCTCGTGCGTCTCGGCGCGTTGTCGGAAGACCAGCTGCTGGCCACCCTGTCGGAACACCTTCAGCTGCCGGTACTCCAGCGCGACGTCTCTTTACCCGAGGAAGCCACTCCGTGGCCGGCGCCCGATAACGGTCCGGCAGCGGACTGGATGATCGACCATGGTGTGCTGGTCTGGGCCCAACCGGATGCCAGCGTGACGGTCGCGTGCCGCGATCCGCTCGACCCGTTCGTGTTCGAGACCATCCTCTTCATGCTGGGGGACCGCCCCATCCAGTGGGTGCTGGCCCCATCGTCAGCGATCGATGCGGCGGTCGCCCGTATTGAAGGCGCTGCGCGCGCCGCGGGCGCCGGTGACGATACGCGCTCACTCCGGGAACTGGCCGAAGAAGCCCCAATCGTCGAGCTGGTCAACAACACGATCGCCCAAGCGGTAGAGCAGCGCGCCTCCGACATCCACTTCGAGCCGGAAGAATTCGGATTCGCGATCCGCCTCCGCATCGACGGCGTGCTTTACGCCCGCCAGCAGATGCCGAAAGACCGCTTCGCAGCGGTGGCGTCACGCATCAAGCTGGTGTCGGGCATGGATATCGCCGAGCGCCGCCTGCCCCAGGACGGCCGCTTCAGCGCTCGCGCCGGCGGACAGTCCCTAGACATCCGCGCCTCGGCACTGCCTGGCGTCCACGGCGAATCGATCGTATTGCGCCTGCTACCGAAGGAGCGCGGTGGCGTCGCCCTGCCCCAGCTGGGGATGGAGCCTGACCACCTAGCCCTGATGCAAGCATGGAGCCGCGAGGCTCATGGCATCGTGCTCGTCACCGGGCCGACCGGTTCGGGCAAGTCGACGACGCTCTACGCCACGCTCGCCGCCGCGAATCGCGGCGACCGCAAGATCATCACGGTGGAAGACCCGGTGGAATTCCGCCTGCCGGGCATCACGCAGACGCAGGCGCATCCGGAGATCGGACTCACGTTCGCGGAAGCGCTGCGCTCGATCTTGCGCCAAGACCCTGACGTGGTGATGGTCGGCGAAATCCGGGACAGGGAAACGGCGGAAATCGCGATCCAAGCGGCCCTGACAGGTCACCTCGTTCTGTCGACGGTGCACACGAATGACGCGCTTAGCGCTTTCACCCGACTGATCGACATGGGCTTGGAGCGCTTCCTCGTGGCCACGCCGGTAAAGGGCCTGCAGGCTCAACGCCTGGTGCGCAGGCTCTGCGATCACTGCGCGGAACCCATGACGACGATGCCGCGCGAGGTCGAGGCTCAGGTCAGCGAGATCAGCGCAGCGCTCAGAGCCGGTCCAGCGCGCTGGCGCCGCGCGGTAGGCTGCGCCGCGTGCCATCACACTGGCTATCGCGGGCGCATGGGCATCTATGAGCTGTTCCCCGTTGACGACGATCTGCGCCAAGCGGTGATGGCGAATGCCTCGCATCGCGAGTTGCTGGAGCTGGCGGCATCGAAAGGCTGGCGTTCCTTGCGCGAGGACGGACTGCTCAAAGCATGGCGCGGCCTGACGACGGCGGATGAGGTCCTCCGGGTGCTGGGGACATGACCGCCTTCCGCTATCGGGCCATCGCCGAGAGCGGCGAGGAGATCCGGGGCGATGTCCGCGCGGAGACCCAACGCAGCGCGGTTCGTACCTTGGAACGGCGCGGCCTGCGCGTACTCGCCCTCGCCGAAGCGCCGGAGACGAAGCCGGCGTGGTTCGAGCGCGTCGGACGGCCGCGCTTGTCCGAGACTGAGACCCTTGCGGCGCTTCAGGAACTGGCCACCCTTGTCGGCTCGGGGATTCCCCTCGTGGATGCGATCGACGCCCAGGCCAGCGGGCTGACGCCCGGACCAGTGGCCGACGCCTTTGGACTGATCGGTCAATCACTTCGTCGCGGCGAGCCGCTTTCGCAGGCGCTGGCGAGAACCGCACTTCCCCTGCCCCGCGTTGTGACCACGCTGGTGGCCGCCGGCGAACGTACAGGACGCTTGGGAGAAGCTTTGCGCGATGCCGTCGCGCAAGTTGAATACAGCAGGCGAGTACGCGCTGAGATCAAGCAGGCCTTGATCTATCCATCGATTCTCATGGCGGCCGGCCTAGGGGCCGTCATTCTGATGTTCGGATTCGTCGTGCCGCGCTTCTCGAACCTGCTCGAGCGCGCCGAGGACTTGCCTTGGCTGGCATGGGCGGTACTTTCCACGGGCACCGGACTGAGGCAGCACTGGCTACCGGCCACCGCCGCCCTCACCGGGCTTGCGATTGCCGGTTGGCACGGCTGGCGGAATGCACGCCTCCGGCGTCGCCTGCAGGAACGACTGATGTCCTTGCCCCTGCTGGGCCCATGGTGGCTCGAGTCTCAAACGGCCGAGTGGTCACGCCTGCTGGGGACGCTGCTTCAGAACGGAGTCCCCCTGCTCGACGCACTCGAATTGTCGCGAAGCACGGCAGCGCTCGAGGATCGTTCCGCGCGCCTCGGCGAAGTCCAACGCGCGGTTCGCGGCGGAACACCCCTGACCGAGGCGCTCGAGCAACAGCAGCTGCTGAAACCCTCTGCCTACAACCTTCTGAGGGTTGGCGAGCGGACTGGACGGCTTGCCGAGATGCTGGCTTCGCTCGCAACGCTCTGCGAGGAATCCGGGCGTGCCAGGATGAAGCGATTCCTTGCCCTCTTGGAGCCGATGGCTATTCTCGTGATGGGCGTCGTCATCGGCACCATAATGATCGGGGTGATCCTCGGCATCACCTCCGCGAACGACCTTGCCATCTAAACGGACTGTGACAATGACACTCGCATCAAGAAACGCCGGCTTCACGCTCCTCGAGATGATCGTGGTGCTGGTTCTGATCGGCCTGGTCATGGGGCTGGTCGGTCCGCGGCTCTTCTCGCAGGCCGACCGTGCCAAGGTCCAAACGGCGGAAACGCAGGTCAAGATGATCAAGGGCGCTCTTGAGACGATGCGCCTCGACATCGGCCGCTTCCCGACCGCCGAGGAAGGCCTCAGCCTTCTGGTCACGCGCCCCGCCGACGGGCGCGTGGCGTCGCGCTGGGCAGGGCCCTACCTCGATGGCAACGTTCCGATGGATCCCTGGGGCAATCCTTACCAGTACTCGACTACGCCCTCGGAGACGCAAGCCTTCAGTCTCTTTTCGTTCGGCTCCGACGGGGTCGCGCGGGGCGAAGGCGATGCGAGCGACGTCGGCTACCTGCCTGCCGTTCGGCAGTGAGCAAGGGAGTCACCCTGCTCGAAATGCTGGTGGTCCTCGCCGTCACGGCGATGGTGGTCGGCGTCACGGCGCCCGCCGTTGTGTCCATGCTGGACGCCCGACGCGAAGCCGCCGCACTCGCGGTGATGCGGGACCATATCGCCAGTTTGCCGTGGCTCGCCCGGAATGCTGGAAAATCAATGGTCTTCGGCGAACGTAGCGAGGCCAGTGAGCGGCTGCCAATGCCGGAGGACTGGACGATCAGTTGGACCCGGCCGCTGCATGTGAACCGGCGAGGGATGTGCAGCGACGCCAAAGCCATGCTGCAAACGCCGCGTCGAACGCTGGAGCTGACGATCGCGGGTCCGTACTGCGAAACGATCGACAATGCGCGCTAGACCGAACAACGCCACCGGCTTCAGCTTGCTGGAAGCTATCGTGGCCCTGACTCTCCTGGCGATGGCAGCGGCGGCCCTCTATGGCTGGCTTTCGGTCTCGATCGGTGGCTTGCGCCGCGCGGAGGCTGCCCATCTGGAGACCAGAGACTCCCGCTCGGCGCTGGCCATCGCGAGGACACTCAATCCTTCGCGCCAACCTTCGGGTCGCATCGAGATCGGCGACTTGGCGATCGAGTGGGAATCGATCGAAGTTGTACCCCAGAAGGTCGGAAGAACGCCGACCGGGATGCCAAGTGCTTTTGACGTCGCGCTCTTCGATGTGACGCTCAGAACCTTCCGGTCAACGTCAGAGACAAGCGTGCAGACCGTGCGGAAAGCCGGATGGGTCGTCACGAGGCCATTCGATGCCGACCCTCAGAACTGATCCGAGCGCTCAATTGGGGCTGACGTTGATGGAGCTGCTCGTCGCCCTCGTGATCCTCTCACTGACCGTGGGACTCGGGATGCAAAGCCTGCTTTCTGTCGAGAGGACCCAGCGAAGCGCCCTCGCGGCGACGGATCGCTCAACAGCGGATCGCCTCCGAGAAGTTTGGGTTCGCGAAGGACTTGAAGCCCTGGCATCCGATCCGAAGCAGCCCATTCAGGGGCGCGGAACACGGATCGCGGCGTTCTCCCGCCTCGACTTGGCGGGGATCGGTGTTGGTGGGAACCAGGCATGGGAGCTTCAGGGCGTCCCAGGCGGGGTGCGTCTCCGGATCACCCAGGAGGGCGGGGCTGCGCCACTCGACCTCTTTTTCATGGGTGTGAACAAGGCGCAGTTCCGGTTTATCGACGAAGACGGCGGCGTGCTGCCCCAGTGGCCCCCATCGGCTCCGGACACAGGTCCTGGAACCAGTGTCGTGTCAGCCGCCCCAAAGGCCATCGCCTTGCTCCTCGAGCGTGAAGACGGGAGCGTGGATGCGTGGATCGCGGGATTGAAGAACCCACGCCCGCCGTCGCGATTGCTGATTGACGAGGGCGAGACGCCGTGAATAACCAGCGCGGCTTCGCTTTGGTCACGGTCATCGTCATCGTGGCCGCATTGACGGCCGTGGTTGCATCCGTGGCTCTAATCGCAACAGCGGCCGTAGATCGTGCCCGGATCGACCGCGAGCAACTCGCCCATGAGCAGGATTCGCTTTCGACGCAGGAGACGCTGCTCTTCTTGCTGGCCACCCAGCGGATGACGGTGGGTGGGCTGACGGTGGACGATCGTGTCGTCATGACCGCGGATGACGAGATCATCGCCGAGGCTGAGGGAGCATCTTTTCTCCCGCCGCCGAATCCCGTCGGCAACGAAATTCGACTCGACGGGAGGCGCTATGCCGGATTGGGACAAGTCCGCTTTTCCGTGCAGGATGACCGTGGCCTCGTGAGCGTGAACTCCGCTCCGCCAACCTTGAGGCGCCTTGCCCTAGTGTCGCTGCTCGGCGAGAGCCATGAAGTGCCTTGGGATGCCTTCGAGGATGCCCGCCTTGACTTCCAGGATCAGGATGACCTCCGCCGCCTCAACGGGGCCGAAGCTCGCGAGGCCCGAGAGACGGGCCTTCCCCCACCGAAGAACGCAGCTATCGATAGCCCTCTCGAGCTCTCGGGAGCCCTGCACTGGAAGGACGCACTCGATGCCGTCGACGTCGACACGGTAATGGGCCTCCTGTCGGCGAGCCGGGAGGCCGGCGTGAACATCAATACGGCACCGCCCCCAGTCCTCGCCCTACTGGCGAAGGGGAGGACGGATCTCATTGAACGCGTCCTTGCTCAACGCGCAGCACAACCGTTCCTGACGCCCGATGCGTTCACTTCCCTGGTCCCCCTCGCGGAGGAGGAGGCGGAGTGGATATTCAGCTATCCTAGTCCGTCAGGTCTTATTCGGCTTTCTTCGCCGGGAAAGCCGACGCGAATCGTCCATTGGACCCTGACACCCATCGATGAAGAAGGGGGGCCTTGGCGAATCGACTTCGATCTAGAGGTGCCGTGGCGTGGCGGAGCTGAATCGACAATCGGTGATGAGGGCCATCCGGCAGAGGCTGCGCCCTCGCCGCTTCTTGCTCAACCGCTCGGGAACGATCGAGCTGGGTGATGGGAGAGGGCCGTCCCGCCTCGCCCTTGTCGATCGCGGACTCTGCCTATTCACGCGCGTTGATCTTCGTAACGTCGATGTTCGCGGATCCGCCGATTACATCGCGATGGCGGTGTCGCGGGCCTCTCCGTTCAAGCATGTGGGATTCACGTCCGTTCCCGACGACCAGGCCGCCTGCGTTTGGATGTGGAATGCCGACGAAGTGCAGGCCCTGCTGCCTGCTGAAACTCGATGCAACTTCGTCGCCGAAGCAGCGCTGGCGCTCGATAGCGATCCGCAAGACGGGATCTATGGCGTATCGTTGGAGAACGGCGTAGAGCTCCGCTTTCGTAGCGAAGGCCGCCTGATGCAGACCCGCTTCTTCGCAACCTCTCCGTCAGAAGCGGAAGTCCGTCAGTTCGCCATGTCGTGCGGATCGACGGCGCGACCTTCAATGCCACTGCGCGTCATCGATGGCCGGCCGTACCAAGACCATCCCGGCGGATCCCAAGAACGTCTGCGCCCTGCGATCAAGGAGATCGAGGGCTTAGCGCGGCGATTCGGCCCCATCGCCGCTCTGGTGGTCGTCCTGACCAGTACGATGTGGATGGTTGGCTCCATCATCCCCCTAGCCATCGCCCGTGCAGAAGTGAACCGCGAGGTCGAGTCCCTTCGCCCGACGTCCTCCGCGATCCTCGATGCCATCGACGCTTTCGAGGCCTCTCGCACCACTGCCGAGGCCTTTCTGGCACTCCGGAGCACGCGACGGCAGGACGAGCTGTTCGACGCGGTCGCCGCCGCATTGCGCGGCTCCGATGCGACACTCGTCAGCTGGTCGCAACGTGCGGACGGTGGCTTCGAATGCGGCATTCGCTACTCCGGTGGCGATATTGCTGGTCTTGTCATCGCCTTGGAGGCGACGGGGGTTTTCACCGATGTTCGTATTGACGCCGCGTCCGGCGGCGAGACGTGGCGCATCTCAGCACGCATTCGCCCGCCGGTGACCAGCGAGGCACAGGAATGAGCCCGCGCCGACCGCGCCTTGACTCACTGCGAAGCCAATGGGATAGCAATCCCCGCTTCCGCCTCCTGGTTGCAGGCTGCGCGTTCGTTGGCTGGCTCATCGTCATGGACTCGGGGCTCCGGTTCCGCGACGAGATCGCTTCGGACGTCGCACAGGCATCGAATCTGGCCGAACGGATGCGCGATGTCCAAGGCCGGGGGGACTGGATCGAGCGGCAGCGCATGGCCGTCGAGTACCTGGACGCACTCGCCGCAGAGGTCCCTACAACCAACTCCCCGGGCGTTGCTATCGCGACCACCCGGAGCTGGGTCCAGGAGCAGGTTCGCCGACTCGGACTCGATGCACGGATCAGCGTGTCCGAGCCCGCACCGGTTCCGGGGCTCGATGGCGTGATCTCGATCCAGTTCGACATTTCCGGCGCTTTCCCACCGGAACTGTTCTGGGAGCTGGTGCGCCGCATCGAGCGGTCGTCCAACTTGACCCGAATCGACACCATCGAACTCCGGCTTGAGCCGTCTCCGTTCGGCCGTGTGACCTTCACCGCTTACCACCGCGTGGAAGAGAGCCGCTGAAGATGGCTAACGGACATCGCCGAACACGCATCGCCGGAATCCTCGTCGCAGCCAGTGTCCTTGGAGCTGCGCTGGGTTTCGTGACCACCCCGACGGCCACCCGGAATGCGGAGCGCGAAATCGACACCGCGCCACCGGAACAAGCGCTCTCCCCGACGGAGCGCCCGAGGCACGATGCTGATCGTTTCCTTCAGGGATTGCGGTCCCTTCGCTTCGGCAATCGCGAAGGCGTGATCGAAGGCGAGGTCGAGAGCGGCACGCCGACCCTTCGAGGCATTGTGATGTCGCCAGAGCCTATCGCGCTGGTCTCGTTCGACGGCAAGGGGGTGACGCGGGCCAAGGTCGGCAGCGTCCTGGCTGATGGCACCACACTCATCAACGTGAGCCGGAAAAGCGTGACCGTCCGTCGCGCAGACGGCTGCGAGACGATCATCGCGATCCACGGGCCGCTCGGCGGAGCGGCTGACGAAACTTCACCGCCTTGCGGCGACGAAATCACAGAAGATCCAGACGACGATGAATAAGGCGATCCTCATTTCCGCGACCCTTGCCTTCGCCGCACCGGGCATTGGCCATTCGGCAGACGTGCCACGTGACAGCGGGCCGAACGGGGTCACGACTCATAGCGATTCACCCGGCGATGTGGAAGAAGCATTTCCGACAGGCCCGGAGAAGCTGGACACGACTCGAATCTCCGCCGCTCCGAGCCCCGGAGCGGCGGCGTCGACTGCGAGCGCGCCCCCACAGCGGAAGCTCCCTCCGGGCTTGGACGCAAGAAATCGCATCCTCAGCGTCAACATGGAAAGTCTCCCGCTCCCGAAGTTCATCGATGAAGTGCTGGGGGAAGTATTGAAAGTTAACTATCAGGTGGCTCCTGAGGTGAGCTCGCAAGACGCTCTAGTTACCCTTCGGACTCCGGAGCCGGTCTCGGCGGTCACGCTTTACGAGATCGCCGAACAGGTGCTCGGCGAATACGGGGTCGCGATCGAGTACGACGGAAAGCTGGTTCAAGTACAAACGATCCAGACCGCGGCATCGCAGCGCCCGCCGATCCTGATCAGTGGCCGCGCCTCGCCGGATGTTCCCGTCACGCACAGGCCGGTGTTCCAGCTAGTCGACCTTCGTATCGTCAGGGCGGCGGACGCCGCTTCATGGCTGGAGACGCTGTTCGGGGATCGCGTGACTGTCGCCGAGGACACCCGAAACAACTCGCTGCTTGTTTCGGGCAATCCTTCGGATGTCGCCGCGGCGACACGCTCGCTGGTGGCCTTCGATGCCCCGTCGATGCGCGGCCGAACAAGCCAGAGGATCGATCCTGCGTTCTTGGCACCGGATGTTCTCGCGGACCGCCTGATCGAGTTGCTGGGAGCACAAGGCTTCGCCGCCGCGAAGGGGCTGGGCATTCCTGCTAGCGTCGTTCTGGTGCCAGTGCGTGAAGCAAACGCCCTCTTCGTCTTCGCCAATGGTGACGAGGCCATGCGACTGACCTTGGATTGGGCCAAGGAAATCGACCGCCCGACTGCGGGCGGCGGCGAGAAGGGCTTCTTCTACTACCAGGTGAAGAACACGAGCGCGCGAGACCTCCTCTCCGTGCTTGGCAACCAGGGCCAAGGTGTCGAAGGAGAGGCCGCTGTCGCGCAACCAGCCGCCAACCAAACCGCACGGCCAACAGAGGGCGGAACGTCCGTCGTGGCGGGCCGGGGGAGGGTCATCCTCGACAGCCCTCGCAACGGGCTGATCTTCGAGGGGTCAGCGTCGGAGTGGGAGCGGATGCTCCCGCTGATCCGCCAACTCGATCGGGAGCCGCGCCAGGTCATGGTCGAGGTCACCATCGCTGAGGTAACGGTGGATGGCGAACAGGATTTCGGCTTGGGATGGTTTGCGAAGAACGGGTTCGGACGCTTCAACGGCAGACTGAACGTCGGCAGCCTCGCACCTTCTTCGGGCTCCTCCGCAAGCACGGGCTCCGGCCTGAACTACATCCTTGATGTCGCAGGCCAGAACAGAGCGGCGCTGCGGGCGTTCGCCAGCGATTCGCGAGTAAACATCCTCTCCACCCCCACCCTCCTCGTCCGAAGCGGGGAGGAAGCGAACATCGATGTCGGCACGGAAGTCCCGACCATCTCGTCGCAAACGGCTTCATCCCAACAGACGGATGGCACGTCTAACCTGCTCCAAACCGTGCAGTACCGGAGAACCGGTATCCTCCTCAATATCACACCGACGATCTACTCGGATGATCGGGTGGACCTCGCTATCCAGCAAGAGGTCAGTGAGGCCCTTCCTCTCGCTGACGATTCGACGGCCGGATCGCCATCGATTTTCAATCGTTCGATCAAGACCAGCCTCAGCTTGCGCGACGGCGGATCGGTCGTCCTCGGCGGCTTGCGCTCCACTAGGAATTCGACATCCAGCAGCGGCGTCCCGATCCTCAAAAACATCCCGGGGATCGGCGCCGCATTCCGATCTTCTGGCACATCTCAGAACCGCACGGAATTGGTCGTAATGATTGTCCCGTACATCATCGGCTCCAACGACGACGCTAGGGACATTTCAGATCGGGTCCTGCGAAGCATGCCGGCCCTTGACGTGTCACACGAACGCGGTGAGGAGAATTCGCGATGACCGAACGCGATGTGATGGAGTACGACGTCGTCGTCGTCGGAGCCGGCCCCGCCGGCCTGTCGTTTGCCATCCGGTTGAAGCAGAAATCGCCGGAAACGACGGTCTGCGTGATCGAGAAGGCCTCGACCATCGGTGCGCAGGTGCTGTCCGGAGCGGTCATCGAGCCCGGCCCGCTCGACGAGCTGCTGCCCGGCTGGCGCGAGAACCCGCCGCCGATCTGCGTGCCGGCCACCGAAGACGAATTCTGGTTCCTCACCAAGACGGGCGGCTTCAAGTTCCCGATCGTGCCGCCGCAGATGGCGAACCACGGCAACTTCATCGTCTCTCTGGGAGCCACCTGCGCGTGGCTGGCCCCGCAGGCCGAGGCGCTGGGCGTGGAGATCTATCCGGGCTTCGCGGCCTCCGAGGCGCTGGTCGAGGACGGCCACGTGGTCGGCGTTCGCATCGGCGACATGGGCGTGGCGAAGGACGGCAGCCACAAACCGACCTACACGCAGGGCATCGATATCCGCGCCAAGCTGACCGTGCTCGCCGAGGGCGCGCGCGGCCACCTCGCAAAGCGCCTGATCAAGCAGTACGCGCTGGACAAGGATTGCGACCCGCAGAGCTACTCGATCGGCATCAAGGAGCTGTGGCAAGTGCCGGAAGGCCGCGTCACGCCCGGCAAGATCGTGCACAGCCTCGGCTGGCCGGCGGATTCGCGCACCTACGGCGGCAGTTTCCTGTACCACCTGACGGAAAACCGCATCGCGATCGGCTACGTCTCGGGCCTCGACTACCGCGACCCGAACTACCAGCCGCACGAAGCCTTCCAGCAGTGGAAGCACCACCCGTCGGTCAAGCCGCTGCTCGAAGGCGGCACGATTCTTTCGGCAGGCGCGCGCGCCATCGTCACCGGCGGCTACCAGAGCCTGCCGAAGACCGAGATGCCCGGCGCGATCCTGATCGGCTGCGATGCCGGCCTCGTCAACGTGCCGAAGATCAAGGGCGTCCACCAGGCGATCCGCAGCGGCATGCTCGCCGCCGACCACGTGGCCGCGAAGGGCCCGGTGGCGGACGGCTTCGACGCCGCGCTGCGTGCCTCGCCCGCCTATGCCGAGCTGAAGAAGGTCCGGAACTTCAAGCCCGGCTTCAAGAAGGGCCTGTGGTTCGGCCTCCTGAACTCGGGCTGGGAAACCGTCACCGGCGGAGCGTCGCCGTGGACGTTGAAGGTCTCGCCGGACTGGAGTTCGCTGACGAAGCTGTCGCAGCAGGAGTCGCCGAAGCGCGACTACGTCGAGCGCAGCCTCGCGCCGCGCGACCGCCTGGCGGGCGTCTACTTCGCCGCGACCGAGCACGACGAGGACCAGCCGGTGCACCTGCGCGTGGCCGACACCAACGTCTGCATCACCCAATGCGCCGAGGAGTACGGCAACCCCTGCACGCGCTTCTGCCCCGCCGGTGTCTACGAGATCGTCAAGGACGAGGCCGGGTCGCGCCTGCAGATCAACGCGGCCAACTGCGTGCACTGCAAGACCTGCGACATCAAGGACCCCTACCAGATCATCGACTGGGTGACGCCGGAAGGCGCCGCGGGCCCCAACTACCAGAACCTCTGAAGACCCCCCGAATGCCCACTTGGCTTGTCACCGGCGGCGCCGGCTTCATCGGCGGCAATTTCGTGCTCGAAGCGCGCCAGCGCGGCCTCGCGCGCATCATCAACCTCGATGCGCTGACCTACGCCGGCAACCGCGACACGCTGGCCGCGCTCGACGGCGACGCCGACCACACGTTCGTGCACGGCGACATCGGTGACCGCGCGCTGGTTTCGCGACTGCTCGCCGAACACGGCGTCGATGCGGTGATCAACTTCGCCGCCGAAAGCCATGTCGACCGCTCGATCGACGGCCCGGCCGCCTTCATCCAGACCAATGTCGTCGGCACGCTGGCGCTGCTGGAAGCCACCCGCGACTACTGGAAGGCGCTGCCGGCCGAGCGCGCCGCCGCGTTCCGCTTCCTGCATGTCTCGACCGACGAGGTGTACGGCTCGCTCGGCGAGATCGGCTACTTCACTGAGGAAACCCCCTTCGCGCCGAACTCGCCTTACTCGGCCTCGAAGGCGGCGTCCGACCATCTCGTGCGCGCCTTCCACCACACCTATGGGCTGCCGGTCCTGACGACGAACTGCTCGAACAACTACGGGCCGTTCCAGTTCCCCGAGAAGCTGATCCCGCTGATGATCCAGAAGCTGGTCAAGGGCGAGTCGCTGCCGGTCTATGGCGACGGCAGCAACATCCGCGACTGGCTGTTCGTCGGCGATCACTGCGCCGCCATCCGCGACGTGCTCGCGGGCGGCCGCGTCGGCGAGACCTACAACGTCGGTGGTGATGCCGAGCGCCGCAACATCGAGGTCGTGCACGCCCTGTGCGACGCCCTCGATGCGCGCCGCCCGCGTAACGACGGCCAGTCGCGCCGCGTGCAGATCACCTTCGTCAAGGACCGCCCGGGCCACGACAAGCGCTACGCCATCGACGCCTCGAAGCTGAAGCGCGAGCTGGGCTGGGCGCCGACCGTCAGCTTCGAGCAGGGCCTCGCCCGCACCATCGACTGGTACCTCGACAACGAGGCATGGGTGGGGAAGATCCTCGACGGCAGCTACCGCCTCGAACGCATCGGCACGCAGGCCTGAGGAGGGCGCCATGACGCAACGCAAGGGCATCATCCTCGCCGGCGGGTCCGGCACGCGGCTCTATCCGATCACCAAGGGCGTCAGCAAGCAGCTGCTGCCGGTGTACGACAAGCCGATGATCTACTACCCCCTGAGCGTGCTGATGCTCGCCGGCATCCGCGAGGTGCTGATCATCAACACCCCGCACGAGCAGACCATGTTCAAAGCCCT
>Ga0209278_1000800_pt1 | contig 21478 bp, 17 predicted proteins | sample JI81BgreenDNA_FD_187504 | JGI IMG/M metagenome (GOLD analysis project Ga0209278, IMG submission 187504) | Wastewater effluent complex algal communities from Wisconsin, to seasonally profile nutrient transformation and Carbon sequestration -... | ecosystem: Engineered > WWTP > Effluent > Algae... | reverse complement strand
CAGGCCAGCGATCAACGGGATGATCGTCATCTGCAGGGCCTGCAGCCAGAGGTTGCCGATGGCGTCGGTGATGGGCAGCAGTGGCTGGCCGAGATCGGCCGGCAGCAGCGCGCCTGCCGCCAACCCTGCCAGCAGCGCCAGGAAGATCCGCAGCGTCAGGCTCATTTCGTGCCGCCCGGGGCCGGCAGCGTGCCCATCGTCACATAGAGCTTGGCCAGATCATCAACGCCCATCGCAGGCACCGGCTTCACGCGCGATGTTTCCACGAACAGCATGCCACCGCCTACCGGCACCGGCGCGGTGGGGATGAGGATCAGATAGCGCGGGCCCTGGCCGAAATCGTGGATGCGTGGGCTAGTGAGCAGGGCCAGCGCCTCCACCGTGTCGCCAAAGCTGACCGACACGACCGACATGCCGCTCATCTCGCCGCCGGGCGCTGCGCCCATCATGCGCACGAACTGCGCCAGCGGGCGATAAAGCGGGCCGATGCCGGGGATGCGTGAGATCAGCCCATCCAGTCCGCCTTCCAGCTGCGGACGAAAGCGCGTCTGCACCGCAAGGCCGATCAGCCACACCAGCAGCGCGGCCATGCCCAGTCCGGCCCAGAAGGCCGCGAAGGGGGATGGCGTGAAGATCATCCCCGCGGCGCCCAGCGCGTGGCCCAATGGCGTGTCGGGCCCCAGCGCCGCCACGAGATAGCCCGACAGCCAGTTCAGGATGATGAGGGTGAGCAGCACCGGGGCGAGGAACAGCAGCCCGGTGGCAAAGGGCGCGAGGATGCGGCGGAGCAGGGGCCCGCCCAACTCAGAGCCCCGCCAGGATCGCGTCGCCCATCGCCGCCGTGGTCAGGGTGCCGCCCAGATCGGGCGTGCGCGCACCGCTGTTCAGCGCGGCTTCCACCGCGGCTTCCACCTTGTCTGCCAGTGCCGGCGCACCCAGGCTGTAGCGCAGCGCCATGGCGAGGCTGAGCACCGAGGCGCAAGGGTTGGCGACACCGCGCCCGGCAATGTCGGGTGCCGAACCGTGGATCGGTTCATACAGGCCCGGCTTGCCGGCATCGCCGATGGCGGCCGATGGCAGCATGCCCAGCGACCCGGTAAGCATGGCCGCTTCATCGGACAATATGTCGCCGAACAGATTGTCGGTGAGGATCACGTCGAACTGCTTGGGATATTTCACCAGCTGCATGGCCATGTTGTCGGCCAGCATGTGGGAAAGCTTGATGTCCGGATATTCGGCGTCGCGAAGGGCCTGAACCTCTTCGCGCCACATCAGGCCGGCTTCCATCACGTTGCCCTTTTCGGCGGAAACCACCTCGCCCTTGCGGGTGCGCGCCAGATCGAAGGCGATGCGGGCGACGCGCTGGATTTCCGACGTGGTGTACACGTGCGTGTTGACGCCGCGGCGCTGGCCATCGGGCAGGGTTTCGACACCGCGAGGGCTGCCGAAATAGACGCCGCCGGTCAGCTCGCGCACGAACAAGATATCCAGCCCCTCCACGAACACGCGCTTCAGGGTGGAGGCTTCGGCCAGCGCCGCAAAACAGCGCGCCGGGCGCAGGTTGGCATAGACGTTCATGCCCGCCCGCAGGCCCAGCAGGCCGGCTTCGGGCCGCGTGTCATAGCTTTGCCTTGCCCATTGCGGGCCGCCCACCGCGCCCATCAGCACGGCATCGCTGGCCAGTGCCCGGGCCAGCGTGTCCTCGGTCAACGGCACGCCGTGCGCGTCGATGCTGGCGCCGCCAAAGGGCGCCTCTTCCACGGCCAGATCAAGGCCCTGGTTGATCAGGCGCCCGGCAACGCGGCGCGCGACGGCGGTGACTTCGGGGCCAATGCCATCCCCGGGCAGCAGCAGCAGTGTCTTGGTCATGCCCGGCCCTTACCGGCATTCACCCGGTCTGCCAACGCCGTCAAACGGGCACCGCGCCTGCGTGGCGCGCCCCGGTTGGCCCTTGGTTGGCCCTTAGTTGGCTATCCCTTGCGTGCGCCGTGCCTGCACGCGGGCCAGCGTGTCGGCCCGGCAGCGATCGACCAGCCGCGATTCGGCCAGATCGCGCAGCGTGGTGAAGGTGCACACCTGCCGTGCGGCGCGCCACAGGCGCCGGTCCAGCGTGCGCTGGCCATCGGCGCTCGAAAGGTCGAGATCGTGGGTCACCACGGTCACGCTGTGCCCGGATGGCACGGTGATCATCGGCTCGGCAACGGCCGGCACCGCCACGGCGGCGGCCAGGCAAAGGGTTGCAATCAGGCGCATCGTCATTCTCCCCGGCGCGCGGCGACTCTGCCGGTCGTCTGCGGGCCATGATCTGCCGGGTGCGGCAGGCTGTCGCAGCTTACGCCGATTGCGCGGGAGAATCTACGTCAAATGACGTACGCGCCGGTTCAGCCGGCGGCGCCAGCGATCCACGGACGTTCGGCCGCCAGCCGGGCTTCATGGCTGCCGATGGCGTCGGTCATCGCCAGCGTCAGCCCGATCTCGTCGAGGCCGTTGACCAGGCAATGCTTGCGGAACGGGTCCATCGGGAATTCGAAGCGATCCTGGAACGGGGTCGTGACCACCTGGTTTTCCAGATCGACCGTGATCGGCTGGCCATCCTTCGCCACCTCCAGCAGCCGATCCACGGCCTCCTGCGACAGGGTGACGAGCAGCAGGCCGTTCTTGAAGGCGTTGCCGGCGAAAATGTCGGCGAAGCCCGGCGAGATCACCACGCGGATGCCGAGATCGGCCAGCGCCCAGGGCGCGTGTTCGCGGCTGGAGCCGCAACCGAAATTGTGGCCGGCGATCAGGATCGGCGCACCGGCGTGGGTGTCGAACACATTGTCCGGCGTTTCGCGCAGCGCGGCGAAGGCACCCTGGCCCAGCCCGGCGCGGGTGATGGTTTTCAGATAGCGCGCCGGAATGATCACATCGGTATCGATGTTGGCGGCGCCGAACGGGATGGCCTGGCCGGAAAGCGTGGTGAAGGGCTGCATGGCAGGCGCGATGCCACAGCCGCTTCCTGCGGGCAATCCGGCTTTCGCCGTCACGCCGACGGGCCTACAAGACGCGCATGGCCCAGCATCTCTATCTTGTCGACGGCAGCAGCTTCATCTTCCGCGCCTACCACCGCCTGCCACCGCTCACCGATCCCGAAGGCACGCCGGTCGGCGCCGTCTATGGCTTCACGGCGATGCTGTGGAAGCTGATCGCCGAGCTGAACCGCGCAGAGGCGCCCACCCATCTGGCCGTGGTGCTGGATGCCGGCAGCCACACCTTCCGCAACGACATGTATGATGGCTACAAGGCCAACCGGCCGCCGCCGCCGGAAGATCTGGTGCCCCAGTTCCCGTTGATCCGCGATGCAGTGCGGGCCTTTTCCGTGCCCTGCTTCGAACAGGCCGGCGTGGAGGCAGACGACATCATCGCATCCTACGTGGTGGCGGCGCGCGGCGAAGGCTTCGATGTCACCGTGGTCAGTTCCGACAAGGATCTGATGCAGCTCGTCGGCCCCGGCGTGAACCTGCTCGACACGATGAAGAACGAGGTGATCGGCCGCGACCAGGTGATCGACAAGTTCGGCGTGCCGCCAGAGCAGGTGGGCGAGGTTCTGGCGCTGATGGGCGACACCGCCGACAACGTGCCCGGCGTGCGCGGCATCGGGCCGAAGACCGCGGCTGATCTGATCCGCGAACATGGCGACGTGGAGGGCGTGATCGCCAACATCGATGCCATCAAGAAGCCCAAGCTGAAGGAAACGCTGGCCGCGTCCATCGACATGGCACGCCTGTCCCGCGAGCTGGTGCGGCTGAAGGATGATCTGCCGCTGCCGGCCCCGCTGGACGAATTGACCCTGAAGGAACCGCCGCACGAACCGCTGGCCGCCTTCCTGAAGAAGCACGGCTTCCGCGCCATGCTGGCCAAGCTGGGCAGCACCGGTTCGGGCGGCCCGGCGCCGGACACGCACCGGCCCTCCACGGCACATGTGCCGGACGATGATGTCGCCTTTGTCCACGCCGAGTACGAGACGGTGACGACGCTGGAGCGGCTGGACTGGTGGATATCCGAAGCGACGCGGCTGGGCCAGGTGGCGGTGGACACCGAAACCACCAGCACCGATCAGATGCGCGCCGATCTGGTGGGCATCAGCCTGTGCACGGCGCCCGGCAAGGCCTGTTACATTCCGGTGGCGCACGGCAGCGGCGACGGCATGTTTGCGGAACGTCCGCCGCAGCTTTCGTTGAAGGACGCCATCGACCGGCTGAACCCGCTGTTCGCCGATCCGGCGGTGCTGAAGATCGGCCAGAATCTGAAATATGATCTGATCGTGCTGGCTCGCCACGGTGTGCCTGTGCTCAGCCCCTTCGATGACACGATGCTGCTGTCCTACGCGCTCGATGCCGGGCGCTGGAACCATGGCATGGATGATCTGTCGGCCCGGCACCTTGGCCACACGCCCATCGCCTACAAGGAGGTGACCAAGGGGCTGAAGAGCTTTGCCGAGGTCGACCTGCGCAAGGCCACCGATTATGCGGCCGAGGATGCCGATGTGACCTTCCGGCTGTGGCAGGGCTTCCGCCGCCGGCTGTGGAAGGAACAGGTGACCGCCATCCACGAGACTGTGGACCGGCCCTTGCTGCCGGTGATCGCGCAGATGGAGATGGCCGGCATCAAGGTGGACCGCGCCGAACTGGCCCGCCTGTCCGCCGCGTACGAGGTGGAGATCAACCGGCTGGAGGGCGAGATTCACGAACTGGCCGGCACCCAGTTCACCATCGGCAGCCCCAAGCAGCTGGGCGAAATCCTGTTCGACAAGCTTGGTTACAAGGGCGGCAAGAAGAGCAGCAAGACCGGTGCCTGGACCACGGATGCGAGTGAACTTGAGCGCCTGGCCGAGGAAGGCGCGCCGATTGCCCAGAAGGTGCTGGACTGGCGCCAGCACTCAAAGCTGAAATCCACCTACACCGACGCGCTGCAACAGCAGATCAACCCGCAGACAGACCGGGTGCACACCAATTTTCACCTCGCGGCGACCTCGACCGGGCGATTGAGTTCCAATGATCCCAATCTGCAGAACATCCCCATCCGCACCGAGATGGGCCGGCGCATCCGCCATGCCTTCGTGGCGGCGCGGGGCCCAAGTGCAAACAACGTCATCATGGCGGCGGACTACAACCAGATTGAACTCAGGCTGGTGGCCCACATCGCCGACGTGCCGGAATTGAAAGCAGTGTATGCCGAAGGCGGCGATGTCCACGCGCTCACGGCCAAGGAAGTGTTCGGCCATGTCGATCGCGACACCCGCGCCCGCGCCAAGACCATCAACTTCTCGATCATCTACGGCATTTCGGCCTTTGGCCTGGCCGCCCGTCTGGGCATCGATCGGAGCGAGGCGGCGCGCTATATTGAGCTTTATTTCAGCCGCTTCCCGGGCATCCGCAACTACATGGCCGAGACCATCGCCTTCGCGAAGGACCGGGGCTTCGTGACGACGCTGTTCGGCCGCAAGTGCCACGCGCCGCTGATTTCATCGAAGAACCAGGGCGAGCGCCAGTTTGCCGAGCGTGCCGTGGTCAACGCCCGCGTGCAGGGCACGGCGGCCGACATCATCAAGCGCGCCATGGTGCAGATGCCGGGCGCCCTGAAAGAGGCTGGGCTGACGGGCACCAGGATGTTGCTGCAGGTGCACGACGAACTGGTGTTCGAAGTGCCGGAGGCCGAGGTTGAGGCCGTGCAGCCGGTGATCCATCGCGTGATGGAAAATGCCCACCGCCCGCTGGTGGACTTGAGTGTGCCGCTGGGTGTGGAAATCGGCCACGGGCCAAGCTGGGGCGACGCGCACTAGGCCGGGGCAAGCCCCTTCCCCCGCAGCCAGTCCAGCATCGCCGCGTTCACCGCGTCGGGCGCTTCCTGCTGGACCCAGTGCGAGACGCCGGGAAAGCGCACCAGCGTGAAGTCCTTCACGTGCGGGCCATAGCCCTCGGTGAGCTTCAGATCGAGCGCCTTGTCCTCCTCGCCCCACAGCATCAGCGTGGGCACCTCGATGGGCGGAGCGGTCTCGCCCAGGATGCCGAGGTTGGCGCGGTAATAGTTGATCATCGCCGTCAACGCGCCGGGGATCAGGGCGTTCCGGCGATATTCGTCCAGCACATGTGGCGGGAACATCGTCTTGTTCACCGCCATGTTGAGGAAGGCATTGGCCACCCCCTGCGCCCGGTTCTGGCGGAGCAGAAATTCGGGCAACCACGGGATCTGGAAGAAGGCGACATACCAGCTTTTCAACCGCTGCGGCCAATAGTGCTTGATGAGATCGCCGAACACCGTGGGGTGCGGCACGTTCATGATGACGAGGCCATCAAGTTGGACCGCACGCCGCATCGCCACCACCCAGGCGATCGCCGCGCCCCAATCATGCGCCACCAGCAATCTGCGGCGCGGCTTGAGCGCGTCGAACATGCCCGCCACGTCGTCCACCAGATGATCGATATGGTAGGCGGCTTTCCCTTCTGGCCGGCTGGACTGGCCATAGCCGCGCAAATCCGGCGCCACCGCCCGCCAGCCCTGCGCGGCAAGGAATGGCAACTGATAGCGCCAGGAAAAGCATGATTCGGGAAAGCCGTGCAGGCACAACGCCACGTCCGGGCCTTCACCGGCTTCATCGCAGGCGAAGTCCAGTCCGTTGGCCTTCAGGGTCATCACGCGTTGAAGTTGAGCTTCAGCCCCGGCCGTGGCCAGCGGCACTTGGCCAGCTTGCCGGTGGTGGACAGGCAGACGAAGGCGTCCATCATGTCATCGCCGCCAAAGCAGATGTTGGTGGTGAGCAGATCGGGGAAGGGGAAATATTCCTGTGCGCCGGTGGCTGGATCGATGCTGGTGATGCCGGCGCTTTCGATCAGCGTGGCCTGCGCGATGTGGCCATCGGCTTCGATGGCCAGCGAATCGAGATAGGTCTTGTTGGCCCAGGTGGTGACGAAGCGACCGGGCACGGCGGGCAGCGGTTCCGGCGCCAGCACGCCGGGCGCCACGATATCGAACGCCAGCACCACGCGCCGCACGGTGGAGGCGGCATAAAGAGTGCGGCCATCGGGAGACAGGCCGATGCCATTGAAATCCGGGCCACTGATCAGCCGCGTGATGCGCGATCCATCGGGAAGCGCATGATAGATCGCCCCATGATCGCTGTGATGGGCATAATGTTTGCCCAGATCGGTGAAATAGAAGCCGCCATGCGCGTCGAACACGATGTCGTTGGGGCCGGAAAGCTTCACGCCGTCGCAGGCGTCGTACAGGCGCTCCACCTTGCCGGTGGCGATGTCCACCCGCTCGATGCGGCCGGTGGTGTAATCGTCCGCCGCATTGCCGGGCAGCAGCATCCCGTCCTGTTCATACCATTGGAAACCGCCGTTGTTGCAGACATAGAGCGCGCCATCCGGGCCCACCGCCATGCCGTTGGGGCCGCCGCCGGGCGTCGCCACAACCTCCTTGCGGCCATCGGGCGTGATCCGCGTGATGCGGCCAGGGCGTATTTCCACCACCAATACGCTGCCGTCGGCCATGGCCACCGGCCCTTCCGGAAAGCCAAGTCCTTCGGCGATGATGGTGTGCGGATGGAATGTCATGCCTGTCCTCCCCGATTTCGCCCATGGTGGCGCGGGTGGGGACCAAGCGCAATCGCCGCTTTGTAAGAGGCCACTAAGGCGAATCTTAACCGTAACGCTGGCATCTGGGGTGCCACGGAACAGGGGTCGCCTGGGGGCCACGGCAATGCATGAAGAAAAGGTAATCGGGGAAGTCGTCGGCGTCACCGCCGGCCAACTGCGGCTGCGCATCGACATCGCCGCCACCGCCGCCCTGAAGGACAATCCGGACACGGTGATCGCATCGGCCGGCATGCTGGGCAGCCTGATCAAGGTGGAATCCGGCCAACGCTGGGTGGTGGCCACCCTGCGCGGCATCACCTGGCAGGACAATATCGCCATCGCCGAGGTTGATCTGGTGGGCGAGGCCGCCATCGCCGCCGATCGCAGCATCGCCGGCTTCAGCCGCGGTGTCGGCACCTATCCGCGCGCCGGCAGCCCCGCCTATCCGATGTCCAGCCCGGAATCGGCGCGGGTGTTTTCCGGCGGAGAAGAGCGGCCGCACATCCAGGTGGGCGTTGTCTATCCCACCGCCAGCGTGCGGGCGGCCATCTTCTTCGACACGTTCCTGTCGAAGAATTTCGCCATCGTCGGCTCCACCGGCACCGGCAAGTCCACCTCCACGGCGCTGATCCTGCACCGCATCATCGAAAAGGCCCCGGAAGGCCATGTGGTGATGATCGATCCGCACGGCGAATATGCCAAGGCGTTCGCCAACACCGGCATGGTGTTCAACGTCGAGAATCTCGAACTGCCCTACTGGCTGATGAACTTCGAGGAACATTGCGAGGTCCTGCTCACCAGCGAAGGCGCCGCGCGCGACATGGACCGCGACATCCTCGCCCGCTGCCTGCAGATGGCGCGCGCCAAATCGGTGTTTGCGCAGGGGCTGGATGCCGTCACCACCGATACGCCCATTCCCTACATGCTGTCGGCCCTGTCCGAAGCGCTGCAGGCGGAAATGGGCAAGATGTCGGAAGCGCAGAACGCCACCAACTATATCCGCATCCGCAACAAGCTGGATCAGGTGATGCGCGATCCGCGCCAGCAGTTCATGTTCGATCGGCGCTATTCCAACGATACGATGGCCGATTTCATGGCGCGCATGCTGCGTCTGCCGGTGGACGGGAAGCCGATATCGGTCATCGACCTGTCGGGCGTGCCGACCTCGATCGTCTCGGCGGTGGTCTCGGTGCTGTCGCGCATCGTCTTCGATTTCGCCGTCTGGTCCCGCGGGGAACGGCGCCGGCCCGTGGTGCTGATCTGCGAGGAAGCCCATCGCTACATCCCCAACCGCGCCATTTCGCTGCGCTCGCCGGTGCGCGACGTGCTGGAACGCATCGCCAAGGAAGGCCGCAAATATGGCGTGTCGCTGGGCCTCGTCACCCAGCGTCCGTCTGACCTGGCCGAAGGCGCGCTGTCCCAGTGCGGCACCATCGTCTCGCTGCGTCTCAACAACGAACGGGATCAGGATTTCGTCAAGGCCGCGCTGCCGGAAGGCGGCAAGAGCCTGCTGGATGCCATCCCGGCGCTGCGCAACCGCGAGTGCATCATTTCGGGCGAAGGGGTGCCCGCCCCCATCCGCGTGCGGCTGGACGAGCTGGAAGCGGCCAAGCGGCCGATGAGCGATGACCCGGTGTTCAGCGAACTGTGGGTGAAGACCGGGGATGATGCCGAGATGCTGGGGCGGGTGATCGCGCGCTGGCGGCAGAACGCGCGGTAAATCTTCGAAAGGAAGGGGCGTCGCGGCAAAGCCGCGCCGTCGGACGAGTCAAAAAGGGCGGGGTGTTGGCCCCGCCCTTTTCGCTCGCCGTCCGTGCTTGCCGGAGTCGGCGCGCGGCACGCGCGCTCGCCCGGCTACGCAGCAAACTGGTTCATCGTATTATGGGCCCCGCCGGCCTTCAGGGCCGCTTCGCCAGCGAAATACTCCTTGTGGTCGTCACCAATGTCGGAGCCCGACATGTTCTGGTGCTTCACGCAGGCAATGCCCTGGCGGATTTCGGCGCGCTGCACGTTCTTCACATAGCCCAGCATGCCTTCGCTGCCGAAATATTCCTTCGCCAGATTGTCGGTCGACAGCGCGGCTGTGTGATAGGTCGGCAGCGTGATGAGGTGGTGGAAGATGCCGGCGCGGGCGGCGGCGTCGCGCTGGAAGGTGCGGATGCGGGCATCGGCCTCGAGCGCCAGATCGCTGCTGTCGTAATCCACGCTCATCAGCTTGGCACGATCATAGGCGCTGACGTCCTTGCCGGCCTCGACCCAGGCATCATAGACCTGCTGGCGGAAGTTCAGCGTCCAGTTGAAGCTGGGGCTGTTGTTGTAGACCAGCTTGGCATTGGGGATCACTTGGCGGATGCGGTCCACCATGCCGGCGATCTGGCCGATGTGCGGCTTTTCCGTCTCGATCCACAGCAGGTCGGCACCGTTCTGCAGGCTGTTGATGCAGTCCAGCACCACCCGGTCTTCCCCCGAACCGGCGCGGAACTGGAACAGGTTTGACGGCAGCCGCTTCGGGCGCAGCAGCTTGCCGTTGCGGCTGATGACAACATCGCCGTTGCCCACCTGGGTCACGTCCACCTCGTCGCAATCCAGATAGCTGTTGTACTGGTCACCAATGTCGCCCGGTTCGCGGCTGTAGGCGATCTGCTTGGTGAGGCCGGCACCCAGCGAGTCGGTGCGGGCGACGATGATGCCGTCGTCCACGCCCAGTTCCATGAAGGCATAACGGATGGCGCGGATCTTCGCGAGGAAGTCCTCGTGCGGCACCGTCACCTTGCCGTCCTGGTGGCCGCACTGCTTCTCGTCCGAAACCTGGTTCTCGATCTGCAGCGCGCAGGCGCCGGCCTCGATCATCTTCTTCGCCAGGAGATAGGTGGCTTCCGCGTTGCCGAAGCCGGCATCGATGTCGGCGATGATCGGCACAACGTGGGTCTGGAAATTGTCGATCTGGTTCTCGACGGACTTGGCCTTCACGTTGTCCCCGGCGGCGCGGGCGGCATCCAGATCGCGGAACAGCATCCCCAGTTCGCGGGCGTCGGCCTGCTTCAGGAAGGTGTAAAGCTCCTCGATCAGCGCCGGCACGCTGGTCTTTTCATGCATCGACTGATCGGGCAGCGGGCCGAACTCGCTGCGCAGCGCCGCCACCATCCAGCCCGACAGGTAAAGGTAACGCTTGTCGGTGGTGCCGAAGTGCTTCTTGATGGAGATCAGCTTCTGCTGCCCGATGAAGCCGTGCCAGCAGCCCAGCGACTGGGTGTAGGCGGCCGGATCGGCATCATAGGCGGCCATGTCGCGGCGCATGATGGCGGCGGTGTAACGCGCGATGTCCAGCCCGGTGCGAAAGCGGTTCTGCAGGCGCATGCGCGCCACGCTTTCGGCGCTGATCGCGTCCCAGCCCGGCTTGCCGGCAATGGCGGCGGCAACGGCGCTCACTTCGGTTTGGTAGCTCATGCGCGGGTCCTTCACGGCTGCGGTCTGTGTTGTCTGTCAAAAGCCCATCAGGCTTGTGCTGGCCCTGCGCCTGGGCTACGGCCCGGTCAATCCGATTCTGTCAAGGAATCGTGTGAAAATGTCCCGCTTTCGCCAAATGGGCCTGTGAAGTTGTAAAAATATTGACACAAGCGTCCGCCTTGCCAGCCACTGATGTCTCGCTCGATCCGCTGGCGAGCGGCCGCAAGATCTTTGCCGGTGCGCGCATCCGCCGGCTGCGCACCGGGCGCGGCCTCACGCAGACCCGGATGGCCGCCGATCTGGGCGTCTCCGTCAGCTATCTCAACCTGATCGAGCGTGATCAACGCCCGCTGTCAGCCAGTTTCCTGCTCAAGCTGGCGCAGGCCTATGATCTGGACATCCGCAGCCTGACCGGTGGCGATGATGGCGATCTGCTGGATGACTTGTCAAAACTGTTCACCGATCCGCGCCTGATCGGCATCGACGTGCCGCGCAGCGAGTTGCGCGATCTGGCCGGCCGCTCGCCGGCGATTGCCCATGCCCTGCTGCGGCTCGCGGCCAACGCCCCGGCGCCCGGCCCGGAAACGCCGCCGCCAGGGCCGATTGCCGCCGTCACCGCGATGATCGATGCGGCCGGCAATCATTTTCCGCTGCTCGACGAGGCGGCGGAGCATCTGGCCGACGAACTGCGCCTGTCCGGCCCCGATCTCAATGCCGCCGTGGTGGAACGGCTGCGGGTGCGCCATGCCATCACGGTGCGCGCCCTGCCGCTGGAAGTGATGCCTGGCCATCTGCGCCGGCTCGACCTGCACAGCCGGCAACTGCAATTGTCGGAATCGCTGGACGCTGCCAGCCGCGGCTTTGCCGCTGCCGTGCAACTGGTGCTGATCGAACTGAAGGGCGAGATCGCCGCCACCATTTCGGCTGCCGGCATCACCGATCCGCTGGATGTGCGCGCTGCCACCGTGGCGATGGGCAAATATGCGGCGGCGGCCACGCTGATGCCCTATGCCCGCTTCCTCGCCGCTTGCGAGGCCACCGGTTATGACGTGGAATTGCTGCAGGCGCGCTTCGGCCGCGGGCTGGAACAGGTGGCGCACCGGCTGACCACGCTGCACCGCCCTGGCGCGCGCGGCGTGCCCTTCTTCTTCCTGCGGGTGGACCGTGCCGGCACCGTCTCCAAGCGCTTTGCACCGGGGGCTTCACCGCTGCCGGTCACCGGCGGCTGCGCCCTGTGGCACGTCTATCATGCCTTTGACCGGCCAGGGGAAATCCGCCGGCAGCTGGTGGAACTGGAAGACGGTCAGCGCTTCCTGACGCTGGCGCGCACCATCCGCACCGCCGCCCTGCCCTGGGGCGTGCCGCGTCCCGGCTTTGCCATCGGCATCGGCTGCGATGTTGCCCATGCCCCCGCCCTGTCGTGGAGCGCCGGGTTGGAACTGAACGGCCCGGCCACGCCCATCGGGCCCGGCTGCGCCGCCTGCCACCGCGCCGCCTGCCGCCAGCGCGGCGCCCCGCCGGCCGGCGCCCATCTCGCCTTCGACGAGCGCCAGCGCGTGCTCACCCCCTTCCGCTTCACCGATGAATGAGAGGCTTTCCATGAGCAGCAATCCCGCGCTTGCCGGCGTTGACATCAAAGGCGCGATGCAGCCCGGTTACGAGACCATCCTGACGCCAGAGGCGCTGGCCTTCGTGGCGCAACTGCACCGCATGTATGAGCCGACGCGGCAAAGCCTGCTGCGCGCCCGTGCCCAGCGGCAGCAGTGGATCAACGAGGAAGGCTTCATCGGTTTCGCCCCGGAATATTCCGCGATCCGCGACGACCGTTCGTGGCAGGTGCGCCCGGCGCCGGCCGATCTGGCCGACCGCCGCGTGGAAATCACCGGCCCCTGCGATCGCAAGATGGTGATCAACGCGCTGAACAGCGGCGCGCGCTGCTTCATGGCCTGCCTTGAAGATGCCTCGGCGCCGACGTGGGACGTGATGGTGCAGGGCCAGGTGAACCTGCGAGACGCGGTGGCCGGCACGATTTCCCTTGAGGACAAGGGCAAGAGCTACCGCCTGAACGACAAGACCGCCACGCTGATCTGCCGGCCGCGCGGCTGGCATCTCGATGAAGCGCACCTGCATGTTGATGGCGAGCGCGTGGCCGGCGCCATCTTCGATTTCGGCCTCTATTTCTTCCACAATGCCAAGGCGCTGCTGGCCAAGGGCAGCGGACCCTATTTCTATCTGCCCAAGCTGGAACACAGCCTGGAAGCGCGGCTGTGGAACAACATCTTCATCACCGCCCAATCGATGCTGAACCTGCCGCTGGGCACGATCCGCGCCACCGTGCTGATCGAAACCCTGCCCGGTGCCTTCATGGCGGAAGAGATCCTCTATGAGCTGCGCGATCACATCACCGCCCTGAACTGCGGCCGCTGGGATTATATCTTCAGCTATATCAAGACGTTTCAAAAGGACGCCACGAAGCTGCTGCCCGATCGCGCGGCGGTGACGATGACGGTGCCGTTCATGGCCGCCTATGCCGCGCACGTGGTGCGGGTGTGCCACCGCCGCGGCGCCCATGCGATGGGCGGCATGAGCGCCTTCATCCCGGTGAAGGACGATGAGGCCGCCAACGAGAAGGCCTATGCCGCCGTGCGCGCCGACAAGGAACGCGAGGCGAAGCTGGGCCATGATGGCACCTGGGTCGCGCACCCGGGCCTTGTCGGCGTGGCAATGGAGGTGTTCGACCGGCTGATGCCGACGCCCAACCAGTTGCAGGTGATCCCCGACGGCGAGGCGACGTTCGAGGATCTGGTCACCCCGCCGCCCGGCCCGCGCACGCTGGCGGGCCTCACCAACAACATCAACGTGGGCATTGGCTATGTTGCGGCGTGGCTGCGCGGGCAGGGGGCGGTGCCGCTGCACAATCTGATGGAAGACGCCGCCACCGCAGAGATCAGCCGCACCCAGCTGTGGCAGTGGAAGAAGGCCGGCGCCACGCTGGACAGCGGCGAGACGGTGGACGCCGCGCTGGTCACCCGGGTGACCGAGGAGCAACTGGCCGTCTACAAGGCCCAGATGGGCGACAATTTCTTCGAGGCCGGCAAATACAAGGAAGCCGCCGAACTCTTCCGCACGCTGGTGCTGGCCGATCGGCTGGAGCCGTTCCTCACCAACCCGGCCTATGAGTTCTATTTCGCGAAATGAGGATGTGGGCGCCGGGGCCTATTCGCCCCGGTTGCCGCCTTTCGGCGCCGGCACGCCCATTTCAGCAACCATCGCCGGGGTCACCTTGTCCCGATACTTGTTGCCGAAATGGGTGCGGACATAGTTGATCACATCGGCGATCTGCTGATCGGTCAGGCTGCCACGAAACCAGGGCATGGCGCCCTTGCCGCCCGTCACCACCATGATCGGATAGCCGGCGGCTTCCAGCGCGCCGTTCTTTGCCAGGGCCGGGATCTTGCCGGCACCTTCACCGCCGCCTGCATTGGCCATGTGACAGGCCTGGCAGATGTTCTGATACACCTCTGCACCCGGATGCGGGGCCGGCGGCGCCTTGGCCTTCTGGGCCAGCGCCGGGGTGGCAAGCAGGGCCAGTGCAGTCAGGACGAAACGCATCTTCAGGCCTCCAGCGCGCGCTTGTGCAGGCGGGTGATCGCATCCAGCGAGGACAGGATCGCGCCTTCCATCCAGCAACCCACATAGGACGCATGCTCGCCGGCCAGCACCAGCCGGTTATCGACCGCGACCAGCGTCTGATAATGTTCCTTGCGGGTGTCCTCGTTCCACATCGCGCAGCAGCCCAGCGTGAACGGCACCCGGCTCCATGCCACGGCGGCACCGCCGATGAACTCTTCCTTGTACCGGCCAGGGTGGAACACGCTGCCCTGTTCCAGCGCGCGCTGGATGCGCTGTTCCGGCGTCATGCCGGCGAACTTGTAGCTGGCCGGACCGAAGGTATAGGCGCCCAGCACCACCGCCGGGCCGTCGCTGTGCATCCCGCCCGATGGGTAGGAAATCATGGAAATCTCGCGGTCGGTGAAGCTGATGCCGCCATAGATGGCCTCGTCTTCTTCCCAGAAGCGCCGCTTGAATTCGAGACCGACCTTCACCGAGTTGGAATAGGGCACGGCGCGGATCGCGGCATCGAGGCCCGGCGAGCAATCGACATCAATCTGGCTGAGAACCGAAAGCGGGATGGTGCAGACGCAATAATCGGCCTCGGTGGTGTTCACCGCCCCGGTGCCGGTGTCGGTGTGGGTGACCGTCACCTTGCCGCCCTGCTGGCTGATGCTGGTGACCTTCTGGTTGTAGCGGATCTTGCCGTCCACCTGCCGCGCGAACCCACGGCCGATCATGCCCATCCCGCCCACCGGCTGGAACATCGAATGCTGGTGATCGATGTTCATGTGTTGAGCCACGATACGCCAGATGCCCGAATCCATGATGTCCTTGAAGGGATAGGCATCGGACGGGATCGGCTCGCCCAGCACGCCGCCACCCTGCGGCCGATCAAAGCCACGCCGGCGCGAGGCCCGATAATTCCTGGTGTACTTGAAGTCCTGATCGAGCGCGCCCCACTCGCGCAGCGCCATGCGCAGGCGATCGGCATCTTCCTTCGTCATCGCCGAATCCAGCGCGCGATTGTCGATGGCCTTCGAGAGCAGTTCGGCAACATTGCCATCCCAATCGGCATGCAGCTCGCGATAGCGCATCGGCTTGCCGCCAAACGCCTTCGACGTGTGAACCAGCGCCTGGTGGTTCATCTGGATGAAGGGCTCCAGCTTGATGCCGAAGGCCTTGCAGTAATGCAGCAGGGCGCGGTGATGATAGGGAATGCGCCACGGGCCGGGGTTGAGATAATTGCCCGGCGCAAAGCCCACCTTCTGTGTCTCGCCGCCCAGCTCGGTGTAGGAGTCACCGCCATAAAGCGACCAGTTCCGGCCGCCCGGCCGGTTGTTGTATTCGAGGATCTGGACCTGATAGCCGGCCTTCGACAGCTCATGGGCGGCCAGCATGCCGGCCAGACCCGCACCCAGCACCACGACCTTCGTGCCGGGCCGTGCGCCGGAAAGGTTGGGTGGGCCGGCGAACTGGGTTTCCCTGGCGTGGCCCAGCACTTCCATGGCCTGATAGAGCACCGCGGTGCCGGCCATCATGCCGATTGCCCGCAACACCTCGCGCCTTGTCGGTGCGCGTCCTGCCCCCATCGCTGCCCCGTTCATGCCTGCCCTGTTCCCCTCCCGGCTCGCCGGTCGTTGCCGGATGGCCCGGCGTTGCTGGATGCGCCCTCACTCCCGGGGCGGATAGTGGCGAAATGACGGGGTGTTGCCGCGCTGCACCATGGGGCGCGCCGCCGCAGCGTCAGCAGGCCGGTCAATAGGCTGGCCCGCCATACTCATCCTCCGCCCGGTCGGCGAACTTGGTATATTGCTTGATGAAGGTGAGCGGCACCGTGCCGGTGGCGCCGTGGCGCTGCTTGGCGACGATCACTTCGGCCAGGCCGAAGATGCGGGTGGCCTTTTCCATCCATTCGGCATGTTTCTTGGCGTCTTCGGGATCGGGCTGCTTCAGGCCGTGATAATATTCCTCGCGATAAACGAACAGCACGATGTCCGAATCCTGTTCGATGGTGCCGGATTCGCGCAGGTCGGCCAGCTGCGGGCGCTTGTCCTCGCGGTTTTCCACCTGTCGGGACAATTGTGACAGCGCCAGCACCGGCAGCTGCAATTCCTTGGCCAGCGTTTTCAGGCCGCGGGTGATTTCCGAAATTTCCTGCACGCGATTTTCCGAGCCGCCGCTGCGGGAGCCGGTGAGCAGTTGCAGATAATCCACCACGATCAGCCCGATGCCATGCTGGCGCTTCAGCCGGCGGGCGCGGGTGCGCAGGGCGGCGATCGAGATCCCCGGCGTGTCATCGATCACCAGCGGCAGGCTGGACAGATCGGAGGCGGCGCGGGCAAGGCGCGTGAACTCCTCGTCGGTGATCTTGCCCATGCGCAGGGCCTCGCTGTTCACCTGGCTCTGTTCGGCAAGGATGCGGGTGGCGAGCTGATCGGCCGACATTTCAAGGCTGAAGAAGGCCACCGGCGCGCCCGACGACTTGTCGGGCTCGATGCCGCGTTCCTTGTCCTCGGCAAAGCGCTTGGCACAGGAAAAGGCGATGTTGGTGGCAAGGCTGGTCTTCCCCATGGCCGGACGGCCGGCGAGGATGATGAGGTCGGATTTGTGCAGGCCGCCCATCTTCTCGTTCAGCCCGGTCAGCCCGGTGGTGTAGCCGGAAAGATGCCCGCCCGAACGCTTGGCCTTGTCGGCCATCTGCACGGCTTCCAGCGCGGCATCGCGAAAGCTTTTCACCGCGCCCTGGACTTCACCGGCTTCCGCCACCTTGTAGAGCGCCATTTCGGCGGCCTCGATCTGCTCGATCGGGGCGATGTCGCGGCTGGTGTCGCTGGCTTCCGTCACCATCTCGCGGCCAACGCGGATCAGTTCGCGCAGCAGCGCCAGATCATAGATCTGGTTGGCGAAATCGCGCGCCGCCAGCAACGCCGCGCTGTTCTGGGTGAGCGTGGCGAGATAGCCCGGCCCGCCCAGTTCGGCCATCGCCGGATCGGCATCGAACAGCGGCTTCAGCGTGACGGGCGTGGCGGCCATGCCCTTGGCCGAAAGCGACAATATCTGGCTGAAGATGCGCCCGTGCAGGGCATCGGCGAAATGTTCCGGCTTCAGGCGGGCAACCACATCCTCCACCAGCCGGTTGTCGATCATCAGGGCGCCCAGCAGCGCGGCTTCGGCTTCCAGATTTTGCGGCAGCGTGGCCGCATCCACAACGCGCAGCGGCAGGATGGCGGCGCCGGCGCCGGTGGTGTTTTCGGGGGGGAGGGTGGCCATGCCCGCCTTGTCGCGCAAGGGCGGCGGCGGCTCAAGGCCACGGTGGAAATTAACCGGTGGGCGGACCTGTGGACAAGGTGGGGACAATCGCTGCGGGGTCGCAGTCCTTGCCCCGGGCGGCGGGCTCGCGTAAGGCCGCGCCCGTGACCACGCCTCCTGATTATCGCGCCCGATCCGCTGCCCGGCTTGCTGCCGTGCAGGCCCTTTACCAGCACGAGATGGGCGGCGACGCCGTGCCCAAGCTGCTGACCGAATTCCACCACCACCGGCTGGGGCAGGAGATCGAGGGCGCCGAATATCTCGCCGCCGATGAAGCCTTTTTCGATGATGTGGTGAGCGGCGTCACCGCCCGCCGGGACGAGCTGGACGGCCTGATTTCCACCGCGCTGGCCAAGGGCTGGACGCTGGCCCGGCTGGACCGGCCGATGCGCGCCCTGCTGCGTGCCGCCATCTATGAACTGGTGGCGCGGGCCGATGTGCCGGCGGCGACCGTGATCGATGAATATGTCGATGTCGCCCATGCCTTCCATGACGAGAAGGACGCGAAGTTCGTCAACGGCCTGCTCGACACCGTCGCCCGGCAGGTGCGCGCCTGACCATGACGGAGCGGGATTTCATCGCCCGCCATCTTGCCCCGCTGGCCACCGCCCCCGCGGCGCGGGGCCTTGCCGATGATGCCGCCGTTTGGACGCCGCCGCTGGGCCGTGATCTGGTGTTCACCCACGACACGCTGGCCGCCGGCATCCATTATCTGCCCGATGATCCGCCCGGCGACGTGGCGTGGAAGCTGCTGGCGGTGAACCTGTCCGATCTCGCCGCCATGGCCGCAACCCCGGCCGGCGTGCTGATGGGGCTGGGGCTGTCGGCAGCGGAGGATGACGCGTGGCGCCAGGCGTTCGTGACCGGGCTGGGCCGGGCGCTTGATCATTTCAGCGTGGCGCTGTGGGGCGGCGACACGGTGACCGGACTTGGCCAGGCCGTGCTGGGCCTGACCGCCATCGGCTGGGTGGAACCGGGGCGCGCCCTGTCCCGCGCCGGGGCGCGGCCGGGCGATGCCCTGTGGGTATCGGGCAGCATTGGCGACGCCGGGCTGGGGCTGGCGGTGGCGCAGGGCCGCGCGCCATTCGACAAGGGGCTGCTGGGCCGCTTCCGCCGGCCGATGCCGCGCCTGGCGCTGGGGGCAGCGCTGGGCGGGGTGGCCACCGGCGGCATGGACGTGTCCGATGGCTTGCTGATCGATGCAGACCGGTTGGCAAAGGCGAGCGGCGTTGGCCTCGCCATCGCGCTCGATGCCGTGCCGCTGGGCAGGCCTGCATCGGGGCCGGACGATCTGCTGGCCCGCGTCACGGCCGGCGATGATTACGAACTGCTGTTCACCGCGCCGGCCGATGTGGACGTGGCAGCGCTGGCGGCGCCCACCAGGACACAGGTCACACGCGTCGGCCAGGTGGCGGCCGGTGCGGGCCTGTCGCTCAGCCTCCACGGCCAGCCGGTGCCGATGCCGGCCCGGCTGGGCTGGGAACATGGCTAGCCGCGGGCAATCTTCGGCACGAGATCCTTCAGCGCCGCCACCAACCGATCGCAGTCCGCGGCTTTCGTGAACATTGACGGCGTCACCCGCACGCAGGCGCCATCGGCAAGGCCGGCGCGGTGGACGGTGTTGATGTTGTAATCCTGCAGCAACCGATCGGTCATGGCGATGTTGTCGGCGGTGCTGGTGTGGCCAGCGATGCGGAAGCTGGTGATCGCCCCATACAGCGCCGGATCATCGCCCACCATGATTTCCAGCCCGGAAAGCCCGCGCAGCGGCTTCACCCAGCGATCCCGCAGCCATTGCAGGCGTGCCAGCTTCATCGGCACCGGCAGCACCTTGTCCTGAAAATCGAAGGCGGCGGGCAGGGTGAGCTGCGGGGCATAATCCACCGTGCCCAGATGCACCTTGGATTGCACATGATCGGGCCTGGCGTCCGGCTCGCTGGCGGCCGGTGCGATCAGCTGCGCCATGCCGGGCCGGCACCAGAAGGCGGCGATGCCCACCGGCGCGCCGGTCCACTTGTGAAAGTTCAGCACGGCATAATCGGCGCCGAAATCGGGAATGGCGAAGGGCCGCATCCGGAAGCTTTGCGCGCAATCCACCAGCACGGCCGCACCCGCCGCCCTGGCCAGCGCGGCGATTTCTGCCACCGGCACCACCAGGCCGCTGCGGTGGGTGCCGTGGGTCAGCGCCACGAACTTCAGGCGCGGCGTGGTGCGGATCGCTTCGGCATAGGCAGCGATCACATTCTCGCGCGTTGGCGCGCGCGGCAGGGCGATCTTGATTGCGCGTGCCCGCCGGCTGCGCGCCAGGTGCGGCATCGCCCCCTGCGTGGTGTCATAATCATTGTCAGACCACAGGATGGCATCGCCTTCGCCCACCCCGGTGAACTGGCCGATCAGCGCCTGCAGCCCTTCGGCGGCGTTGCGACAGAAGCCGATCTCTTCCGGCTGCACCCCCATCGCCTGCGCAGCGCGGGCCTTGGCGGCCATCACGTCCTTGCCCATGGTGCGACGGGCATAAAGGCTGGTGTCGCGGTTCAGCCGTTCCAGGATGGCGCGGTGCGTTTCGGCAACGGGCGCCGCCATGTTGCCCCAATAGCCATGCTCCAGCTGCGTCACCGGGCCCATGGTCGGATAGAGCGCGGCGATGCCCGCCCAGCCGGCTTCATCATCAGGCGCGATCAACCCGTGTGGCTGCCCACCTGCCGGCGCTGCCGCAGCGGCGCCCGCCAGCACCAGTGCTGCGCGTCGTGAAATCTCCATGGCCTGGCCCCTTCCGCCGTCTCCGTAACGTCACCTAGTTGCTTGCGTTCGGCAAAACCCATGTCATGCTGCGACAAAATGCCCAAGACCCGTTCTAACGGGCGGTGCATCAACAGTGGGGGCGGATCGGCATGGACAGCGTGGTATTGGCGATACTCTGCGGGCTTGCTGCAGTGGCCTATGGGCTTTTCACGTCTCGCCAGGTGCTGGGCGCCTCGGCCGGGAACGAGACGATGCAGACGATCGCGGCGGCCATCCAGGAAGGCGCCGCTGCGTATCTGAAGCGCCAATACACTGCCATTGCGATCGTCGGCGTCATCACCGCCGTGCTGGTCGCGATGTTCCTCGGGCTGGTGCCGGCCGTTGCCTTTGTCATCGGCGCCGTGCTGTCGGGCGTTACCGGCTTCATTGGCATGAACATTTCGGTGCGTGCCAACGTGCGCACTGCCGAAGCCGCGCGCACCTCGCTGCAGGGCGGCCTCACCATGGCGTTCCGCGCCGGGGCGATCACCGGCATGCTGGTGGCGGGCCTGGCACTGCTGGCCATCGCCGGCGTCTATTTCTACCTCACGCGGATGGCCGGGCTCGATCTGGGCATTGCCGGGGAAAAGCGCGAGATTGTCGATGCGCTGGTCGCGCTGTCGTTCGGCGCCTCGCTGATTTCCATCTTCGCCCGCCTTGGCGGCGGCATCTTCACCAAGGCTGCCGACGTGGGCGCCGATCTGGTCGGC
>Ga0209278_1000799_pt1 | contig 21507 bp, 30 predicted proteins | sample JI81BgreenDNA_FD_187504 | JGI IMG/M metagenome (GOLD analysis project Ga0209278, IMG submission 187504) | Wastewater effluent complex algal communities from Wisconsin, to seasonally profile nutrient transformation and Carbon sequestration -... | ecosystem: Engineered > WWTP > Effluent > Algae... | reverse complement strand
TGCGGGCAAAGCAGGAGCCAACGGAGCCGATGGCCGCAACGGGCGTGACGGTCGCGATGGGACTGATGGAAAAGCGGGCGCGGCGGGAAAAGCAGGAACCAACGGAGCCGATGGCCGCAACGGGCGTGACGGTCGCGATGGAACTGATGGGAAAGCGGGTGCGACGGGCAAAGCAGGAACCAACGGAGCCGACGGACGAAGCGGCCGCGACGGGCGTGATGGTCGCGATGGAACTGACGGCAAAGCTGGACGCGATGGAACTGACGGCAAGGCAGGAACCAACGGAGCCGATGGCCGCAACGGCAAGGACGGAAAAGCCGGAGCTGCTGGTAAAGCCGGCGCTGCCGGAGCCGCTGGAGCTGCTGGCAAGGCCGGGGCGGCTGGTAAAGCCGGAGCCGCCGGAAAAGCAGGAGCTGCTGGTAAGGCTGGAGCCGCTGGCAAGTCAGGCCGCGACGGGCGCGATGGGAAGTCCGGCCGCGACGGAACCGATGGGCGTGACGGGCGCGATGGGCGTGACGGGCGCGATGGGACTAATGGCCGCGATGGGACTGCCGGCAGAGCTGGCACTGACGGAACCGATGGGCGTGACGGGCGCGATGGTCGTGACGGGCGTGATGGGACTAATGGCAAGTCCGGGAGGGACGGGCGTGATGGCAGAACTGGCCGCGATGGGCGCGACGGTAAGGATGCCACGAAGCCCAGCGGGAGCGACGGCAGTGATGGCAATGACGAAAACGGAGGCGACGACGTGGATACAGCGCGGATCTTGCGGGAAATCGAGAAGGTTCAAAAGGCGGTTGGGGTGACTGAGTTTCCGATCACCGTGCCCGAGAGTTTGCACAACGATCCGAAGGGGTCAGAGACGATCAAAAACCTAGCGGAGTTGATTGTTTGGCAAACCAAATCAATTGATGCTTTGGCGGGCTACTGGCCCATTGAAATCGAATACGAAGATGAGGAAGGCAAAAAACAGAAGGTTGAGCTAACCAACATGGCTCATGCGATCGAAGAAATCTTCATGGCTGAGGTCAAGATTGCCCAGGATGCCGACGCTTCGGTGCAGTGTTCGAGTCGGGCGCTGATTGCTTCAATTAAGGCCACGATCGCATCGTTGCAAGCGGCGGAAAATTCGGCGGCAAACGCAAAGTTTTTGGGCTACGCGGGGCAGGCGAAAAAACGTGAGGTGAAGATCCCTTGCACCCCGGCTGCTACGGGGGCGAATGGCAAGCTCGATAATCAGGAAATTGGTGACTTCCTGAAGCCCAGCAAACAGACCTACGTGGGCTGGGAATGCGTTGACGAAGAGACCCTGATGCCGATTGTGAAGCGAACCCTAGAGGACGGCGAAATCGCCCGCAAAGCGTTGATGCATCCCCTTGGGGCGACGGCGGCTAAGTCCTTTTTGCCAGGGGATTCGATTCGGGAACAGCGCAAAGATGCCAAGGCTAAAAACAAGGATTGGGAGAAGTTTATCGACACCATGAAGCGCTTAGGTGTTGATGCCAAGTCCGTGCCGCCAAAGACCGATTCCTCTCCTACAAAGCCTAAATAGTATGCCGCTAATCCTCCTTCGGGCGACTCTGCAATCAAGGATTGTCCGCACCAAAATTGAAGCCAAACGGACGGCGCTACAGGCGGTCAAAAAGGGCGGCAAAGTCCTGCAAACTATCGCCCGGTTTGCGGGGTTCGGCTTTTCGGCGCTGCTCAGACTTCTCCCGCCGTTGGACTTCAGCACAATTTGGGACACCGTAGTTAATGCGTATTTCACGATCAAATATTTCGATTGGAATGCGACCGACCAGGCGATTCAATCCCAAATCGACAGCAACAATAAGGCGATCGTCACGGCGGCGGCGAGTGCGCTGGGAACTACTTTGGGTTGGTCGGTTATGCGACTGGCTAACCTTTGGATTGGGCGTTTTGGGGGGAAATCGAAGGCGGCGGCGGCGCGATCGATCAAAATCCCGGTCTTAAGCGCCCGCGTTGGCTTGGCCCTGGCGGAGGAAGGCAATGAGGAAATTCGGGCGGGTGTCTACCAGTTTTTGACTACCGCCCGCCAGGCCATGATCAGCAACACGCTGCTATCCGCTGTGCTGACGGCGCGGCGTAACGAGTGGTTTGGTATGAGTTCGGTGACGACGGCCATGGCCGACGGGTCGATCGCCACCAAGATTGAGGAAAAAATCGAGAAGTTGCCCGAATTTTGGCGGCAACCGGCTGAGGAATTTATCGAAAGTTTTGAAGAGGCGATTATTGACGCGGGCTACGTGGTCAGCTTTCAGATCGACGACCATATCGCCGCCGTGAAAGCAGCCCAGTCTGAGCAACCGGTTCGCACGATCGAGGTGGAGTTTAAGGACTCTGACGAGAAGCTGTCGTTTTCGGGGCCGCAGGAACTGGTTAAGCAGGCGGTGGTTAACGCCTTGGCTACTCGTGAAGTGTTAGCCGATCGCGACGTGGGCCAGATCCTGGGGTCGCCGATTACGGAGCAGGAGTGGAACCCGAAACTACAATTGCGCCAACTGAAAATCACCTACAGCTCCCGTTCTAAACCGCCCTTGTGGGTGGAACCCAAGCCCCGATCCAGCGACTACAAAGACCACAAGGGAGCCACCGTGCCTAAAAGCGATCAGCGCCGCGCCCGTCGCGCTGAAATCACGATTCCTGATGTGAAGGCCGGGCTGACGTGGCGGGAAATCAAGTCCGCAGCGGGAACCTACCAGCGCGGCAATTTTTTGGTGAGCATGATGCTGGAGTCTGGTCGCGAAATGCAAATTTGGGCCGCCACACCTACCGAAGGTCGCCAAACCCTCCTGCGTCTAGCCAAGCTCTCGCAGTTTGACCCGATCGAAGGAACCCTGCGCGCCGAGGAAGTTCTAGACCTGAATCCCGCCCGTAAGAAAAAAACCGAAAAAATGCACCCGGCCTTCTTCGTACTCCTTTGGCGAAAACAAGAGGTGAAGGGCGACGGCAAAATTTCGTGGGATGGCAAGAATTACAACGAGGAAATCAAAAAGGTGGATCTTTGGGTAGAGGAGGAACCCAAGGACTACAAGCCCGCCTACTAGCTCAGTCTCTCATCAGCTTTTGTTATGCTTCATTTGACGGTGCTGCGGCCATCGTCTTTTGCGACGTTTTCATTTCCGTCTAGGCGAAAATGAAAACGTCTGACAAAACAGACCCCTAAACCCCTACAAATGCTTCATAATTTCAGCTTATAGAAAGCTGGCATAGGCGGTGATTTATAAAAACTTAACAATTCGCTGAAACGCCCATTTTCGCCCTAAGGGTCAAAAACCAAATAGTCCAGCAAAGGTTGACAGGGAAAGGGTTGCAAGCATCGGGGCAAGGTGTCAGATTCGAGGGGTAACTTTTCCGCTTCAACCGCACTCCTATGACCGCTTTTATTCCTGGCTCTGGCGCTTCGATCAAATCCAACACCGTGGAAGCTGCTTTTTTGGAATTGATCGTGCGGGCCTCAATTGCCCCTCGACTGACTGACGCGCCGGAAGATGCCGCTCTGTCCTATCAGATTTCGTCTACCACTAACACCGTCACCGGGTCGATGGTCGTACCTTTCACGTCGTCTCTAACAGGCGGACTCGTAACCACCAACCCCACGCCCTTCTTGGATGAGTCCGGTTACACCAGCGGCATGGGCGGCGACTTGGCCAGCTCGGGATTGATCGATAACTTGGTTGAACTGGCCTACAAAGTCAATGAACTGCCTGCAAAAGCAGAGGCTCCGGCCGGGGGGCTAGACCTGTCGATCGATATGGACGCGAAACGGATCACGGCGGCCTTCACACTCCCCATCACCTTCTCGGTCGGCTCGGACGGCGTTCCTTCTCTGACAGCAGCAGATTTCTTGGTATAACGCCTGATCCTCAGCATTCTCAGTAATCACACAATTCCTCACGGCTAGAGAATCGACGAAATATGACCAAGAATCCGCAAGAGGCAAATGTTCAGCTAAAGCTTGAAAACGCATCACCCGACAAAGCGGCCGAGGCGGCCCGCGCCGCCAATGTTGAAAAGGCGCAGAAATACGTAAACATCCTCTTTCCACTACGAAAGGGTAAATTTCTGGGTGGATACGTTAAATCTGATTTCGTTGCCCTGTTCAATATTGACGGAAACGCCAGTACGACAGAAGCCGCGTCTGGGGCTACTTTCGAGCGAAACCCATCTTCGCGATCTGAGTACAGTTCGGCAGGAGACACAAGCGCCAACACAACCCAGGTTGGTAAGGTGATCGTCGCAAAGGGTACAAGGAGCGAACTTCCCCGAGGCAAAACGATCAAGGTTGCTTTGGGAACGGCAACAGCAAAGGGCAATCTACGTTTTGCTCATATCCGTGTGCCGTCCTGTATGCACGCGATCGAAGTCGCTAACTGGATCAAGACCTGCTTTCGGCAAAAAACCCCTACAACCTTTCAAATGGGCCGCACCCGGTACTCTGTAGATGCCTTGGCTGCAGCCTTTGGCAATCTACCCGAAACCAAATCCTCGAAAAAGGAAGACTAGGCGGTGAGGCTACAGGGTAAAAAGACCCTTAGCACTCCTGTAGACGCGGCGGGGCGGTTCCTGCCTATGGCTCCTACGCGAGTCGCGGGCGGGTTCCGTGCCCGTCAGGTGGCGATTTCGGTAAGTTGTCGATCGGCCCGCGATTGGTGGCAAAAAGCGGGCCGCCTCGACATCTGCCGAAATTTGCCGCGCTCCACCGGGGGAACGCTCGAAGTGGTCTTCGCCACGCATTTTGTACCTCTTGGTACTCCGCCAGTTTTATTCGACCTAGGCGATTCGCCGATCGATATCACTCGGCTGGTTTTTGCTCCAAGTCGCTGGCTGTCAGAAGCCGTTGTCGAGATATGGAGCGCTTCCTAATTCGAGGTTTACCCATGTCCGATGACTTAATGCGGACGACTCTAGAGCGCCTTGGGCGAGTTGAGACGACGCTTTTTGGCTCGGGCGATTCAATCGATCGCCTCGTGACCCGCAACGCGGCCCAAGTGGAGCAACTGGCCAATTTGCCAGGGCAGCTAAACGACCTCGAAAACCGACTGATTGCGATCGAACAGCGCCTGGAATCCGTCGAAAAGCGAGTCGAACGCGCCCGGTCTAACCTACGGTTGCGGGAACTGATCGCCCTGATCGATCGGATTCCGGGGGGCTGGCGCACAATCCTCGCGCTTTGGGTCGGGGCGACGGCCTCGATCGACCTGGCGATCGACCTTTTGGGTCTGACTGCCATCCTTCAGCGGTGGCTCGGGATTTAATGCACGAATTAAGGGTCGTAAAAAAGCCCGCCACGGGGGCAAAAACTGCCAATTTTTGGGGGAGTAATCCCCCCGCGATTTAAGGCTCCTATTAAGGGTTCTCGATTTACCAAACCCCGTAAGCGTTGCGTCATAAAGGTTCCGGGGAGGGGTTCCAAGGTCTGAAAATCCTCGTGTCGGCGGTTCAAGTCCGCCTCCTGGCATTGATGAAAGCCTTACAAATAGAAAGCCCTAGCGATTAATGCACAAGCAAACGCTAGGGCTTTTTTAATGGCTCGATTAATGGCTTAATGGCTGACCTAAAAATTAGCGTTTAAGGTCTTTCCAGGCTCGATCGAGATCGGACGCGCCCAGCCATCGTTGATAGGTTCGGGTATGAACCACCGGCGAGTGGCCCATCATGGCGGCGGCGATCGATAGATCGAGTTTGCCGATCGCCCGGACTGCCCAGGCGTGGCGCAGGTCGTAGGGAGCAAAGGCTATCCCCATGCGCCGAAAAGCCTGTGTTACCCGATGGCCCAGGTCAGCATTGCGGCGACCGGAGCAGCGGGGCAATCGGCGGGCCTTTAGTTCGAGCCGATCGGGCCAGTCCGGTTGCAGGGGATAGACCAGGCGCGGGCCGGTTTTGCCCGCCAAGACTCTGAGCCGGGGATAGCGGTCGAACTGGCAAGTGAAGACCTCGTGAGGCCGCAAACCGTAGGCCGCCAGCACCCCAAAAACCCATTGCCACTCTTCTGATTTGATCGATTCCCAAGCCGCCAGGATCGCCGCGTCGCTGGGAATTGACCGGGGAACGGCGCTGGCGGGGCCGTAGTTGCCCTTGTAGGGAGCAAGGTCGATCGGCAGGCAGGCGAATTGGGCCAAGGCCCCCAGGGCAAGGCAGGCGCGGCGGCGAGCGCGGGTGTCGGGAGCGGTTTGCTTGACGGCGGCCAGGATGTGGGCGGCGGTCAGGGGCTGGTAGGGATCGAGTCGCCGGAATGGGCCGGCATAGTCGATCGCCCAGGTGGTCTCAGACTTAGGATTTTTGGCGCGACGGCTCCAGTAGTCAGCCTCAAAGCGGCTGATCCAGTCGGCAGTCGTGGCGGACTGCACGGGGGCCGATCGCCACTTTTCCCAATCAAACTCGCCTGTTTGGAGTTGGTAGCCCAGTTCGCGGGCCCGCTTTTCGGCAATTTTGACGGCTTCGGTGGTGGCAAGCAGTCGCAGCGCGATCCGCTGCTGGCAAGGGTTGGACTTCCGAGAACCGGGCGCGGGCGGTAGGTTGGCTTGCAGGTAAAGGTACTTTTCACGAATCAGGACGATCGCCACGCGGTAGCCATCCCGCCGGAGTCTGCCGTTTGATTGAGCGATCGCTCCCTCGATGCCAGTCATTAATCGATCCTCATTGATGGCGGTAAATCGGCGGCGGCGCGGTCAAGTTCGGCCCAGTGGGCGTTCCATCGCTTATTGAACTGATCGTGTCGTTTGTAAATTTCAATGATTTCTGGAATGAGAGAGGTTCCGTCTGGGGGTGTGGCAGCGCAGAGGCGGATCAAAGCCTCATGGTCAGCAATCAGTTGATCGCGTTCTTGGTGCAGTTCCTTGGCGGTGGTCATTGCAGTAAGTCCAATAGGTTGAGCTGGCCTTTGCGCTCCAGGGCGATCGCCCGTTTGGTGGCGAGGGCGCTGGGCTTGATGTCCATGCGGCAATGGCAGGCGGTGCATAGTGCCCGGAGGTTTTCGGGGCGGCAATCTTCGGGGCGGTGATTGAGGTGGGCGACGGTGAGGACAAACCGGCGATCGCGCGTCACGACAACCGAGCCAAATTCGTCGTCATCAATCTCCTCGTAGAGGTCGGCGGCCCAGGTTTCGGCGTGGTGTTCGGCGATGCGCGTCTCAAGGTCGAAGAGGGTTTCGCCAGGGCGGCGACAGGGGCGGCCGCAGCCCTGACAAGTCCAGTTGGCCGCCTCTTTGATTTCGCGGGCGATCGCTTCCCAGTTTTTGGGGTATAAAGCTCGGTTCATCGGCATATCACGCCCCCTTTTGAAGTTGAGCAAGGGTTTCCTCAAGTTGTTGCAAAGCCAGATCGCTGAACATTGGTTTAGCCAACTGCCAAATGGGTAGTAAATCCTCAACTGGATAGCCCCAGGTGCGAGGCGCAAACCCAAGCCAGTAAATGTTTATCTTGCAGTGCCCATCTCGTACAAAATTTCGCAATCGACAAACGACTTGCTGAAGAGTCCAACCACCATTGAAGTTGCGCCATTCGCCTTCGTAGTGGGTGTAAATCCTCTTTTGAGACTGAGGATTGAAGTACCAAATGCGCCCGCGCTTGTCGATTTCCAATCGAGCGATTCGGCCTTCGTGTTCAAAGAATTTGCGCCCACGTTTTGCGATTTCTGCGATTACTTGGTTTGCCAATTCGAGGCGTTCTTGCTTGTTCATTAGGCGGCCTCCTGGGCTTGGGTTGGGGGATAGCGGTAGGAGAGGACGGCGAGGCAAATCGTCGGTAGAAAATGCCGATCGCCCTTGGGGGTTTCAATCTCGGCAAAGTCGCCCGTGTAGGCGGCGGGACGGATGCCGCGTCGGGGCTTTTGGGTGAGCGATCGCACCTGGTGGACTTGCCACAGCCAATCGGCTTGAGTGATGGCCCGATGGTGGGCGTAGAGCTGGTAGAGCGGTTTGGCGGCGAGGATGACCCGATCGCCCGGTTGGGGGTAAAACTGCCAGCCGAATAGGCAATCCTCGATCGTTTCGGTTCCGTCGTTCAGTTCGATCCAGGGCTGGTTATCGTCACCAATCCATCGATCGGTTAGGGCGTAAACCGTGGGTGAAACTTCGGGCCGCCACAGGAAATCGCCTGGTCTGGGGTGGGTCTCTGGGGTGTTGATCAAAAACATTTCTCTAGGAAGCGATCAACGCGATCAACAGGATCGCCAGAACGCTGATAGGGTTTGGATTTGAGGGCGTTGATCGGGCGATCAACAGGTGATCAACGCGATCAACGCGATCAACAGCGGAAAATCAGGGGTTTTGGGCGTTGGTTGGGGTGCGCTGCGCGAGTCAGCGAGTGACGGCAGCGCGACCCGCAAAAGGGCTAGTAACGCTTACGGCGTGAGGCTTTCGGGTCTTCGGCGGTGGCGACAGCAGCGGGCTGTTGATCGGTGTTGATCGGCGTTGATCGCTGTTGATCGTTTGTTGATCGGCGATCAACGGGGTCTATCGCTTGCGGGATGGGTGTTTCGGCGATTCCGTTGATCGCGTTGATCGCTTCGCTAGAAATCGAAATGATCAACGCATCGTTTTCGACCTTGCAGCCGGGGATGGCGGCAGCGATCGCCTCGAACCGTTCCAAGACCTGGGGCTTTTTGAGTCCCTTCATGGCCTGGCGGCGTAGGACTGTTTGGGTGGCTTCGCGGGCGCTGAGTTGCCCGCCACGCTTGCGGGCTGCGTCGTAGATTCGGAACAGTTCGCCCGTTAGGGTCTGGGCTTGCTGGTCTTCCGGTTCGGCGTGGGCCTGCACCAGGAGGAATTGACCGATGTAGAAATCGGCGAGTTGGACGGCGCGGGCGGCGGTGGTGGCGCTGATCCGATCGACCCAGGGGCGATCGCCTGATTCACAGGCCCATTCGACGCAATGGAGCCAGAGGGATAGGCGCGGGAAATAGCTGCACATTTTGCCCAGGAAGAAGGCAAAGGCGGGGTTTTGGGTCTCGTAGCGCTGGTAGCCGCGCCGGTAGCGCTCCCACTGTTGGCGCTTGATGGTGTCGGCTTCGGGGCTGAAATGCACCACCCCATGGGGGACGCGCTTCAGTTGCCGATAGAGTGCGTCGATCGTCCCGTAGATCGACACGGTGACATCTGACCAGGTGGCAAAGTTGGCGGGCAGCGCGGGCCGGGCGGGCAGGATGCGGCTCAACAACCCATCGGGGTCATCGAACTGGGCGAAGTGCCGCTCTGCGAGTTTGGGCTGAATGCCGCCTGCGATGTTCAGGGTTTGCCCTTTGAGCCTGAGCGATCGCTTGCCGTCGCTGTATTCCTTGCGGATTTTTAGGGGCTTATTCCAGGCCGTGAGCAGTAGTTGCTTGCTGTTGCCCTTGCCCTGGCCTTTGTACTGATCCAGCCCTGCAAACAGCCCGCTCAGTTCGTCTTTGACCCAGCAAGCGCCGGATTCGTGGGGATTGTCGGCCAACCTCCTCAGCATGGCTTCCATCTCGCCCTCGTTGAGTAGGAAGGTGCGGCGGGTTCCCAGGATTTCTTCCTCGTAAATCTTGGGATTGGCGGTGCTGTTGGCGTTGGCGGCCCGATCGTCTTTCGACATTGTTTCCCACTGGTCACGGATCGCGGCCAGCTCGGCTTCGGCCCGCTCCACGCGATCGTCCTCGCTGGACTGCATGGCCTCCAGGGGCGCAAAGATCGCGTCCTGGGCGGCTGATTTTCCCGATGAGGGGCTGGAAACGTCCATCGTCCAGAAGATCGGCGCTTCGAGCCAGGAATCATGCTCACTTTCGCCCTGTTTGACGACGACGGCGACGCGGCCACCGAGCAACACGCCGCAGGCCGGTAGGAGGTTTTGCAGCAGGCGGATCGGGTCTACGCGATCGCTCGTGGATTTGGTGAGCATGGCCCGGGCGATCGGGTCGGGCAAGATGCCGGTGGGGTCAAATTGCTTGCTGGATTGCTCAATCAGCTTTTTCAGTTCGAGCGAGTCATCGGCCAGGCGCTGGCGTTCGGCTAGTTCGGCGATCCGGGCTTCGACCAGGCGGCGCACGGACTGTTCCGATCGGCCACTGGCGGCGGCCAGCACGGGGATTTCGATTTCGGTGTCGAGGATCGATCGCTCAACCAGCCGGTCGATCGCTTCCCGCAACTGTTCCGGGCTGAGGGCGGGGGCGGGTTCTGGCTTTTCGGGCTTGGTGGTTTTGGTGGTCGTCTTCGTGAAGTCTAGATCGCGGCGTGGCTCGATCAGGTCTAGGATCTGCTCTTTTGTTACTCCGGCGGCGATCCAGTCCATGACATCAACGCCGTTATCTTTCGGGATCGTCGTCCAGTCGGTATCTGGCCAGGGATATAGCCACTGGGCTTCGGGGTAGTCGGCGGCGATCGCCTCAGCGTACTTAACCCCAACCTGATCGCGATCGGGCACGATCACCAGTCCTGCGCCCGTCCCAAAAACCTGGGAGTAGTCCCCGTAGGCTCTGTAGCCACTAGAGCCACCGATCGCAGTGGTGGCCACAAGGCCCAGCGACTCTAAGGCTTCCACACAAGGTTCGCCCTCGGCCCAAAAGACGATCTCACCTTTTTGGAGAGCTTTCTTGGCGACCGATTGGCGAAAAAGGGCTACACGCCTTTGGTAGTCCTTTTTTTCCTCGTCGGTGAGGCGTTCGGGTTTAACCCACGCGCCGTAATACCAGTACTCCTGCCAAATCCTGCGGCTCTTGCTTCCGTTGCCCTTGCCGTCGTCTTCGCGGCGGGTACTGATTAGGGGTTCGCCCTGATGGTCGTAGTATTCCCAGCGCCTGGATCGCTTGGGGCGGACGGGCTTTTCTTTGGGCAATGGCCAGCGAGAGGCCTTGCGCGGTAGGGGGATGATGCCGAACAATTTGCGATCGCCCTCGGGTTTGGTGGGCGGGCTGATCAGGTCGCGAATATCTTTTTTGTGCTGTTCGTCGTCGGGATAGTCCCAGCACTGCCATTTCCCAGTCTTGAGGTCGATCTTCAGGTTGGTTCCATTGCAAGCGGGGCACTCGCAAACCAACTGGGTGCGGGATTCTTTGGCAATATTGAGACTGTCCCGATGCTGCAAAATGTCAAAACTCATGGCTGCATCGGTCGAGGGTGATTGATTGTTGGGTGGCCCGCTGGGGGCGGGCCGCTGCAATTAGAAGGGGATGTTGTCGTAGTCGATCGCCCGGTTAGAGAAATAGGCGTAGTCGATTCCGGGGTTGGCCCCCCACTCGTTCCAGTCGGAGGGGCAATTCAGCCTGAGCCTTGGGCAGTCGTGCCAGCTCACCGTGATTCGCAGGGCGCGGTAGAGCGGCAGGATCTCAAGATGAGGGCAACCCAGTGAGAAGGGGCGCATCATCCAGAAGTCTGGGTCGTGCATGGCGGCGCGAACCCAGTCGCGAACCCAGAGGGCGGCGTTGCGGAGGGCTTGGGGCATTACCGATCGCCCCCGTTGAAATCTTTGGTGGACACGCGGCCGGTGTTGGCTGCGCCTTCTGCGATCGCCTTTGCGATGTCCTCAGCCGAAAGGTCAGCGTCAGCCGGAATGGTGTTGACGGCGTTCTCTGCAAGGATTTTCAAGGTTCCCAGCCAGCTTTTAGCGTTGTCGCTCTTGCTGTTGTCGTTGGGCATGGTGATTACTTCCTGAGGCGAGATTTGTAGAGGATCAGAAATTTGCCCGTGTGGCGGCGCGATCGCCGTTGGGGCTTGGGTCGGGAAATCAGGCGATCGAACTCGGAATCTTCGTCCAGCAACAGGTAGTGCTGGATTCTCGGTTCGATCGGGATTGAGCCTAGGGCGAGGTTTGCGGAACCGGCGGTTTTAGCGGCCTGCGCGAGGGCTGCATCCAGGGCGAGGATCGCTTGACGTTGGGTTTCGGTGGGCCGATCGCCCGCCAGGGCCGGTAGCCCTTCGCGCAAATGGGTGCAAACCGTGTGCAGCAACCGCAGGGAACACCGGACGGATCGCAGAATTTGGGCGGTGTTTTCAGCGTCCATGGCTCGGAACCCCAACAAGGCTGTAGCCACGATCGGCTAACTGCTGTTTCAGGTCGTCCAGGTTGGCGGCGCTGAGGATCTGCTGACCGGGTTCGATGATTTCCAGGTGGCTGGCCATGCGCCAAATCGCATCGGCGGCGGCGACGGATCGACCGCTGCTGAGGGCAAAGGCATGGGCGGCCACTTGCTGCTGGAGGTACGGATCGGCGTGGTGATGGCGGCGAGTCAAGTTAGTCATCTTGCCAGCCCTCCAGTGCTGCTAGCTGGGCCAGCAGTCCGGCGCTGGCTTCGGGGAGGAGCGCATCAATCTGACTGATCAGCAACTCTGGCGAAACCGAGCTGGCCCGATCGATCAATGCAGCCCTCAGAAGGGAGCGATCATGCCTGATTTGGAGTTGTTGCTGTCGGACGATCCGCAGCAGCTTAAGCGCAAATTCGTTGAGCTGGTCTGTCCGCAGCTCCAGGCGTTCGATCCGATTGTTCTGCCCCTCTTTCTCGGAGTTGGAAGGGGCGTGTAAATTTTGTGTCACGGCTGCAAGGTTGAAACGAGTGTTTTTCGTTGAGAACCCGGTGCGACACTCTAAAATCTCAGTAAGTACACGTACAAAGTGCAAGTCAACGAGATTTGCGAGTGTCTTCCGACTCTGTGGATTGCCGTCCATAGCTCGGAATTGGTGCAGGGAAAAGGATTGCCGTCCTTTCCCCTGCTTTTATTGTTCCCTGCGTCTAGACAAAGTAATAGCACAAAGTCCTTGTACTTTGTCCAGGTTGACTGTACCATGAGAACCGAAGCGAACACAACTGAACCAATCGTGAAATTAAGGCAAGACCTAGGGCTAACCCAGCAAGAACTCGCATCTGCTCTTGGGATTACCGTTTCGTCTCTGCACAAGTGGGAAACGGGCAAGGTCGCCTCGCCTCGACTCACTCTCAGGCAAACGCTGAGGCTGGTTGAGATTACACAGAAGCCCCTCTCTGAGTTGGTGGAAATCTTTGAGCAGAAGCAAGTTGCCAGAAACTAACACCTCCACAACAAAACCACCTGATAAATCGGGTGGTTTTTTGCTTTTGTGACCTCGATCGCCGCCCTGTCTCACTTGAGGCGGTAGAGTGCCCCGAAAGTTGGCAGGTACAGGTAATGGAAGATTCAGTGCTTGTTGCACTCAAGAAAGCCCGCCTTGATGCATGGGTTCGGATGCAGGAGCTGGTTGGCGAAATGGCTCACCAGTGGATGGAGTCGAAGGATGAAGAGGACGATGCATCGCCGGCCGCAGAACGCCTTGAAACCCTGAAGGAATTAGCCTTTGAATTGCTGAGTACCCTCATCCCTAATTGCGGCTGGATTCGCTATGGGGTCTACGATCCTGAAGAGTCCGGCGATGGGTTTGTAATTGTCAGGATTTGCCATAACGACGTTGAGTTCTCGCGCAACGAATGCACCACCGTGCCGATCGTCCGCCCCGTCGTTGAGTCACCGGAACCGGAGCCGATCGACCTGCTGAAGGCCCTGGGGGAATAGGACAGGGCCAATCGCTACACTGGGTTTGCCGTGACCGAAACTCCAAGCAAAACCGCGATCCGCCAGCGAGAGGCCGATCGCGGTTTTTTGTGGCAACTGGTAAGGATTACTTACCGGTTCAAAAACTCCAGTAACTCCGCCCGATTGGCCGCGCGGGCCGTTTTCAGCCCACGCTCACGGGCGATCTGCCGCAACTGGGCGACGTTGTATTTATCCCAATCTATAGACTGTACAGCCTTGTCCTCGATGGCGGCTATAGGCTGTACAGTCCTTAAAGACCTAAGCCACTCAGTCGGGTCAGGATGCTGGTCAGAGGCCCGCGCCAACTCAATCAGCAAATCAGCCATACAGTCCGGCACACGGATCGCCCTGGTTGGCGTGTGCTGCCATTTAGGTTGCCAGGTTCCCGGAGTCACCCCGCCAAACCCGTCTGGGCGATGGTCACGATCCTTCCACCAGCCCCGTGGACTAACCTCGTTCGCCTCGTCCATAATTGTCTGTACAGTGAATTAATCACGACTATAGCTAAAGTCTGTACAGGCTGTCAATATAGTCAGTACAGCCAATAAACCTAGCCATGAAAAAACCGACCGGGAAACACCCGATCGGTTAGCGATTTAGAGAAAAACTCACCCTCGATCCAAAACGTGCCTTAGGGCCGACTCGAATGCAGTTCGAGCAGCAATATCAGCCGGGTTTGTCATCCACGCTTGCAGGGACAGGGAGACCATCCGGATCGCCTCATCTATATCCTGCCTTCCCCGCCCAACGGGCTTACCCTGCGAATCGTCGGCATGATATCCGGCTGATTGCTGTTCCAATTCTAATATCCTATTGCGATTTTCGTCTATCAATCGCTCAACCACACCGCCAAAACCTTCATCTCCCTGAATCTGAGAGTTAATCCAGGCAATGAACTCAGGCGTATAAGTAGCGGTTTTGCTGATACGGCCTTTCTGTTTACGTCCCATTTCTATATCCAATCACGATTTACGATATCGTGCCAAGCGTTAAGTTTTTCTCGTGAAGATATTGCATATCGCATGACGATTGCGCTACACTCGCAACAGATTCGCAGCGAGATCGCAGCAGAATCGCAGAACCCTCGCAACGAGACCAAAACCCTATGGCTAAAGGATTTGGGGCTGAAACCCCGGTTGATTCGCAACCGATTCGTAACGAAATCGCAGAACTTTCGCAGCCCATTCGCATCACTTTCGCAGAACCTCGCAACGAAATCGCAGCATCTTCGCAGCAGGACACCTACAGCGGCGCGGAACTTGCGAAGGCCCTGGACTGGTCGGAGTCCACCCTCCGCAACCGGTTTAAGACCGTGCTGCTGTTGGTGGCGCGGGGAGCCGTGACCCGAGAGGAACTGAGCCAAGACGGTCGTTATACCGATCGCGCTCGCTACTTCCTCGAAAGCCTGGCCGCGACTCTAGCGAACGACCGTATGTCCGGCCCGCGCTGGGTCGAGGAACAAGCCAAGACCCTGAAGGCCTTCGCAGAAATTGCGGCAGCCGTGCCGGTGCAAGTCGTAGAAGACGAACCGGGCTATTCCGGGGCGATCGAACTCTACCAGCAGCAAACCACGGCGATCGCTCTCACCACCGACGAAGCCCTGGAAACTACCCTGACGCTGGTTTCGGAAATCCACGCCCAGCAGCACAGTTTTCGCCGCCATCGCCAAGCGGCCCTGGCTCAACAGGCCAAGCGAGACGCGGCAGAAGACTTCGCAGTCTACGAAGCGACCTACGCTCAAACCGCCAACCAGTTGGCGATCGCCTCGGGAAACGCCTCAGTCGCCTAACCCGGTGGTGGCGACGACTCTGGAAACGATGAGCCGGTGGGACTGCCATCCCCCGGCTCAGTGAACCCAATCAGGATCACTCTCTATGTTCGGTCTTTTTAAGCGTTCTGACGACCCAAAACCTCGCACCCAGTCCTACGAAGAAATTCGGGCAATCCACCAAAAGGCCATGGGCAACCACACCGACGATCAAAAGCTGATCGATCGCGCGGCCACGGCCAAGGCACGGGAAGCCAAGGGCTACAAGCTATTCGAGAGCGATCGCCAAGCCCTGGCGGAGTTCGATCGGGAATCTCGCAAAGATGCGCCGCCCGCTCCCAAGATGCAGGCTGACGACGATTCAACCTGGCGGTGGTGGTAGCAGTGATCGATCTCTACCTTTCCCTCTGTTTGGCGGGCCGCCCCGCCCAGGTTCCTGCGATCGTCGCTTGGCTCGGGCGAGGCTCCGGCCGCCGCGAATGGACCGCCTATCGACGTTGTGACGATCGGCGCTGGTGCGATCGCCTGGGGGTGCGTCGCGATGGCAAATAGAACCCAATCCCGCCCCCATCCCGAAATGTCCGGCGGCGTGGCCTGGATGCCCGTGAGTTTGCAGCCCAAGCCGGAAAAGCCCGCCCCGTCACTGTTTTGGGGATACCTGTTTCTCGCCGCGTCGTGCCTCTTCGCTGGGATTCTGATCAGCCAGGCTCACCAGAATTACCAATTGGAAAAGGCTCAAAAACAGGCAGAGCAAGCAATTTCAGCCCTGAAGGTTGAACAGCAAGCCAAGGCTGCTTACTGCAAGGGGGTGTCCAAGTGAAAAAGCATCAGGTCTACATCGATTACGACGTGGAGTACCCCGACTACCACCGATACGAGGGACTTTCGGGCCGAATTACCCGAGTCGTTGACGAACCACCAACCGATCGAGACGTGCGGCGAATCATTGCCGAGGAAGAGCCGGAGGCCGTCTCCGGGACAGCCGAGTGGGTTTCTACCGAGGTCAGCCCCTGGTGGTGGCCGTTCTAAAACGAATAGCCCACGCCCCAGACAACCCTAATTACTCAGAGGAAAACATCATGTTTGGATTCTTGAACCCCTGCGGCGACGCAAAGACCACCGGCTTTTGGACTGGCGCGCCCGAAAATTCGGCGACCCCACATATCGACGCGATGGGGGAATACGAGAACGAAGATGGCTACTGCCGAGAGCTTCGGTTTGCAGTGAAAGACGGAGCAAGCGCAGTCGCCAAGCTGGATAAGCCCGGCCGCCCGGTTCATCTCGACTTGCGCCGCCCCGATGGGAGCTACCACCCGGCTGCGAAAGATCCTGAATTGCGCCGCGAAATTCTCGACCAACTTCGAGGACTCTCAGACAACCGCTAACCCACGCCCCAGACAACCCTATCAGCCCCGCCCCGCGCGGGGTTTCGAGTTTATGCAGCCACCCGTCAACATCGATATCGACCTGAACGGCCGCCAGCCCACCGAGCCACGCAGCCCCCGCGCCAAACTCCTCACCCTGGCCGCATTCCCCTCGCTCCAGCCCGCCAGCGTTGAGGATGCGATCGCCCGTCTGTTGGTGTCGATCGGCTCCGGCTTTGGATTGGTGGGAGCCGTCAGCCTACTCCCCGACTCGCCCCCCGTCTGGGCGCTCCTGGCGTTGCTGGTGTCGATCGCCCTCGCCGCCGTCCTGTTGGTAGCCCAATTTGGCCACCGTTCCGAACAAGCCGCCCTCGCCGTCTACGGTGCAATGGGTGCGGTTTCCGCCTTGATTGCCGTCTTTGTGGGGTAAGCGCATGATTTTTCAGCATCTACAGGACAAACACCAGGCGGCCACCGCCCTGAGTCGAGCCACCTGGGGCGCGATCGCCGTCGGGTCGCTCTCGGTCGTGGCGGCCCCCTGGATTGCCCACCCGGCGGCCCGGCTGCTGTTTGGGGGCAGTGCGGCGGTGATGGGCGGAACCGCCATCGCGCTCGATCGGCAGAAGCGCAAGTTAGAGGTGGTTCTCAAAACCGCCGAGGCCGAAGGGGCGATCGCCACGATTGCAGCCCTCCGGCGGGAGCTGGCCCCCGCCCGCATTGAGCAAGCCCTGGCGCTACCAGAATCCACCGAACCGCTACCTCAATCGCAATGGTGGGGCGATGTGCTGGGCTACCCCACGGTGCTGGTGTACGGACAGTTTGGCTCCGGCAAAACCACCCTAGCCGAGCGACTGGTGAACGATCGCCGCGCGGCGGGCCATCAGGTCAAGGTGCTCGATCCGCATCTTGCGGCCGGTGCCTGGCCTGGCTGCGAGACCGTGGGCAGTGGCATGGACTACCGCGCGATCGATTCAGCCCTGGGCGACTTTGCCGAGGAGGTAGAGACTCGCTACAAGCTCCTGTCCAAAAACAGCCGCGCCGAATTTCAGCCAATTACCTACGTTTGTGACGAGTTCACCCACTGGAGCGATCGCACCAAGCGCGCCGCCGACTTTTTCGCCGCCACCATGGCCGACACCCGCAAGGTCAAAATGTTCGCGGTGTTTGTGGGCCACGGGCGCACCCTCCAATGCGTCGGCGGCAAGGGCGGGCTAGCCAAGACCCGCGACGATTCCCTTTTGGAGGTCAAACTTTTCGCCAAGCCCGACCCCAGCAGCCCGACCGGGGTTAGCCCGACTGGGTTCGGTGAACTGAAATACCCCGGCAACCCGGAACTAGTCCGAGTTGCGATCGACCGCTGGCAACCGGCCGCCCTGCCGCCGGCCCAAACCCAGGTGGTCAACGCAATCGAAAAACCTGCGGATGTTCAGTGGTTAAAACAGTGTTGGGATTCAGCTATTGAAGTGGGACACGAAACAATTCAAGAAACCGCCCTAGAACCAACGCCAACCCAGCAAGAGCTTGTCAATGCCTTGGTACAGTTAAGCCGCAAAAATGGAGCCGTATCGGCGCAAGATTGCCAGCGCTATAGCCGCAAATTTAAGACTCTTTCTGCTGAGGAGATTCGGACTGTTTTCTTAGTTGCTCAAGCTGTTGGGCTGGGCATGGTAGACGGTGATGGCCAATCTGCCCGATTTACCGCCCTGCGGCGAGATTGATGATTTTTGTCTACCACCGTCTACCGACCGCTAGGCAAGGGTAGACACGGTAGACACTCGGTAGGCGGTAGACACCGGTAGACGGTTGGGTAGACACTTGGTAGACAGTCGAGTAGACAGCCGGTAGACACAGAGTAATTTGCTTTTGCCCGCCAATTTTTCTGGCGGGTTTTGTTTTAGATAGACCTTCTCAGAATTAATTTAACTAACTTTTAGTAATTGATGTCTGCTAATCGCAAAATTTAAAATAAACTCGGTTACAATAACCAGAGAAGCAACAGCAACCGCGCCAAAGATATCGTGAGCGGCGCGGTTTTATTCGGCGTTCCTTGGGGGAAATGTGACCGAACCAACTCTAGGAAACGTTTTTCCGGGCGCAACCCAGACCGTAACGGCGGTGACAATTCCCAAGACCGCGCTGCCTACGCTGACCGCGCGATCGGTCAACTCTGGTGATCAAATTGCGGCGGGGCTGTTGTTGGCGCTTCTGCGGTTCTATACCCCGTCGCGGCGCGTGGCGGATTCCGATGTGTCGCTGGTCGTTCAGGAGCTAGTGCCTGCGATCGACACCTTCACCACTCCGCCACAGCTCGTCGAATCCCTGACGGTTCTGCTCTTTCGCCCTGCCACCATTCCCCAGTTAACGGCGGATGCGATGGCCGGTGCGATCGCGCCCCCGCCCACTTCCCCGCCCCTAGTCGAAATCGAAGTGCCAGCGAACGTGTCTGGCCAGGAAATCGTCCTGGCGGGTAGCTTCACGTTTACCCGCCTAAGGTTCACGGTGCTGGAGGGGTTTCTGTACGGATACTTGGGGCTTTTTGAGTCGAGCGGCGCAACGGCTTTCGACACCAACCAGCACCCACCCTTCCTGGCGGAGGCTGGCGAAACCGTGATCGCCTGGTCGCGCAGCTACTCCAATACGAGCCTGTTCCTGACCACCTACTCGGCGAATTCACAGGGCCGAATCAAAATCTCCTTTGAGGGCTAAAAATGGCTGAAATTACGTTGGCTGAAATCTTTCCGGGCGCTTCCCAGGATTCCACGATGGTGATGATCCCTAAGTCCGCCCTGCCCAGTCTCACGGCGATCGCGGAAAACCGGGGCGAACAACTGATGGCGGCGATCGTCTTGCGAGCAGCAGCGGTTTTCACAGAGGCCGCACGCGCTGCTGACGCGAGCCGATCAATCGTCGTGGAAAGAGGCTCGACCCGAATCGATCGCACCTTTGACTCCTTAGGGAACGAGGCTCAGTGGAAGTCAGACCCGTTCGAGTTTCAGTTGTTCGTGCCCTACACCCCTGAACCAATCAACGCCGACAACTACTAGCCCGACCCATGCCCGTCAGCCCGTTCCGTCCCCCCACAGCCCAAGTCCTGCGAAGCGGTCAGGTGGTCGCCACCTTTACCAGTCCAGACGGCTGGGCCAACATCGGGCTGACACCCTACAAAAACAATCGCGTGGTTGGACAGCGACAGGTGGGCTACAACTCCAATCCCTGTCCTACGGGTGGGCTGTACCGCGGCCCCGATCCGTACGCTACCCCTGAAAGGGGCTATACGGGTTACTGGGCTTACTACGTAGGCTGTTGGGCCACGTCCTGGTTTCCTGGCGCAAGCCCCATCTACAGCTACTGGGGCAGTTGGTACGCCCCGCCACAGCCGGTCGGGCCGATCTACGAACCCGTTTACGAGTACGGGTTTCAGTACGTGTGCAACTCTTACGCCAGTAACGGATCGACGGTTGCCCAGTCGGTGGAGCCACCTTGGCAGAGTCCCTGGTTTGCCACGATCGCCCTTCGCGATTCGGCCTGGAACGAAACCACGACCACCCTGTTTTCCCTGCTGGTTTGCAACCCAGAAACCGAGATCCAGTGTGGGCCAAGCCTGAAAACCGCCGATCCTTGCTGCCTGAATTGTGCCGAAATTTCCGCCCGCCTCACCGGGCTGGCGGCCTCAATCCAGTCCGCCGCTAATTTGACCCAGGCCAAGGCTGACCAGTTGATTGCCCAAGCCGCCGCAAACCGAAAAAAGCAGCCTGAATAATGTCAACTTGCGAAGCTCTGGCCGCGTCACTGGCCGCAACCCAAGCCTCTCTCGCGGCCCTGACCGCCCAAGTGAATCGACTCCAAATTGAAGGGGGTGGCGGCGGTGGAACCGTAGACCCGGTGGCGCGGGGTCTTGCGAAACAGGCCCTAGCGGAGGCGATCCGAGCCGATGCCCATGCGCTCAGGGCAGAGGGGCGGGCCTACGATGCGATCGCCCAGGCCAATGAGGCCAAAGCGCTGGCGGCCACCGCCCTGGCTGGGTTGGCGGCGGTCGGGGTGGCGGCCCTGTGGAGCGCGATTCGATCAGCCATTTCCCTCGGGGGCAAGGCCCTGAATGTGGGCGGCAATGCCCTGAGCAAGGCAGGCGACGCACTGGGGGCCGCGGGTGATGCCCATGATCTGGCCAACACGGCCAGCGACCTCGCAGGGGCAGCTCGTCAGATCGGGGTAAAGGCGGATGGTCGGGCGGGTAAGGCGATCGATCGGGCCGGTGCGGCGGACGCAAGCGCCAAGTATGCCGGGAAGCAAGCAGAAATTGGGCGCGCAGTCGCAGACCGGGCGGACACCACCTCAAAAATCGGACTAGCCAAGGCAGAAAAAGCCCTCGACTACGGTGGGATGGCGTTCGACTTAGCCTCAGCAGCCCAGGGGATTGCTGAAGGAGCGGCCGAAGTGGCTGAATATGCCCAATCTGAGGCGTTCAAGGCTGGGAACTGGGCTGAAAAAGCCTTTGGACTGGGGATGGCCGCATCTGGTGCTGCTGAAAGCGCGATCGACTTGAGCAGTAATGCCTTGGAGATTGCTCGGCGCACTGAGTCAAGGTGGATGCGTGGAGGTTTCCCAGGGCAGCGAGGGCCAAAAGGGGATCGCGGCCCTGCTGGCCCCGCCGGCCCCCAGGGAGCAAAAGGCGATCGCGGACAAGCGGGGAAAGATGGAGCCGATGGGAAAGCGGGTGCTGCGGGCAAAGCAGGAGCCAACGGAGCCGATGGCCGCAACGGGCGTGACGGTCGCGATGGGACTGATGGAAAAGCGGGCGCGGCGGGAAAAGCAGGAACCAACGGAGCCGATGGCCGCAACGGGCGCGACGGTCGCGA
>Ga0209278_1000798_pt1 | contig 21512 bp, 15 predicted proteins | sample JI81BgreenDNA_FD_187504 | JGI IMG/M metagenome (GOLD analysis project Ga0209278, IMG submission 187504) | Wastewater effluent complex algal communities from Wisconsin, to seasonally profile nutrient transformation and Carbon sequestration -... | ecosystem: Engineered > WWTP > Effluent > Algae... | reverse complement strand
TTTGGAAATGCTCAAGTCGACCAGGTTACGTGGCATCTCGTAAATAGTAGGTATTTCGCGGTCACCCACGGTAAAAATACGGCGACCATACACATTGTACAGCAAAGCAACCTGCAAGCCGCGATCAGGGTCGTTGTAGTACAGTCCGGTATTGATCACATAAGGAGATTGGCCCTGCAACGGACGGCGACGCTCTTGGGTAAGGGTGCTGTCGTCGCCCAAATCAATCTGGCTGCGAATCAGCGCTGCATTCAAAATGACATTGAATCGGTTGATGAAACTTCCGGGTGCACCCAGGCCAAGGTTTTTGCGCAACTCCAGTTCGGCACCGTACGAAACAGCCGAAGCAGCATTGCGGAACAAGAAGATGGGGTTGGAAGTACCGGTTACGATGTAGGTTTCAATTGGGTTGGTGAATTGTTTGTAAAACACGCCCACCGCAATTTGCTCGGAAGGTGAAGGGAAAAATTCATACTTCAAATCCACATTGTTGATGGTAGCAATGTTCAGGCGCTCGTTACCCACAATATCGATGGCGAAGTTAAAGTCATAGAAAGAGAAAGGCGCCAATTCGCGGAACTCAGGACGGTTGATGGTGCGGCTGTAGGCCAAGCGAAACTGGCTGAAGTCGCTGCGTTTGTAGGTGGCGTTTACAAAAGGCAACAAGCTCAAAATCGGATTGTCGACGTTCACCGGAATGGCCTGCGAAATACGGGTGTTGAGCTGTTGGCGGTTGAATTCGGCACGCAAGCCAAAATTCACGTTCAGCTTATCATTTACATTCCATGCACCACCGGTATAACCAGCCAAAAGCAAATTGGTGGCACTGTAAGCATCGGTGAAATTGGTTCCTTCACTCAAGATAAAGCCATTGGGGAAACCAATGTTGGCGTTGGCAAAGATTTGGTCAAGCGGTAAATTCAGGAGGCTTTGGTCGAAACCGGTTGCCGATGACTGGCGGTAAGCCATCCAGCGTGCAGCAAATTCACGGTTCTTGTATTCGGCATAATAGCCGGCACGCAAGGTGAATTTGGGTTTCTGAACGTCAGCGCCGAACACCTTCTTGTAGTCGAAGGTGCTGGTGTAGATGTTTTCGAACAACCGCGAGAAGAAGCGGGCGGCATCAAAGGTGTTGGCCGATGGTGGAATCACCACGCGGAAGGGCTCGTTGGTGTCGATGTTGCGCTGGGTGCGTGCACGGCGCCAGTCGGGCTCGTTGCGGTTGGTGCGCGAATAACTCAACGCCCAGTGAATCTCATCACGTTCTTCGTTCAGCATGTGCGTGCCCGAAAGCTGGGTGTTGAACACCAAACGCTGCTGGTAATACATCGAGTAGTTGTCTACGTCAAAACCCTGGAACAAATCCTTGCCCTGGCGACGAACCGTTTCCTGATTGCCGTTCTGTGAAAGCAGGTTTTTGAACTCAATGGTGTTGGCCGAGTTGAGCTTAACCGCCCAGTTGCTGATCAAACCCGTACGCACGTTGTTGGCGAAAGACTGGTCGTTGAAACGGAAAGCATCGATGCTGGTGAAATCAGCCTGGTAGTTGATGTAACGGAAACGGTCGATTTCCAATACCTGGTTGGTTTGGCTGTAGCTTACCGAATTGAGGGTGGTTACCTGCTTGCCTTTGATCTTGAACTTGCGGCCCATGTCGTAACGCAAACGCACGTCCGGTAAGGCCATCCGCTCATTCAAAGCCCAATCGTTTTCGAGGGTCTTGGTGGCTTCGGCTACTTTATCGTATTGGAAGCCTAAATCACCCAAACGACGGGGGAAATCGGTAGGCAAATCGCGGCTGCCGTTGTCGAAGCCCATGAAATCGGTGGGACTGGTGTTGCTGCGCAAACCGCTGGTGAAGGTTGAACCCAAACGCACACCGGTTCCGATGCTGATGTTGTTGAAGTTCTGCTCAACCTGATTTTTGGTGTAAATCTTGATAACCGCACCGCCAAACTCACCGGGAATTTCGGCTGAACCCGACTTAAACACCAACATCCGCTCAATCATGTTGCTGGGTACGAGGTCGAAAGAAAACGAACGCTTGTCGGCCTCGGTGCTGGGAGCGATTACGTCGTTCAGCATGACAGTATTGTAGCGCTCGGCCAAACCACGCACAATCACAAAACGGTCGTCCTGGATGGTGATGCCGGGAATGCGGCGAATCACCTGGCCGGCATCACGGTCCTGCGACTTGCTGATTTGTTGAGCAGAGATAGCGTTGATGACCAACTCGCTTTTCTTTACCTCCATCAAGGTGGCGGTTTCGGTATTGCGAACCCGCTCGGCTACCACTTCTACCCCTGCCAACTCGGCAATGTCTTCTTCCAATTTGATGTTGAATTGGATGGTTTTGCCGACTTCTAATTTGAAGTCCTGTTGAAACGGCTTATAAGAAATGTAAGAAGCATAAATGGTGTAGTATCCCGGCGCCAGGTTGCTGATGGTGTAATTGCCATCGAGGTCGGTTGAAGCACCCACCGTGGTACCTTTGATGAGTACGTTCACCCCGGGGAGTCCGAAACCCGATTTCGCATCGGTTACCTTACCCTTGATGGTGCCATTTTGGGCCTGTGCCGTAGCAAACAGGCATAAAAACAAGAAGAAAAAAATGGTGCGGGCTTGCATGCCTCTATTGAATTTGCCTGCAAAGGACTTCTTTCAATATTAAGAATTTATTACCTGCCGGTTAAGGGGACTTTAATTGTGTTAACCGCATATTAGAATGCTCGTTTAGTGCGCCTATTCACTGATTTCTAAAAAGTTGATTGTCTGAACCATGAAAAAAAAAATTGCCACTTACCCACCATAATTTGAAAAACACTACTTTCGTGTTCCTAACGATACTGCTATGAAAAAAACAGTGATGTTCATGTTGCTTAGCTTGGTAGTGCTGGCGGCCTGTAAAAAAGAACCCGAAAAAACCCCCGAAGAAGTTTATTCTGAGCGCCTCGATGGCAATTGGAACGTGACCAAACTCGATTATTCGGCTGTAGTCACCACGCCTTTCGGTCCTATTCCTATTACCGGAACCGCTAACAATTCGGGAACCATTGCCTTCAACAATGCAGGCAAAACCGCGAATTACAACATCGCCTTTTTGCCCTCATTGGCAGGCTTACCCGTACAAGTTGATTCGGTAAAGCTGATTGGTAATGGTACCTACAGCAATACCACCACCAACATCACGCTCACCGAAAGTGGCGGACAGGTATTGACTTTCAATGTGGTTGCGAATGAAGCAAACTTGCAAATTTTGCGTACCAGCATCAATTACGACCTCGATACTGTGATGGTACCGGTAACTATTGAAATGCGTCTGGCTCGCTAACATGCTTGCTTAAATCAAACAAAGGTCTGTGTGTTCCACAGGCCTTTTTTATTTTTGACACAAATTCAACCCATGCTCGACTCCCTGCTCCGTCCGCTCGACCCCAGCCTCATTCCGTTGAACGAAGCGTACGCACCTAACACCCTCGGTGCGCTCGTTACACGAAACTATGGCCACTTGCCCGAACTCGAGGGGGTACAAATTGCCATCATCGGCATACAGGAGAGCCGCGGACACGCTGCCAATCCGGGCAGCGCGCATGGCGCCGACTACATCCGCCAGGAATTTTACCGCCTCTACGCACCCGAAGGCAGCCTGCAGTTGGTCGACCTGGGCAACATCGAGGCGGGCCACAGCCTGCACGACAGCCAGGTGGCCCTGCGCGAAGCCTGCTGGGCGCTCATCAAACAACAAATCGTTCCGGTGATTCTGGGCGGAAGTCGCGACCTGGTGTACGGCCAGTACCTCGCCTATGCGCATTACGACAGCACCATCGACCTGGCCGCCATCGACGCCCGCTTTCACCTGCGCGACGATGGGGAAGAATCGGCCGTGAACGCCGATAACTTCCTCTTCAAAATCATCGCCCACCAACCAAGCCACCTGTTCAATTACGTGAACCTGGGCTACCAAACCTACCTGGTGAACCGCGACGAAATTCGCTTGCTTGAAAAGCTGTTCTTCGATGCCGTACGCCTGGGCGAAGTACGCTCACAACTCGAAGAGGCCGAACCGCACCTGCGTGCTGCCGACATGCTCTACATCGACGTGGCCTCCATCCGAAAGGCCGAAGCACCGGGTAATCCACTGGGCTCGCCCAATGGCTTTTTCGCGCACGAACTTTGTCAGCTCACCCGCTATGCTGGCTTAAGCGACAAGCTCAGTTCCATTGGCTTCTACGAATACGATCCGTCTTCCGACAGGCAGTTGCTCACAGCTGCCACCCTGGCACAGGCCATTTGGTACTTCCTCGATGGCTTCATCAACCGCATGAACGACCTGCCAAAGGTGAAGAACCGCACTTTCATCAAATACACCACCACCCTCAAGGCCGGCAAACACGACTTGGTATTTTACAAAAGCAAAAAATCGGGCCGCTGGTGGATGGAAGTCACCCTACCGCCCATCAAAGGCAGCAAAAAAGAGCGCACACACCTGGTTCCTTGCTCGTACAACGACTACCTGATGGCCGGCAAAGACGAGTTACCCGATAAGTGGTGGAAATTCCACCAGAAGTACATGGTGTAAGGAATTAATCCGCTGCTTTCAGGTAGCCTTCCATGGCCATGCCCCGCGAGCCTTTGATCAGCAGCAACGCATCCTGAAAAGCAATGAGCGGTTGCTTGGACTTGAGTTCATCGAGCGAATTGAAAAACCCAAATTCAGGAAAAGTGCCGGCATGCTCGCCGAAAAGCGGCCCGCACAACAAGGCCTTTTCAATGCCTTTTTCGCGCAGCAGCTCCAGCAAAGCCAGGTGTTCCTCGCGGGCAGCATCGCCCAGTTCAAACATATCGCCCAAAATGGCTACCCGCAGGGGTGCCGCAATGTTGGCCAGGTTTTCAACGGCGGCCTGCATGCTGTGGGGATTGGCATTGTAAGCATCGAGGATGATGCGGTTACCGGCCTGCTCCAGCAGCTGTGAACGGTTGTTGGCAGGCTCATAGGAGGCCAGCGATGCATTGATTTTTTCGTAAGGCACGCTCAAGTAACGGGCAACGCAGGCCGCTGCCAGCAGGTTGACAAAATTGTACCGGCCATACAAGCGGGTTTCAATTTGAGGCGCCCGCAACATGAGGCGGTAGCTGTTCTCCCACTGAAAACGCAGGTACCAATCGGCGCTGAGCAACCTGCCCACGCAATCGGCTTCCTGGCTTTCACCGTAGTAAATGGCCGATTTCATGTTGGCGGTGTAGCGCATCAAATCTTCATTTTCGTAATGCACAAATGCCTGCCCACCGGTTTGTTGGAGGTATTTATACAACTCGCATTCGGTTTCGATGATGGCTTCGAGGCTGCCGAATCCTTCGAGGTGTTCTTTGCCCACGGAGGTGACCACGCCCAGGTCGGGACAAGCAATTTCGCACAAGGGCATTACTTCGCCAGGATGGTTGGCACCCATCTCTACCACGGCAACTTCGGTATCGAGGGGCATACGCAGCAAGGTGATGGGCACGCCAATGTGGTTGTTGAGGTTACCGGGCGTTGCCCAGCAGCGGTAGTGACTGGCAATGGCCGTGCGCAGCAGCTCTTTGGTGGTGGTCTTGCCATTTGAACCGGTTACGCCAATTACCCGCAATCCGGGAATCGATTGCCGGTGCAGTCGGGCCAGGTCCTGCAAGGTCTGCAACACATCGGGCACCAACCAGGCCTTATCACCCAAACCAGCTTGGGGCTCGTCGATTACCACCAGCGAGGCGCCTGCTTCGATGGCTTTGGCGGCAAACAAATTGCCGTTGAAGTTGGCTCCTTTTAGGGCAAAAAACACATCTCCGGGCTTGATGGCACGGGTATCGGTGGTAAACTGCTGATGATTCGCCAAAAAATGGCGGTATAGTAACATTAAATTCACATTAAAAGCTTTACGGTTGGGCTCAGGTTCGCTAAATTCGTAAAATAAAGCATCTCCCATGAAAAAAGCTTGGCTATTTCTGTGTTTACTTGGTTTTGGTTGGCAAGCACAAGCGCAGTTTTTTCAGTTTCAGTCCTACGAAGGAGTACCCGTTTTTAAAAATGGTCAGGAGCTCAAACAGCCCTGGACCGGGGGCATGGTTACCCCACAATTTGGTGAGCTCGACCTCAATAACGACGGTTTGCGCGACCTGGTGGTTTACGACCGGCTCGATCAAAGTGTGACTACCTGGTTACGGCGCATCGAAAATGGACAATCGGTTTTCGACTTTGCCCCCGCCTACATCAGTAAAATTCCGGCCCTGCGCGATTGGTTTGTGATCATCGACTTCAACGCTGACGGCCGTCCCGACATTTTCACCAGCGCCAACGGCAGTGCCCTGGTGTACCAAAACATCGGCTCGTTGGGCAATCCGGTTTTTCGGGTGCGCAATGCCTTTTTGGATGCCATGTGGGATTTTGGTTTTCGTGCCGGCATCCTCATCATGAACATCGACAAACCCGGTATTGCCGATTTTGACGGCGACGGCGATGTTGACATTGCTGCATTCGACAATTTCGACATCGGCAAGCTCAATTACTTCCGCAATATGTCGGTTGAACGCTATGGGCATGCCGATTCGCTCGATTACCTCGTTACCAGTCGCTGCTGGGGCCGTTTTGAGGAAGATCCTTTCAGCTCCAACATCACCCTGAACCTGGGTGCCAATTGTTTAGCGCCCTTGCCGCTGCCCGGCGTGGTGGTTACGGGCAGGGTACAACACCTGGGCTCAACGGTGAGCATGATCGATGCAGATAAGGATGGTAAAATGGACATGTTGTTGGGCGATGTGGAGTCGACCGGCCTCAAATACCTGCGCAATACCGGAACGACCGACACCGCCCGCATCACCCAAGTGCAAGGCAACTTTCCGACCTACGATACCACCATCTTCGTACCGCGTTTTCCGGCGGCTCATTTCATCGACGTTGACAACGATGGCCGCAAAGACATGGTGGTGTCGCCCAACGAATATTACGAAGCCACCCTCACCAACCATGTGTGGTACTACCGCAACCAAAGCAGCACGCCGCAAGACTCATTCCGACTCCGCAGCAAGCAATTTTTGATTGGCGATATCCTGCAGTATTACACCAATGCCGCTCCTTTCATGATGGATGTAGACAACGATGGCAAAACCGATTTGCTGGTGGCACACGAAAACGGACAGTACAAAGGCGTTTTGCACTTTTACAAAAACCAGGGTACAGCAACCAACCCGGCTTTTCACCTCACCGACACCAGTTTTTTACGCCTCGACACCTTGAATGTGCGTTTCCCTCGGCTGGGTGGTGGTGATTTGAACGCCGATGGCAAGTGGGACCTGCTGGTGGGCACCTACGACGGACCGATGGTGCACTACCGCAACACCGGCAGCAATGGGGTGGCCGCTTTTGCGCTCGAAAGTACCGACTACATGGGCCTGAGCCCCACCACTGGTCCGGTTACCGCCCCCGAGATTGCCGACTTTAACCGCGACGGCAAGCCCGATCTGCTGGTAGGCGTGCGTGAAGGCAAAATCCAGTATTTCCTTAACACCGGCACGGCCGCTTCACCAACTTTTACCCTCCAAACAGCACAACTCGGCGGCATTCATGTGGCGCAATTTTTCACCGGCTATGCGGTTCCCCGTCTCGCCGACCTCAATAAAAACGGCTTATACGATCTGGTGGTAGGCACCGAAAGAGGCAGGGTATTTTTCTACCCTGATGTAGAGGGCCAAACCGGCAATTTCCCGGCTCGTAACATCGCCTTTTTCTACGCTGAAACAGGCGTTTATGACAGCACCCGCTTCAGCTATTACGTAACGCCTTGCGTGGGCATGCTCAACGAAGACACCCTGCCCGATTTGTTGGTAGGTACCTACCGCGGTGGGGTATTGGCTTTCAGAAACACCATCAGCACCGTTGGTCTCCGCCATTTGCAGCTCGATGAACAATCGGTTTTGGTATACCCCAATCCGAGCAACGGCGATGTGTTTATCCGTTTGCAGGGCGAAGATGCTGCTGATATGCGCAAACTGCGTTTGTACGACCTGCAAGGCCGCTTGTTGACACAGCATGAGCTCTCGGCAGGTACGCGCGAAACCAGCTTGCATACCCAAAGTGCAGGCATTGTGCTGTTACAAATTGAGCTGGCCGACGGCCGTACAGTGCATCGCAGGCTGGTTGTCACACGTTAAGAAGCGTCAACAATTTGCCATAAATGCAAATGCATGGGACGAAGCGTGCATTTCACGGTTGATTTGCCTTATTTTTACGCCTCTTTGAGCGGCAGCCCATTGCTGTTGCCAGTCAAAATATGTCGGTAAAAGTAGCGCAACTCACCAAAATCTATGGCAGCCAACGGGCGGTAGATGGGGTAAGTTTTGAAATTCCCGAAGGAGCCATCGTGGGGCTGCTGGGGCCCAATGGCGCCGGCAAAAGCACCACCATGAAGATCCTCACGGGCTTTATTCCGCAAACCAGCGGCAAGGCCTGGGTGCATGGCCACGACGTAGAAACCGATAGCCTCGAAGTCCGCAGGCTCACCGGCTATTTACCCGAAAGCAATCCGCTTTACCTCGATATGTATGTGCAGGAATACCTGCATTACGTTTCGGGTTTTTATCAGGTGAACCAGCCCGCCAAACGCGTCAAAGAAATGATTGAACGCACCGGATTGGGCATCGAACAGCACAAAAAGATCGGTCAACTCTCCAAGGGTTACCGCCAGCGGGTGGGCCTGGCGCAGGCCATGTTGCACGATCCCAAGGTGCTCATCCTCGACGAACCCACTTCGGGCCTCGACCCCAACCAATTGGTCGACATCCGCGCCCTCATCAAAGAAATTGGCAAAGAAAAAACCATCATCCTCAGCACCCACATCATGCAGGAGGTGGAAGCCATGTGCCAACGCGTGCTCATCATCAACCGGGGCACCCTGGTGGCGAACGATGCCGTTGCAGCCCTGCAGCGCAAGGTGGCAGGCGCCATCACCGTTTTGGTAGAATTCAACGAAGCCGTTCAGTCCAAACAGTTGCGCTCGTTGCCCGGCATTACCGATGCCCGCAACGAAGCCGGAAACAGCTGGCTGGTAACCGGCGATGCCAAAACCGATGTGCGCAAGGTGCTTTTCGATTTTGCTGTGCGCTCCAACCTCACCGTCCTCAGTTTGAACCAACGTGAAAACTCGCTCGAAGAAATTTTCCGTGAATTAACCCGCAAAAAATAAGATGCTAACGGTTTTTAAACGCGAAATCAGCAGCTTTCTCAGCTCCCTCATCGCCTACATCGTCATTGTGGTGTTTTTGCTGGTCACCGGACTGTTCATGTGGGTATTCCCCGATTACAGCCTGCTCGATTTTGGCTACGCCACCCTCGATCAGCTCTTCATCATCGGTCCCTGGGTATTCATGTTCCTCATTCCGGCCATCACCATGCGCTTCTTTTCCGAAGAAAAACGCACCGGCACCATCGAACTGCTGTTCACCAAACCGGTGAGCGACCTGCAAATCATCCTCGGTAAGTTTTTGGCAGGCTTTGCCCTGGTGGCTTTTGCCGTGCTGCCCACCATTTTGTATGCGGTGGCTCTCTGGTTTTTGGCCGATCCGGTTGGCAACATCGATACCGGCGGCATCATTGGCTCGTACATCGGACTGCTTTTGCTGGGTGCGGTATTTGTGAGCATCGGCATTTTTGCTTCGGCCCTGACCGATAACCAAATTGTGGCCTTCATCCTAGGGCTGTTCCTGTGTTTCTTCTTTTACTCGGCCTTCGACAGCATCAAATTGCTCGACTTGCCCGTGAAAGCGCAGCTCATCATTGAGCAGCTGGGCATCAGCGCGCACTTTTATGCGCTGGGCAAAGGCGTGCTCGACACCCGCGACCTGGTGTACTTTGGTAGCCTCATCGCTTTGTTTGTTACCCTCACCAAAACCGTATTGGAGAGCAGAAAATGGTAAACAAACCCAACAACCGCCGCCAATCAATCATCCGCCTGGCCATGCTGCTGGGCATTTTGGTGGTCGTTAATGTGCTCGCCAACCTGGCCTACACCCGCATCGACCTCACCAAAGAAAAACGCTATTCGCTCGCACCGGGCACCCGCGAACTGCTGAAATCGCTGCCCGACGTGGTGTATGTACGCGTCTACCTCGAGGGCGAGTTTCCGGCCGGCTTCCAAAAGCTGCAAGGCTCAGTGAAGGACCTCCTCTCCGAAATGCGTCGCTCGGCCGGTGGCAACCTCGAATACGAATTCATCGATCCGGCCGATCAGCCCGACGACCGTTCGAAAAACGAGCTCTTTGAACAGCTGTACAAACTCGGTCTCCAGCCCACCGATTTGCAAAACCGCACCAATTCGGGTGTCGAACGACAGGTGGTTTGGCCCGGCGCCGTGGTGGTGTACCGCAACAAAGAAGTGCCCGCCAACTTCCTCCTGGGGGCAGGAGCCGGCAATTCGCCCCTCGAAATCATCAATGCCTCCGAAGAAGCCCTCGAATACACCCTGGCCAATGCCATCAAAAAGGCCACACAGATTTACAAGCCCAAAATCGCCTTCACCGAAGGACATGGCGAACTCGATGGCAAGGCTACCAGCGACATTGCCCGCAGCCTCAGCGAGTTCTATACCCTCACACGCTACGACCTCAAAACCATTGAAGCCGTTCCTGCCGACATCGACCTGCTGGTGATTGCCAAACCCACCGAGCCGTTCAGCGAGTGGCACAAATTCAAAATCGATAACTTCATCATGCGCGGTGGCCGCGTGCTCTGGCTCATCGACCCGGTCATTGCCGAAATGGACAGCATGACACCGGAGAACTTCTTCATGGCCATGCCACGCGAGTTGGGCCTCGACGATATGCTCTTCAAATACGGGGTGCGGGTGAACCCCGACCTGGTGCAGGACGTCAAAGCCTCACGCATTCCCATCGTATACGGCACCATTGGCGGACAGCCGCAGCAAAAGCTTTTCCCCTGGTTTTACCACCCCCTGGTAAGTGGCGAAACGCAGCATCCCATTGTGCGTAACCTCGACCCCATTGCCTTCAAATTTGCCAGCACCGTTGATTTGGTAGAAGCCGAGGGCATCCAGAAGTCGATTTTGCTCAGCAGCAGCAACCTCAGCCGCCGCATGATGGCCCCCATCCGCGTGAACCTGCAGCTGGCTACCGAACAAAGCAAGGAGGAGCAGTTCAACAAGCCCAATTTGCCCATGGCGGTATTGCTCGAAGGCAGCTTTACAAGCTATTTTAAAAACCGCTACCTCAACGAGTTTGCCGTGCGTGCCATCGACTCATTGGGCATGAAGCAAGCCGAAAAGAGCAAAAATACCCGCATGATTGTGGTGGGTGATGGCGATGTAATTCGCAACCATGTGCGCAAATCAACCGGCGAGGTATACCCGCTGGGCTTCGACCGCTACACCAATCAAATGTACGGCAACAAGGTGTTCATGCTCAACGCCATCGACTACCTGCTCGATGATGCTGGCCTCATCAACGTGCGCGCCAAGCAAATCACCCTGCGCATGCTCGACGCCAAAAAAGTGCAGGACGACCGCCTGCGCTGGCAGCTTATCAACCTGGTGCTGCCGGTGGTATTGCTCCTCAGCTTCGGCTGGCTGCGTAACCGCTGGCGCAAACGCAAATACGGAAGAAAAATCGCCTGATTATGAAGAAAAACCTGCTATACGCTGCTGTTTTGGTGGTATTGCTGGGATTGGCCTGGTGGCTGACCCAAAAAGACGACCGCAGCACCCTGAGTCCCGAAGAAGCCGATTTCAGTGTGGCCGACACCAGCACCATCGACAAGCTGTTCATTGCCGACAAAACCGGCAAAACCATTTTGCTTGAAAAGGTGGCACCCGGACAATGGACGGTGAACAAAAAATACATCGCCCGTCCCGACGCCATTGAGTTTGTGCTCAGCACCCTGTTGCGCATGGAAGTAAAGGCACCAGTACCCCGCGCTGCCGTTGAAAACATCAAAAAGCAGCTCAGTACCATCGGCAAAAAGGTAGAAATCTACAGCGCAGGCAAAAAAATCGACGTGATTTACGTGGGTGGTGCTACCATCGACTCACGCGGCACCTATGTAATCAAGGAAAAAGCCGAGCTGCCTTACATCGTGCACATTCCGGGCTGGGAAGGCTACCTTTCTCCCCGCTTTTTCACCAACCTCGAAGAATGGCGCGAGCGCATCATGCTGCGTTTGAACCCCGACAGCATTGCTGAAATCAAGGCCAGCTTCACCGATACTGCCGCCCAAAGTTATGTGCTGCGCATGCCCGAGCCCCGCAAATTCATGCTCTACAAAGCCGATGGCCGCACAGTGGTTCCCGTTGACACCACCTACGCCAAAACCCTGTTTGCCGGCTTTCAGCGTTACCCCGTGGAAGCCTACGACAACCAGGGCGTAATGCGCGACAGCATTGTGAACATGGCACCCCACTGGCACGAGCTGCAGGTGACCATGCTCAACGGACAAACCCACAGCTTCAAAACCTACTTCAAGAGCCAGTTGAACCAGCTCGACGTGGTTTTGCTGGGTGTGATGCCCGACCTCGACCGCGACTATTTCTTCTACGAGGAGCAAAACGAGTTCGGTATCATCCAAAAGCGCAGCATTCCCTGGTACTATTTCACATTATCTGATTTGAGGCGCAAGGATTGAGCTGATAAAAATTATCTTTACACGCTGGTGGTTTCGCCTGGCCGAATTGGCTATTTTGCTAAACCACACCCCCAACCCAGAAGAAAAATTACGAGCAAATGAAATTCATCGTCTCTACCACCTCCCTGTTGAAGCACCTGCAAAGTGTTCAGGGGGTTATTAACAGCAGCTCGGTGCTGCCCATCCTCGATAACTTCTTGTTCGACATCGACGACAAGAAGTTGACGATTTGCACCACCGACCTGAACACCACCATGAAAACCTCGCTGGCCATCGAAGGCAAAGGCCAGGCTAAAATTGCGGTGCCCAGCAAAATCCTGCTCGAAACGTTGAAGTCACTGCCCGAGCAGCCCATCACCTTCTCTTTCGATGAGAACACGTTCGCCATCGAAATCAATACCGACAAGGGCAAGTACAAACTCTCAGGTGAAAACGGCGAAGATTTTCCGGCCATTCCCGAGGTGAGTCGTGCCAGCAGCTTCAGACTGCCCTCGAGCTCACTTTTGTCGGCCATTACCAACACCCTGTTTGCAGTGGGCACCGACGAGTTGCGCCAGGCCATGACCGGTGTGAAGTTCGAACTCAATGCCAACAGCATCAACTTTGTGGCTACCGATGCCCACAAACTGGTGTTGCATACCGTTAAAAAAATTGCCATTGCCGAAACCGGCGGCTTCATTGTGCCCCGCAAGGCCCTGAACCTGCTAAAGTCGGCACTGCCCGGCGACGATACCCTGGTGAATGTAGAGCACAACAACACCAACGTATTCTTTTCATTCAAAGACATCCATTTGGTGTGCCGTTTGATCGACCAGAAATACCCCGACTACACTGCGGTAATCCCGAAAGACAATACGAACATCCTCACCATTGGCCGTGCGGAGTTTTTGAGTACCCTGCGTCGTATCTCTATTTATTCGAACAAAACCACCTACCAGGTGCGTTTGAAAATCAAGGGCAGCGAGTTGCAGGTATCGGCCGAAGACCTCGATTTTTCGAACCAGGCCGACGAAACACTCGCTTGCGAATACAGCGGCACCGATATGGAAATTGGCTTCAACGCCCGCTTCCTCATCGAAATGCTCAACACCCTCGACGGCGAGCAGGTGAAGTTCGAAATGAGCTTGCCCAGCCGTCCGGGTGTAATGCTCCCCACCGGCCAGGACGACAACGAGGAAACCCTCATGCTCATCATGCCGGTAATGCTCAACAGCTACGAATGAGCGCCTAGCGCCTAAATAAGAAAAGCCCCGATTGGGGCTTTTTTTATGAATATCGGTTGTCTGATCGCCGTCGACTTTCAGCCGTCAACATCTTACCTCCTTGCCAACCAGGGCTGCGGGTCGATCTTGGTCGTGCCGCGCCAAACCTGGAGCTGCATTTCGGCTTTGTTGTCTTCTTCGTCGAAGTGTACGGTTCCTAAAACCTGTCCGGTTTCTATTTTGCTGCCTTTTTCAACCCGTACATTGTCGAGCTGGGCATACACCGTGAGGTATTGTCCGTGACGGATAATGACTGCTTTTTGCATGCCCGGAATGCTCACCACAGCCGTTACTTCACCACGGAAAACGGCTTTTACTTCGGCACCTTGCGCCGTGCGCAGGTTGATGCCATCGTTGCGGACTTTCACATTTTTAAGCACAGGGTGTGGGTGTTCGCCAAACGACTCGCTCACAAAACCCTTGCTGATGGGCCAAGGCAATTTGCCTTTGTTGGCTTCAAAATCGGCACCCAGGGCCTTGGCTTCAGGCGTGAGTTCAAACTCCTCGCGGGTGGTTTTGGGGGCAGCAGCTTGTCCGGGTTTCTGACCCTGTTTCTTCAGGCGTTCGGCCTCCTGACGACGGGCCTCTTCCAACTCACGGCGGATGATGTCCTCAATAGCACGCTGCAACCTCACACGAGCGGCTTCTTGTTCTTGCAAAGCCTTGCGTAATTCTCTTTCGTTTTGCTGCAGCTTGCTCACCAATTGGTTGGTCTTGTCGCTTTCGTAGCTCAACAAGCTCTTCTGGTTTTCCTCTTCAACCAACAAGCCTTCTTTTTCGCGCTTCTTCTGTTCCAATTGGTCCTTGCGCTTGTTCAAACTGGCTTGCGTTTGGTTGATGAGGCGCACCTGTGTTTGGCGGAAGCTATTGTATTGCTGCAGATAGCGCAAACGGCGCAGGGCCTGGTTAAAATCCTTGGCCGAAAGCACCAAAATCACATTGCTGTAGTTGCTGCGGTTGCGGTAAGCCACCTGCAGCATTTTGCCGTATTCGGCTTTGAGCTTGGTAAGGTCGTTTTCGAGGGCGGTTATAAGCACCTCCAAACCTTCAATCTGCGATTGGGTGAGGTTGATGTCGTTGCTGAAGTTTTCGATCAGCCGTTCACGGACCTGAATTTGCTTGCGCAGGGTGACCAGCTGGTTTACGCTGGCTTCTTTTTTCTTCTGAACTTCCTCAATTTGCTTTTTGGTAAAGCCTATCTGCTCAATGAGCTTGTTGCGTTGCTCTTCGAGTTGTTTTTTGGTTTGGGCTTGCACCGAACCCGCCAACAAGAGCAGGCAGAGGAGCCATTTAGTCCATCTTGCCATAATTGCCCGGTATGCTGAAGGGGTAAGTTTGTCCATTTTCTACTGCAAATTTGGAAAAATTTACTTCAATGGTGCCTTGTTGGTTGCCACTGATTTGCATTTTTAAGGTTTGAGGCACCAAAAACTTTTCAAGTGGCTGCATTTTGAGGTACGAAACCTCCAGCTGTTGCTGTTCGCGCTTGAGTAAAAGTTTGTCGAGTTTGTTGCTGCCACTCACCGCCACCAGTTGGTATTCCATGCCTTGCTGGCGCACGAGCAGCTGATTTTCGGGACCGAATTGCGGTTTTTGTCCAGCCAAAAAGCCACAATTGTTCAGCAGTACATCTTGCAAGGCGGCAAAAGTGAGGGGCGCACCACTCAGTTGCTGCAAATACGAAAAGGGCTTGGCGGTGTATTGTTTGTTGATGCGGTCGAGCAGGAAAATGCTGTCGGGACGGATGAGCGCCCTGAACGCTTCGATGCCCAACATGGGCTTGATGCTCACCCACAGTTGCTTGTTCTGCTGCAGCTTCATGCTCACCGCCGAGCTGAATGAATTGCCGCCCATATCGGCTTGCAGGCTGCCCTGCATACTCAATTCATCAAAACGGGTGTCGTTGCGCTGCAACTGCTCAAAACGCTGTAATGCACTGTTCTCGGCGGACGCAGCAGTTGGTGCTTCTTTGGCTGACTTGCGTTTCGACTTACAGCCTCCCAGCACTACCAGCAGCAGCATCAAGGCCAGGAGGGCTTTATTCATACAGCTTGCCATCGGCTAATTTGCGGTCGATAAAGTCAGACTCCACCCCGGCTGTTTTGGCCCTTTGCCAAAACTCACGGGCCTTGGCCTCGTCGCCCAGGCGGAACCAGATGTCGCCAAGGTGCTCAAGCAGGGTGCCATTTTCACCCGAAGCGGCTAAAGCCTTTTCGATGTAGCCACGCGCATCGGCAAACTTGCCCTGTTGATACAAAATCCAACCGTAGGTGTCGAGGTAAGAAGGATTGCCTGGTTCGAGCTTCAGCGATTTGGCCGACATTTCAGCCGCTTTGTCGAGTTTTTCTTTGCGCAAACTGAGGTAGTAGGCGTAGTTGTTTAGCACCAAGGCATTGTCGGGCTTTAACTTGAGCGCCCGGTCGTAACTCAAATCGCTTTCTTCGTGCTTTTTGAGGGCGTGGTAACCATCGCCTAAAGCAGCATAAAACTGGGCTTCGAGTTCGGCATTGCCATACACCATTTTTACCCCACTGCGCAGCAAGGAAACAGCTTCATTGTTCTTCTTCTGTTGCAACAAGCCGAGTCCGCCCAAAAAATAGGGCACCGGCTGGTTGGGAAATAAATCGCTGGCTTTTTGTCCCTTTTCCGATAGCACCGGCCACTGTTGGGTTTCGAGCAAGGCAAAGAGGTACTGCTGCCAAACGGTGTATTTCTGCGATTCGGTATCAAATGCAATGGCGTTCTGATAGGCCACTGCTGCACCCTCAAAATCGCGGCTGTGGTAAAGCAAATCGGCATGAATGGCCCAGGCTTTGGGATCTTCGCCATGCAAGGCCACCGTTTTTTCGCTGAGGCGCAAGGCCAATTCTCGCGCGGCTGGCTCCTTGTCGAACTGCTCAAACAGGGTGAGTAGCACTTGTACTTTCAAATCAATGTCAACGTCCGGAAAGCCAAAAGCCTGCTCAAGGGCTTCAGTCGCTTTTTTGTGTTGCTTCTTGGCGCGGTAGGTATCTGCCAGGGCTACGTAAACTTTGCCATTTGAAGCATCGAGCTGCAAAGCCTTCTCAAACTGCTTCTGCGCGTTGTCGAAATCACCCTTTTCAAAATACAACTGCCCCAAATAGAGCATGTAGTCGGGCTCTGTGGGATAGGCCTCACTTAACTTTCTGACTTCTTCTAAGGCTTTGTCGGGCTTGTTGAGCTTCATCCAATACTGGCGCTTTTGCTCGGCCAATTCAGGCGCCGGACCGCCAATTTTCTCCACCTCGTTCAAGGTTTTGATGGCTTCGTTCCATTGGTTCGACTCACCCTGCAACAGGGCAATGTCCATCATCACATCCAGCTGGTTTTGGTCCTTCAACTTCACCAACTGCTTGAGCACGTTCACGGCTTCGGGCTGGCGGCCCAACTGGCGCAACAAATCGGCTTCCAGGCGCAAATACCAGGGATTTGCCGGATTCAATTTGGACGCCTTTTGGGCATATTCCAAAGCACGTGACAGCTCCTTGCGCGCCAAACTGGTGCGACCAATTTCGTAATAGGACTGGGCGTTGGAAGGATCACGCTTCAAAACCTCCATAAACAGGTTTTCGGCAACCCCCATGTTCCCGATAAGCTTTTCCTTTTGGGCATTGAAAAACAGGAAATCCACCTCCATGCGCTCGCCCTCGCTCAGCACACGCGTTTTTTCGCGCGGAACAGCAGCTTTGTCGCTGCCGGTTTTGGCCGAACTACAGGCAAGCAGGCTCGCTGCCGCCAGAAAAGCAAAGTATCTTTTTACCGTCATTATTCAACAATCACATTGTAATCGCCCACGCTCAAATCGCGTGCGCGACCCTTCCAGCTGGCCTGGTTGCCCACCATGCTGTTGCTTAGCACCACATTTTCGAGCTTGCTGCCCGTTTGAATGATGCTGTTGCTTACCACACTGTTTTTCACACTGCTGCCGTTGCCCAGGCTCACGTGTGGACCCACCACAGCGTTTTCAATTACCACGTTTTCGCCGATGTAACAAGGCTCAATGATGGTGCTGTTGGTGATTTTAGCCGATGCTGCGCGCAGGTTCTGGCCTTTGATAAACTCCAGATAGCGCTGATTCGTATACACGGTTGCGTCTTTGTTACCACAATCGAGCCATTCGGTTACCGTGCCGGGGAAAAAGCGGGTACCCTTTTGCTTCATGTTTTCGAGGGCGTTGGTGAGCTGGTACTCGCCTTTGTCGCGGATGTCGTTGTCGATGAGGTACTGCAGCTCGCGGTGCAGGTACTCGCCATCCTTGAAATAGTAGATGCCAATGATGGCCAGGTCGCTGATGAATTCAGCCGGTTTTTCGTGGAATTCGCTGATGTGACCGTCGCCGGCAATCTTCACCACGCCAAACTGACGTGGATCTTCCACCTGGTTCACCCAAATAATGCCTTCGTGTGAGGTATCGAGTTTGAAGTCGGCTTTGAAGAGGGTATCGGCAAAGGCCACCACTACCTTGCCCTTCAACGCACTTTTGGCGCAGAGGATGGCATGAGCAGTACCCAAAGCTTCTTCCTGGTAGTGAATCGTACCCACAGCGCCCAGTTTGCCGGCAATGTCTTTCAGGTTTTGCTCTACGGCAGCGCCAAAAGAGGGGGCAATGATGTAGGCAATTTCATCCACCGGCTCATTGCACACCTGCACAATGTCTTCCATGAGGCGCTCCACAATGGGCTTGCCGGCAATGGGTACCAGCGGCTTGGGAACAGTGAGGGTATGTGGACGCATGCGCTTGCCGAGTCCGGCCATGGGAACGATGATTTTCATGTGGTTAATGGTTTTTTTCGGTTGGTGACGAAGTTACGGATTTAACAGGCTTCTCGAGGAAAAAGCCCAACAAGAGGTAAGCTAAAAAAAGCAAAATACGAAGCAGCCAATAGAACCAGCCGTTAGCCTCGGGTGCCAGCCAGCCGGCCAGTTGCCACAGCACGACTGCAGCTAAGAGGTAAATCGCCATGCGGCCAAGGCGATAAGGCACGGCGTAGTAGCGTTGTCCGAGCACATAACTGGCCACCATCATACCTGCATAACAGGCCAAAGTAGCCCAGGCCGAACCGGCATACCCCAGCGTTGGGATGAGCAGGTAGTTGGCCACCATGGTAATCAAAGCACCAAAAACCGACAAATACATGCCCCATCGGGTTTGGTCGGCCAGCTTGTACCAAACCGATTGGTTGTAGTACACCCCCAAAAACAGATTGGCCAGCAGCAAAATGGGCACCACATACAAGCCTTCGAAATAAGCCGGATCGATGAAATACTTCACCAGGTCCATGAACAGCAGTACCCCCAGGCCGATGGCTCCGGCGGCCAGCACAAAGTACTGCATCACCTTGGCGTAGGTTTGTCGCGCATCGGTACGGGCCGCCTGCTGAAAGAAGAAGGGCTCGGCAGCCATGCGGAAGGTTTGGGTGAACAGGCTCATGAGCATGGCCAGCTTATACACGGCGCCGTAAATGCCCAGGGCATGAAAACGGGCTTCTACCGTGCCGGGCAGGAGGTATTTCAGCAGGGCGCGGTCGAGCGTTTCGTTCACCATGCCCGCCAGGCCGGCAAAAAGCAGGGGAATGCCATACACCAGCATTTCCTTCCACAAAGACAAGTCAAACCCCTTCCAGGCGGGCACCAAAGGCAGCAACCACACCAAAGTGAGGGCATTTGCCAGCAAATTGCTGAGGAAAATATAGCCCACGCCCATTTCGGGTTGGTAGATGGTATTTAAAAGTTCGGTGGCGATGCCCTTTTCGAGCAGCCAGGGACACCCCAGCAAAAAGAACAGGTTCAATCCCACATTCAAGCCAATGTTGAACAAGCGGATGCCCGCATAGCGCAAGGCCCTTTGCTCCTGCCGCAAACGGGCGAAGGGCAGGGTTGCCAAGGCATCAAAAGCCAGGATGAGCGCAAACCAGCGCACATATTCGGGATGCCCGGGATATTGCAGCAGACCGGCCAACATAGGAGCTCCCAGCAACAACAAGCCGCTGAACAGCAGCGAACTGCCCGTGAGCGACCAAAATGCGGTGGCGTAAACGCCCAACCCACCCTGTTGCACCTTGCGGAAATAAGCCGTTTCCATGCCGTAGGTATAAACCACGTTCAAAAAGGCCACAAGCGCATAGAGGTCGGTCACCACCCCGTACTCTGCCGGCACAAACAGGCGGGTGTACAGCGGAACCAGCAAATAATTGAGCATGCGGCCCACCATGGTACTCAAACCATAAACTGCTGTTTGGGATGCTAATGCGCGTAGGGCCGACAAGGGTGAATTTTAACGTTCAAAAATAGGAAAAGGAGGCGGGTTTTTGGTTAAACACGGAGGTCACTGAGGACACGGAGCAACAATATGCCGTTCGGGAAACCCTGGAATCCTCCTCCCTCCACCTTGCACCAAGCCCCATGCCTATTGATGAGCACACCCGATCTCCGTGTCCTCCCCCGGATGGCCGGGGCTTGCAGCGTGACCTCCGTGTTTTTCCCTCAGCGCAGCCCCTCAATAATTCTGCTATTTCTCTCCAAGCAGTGGAACTATTGCCGCAGATGTGTACTTTTGCATTTTAAAACGATTCTAAATAAACGTGCAGCTCAGCCAACTTCGCGCCGGACAGGTAGCCTTGATTAAAAATTTGGGCGACCATCCCATTGCCAACAAACTGCTCGAAATGGGCTGTTTGCCGGGCGAGTGGGTGCGCGTTAGGCGCATTGCCCCGATGGGCGATCCCATGGCCATAGAGATTTTAGGATACGAGTTGGCGCTGCGTCTCGACGAAGCCGCGGCCATAGAAGTGGAAGTGCGACCCAATTTTGTACAGCCGTGAAAAAAACGCTCCGCATTGCGCTGGTGGGCAATCCCAACAGTGGTAAATCGTCGCTGTTCAATGCCCTCACCGGATTGAACCAAAAGGTGGGCAATTTTCCCGGCGTTACGGTCGACAAAAAAACCGGCCAACTGTGGCTCAGCAGCTCGCTGCAGGCCGAAATCACCGATTTACCCGGCACCTACAGCCTTTATCCGCGCTCTGAGGACGAGCAAGTGACTTTTAACGTGCTGCTCGACCAGCACAACGCATCTCACCCCGACCTCGTGTTGGTGGTTGCCGATGCCACCAATTTGCGCCGCAACCTGCTGTTCATCACCCAAATCATCGACCTGGGATTGCCCACGGCCTTGATTGTGAACAAAATCGACCTGGCCCGTGAGCAAGGCTACGAACTCAACTTGCAGGCATTGTCGGCCAAGCTGGGCATTCCCGTTTTGGCTACCGACGCCCGCAGTGGTCAGGGTGTAAAGGAGCTCAAGCAGCTGGTGGCCGAAGAAAACTTTGGCAAGGCACTACCCTTCTACCTGCCGTCGGAGGCTGTGCAGCCCGTACTCGAAGAGCTGCAGCCCATCAGCGGCATGGCGCCCGGTTACCGCTCGTTCATATTTTTGTGCAACCACGACCACTTGTCGCACATCAGCAACAAGCAGCACCAGGAAATTGATGCGCTTATTGCGAAGCACGAGCTCAACATCAGTCAGTTGCAGGCCCGTGAAACCGTGCAGCGTTACGAACAAATTGCAGGCC
>Ga0209278_1000797_pt1 | contig 21524 bp, 14 predicted proteins | sample JI81BgreenDNA_FD_187504 | JGI IMG/M metagenome (GOLD analysis project Ga0209278, IMG submission 187504) | Wastewater effluent complex algal communities from Wisconsin, to seasonally profile nutrient transformation and Carbon sequestration -... | ecosystem: Engineered > WWTP > Effluent > Algae... | reverse complement strand
GCACCACTTCCGCACCGGTTTGGGCCACGCCGTTGAACACCGTATTGCGGCAACCGGCATCGGCTTTTAACACATGCTCAACCCCAGCCCGATCGCGCAATGTAACCGTATGACTTTCGCAGGGGCGACCGCAATTCGTGTGATCAGTTCCGGTTGACAAAAATGCACAAAACACACAATGTTCCATATGAAACATCGGCATATGTTGGTGGATGGTTACTTCTAGCCAATCCGGTGGGCAAGCTTTCAGTAAATCGGTCAATTGATCCACATTTAAATCGTAGGAAGCGGTCAACCCTTGCAAATTGAACTGGGTTTTGAAGTGGCGCGCGGCGATCGGGTTGGCCACATTCAACGCAAAATCGCCCACGCAGGGTTGATCACCAAAAAACGCTAAATGATCATAATTTCGCACCAAATACCCGTCGGCGTTGCTGTTGCGAACCTGCTGCAAAATCCAGGTTTCACCGGTTTTGTAAATGCGCGGCGGGGCCACAAATAGGGTTTGTCGATCGCTCCGTTTATTTACCCGAAACCAATCGACGATCGCCCGATATTGCCGTGGATCCTCCAGTTCGCAATACAGTTGCTCGATGCCAGCGGCCAGGGCGATCGCCAGTTGCTCGCGATCGCGCACCAACACCGATAATTGTGCGGAGAATTGCGCCGGTTCCGTCGATCGCCGATCGGTCGCTGCCGGCAGCAAATCGCCCGATCGCGCCGCCGCATTCAGGATCCAGCGGGGTGGCTCTGCCCGTTGCTGCTCCAGTTGCGCCACCAACTCCCGCCGCATTCGATTTAGCTCACTGGCGGGCAAAATCACCACCCCATCGAGGTGATTCTCAAAGTGATCGAGCCGAAAGGGCGTGTTGCCCAGCCGCCCGAACTGGTCGCGCAGGCGATCGGTCGTCAGCGGTTGCCGATCGGCCGCCGCCAGCACCATCGCCGACTCGACCCGCGCAATGTGCCCCCGCTCGTCCCGGGCGATCGCGGTGGCCAACTCACCAACTGCCCCATGCAGCGCGATCGAAATTGGGCGCTGAAACTTGGGCCCATCGCCCGCATAGGTTTGGCGCACCCGCTTCTCCAGCTCCGGATCCGAGGTTTTCCACACCCGATCGCCCGATCGCACCCGCCGCAGATCCAGCTTGCTGAACCGATCGACCCGCAAGCCCCACACGCCCGATCGGCCCGGCGGTTCCACGTCGCAAACCCGCCCGCCTTGCTCGCCGCCGCGCCCGTCTAGGCCAATGCCGTCGCCGGCCTGAAGGTGCAGCCCCGCAGCGGTCGATCGCACCCACAGCCAATCCTGCTCAACCCGCACCACCTCGCCGATGTACGCGCCGCGCTTTTTGGCATATTCCCCATGCACCAGCGCCTGGTTGTCGATGCCTTCAAACCAGCCGGTGAACAGCCCGCGCGAGAAGGACATTTCCAATTCGTAGTGATCGGCCGCTGTGCGATCGGCTTCATCCTCTGAGTCCAGCGATCTCGTCGTCGGGGCAAGGGGCTTGAGCATCTTGTCTGTGGAACTGGCTGTGGAACTGGCTATAGGGTTAGCGACGGGGCGATCAGCCACCTGCGCCACCGCCCGATCGAGCGCCTGCCGATAGATCCGCGTCGTGCTCGCCACATATTCCGGCGCTTTCAGGCGACCCTCAATTTTCAGACAGCTCACCCCGGCGGCCACCAGCTCCGCCAGCACCGGCAACCCCGACAAATCCTGCGGACTCAGCAAATAGTCCCGATCGCCCAAATCCACCACCTGCCCATCCGCCAACAATTCGTAGGGCATTCGGCAAGCCTGGGCACATTCCCCCCGATTCGCCGAGCGCCCGCCGAGCGCCTCACTGGTCAAGCACTGGCCCGAATAGGCCACGCACAACGCCCCATGCACAAACACCTCCAGCGGCAACGACAAGCCCCGATCGCCCAATTGCGCCCGAATTTTTTGGATCTCCGCGATCGAGCATTCCCGCGCCAGCACCACCAACTGGCAGCCCAACTCCTGCGCAAAGGCCACCCCCGCCGCGCTGGTAATCGTCATCTGCGTCGAAGCATGGATCGGAAAATCCGGCGACAGATGCCGAATCAACCGCGCCAACCCCACATCCTGGACGATCGCCGCATCGACCCCCGCCGCAATAATCGACTTGAGATAGCGCTCCGCATCTGCCAGCTCGTGGGTAAACACCAGCGTGTTGATTGTCACGTATCCCTTCACCCCGCGCCGATGCAGCCAGGCCATCAGCTCCGGCAAATCCGCCTCGGTGAAGTTCTCCGCCCGCATCCGTGCATTAAACCGATCGAGACCGAAATAGATCGCATCGGCCCCATTCTCCACCGCCGCCTTGGCACAGTCCCAATTCCCCGCCGGAGCCAACAATTCCGGGCGGCCAGGAATCGGTTGATGGGCGACCAACACAGGGTGATCGTTCACGTCAGGCACATTTACGGACATGGCAGGAATCCTACGGGCGATCGATAACGGTATGGCATCGTGAGCACCTTCGGCAATCCTTTGTAATCACCACCATTGATTTGATCACCACCATCAAAACCATCAATCAAGGTGCTGGTTCAACAACGGAATGGACGAGATGCGATCAATCTGCGATTAATTGCGATCAATCATTAACCAAAGTTAGGCAAGTTGAAAAAAATTGATCAATGTACTCAAGGACGTATCACTATCGGTTGGAGTGATGGATTCAATTTCCTCAAGAGTCGCCGCAGTCAAATGGGGAAAAAGCTGCTCCAACAAAATGGGAATAGCCGAGGTCGGTAATCCCTCTAATTCTTGGGCAGAACGCTTGATCCGCGACCTTGCAAAGCCAACCTGAAACTGACTGCGACGCAAAAGTCGTTGGCGAATATTTTCAGCTAAATCAGGCTGGCGAATGGCGAGTTCCTGCAGTTGATGGGTGGCTACGAAGTGGTAAACATCGGGATTTTCTTCTAGAAAAATCAAGCGCCCTTCTTCGTTATAGGACTCGACACCCTCCATCACGAGCGAGCCAATATCAGCGATCGCCAAAATTCGAGTCACCGGGGAAATCACGCGATCGCGATCGTACAGACTCGGTTGGTAAATCGCCTGTTCTTGAGGATCGTAGGCGCAAATTGTCGCCTCGATCGCCTCTCGAATGATCTGGCAGTCGTCCTCCGTAATCCGCGCCTGAGGGTGAGCAACCTGCCCGTTAAAGGTCTGAATCCGTTGAAAAAGTTGCTCGATCGTCGCCGTTTCGCTCACCCCCGCTTCCCGACGACGCGTACCGTGCGGATCGGTCAACGGCAGGAAAATTTGCACCGCGTCATGGGCCACGGCGCAAAAATCCAACAGCAGGGCCAGCCGATCGCCCGCGTCGTTCAATTCGGTCAAATAGGGACGCACGACCTGAAACAGTTGGCTGGTTCGCCGTTGAACGGCCTCAATATGGCTGCGGTTGTGATAGCACAATCCCTTCTCCAGCACTTCCCGATCGAAGCTGGCCAGGACTAGGGTTTTGAGCTGGGCGATCGATTCTGCAAACGTTGCTGACGATGCACCGAGAGAAATTTCCAAGTCGTTTACCAAATATTTTTACCCATGGTTCTGATTTTACAGATTACGAACACGGAGTACGCACGCAAAAGATGGACACAGAATACAAACCATGATTGATGTTTCGGATGGTTAGCGCCACATGATTTGTATTTGCCGATTCACAGGTCTAAAAAGAGGCTGGGCGCTACATAATCTGTCGATTCATTAAATCAGCAAACAGTCCGCCTGCTTGCATCAACGATTCAAAATTTCCTTGTTGGATTACCTGACCTGCAGCAATTACATAAATACAATCCGCATTACGAATAGTACTGAGGCGGTGCGCAATTACGATCCGAGTCACCCGCAGCCGATCGAGACTTTCGCTAACGATCGCCTGGGTTCGATTATCCAGTGCGCTAGTGGCCTCATCGAAAATCAAAACTTTGGGCTTTAAAACCAAGGCCCGCGCAATCAAAAGCCGTTGGCGCTGCCCCCCCGAAAGGTTTGTTCCGCCCTCAGAAATGACCGTGTGCATTCCCATCGGCATGTTATCAATATCATCTGAAAAACCAGCCATCTTAGCGGCATCCCAGGCTTCATCCATGGTGATTAACGCGCCGCCAGAAATATTTTCAAAGATGGAGTCGCTGTTAATTCGCCCATTCTGTAGCACCACGCCCAACTGTCGCCGAATGGCCGTCACATCTAACCCCGAAAGGTCTTGGCCATCATAGTAAATTGCGCCTTCTTCCGGTTGTTCAAACCCCAACAAGAGCCGAACAATGGTGGATTTGCCGCTACCGGATGGGCCCACTAAGGCAATAAATTCGCCGGGTTTGGCTTCAATTGAAATCTTATCTAGCGTCAAGGGACTATCAGCTTGGTAGCGAAAACTGATGCGATCGAGCTTAATTCCTCCGGACAATCGACCGGGATCGGTTTTGTCTTGGTCAACCTCGGGAGGTTCTTCGATAATGGGTCGGGCGCGCTCCCAAAGCACGGAAATTTCCATCACTTGAATCAGAATATTACTCAGGCTGGTTGCACCTCCCAGAAACGTGCCAAAGGCGGAATTAAACGCCAAGAACGTGCCGATCGAAAGACTCGATCGCACCAGTCCCGGTTCTGCGGCCTGGGCAGGCGTGATCAACAAGGAAGCCGATGCAAACAAGAGGGCCGGGCTGACCGTTGATAGAAAGGTATTGAATAGGGTCATGCCGTCTTCGATCGCTTCTGTACTCAACGAGAGCTTGAGGTGTTGCCGAAATTGCTTGGCCCAAAAGCCAAAGGCCCGTTGCTCGGCCCCCGCAATTCTGAGTTTTGAAACCCCGCTAATGAGCTGCACAATTAGGCCGTTTAGTTCGCCCTGCATGGCCTGCAATGGGCGCATTTGCTGACGAGTGTAGAGACCTGACGCATTGGTGACGATGATGATCACCACGGTAATTCCGATCGCCACTAGGGCCAGGGGCGGGCTATAAAAAACCATTAGCCCCAGGTTTAGGGCCGAAAAGAAACTACTAAAGATCGTTTGCAAAACTGTGCCGCTGAGGGCACGCCGAATTTGCGAAATGGCAGAAACGCGCCCTTGTAAGTCGCCGATCGTGTAGTTCCGAAAAAAGGAAACCCTGAGCTTTAAAAGTCGATCCCAAACGGCAGATTGGGTTTCTAAATCCGCGAAGGTTTGTAAGCGTCCGGAGGCGACACTTTGGGCAATCCCAAACAGGGCATTACCAAAGCTGGCGGCTAATAAACAGAGGGCAAATTCCCACACCAAATTGCGCTGGGCATCGGGGATCACATCGGAAATCAGAATCCCGGTGACCAAAGGCGTAATCATTCCCACCAGGGAGGAAATACTCCCAATGACCAAAATACTAACTAGCTCCCGATCGCGCCCTCGCATCGCAAACCGCAGAATGTCGATCGAGGTCATCGCCTTGTCCGGAAAGGCGCGATAGAACATATAGGCCACCGGCGACAAGTCCTGGGCCGATTGTTCCGTCAGGAGCACGCGCCGCGCCTGGGTGGGATCAAAAATTTCATACTGACCGGTGCCCTTGGGGAGCAGGGCCAGGGGCCGCCCATCATCGGCGGCCGAGGACAACAGGGGGCCACAGTCGGCCGCCCACCATTTGCCGGCCAAGATCACCCGCCGTGTCCGAAACCGCGAGGCCCGGGCGATCGCATCGAGGGGATTTTTCACCCGCTCGGGATCTTCCGATCGCGCCGGTGGGCACACACTAATGCCCTTGGCGCGGGCCACCGCGCCCACGGCCGCCAGCAGCGGGCCGCCCTCATGCAAAAACTCCGCCTGCCGGGGATTAAACACCGCCGTCAGATCGCCCAGGGCCCGATCGCTCACCTGCTGGTTGAGGCGTTGGCGCTCGTGGAATCGTTGGGCCGTGGCTTGGGTTTCCTGCTCATGCAGTTGATGCAACCCCGTCAACACATTGAGATGAAACTGCCAAAGTCGATCGACCAAGGAAGCCGCATCGGGCACGTCGATCGCCGCAATGCCCGGCAGGGAAATCGTCGCATTCTCAAACACCGCCACCCAGCGATCGCTCCACTGCCGCAACCACGCCGCCAAGGTCTCCTCGGTGAGATCATCGGTCGCCTCGTTGACCCGATCCCCCTCCAGCGCCGGGCAACGTTCCGGCAACGGCCCCACCACCAGCCGGCATTCCTCGTAGGGCACCGCAATCACCTGGTGGCTGCGACCTTCCGGCCGAGAGGGCACCCCAAACAGCGCCTCCCCTGGCCACACATCAAACAGAAATCGCCGCTCCCCCTGGGGCACACCGTTGATCGTCACTAGGGCAAACACCCCCACCGATCCCGATCGCAACACCGCCACCCGATCGGGTCGCCCCAGGGGCACCGGAGCATTTCCCTTCAAGGTTTTCTCATCAGGATCAAAGCCAATCACTTCAGCCATAGATGCCATAAAGCGGACGCGCCACCCCAAATCTGGGAATCGGTGAGCAACACTAAAATGAAGTCTTTAGATTCTATTCGAGTCTTAAAACCAGTTCAGCGCTATTAGAATTACCAAGTTCAATAGTCTTAAATGATTCTAAATTTATTCGAGGACTTTGCCTAGCATTTTTCAAGCAGTTCTTCGTAAAATTATGAATATATTTCGCGATTCAAGCAAGCCAATGTCATTATCAATACTCAAGAAAATAGAATACTCAAGAAAATAGCTGAACTTGCAATTACCCCTTCACATCCAAGCCACAAGCTTCAATACACATTTTTTGATCTCAGTACAATTATGGAGAGGCTCCCGCAGAATCCCAGAAGCAATTGATCCTAATAATCAAAGTCTTGTAACGTAGCACAACTCAGATTTTCAGATTTAACATTAATTATTCATAAATCTGTCGTATGTCAAGTCAAGCGGCATTTTGCATCTGAATCTTTACCAAATCAACACAAAGCTACCGTAAATCAGTCAAAGCTTCTATGCTAGTTTGATAAAGGCAACCAATGCCTATTTACGTTCATAAAAAAGCGATCATCATGCCTGAAGAAAACACCACCGAAAACAAAGCCCCGATCGCCCCTGACCTCGAAGACGGAGAACTCTCCGAGGATGATCTAGAAGCCGCCGCCGGTGGAGTCATGGGCAGCCAACAAGTCCAAGAGGTATCCAAGATCGCCAACAATACCTCGGTTGGCTCTCGCCCCATATTCACGGAGCCGCTGGAAGGCCCCTAGTCCAAAACGCTTGCTGATCATGACCGGTGGGCGATCGCCCAAGTCCCAAGCACCACTACCCCATCCTCCCAGGAAAATGACCATGCCCGAAGAAAACACCACCGAAAGCAAAGCCCCGATCGACCCTGAACTCGAAGACGGGGAACTCTCGGAAGAAGACCTGGAAGCCGCCGCTGGCGGATCGATCGGCCATGGATCTGAGCGCCCCCCATCGACCGTCGCTAACCTAACATCGCCGAGCTTCTCTCGCATCAAACTCAAACTCCCCGACGGCCCCTAGCCCCAGACACGATCAGCCCGCGATCGGCCAGGCCTCAAACGCCCCTAACCCGTTCATGCTCTCTGGAGAATCACGGTGTCCGAAGAAAACACCACCGAAAACCAAGCCCCGATCGACCCTGAGTTGTCCGCATCCCCTGAGTTGGAAGACGGGGAACTATCAGAAGAAGAACTCGATGCCCAGTCCGGTGGCTTCGCTTCCCCTGACCCCTTTGGTCTTCCTCAAGGAGATATGAAGGTTCCGGCTAACACTGACTCATCCTATACGACCGGTACAGGGGCGCTCGGCACTCGTCAAAATGAAGCTGCGATGGGAGGCCAAAAAATGAATCTGACGATGAGTTTCCCCTAATGTGCGGGTGAATATCTACATTCACCCGTTGACGGTAAACAATAACTCCCACAAACGTTGGGTCTTCAGCCATAGCTCAACTTTGTTTTTGGGCTATGGCTACCTAAGGTCAGCAAACTTTGAAACCTAGGCTATGTTCAAGTCAAGGTCAGCCATAATTTGACATAGCCTAGAACAAACGATCAAGCCCGATTCTTCATCAATGTTCAGGTGTGCCGAGATGTCCGAAGAAAGCATCATTAACGATCAACAACCAGTCAACTCCACAGACCTGGAACTGGAAGACGGAGAACTGTCGGAAGCGGAACTCGATGCCCAGTCCGGCGGCAGTTTTTTCACGGCAAAGATTCAGAAGCAGGATGACTCAAGCTATACTTCCGTTATTGGAGCACTCGGTACAGATGGGAACCCGGCGGCCCTCAAACTTGAGCATATGTCGTCAGTTAATCTGCCGATGCTGTTTCCCTAATGCATTGGTCGATATTTGCAATCACTAGTTAATCGTGACCGATAACTTCGAGATTGAACTGAGATCTACAGCTCAATCTCGTTTTTATTGATGGAAATTTCTAGGAACGGCTACCGATTTTTTGTTAACTAAATCAAAAATCAGCAAAATGTTTATGAATAAGGGACTTAGGGTTTAGAACAGGATGGCAAACGGCAGCGCTACTGCAAACCCATTTCAGTTTTCATCTAATTAAAATACCCGTAATTTCATGGCGAATATTGTCATCACTAGCTCAGGAACCATGGGTGATCATTTGCCCTACATTGCCCTTGGCAAAGCTTTGTCAGAGCAAGGTCATCGGGTGCGAATGGCTTTTGGTACACCCATGCATTCCTATGCATTGAAATCAGGACTGGAGACGGTGGACTGTGGTGTGGCTTGGGGCGAAGATCATGCCAAAAACCACGCGAAAGGTTGGGATCATTGGCAACAGCAATTTTCTTCTGATCAAGACTATCGCGAGTCCGTTGGATATTTTCTGCAACGGGAACTGGGAGACTCCCTCAGGGATTTGCTGACGATTTGTGCCGATGCAGACTTGCTGATTTGTAGTGTGCAGCGCCACATCGTGGGGTGGATGGTGGAAGAAAAACTGGGAGTCCCGTGGGTGGGCACATCGGTGATGCCCCATGCGCAAATTTATAATTTTGACCGAATGCTCTGCGGGCGATCGGACTTATTCTTGAGTGCTATTAACGATATTCGTGCGCGATTTGACCTACCCAGCGTCACCCTAGACGAGTGGCGAGAAGTCGATCGCCTGCAGCCTAAGCGGGCACTCCTTGGCGCGAGTCAGCATTTTGCGCCCGAAATCAGTGCCTACAGTTCCTATCAACCCACGGGCTTCTGGTTCTATCAAGATCCCGACTGGCAAGATTGGCAACCCGATGCGGCACTTTGCCGGTTTTTAGACACCGATCCAAAACCCTTATTTTTATCTTTCAGTAGTTTGCCATTGGAAAATGCTCGATCGGTTTTAGAACTACATGTACGTGCGGCGGCCCAGTTAGGTCGCAGGCTGTTAGTACAGCGGGGGTGGGCGGGGTTTGATGAGTCATTGCTGCCAGACGATTGCGATCGTGATGCGATTTGGTTCACGGATTTCATCAATCAAGATTGGTTGTTTCCTCGCATTGCCGCCATCATTCACCACGGTGGCATGGGGACGATCGCCCGTGCCATGAAATATGGCTGCCCGATGTTAGTAGAACCCTATGGCAACGACCAATTTTTCAATGCGAAACAAGTGCTAGCCCTGAAAGTGGGAGCCGCCATGCATCCCCACAAACTGACGGTGAATGGGTTAGTGAATGTCCTCAAAAGCAAAGTGCTAACGGATAGTTATCGCCAAACCGCCCAACAGGTGGCACTCAAGTTCCGCGAAGAAAATGGGCTAGAGGTGGCTTGCCGGGCGATCGAACAGTGGCTGGCAACTCCCGTAGTCGCCTAGGGAACATCTTCAATCAATCGCTGGATTTATTGCTCAATCTATGGCAACTATTGTTATTTCCAGCACAGGAACCCATGGCGATCATTTGCCCTACATTGCCCTCGGAGCCGCCCTGCGATCGCGCGGTCACCGGGTCAAGATGGCCTTCCGCAAATCCATGCATTCCTATGTACTCAAGGCGGGTTTAGAGGCGATCGACTGTGGCAAAGAATTGACCGCTGAACAGGCTCGCCAAGATGCCAGGGATTGGGATGAATGGCAACCGGCTCAAGCCTTTTTTTCTGAACAAGCTGCCGAGCTAGAGACTTTTTTTCGGCAAGACTTACCTCAGCTTTATCATCAATTACTCACCGCTTGTACCGATGCCGATCTCTTCATTGGCGGGCTACAGCGCCACATTTTGGGGGCCATGCTCCGCCGAAAGCTGGGTTTACCTTGGGTGGCTGCGTCTGTCACCCCATTTTTTCAATGCGCCGATCGCGGACAACAGACCCACGCCCAACGCAAAATTCGCCAATTTTTTTTGCCAATCCTTCAGGAAGTGGGCCAAACACTAGGGCTAGAGGGTATGAATTGGTTGGATTATGAACAAACTAACCATGCTCTTTTAGGGTCTAGTCAATATTTTTCCCAGCCGACAGCGGAGAATGCCCACTATCAGCAAACGGGCTTCTGGTTCTATGAAGAACCCGCCTGGAAAACCTGGCAACCTGATCCAATGTTGCGAGCATTTGTTGAACAAGAACCCAAGCCTCTTTTTCTATCCTTCAGCAGCATTCCGGTGACTAACCCCCGCGCAATTTTAGAAGTACATGTGCGGGCAGCGGCTAAGTTAGGGCGCAGATTGCTAGTGCATCGGGGCTGGGCGAATTTCAATGAGTCGCTGTTGCCCGATGATTGCGATCGCCAGGCAGTCCTGTTTGTGGACTTTATGCCCCAGGATTGGATCTTGTCGCACGCGGCAGCGTTTTTAAATCATGGCGGCGTAGGGTCGATCGCCCGATCAATCTACAATGATTGCCCAATGCTCATTGAACCCTTGGGTAATGATCAATTCTTTAATGCAAAACGGATATTAGCATTACAGGTTGGAGCCGCCGCCCATCCCCATAAAATCACGCCGGACAGCCTCGCCAAAATTTTAGAAAATAAAGTTCTCTCTCCATCCGTGACACAAAAAACTCAAGCGCTAGGTGCAAAAATGCGTACCGAAAATGGCGCTGAAAATGCCTGCAAGCTATTGGAATCGTGGCTGGGCTAATCAAGCGATAATGATCAAGTTTAGGTTCTCTAGTATCAGGTTCTAACTCTCTAGTACGAATGATTAACGTTCTCTATGACTGCTCCAGCTTAGGAATTGCCCATCGCAACCAATGGACGTTTGGCATTGCTCGGACAACGGAACAATTACTTGATCAATTACTGACATATCCTGATCTATCGATGTTTGCCGGAAGTGATTTCTCCTTTGGCGTTTGGCTCTATTCCCGTTTGTATCTCAAGTCAAGAAAACTGAATGACCGATTACCTTGGCGATCGAACTCTATCAATGTCACGATCCGCAATCAAGTCAAGACTCATTTACTAAATGAATCCTTATTCGCTCAATTTGTACAAAAACTAAAAGCTTACAACATCATTGAAAGTGAAGTTTCGCTATATCAATGGCGTGCCAAGGTCTTGGAATTTAGATTTCAGGGAACCGCTTGGCGTGATCTCAATAATTTGGATATTTATCATTCGTCCTATTATGCGATTCCAGCCGTTGTTAAGCAGCATAAGTCCGTTAAACCGGTCTTAACGGTTCACGATATTATCCCAATTCTGCATCCTGAATGGTGTGGCTTGATCAAGGATGGCGATCGGGAATATTTCCACCCGGAAGCTGATTTACCAACCACTCTCAAGGGTATTGATCCCAGTTTTTGGATTTCTTGCCCTTCGGAGGCAACGCGACAAGATCTTTGTAATTACTTGGGCAGCCAAGTGAATCCCGAGCAGGTAAAGGTTGTCCCTTGGGCCGCGTCCGATCGGTTCTACCCCTGCCAAAACCGTGAGCAAATTAAGGTCGCTCAAGCAGCCTATGGCATTCCCGATCGCCCCTACATCCTCAGCCTCAGCACATTGGAACCGCGCAAAAATTTAGATGGGTTAATTCGCAGTTTTTTGCAGCTAATTACCCAGGAAAAAATTGAAGATTTGATACTAGTATTGTCGGGGCGCTTAGGATGGGATTATCAGGCAATTTTGGCAGCCGCTCAGCAACATCCCAAATTAGCCAATCGTATTATCTTTACAGGCTATTTGCGTGATCAGGACTTAGCACCGATCTATAGCGGAGCGTTGGCATTTGTTTACCCGTCTTTTTATGAGGGATTTGGGCTGCCCCCCTTGGAAGCCATGCAATGTGGAACGCCGGTGATTACATCCAATCGATCGTCCTTGCCGGAGGTGATGGGTGACGCAGCGTTGCTCATTAATCCCAATAACCTAGATGATCTGTGCGAAAGTCTATTGACCATCTGTCGATCGCCCAGCCTGCGGGATGAGTTGTCACGGCGATCGCTCCAACAAGCCCAACAATTTAGTTGGCAATCTTCTGCCCAAAAAACAGTTGAACTATATCAACAAGCCATTGGGTAAAAATTCTGAAAAACCTCGATCTTGCGATTACTCATCTGCAATAATCATCTGAGCAATATGACAATCGCGACAGGGCGTAGGAATCACGCCACGCGCTAATTCTGCGGCTAATTCTGCTCTTGAGTCTAGGATTTCTTCGCGGGTAATCTCGCCTAGCTGACCAAACGACCAGCTTTCACCCTTTGCCATGCAGCAAGGCGTTAGCCGGCCGTGGCGATCGAGATTGATCCCTGAGTCCAGCCAAGGACAAGAGGCTAGTTTGCCTTTTTCGATGTCGATCGGACGCGGCCGAAACAACTCATCATAGAAGTGATGATAGGGTGACTTTTTTAACCAGATTTCTTGGGCAACTTTGCTAGTCAGGTAGCCTTGAAGGTGCTGTTTTTGATCGGTCTTTAAATATTCCGACGCTATCTGCTCGTCATAAACCTCTGCATATTGCGGCATGGGATTTAGGGCTTGAATAGCGATCGCCCCGTCCATCCCCAAGCGCTGATAGAGATCATAAATATCTGGCACATCATCCACCGTCGATGCCAAAACCGTCAGGGCAAACCCCACGCTTGGCTGACTCAAACCCAGGCGATCGCGCTCTGACAGCAACTGCCGAATACCCGCTTCCACCACCGCAAAGGAACCACCACGAATTTTTTGAAATTTTTCAGGATCAGCCGTTTCTAAGGACACTCGAATTGACCGGATTTGACTATTCAAAATTTGCTGAATATTCGCATGTAAAAAGCTGCCATTTGTAATGAAAGAAACATGAATTCCTTGACGATTTGCCAACTCCACCATAGCAAAAAAATCTGGATTCATTAGGGGTTCCCCTTCCCCCTGTAGTTCTAGGTGTTGAATGTCAGGAAAAAGCTCTAGAAACTTCGTAAACTGATCAAGCGACAGGTTCGACTGATCCATCGATCGCCCACAACAAAACCCGCATCGAAAGTTGCATTTGGTTGTCGGCTCTACCTGTGCAAAATAGACATTTTTCATGGTGTTAGGAGCAGAGAGCAATTAATTCGCGATTGAGACTTCACTCAAGTTGGGTTGTTTGATATCCGATTTATCCTGCCTGAATTAACTGCGCATAGGCTCCCGGCACATCCTTCATCGATTCATGGGTTCCACGTTGCACCACCTGCCCGCGATCGAGCACCACAATTTCATCACAATCGCGAATCGTACTCAGACGGTGCGCAACCACAATGCAGGTGCAACCTCGGCGACGAATGTTCCGATCAAGCTGCTTTTCAGTATCTGCATCAAGGGCACTGGTTGCCTCATCCATCACCAAAATTGAAGGATTATTCACCAAAGCTCGGGCAATTTCTAGGCGCTGTCGTTGCCCACCACTCAAGTTGGAAGCACTCTCTAACAACTTGCCATTAAGACCACCCGAAATTGCCATCACCACATCTAAAATAGCGGCATCTTGGCAAGCCTGCAAAAGCTGAGCATCGGGAATAACATCATCCCAAAGGGTTAAGTTATCCCGAACAGTTCCCCCAAATAGAAAAATCTCTTGCTCCACCATGGAAAGGGAATTGGTCAGCACCGATCGCGGAATTTGTTGCCGAGGAATGCCATCGAATAAAATTTCCCCTTCCCAAGGTTCATACAACCCCGTCACCAACTTGGAAAGAGTTGATTTTCCTGATCCACTTCCCCCCACGAAGGCAATTCGCTGACCGGGTGTTAATGAACAACTGAAATCCTTGATCAAAGGAGCATCAACTCGACTGTAGCCAAAGGTGACATTGCGCAGTTCAACATATCCCTGTAAGCGCACTAAGTCCGCTGGAGTTGCCAACTGAATCGTATTCCCTGGTGCAGGTTTTTCCTCATCAGTGGTCTGGGGAATTCCCGACTGAAAAACCGAATCAATTGGATTTTGCAACACGTCATCGAGACGATTCATGCTGCCACTAAGTTCCTCAATTTGGTTACCCAAACTCACTAGGCTCCCGACCGGTTGTTGGAACCGGTTCATGAGTCCTTGGAAGGCAATTAACATCCCTACGGTCAGGTAGCCATCCATGACTCGCATCCCACCCAAAATCAGGACAGTCATGGTGGATAGGGAGGAGAGAAAACCGGGCAGCGCCCCGAGGACTAGCTCGCCTTTGAGCAACTCTTGCTGGGCAGAAACCGATTTTGCATAGTAACCGGCCCATTTAGCAAAAAAGTCAGATTCTAGGGCAGCCGATTTGATGGTTTCGATACTCTGTAGTCCACCAATTTCTAGCCCGGCAATTTTGCCCGTCTCCTGGTTTAGTCGCATATAGTTGTCAATTCGTTGGCGAGAAATCCACCGCAGGACGGAGATATTAATAATCACGGATAAAATAGCAACCACCGTTAGCACAGGGTCATAAAATAGCATCATCGTGGCATAAAACAGGGTCATGACCGCATCGATCGCACTGCGGGTGAGCTGCCCTGACAAAAGACTCGCCACTTGATTATTCAGACCCAGGCGGTTGCTAATTTCTCCGGCAAAACGTTGGGCATAGAATCCCACCGGCAAGCGCAAAGTGTGCCACAAAAACTGACTGGTGAGCTGGATCGACAGGCGCAGTTGTAAGTAGCGCAATTTCTTGAGTTGCAACAGCACCAAACCCGCTTGTACTAAGGTCACGAGTGCCATGGCCATTAGCAGGGGCGGAATCCATTCCACCTGCTTTTGGATCATGATGTTGTCAATAAAAATTTGGGCAAATGCGGCGATCGAGATACCCGGCAAAACCAGAACAAACCCCGTCAACACACAAAACAGTAGCTCTGAGGTAGAGCCACGGAGTCGCTTCCATAGTGCGGCGATCGTACTCGGTTTGCGCCCACCCCGTTTGAATTCGGGGCCAGGCTCCATAATCAGCACAACCCCCGTGTAGGACTCCCGAAATTCTTGATCGCTAACCCGCCGCGGCCCCGTTGCTGGATCATTCAGAAAAACTTGCTCTTTTCCAAAGCCCTCTACTACTAAAAAGTGGTTAAAATTCCAAAAAATAATGTAGGGAGGCTTAATATCTCGTAGTTGATCAATTTCTTTTTTAAACCCTTTGGCCTGCAGGCCAAATGTCCGAGCCGCTTTTAGTAAATTCGATGCCTTACTGCCATCCCGCGAAACGCCACAACGAGTTCGCAACTGCGGCAACGGAGCAATTAGTCCGTAATGGGCCAGGATAATACCTAAGGCGGCAGCACCACACTCCACCGCTTCCATTTGCAGCACCGTTGGCGTTCTAACCCGAACACTGCGATGTTTAGGCTTTGGGGGAAATGTCAAAACGGGCAGAAATTGTCTGGTTTTTTCTAGGAGTTGCATAGGAAGTTTTGATCGGTGTTTGATCACCAATATAAGGTGGCAGTTCGTAAACCTGACGGGTTGCTTTGATACAATTTCTTAGGGACGGTAATTGACGAGCCTAAAAAATTTGTCAACCACGCTTCCCGGGGGCTAAATGCTATTTAGAGCGTTAATGAATGGAGACTGTTTCTAACAGGTACACATAGATACGTAACGATCGAGCCACCATCACTCAAACTCACGACTGCGTGCCGTTTAACTCTTGTAAAAATGGCAATAGGAAGGTGATTGGCGCTCGCTCTTCTAGCGTGATTCGCAACGTTGCGGTTGTCCCGGAAGTAATCGTATCCGCAGGCCCCCTCGACGAAGACCACTGATAGCCACTAGCCGTTTTATCGTCTGTTTTCAGACTGGCTTCAATTTTGATCACGGCACTATTGGTTGCCAGTAAGTTTTGGACTAAATCTGCGTTGCCAAGGGACGCTAGGGCCCCTTCCCTCGTGATCGGGAGGGATGATACCTGGGTGATTTGACCGAGAATGCCGCCAAACCGCTCGCGTTGTACCGTGTCGGGAATCACGATAATTTTCATTCCCGGTTTGACTCGCTTGCCATCTTTGATGGCCAGATATCCTACGCCGCCGATTTGGTCATTTTTTTTAGTGAGTTGGAGATAGCCGAGCTTAGTCCCGGGCTGCACCACTTGCCCCGGCTGGGCATTCACTTCCAGAAAGCAGCCCGCCTGGGTGCTAAAAATGCGACTGTTAATGTCGATTTGCTGCTTTAGGCGGTTGATTTCGCGGTTGGATTCCTGAATTTCTCGATCGCGCTGGGTGCTGGTGTCCAGGTTTTCCTGGTTGAGCCTTGTGACTCGGGCATCCAATTCCTGTAACTGCGCCTGGAGTTCTCCCGCGCTGCGCAGGTTTTCGAGATACTGGCGCTCTGCCTCCGTGCTGCTCACATCCAACACCTTAAGCTGGGCCTCGATCTCCGCAACGGTGTCCTTGGCTTGGATGTAGGCTTGCTCGACCTGGAGGAGATAATCGCGATTGATCGCTCCCTGACCTTGCAAATCCTTCAAATCTTCCACGCGCTGTCGCCGCACCGGCACGAGCGATCGGGCATTCGCCAACCGTTGCTCCAGGCTGCGGCGTTGTTCTTGCACCGCGTTCTGCCCCTTCGTCCGCAGCACCGGGGCAAAGGCTTGGGTGTCTTGTAATCGTTTTTGCAAACTCAGGCGAGACGCTTCGATCGCCTGCCTTTCCCGCAGCGCGCGCTGATTCGATAGGACAAGGGAATTTCGGGCTTGAGTGCGCAGTTGTGCTAGCTTGCCCTCCGCCGATCGCATCTGTTGGCGCAACTCCAGCGGGTCGATCGTTGCCAGCACTTCACCCTTCTGAACGCATTGTCCATCTTTGACATTTAGCTCCTGCAACTGGCCAGAAATGGTGGATTGAAAATCCGCAACCTGGCGAGGTTGCATCAAGACTCCCCGACCTTCCACCGTCACAGGAATCCGCCCCGTAATACTCCAAACCAGCCCTGCGAATACCATTCCGCCAAAGGTAGCCAGCGCTAGCCAATCGAGTGGATTGACCACCTGCATGAGTTGATCGAGCCGTTCCGGAGAAGATAACCGTTCCAACGATTCTTGCCGGAATAAACCTTCCTTTTTTTCGCGACTTGGTGGCATCGGTAACGTTTTAAACCCTATTAAAACCTAGCGGCATTAAGACCTAGCGGCGCAATTGTTGAATCATCCAATCAAAGCGAGTACCCGCGATCGCAGTACCTTCCAAAACCTCTAGATCCAGTTCATCTTCAACTTCAATATCTTCCGAGAGCAAATTAATCGAATCACCATCCAGACTAGCCGCTCCACTTTGCACCAGCAAATCCTGACAACGGGTGGTCATAATTTGCGCAAGGGCCTGATAAAACCGGCTAGCAAACCCTTGATCGGTGCTCATTTTCTCCGCAAGAATGGATTGCGCCACTGTCAAAAACCAGGCATTTTCCAGGGTTTTGACAGTGGCTGAAGCAGATCCCCCATCCACAAACGACATTTCACCCAAAATGTCACCTTTAACCCGCTTAGCCACCTCAATCTCTTGCGTTAAACCGGCCTCCCCAATATTGATATAAACGCCCAAAACACCATCTAGCAATAGATAAATCGCAGGCACTGCTTTCCCCTGCTGAATCAACGCTGTCCCCAAAGAGGCTCTTTCAGCAACACCATTAGCCAGCAACCATGACACATCACTGTCATTCAATGTGGCAAATACCCTCAGCACTTTCCGGAGCGGTTCGCCTTCCTTAATTTGTCGCTTGGCCATCAGCGTTGACAACTGTCTTAAACGCTCTGACAGCTTAGTCGCCAGCAAGCGATAAAACCGTGCTGCAAACTCTCGATTACGGTCTAACTGTCTCAGCAAAACTTGCTTAGGTAGTTCTAAAACATCAATAGGCGCAGGGGCAATCACCGTGAACGGAGGCAAGGCATTACCTAACAGCGTTGTTTCACCAACCAACGCCCCCTCCGACAACGATATTTGTTCGTCTCGGTTGCCCCTAGGGTCGGGTAATTGGATTACGGGACTTCCGTTCAAAACAATATAAACAGACGAACTTTCTTGGCCGGTCTGGATCAGTCGTGTATTGGCTGGGTACGATCGCGTTTGGGCGATCGAGAGCAGCCAGTCAAAATCCGGGTCAGTCAAAACATCAAAATGGGGAAATTTAAGCAAGGGGTTGATCATTGGGGCAATCTTCTTTATTGTTGGTCAGAGTTAGGAATTTTCTACCGTTGTATAACTTATTTCCAGGCTTTAGGCAAATTTTTGAATCTCTGATTAGCCTACAATTAATTTGCTCGATTTGCTGAAATGTAAACTTTCAAACAGAAATGTTGAATCTCGATGGTAAAAATTACAGCTCCGACATCGAATCAGGCTTTAAATCAAGCTCTTAAATGCTCTATCGTCAAAGATATAGCTTACAATCACCATCAAAACACCCATCCAATTTGCTTGTTGTGAGTAGCTATTGACGTATTCTAATAGTTCACTGATGGTCGTCGTTATTTTATCAATCTTTTTGTCAAATCAAGAAAAAAATTGAGTCTAGAAGCATGAAAAAAGACACCCCGAAGTTGCCAGTTTCCAAGAAATTTCGCCTGCGTTCAGCATTGGTCATTCCGTTTACGTTGCAAATCCTTGCGGCAGTTGGGATTGTAGGCTATCTATCGTTTAAAAATGGGCAAGAGGCAGTTGATTATCTAAACACCCAGCTCCAGGAGCAAGCGCAGGCTCGCATCCGTCAACGTCTCGATAGCTACCTCGCAACACCCTCTCAAATCAATCAGATTAACTTAGAAGCCATTCAGCTCGGCTTACTAAAATCCCAGGATAAAACTACTCTAGGTCGCTATTTTTGGCGACAAATGAAAACCTTTTCAGAAATTAGCTATATCAATATTGGTACAGAAGGTGGGGAGTTTATTGGTATTGGTCGGGAAGATGACGGAAGTTTGTATTTGGAGTTGATGAATGCCGGTGATGCCTATCGATATAAGCGCTATGGCTTGAACGATCAAGGTCAGCCAACCCGCCAACTGATGAGCCAAGAATATCAGTTTAAAGAAGAACGATGGTATAAAAATGCTGCCAACACGAGACAGCCCCTGTGGAGCGAGATCTATCAGTGGAGCGATCGCCCTGAAATTATTTCAATTTCTTCCAGCTATCCGATCCTGGATCAAGACCAAAAGCTGGTTGGTGTGCTCGGAATTGATTTTGTTTTATCGCAAGTCAGCCAATTTTTGAAGACCTTGAAAATTGGCAAATCCGGCCGCGTTTTTGTGATTGAAAGAAACGGTTTGATTGTCGCCAGCTCTAGCGCTGAACCAGCTTACTTGATCGATTCAGGTAAGGCGCAGCGCCTAAATGCAATTCAAAGCCAAGATCCCCTGATTCGATCGACAGCGGCGTATTTAAAACAAACATTTACCGATCTCAGTCAGATTAAAAATAACCAAGCCATTAAATTTGACGACAATCAGGGCGATCGACTCCTGGCGCGCGTGCAACCGTGGCAAGACAACCTTGGTCTGGATTGGCTGATTGTGACGGTCGTGCCAGAGTCAGACTTTATGGGACAAATTAGCGAGAACACGCGCAATACCGTATTCCTTTGTCTTGCGGCTTTGGTGTGTGCTGTGATCTCAGGCATGTATAGTTCTCGCTGGATTACTCGCCCGGTACTCAAGCTCAACGATGCGGCCAATCAGATTGCGGCGGGCAACCTCGATCAACATGTTGACCTAAATGACCTATTCCAGATTATAGAAATCAGCTATTTGGCCGAGTCTTTTAACAGCATGTCTAGTCAGTTAAAAGCCTCTTTTGAGATTCTTGAAACCCAGAAAAACTCCTTTGCGCGATTCTTCCCGCCAGAGTATTTGAAGTTTCTCAATAAATCAGATGTCACCGACATTGAACTGGGCGATCACATCAGCAAAGAAATGGCCGTGATGTTTTCGGATATTCGATCGTTTACGACGCTGTCCGAGAAGATGAGTCCCCAGGAGAATTTTGATTTTGTCAATGCCTACCTGCGGCGGGTTTCTCCTGAAATTCGTTCTCATAATGGTTTTATTGTCAAATTTTTGGGCGACGGAATGATGGCTGTGTTTCCCAACGGCGTTGACGACGCGCTGGCGGCCGGAGTGGCGAAATCTTGGCAAGTTCACCGTTATAACGAAAAACGACAGGCGGAAGGATTATTGCCGATCGACGTTGGGATTGGTATCCATGTGGGACACATGATGGTGGGCATGGTTGGCGAGCATAACCGGATTCAGGGAGATGCTTTTTCAGACAATGTCAATTTAACGGCTCGGCTGGAAGGATTAACCAAGTTTTATGGCGTGGCTCTACTCATTTCAGAGGATGTTTTGACCCGATTAAGTAACAGCAACCAATACAAAATTCGGTTTTTAGATCGAGCCATTGTTAAGGGACGCAATGAGCCGATCGGGGTTTATGAGGTTTTGGATGCCCAGCTTCCGGATGTTTGCGATCTCAAGTTGCAAACCCAGGCGGATTTTGATCGCGGCATTGAAGCCTACTGCGCTGGTCAACTCAGTCAAGCGCGGGATTGCTTTGAACGGGTTTTAGCGATTCACCCTACGGATAAAACTGGATTGCTGTATTTAAATCGGATTGAAATCTTAGTAGAACAAGGGATTCCCGAAAACTGGACGGGAATATGGACATTCAGTGAGAAGTAAGGCGATGGAGCCGTCAAAGCAGTCCATTTTCAACTACAGAAATTACGATTGGTGTAGGGGTAGGTTTGAAACCTGTCCGTCCTGAGATTGTGGTGGTTTTTGAGTTGTGGGCGCACCCCATTTCAACGAAAGGCCCTGTACGTCCGTTGCGGCCCCATAGACCATCAATAGCCCGTGGACAGGAGCCGACGGGCTATTTTTTGTATGAGGATGTATGAGGGGCCGCCAACCGTTCTAGTTGCCGTAGTCCCAGCGGGCCCGATAGCCCCGGTTGTCCACATGGGTAAACGTCGAGCCGTAGCCTAGCCCGCCTTCCCACCACGGATCGAGAATGCGTTGAACGGATTGGGGCGATAGACCATCCACCACAAAGTCCACGCCGTGGCCCCTCATGTGGGTGGAGTTGGATGCGCCGCCGACGGCTCGATTCA
>Ga0209278_1000796_pt1 | contig 21543 bp, 19 predicted proteins | sample JI81BgreenDNA_FD_187504 | JGI IMG/M metagenome (GOLD analysis project Ga0209278, IMG submission 187504) | Wastewater effluent complex algal communities from Wisconsin, to seasonally profile nutrient transformation and Carbon sequestration -... | ecosystem: Engineered > WWTP > Effluent > Algae... | reverse complement strand
GCCTGCTGCCAGGTGATGGGCGGGGCCACTACGCCGGAGCCGGTCTGGAACTGCCACACCACCTTGCCGGTCTTGGCGTCGGCGGCCTTCAGGAAGCCCTCGGGCGTGCCCCAGAACACCAGGTCGCCGGCGGTCAGGACACCGCCCCACAGCGGCGCGCTGTTCTTGACTTCCCAGACCACCTTGCCGGTCTTGGGATCGATCGCGCGCAGCGAGCCGATGTGGTCGTCGAACAGCGGCTTGATGGTGAAGCCCGCGCCCAGGTAGGCCGCGCCCTTCTTGTAGGTGATCGGCTCGTTCCAGATCTCCATGCCCCACTCGTTGGTCGGCACGTAGAACAGGCCGGTCTTCGGGCTGTAGGCCATCGGCATCTGGTTCTTGCCGCCCAGGAAGCCCGGTGCGGAGAACACGGCCTTGCCCTTGGTGCCGTCGCCGCCAGCCGCGGTCGGGTCACCCGGGCGGTTGTCGTCGACGAAGTTCGGGCGGCCGGTCTTGAGGTCGATGCCAGTGGCCCAGGTCACCTTCTTGACGAACGGGAAAGCGTTGATCAGCTTGCCGGTGGTGGCGTCGTTGACGTAGAAGAAGCCGTTGCGGTCGGCCTTGGCACCGACGCGCTTGCCGTCCATGTCGAAGGTGACGAACTCGTTCACACCGTCGTAGTCCCAGCCGTCATTGGGCGTGTTCTGGTAGTGCCAGACGATCTTGCCGCTCTTGACGTCGATGGCCACGGTGGAGGCCGAGTACAGGTTGTCGCCCTTGCGTACGTGGCTGTTCCACGGGCCGGGGTTGCCGGTGCCGAAGTAGGCCAGGCCGGTCTTGGGATCGTAGGTGCCGCCCAGCCACGTGGCCGCGCCGCCGGTCTTCCAGGTCTCACCCGGCCAGGTGGCGTTGGTGGTGCCGGAGATGCCGTTTTCCTTGCCGTCCTTGTAGCCCATGTGGCCTTCGACGACGGGGCGGGTCCAGACCATCTTGCCGGTCTTGGGATCGCGCGCTTCCACGCGGCCCACCACGCCGAACTCGCCGCCGGACACGCCGGTCAGCAGCAGGCCTTCGGCGATCAGCGGGGCGGCGGTGTAGCTGTAGCCGGCAGAGTAGTCGTCGATCTTCTCGCGCCACACCACCTTGCCGGTGTTCTGGTCGAGCGCCACCAGCTGGGCGTCGAGCGTGCCGAAGATGACCAGGTTGTCGTACAGCGCGGCGCCGCGGTTGATCACGTCGCAGCAGGGCATGATGCCTTCGGGCAGACGGTGCTCGTACTTCCACAGCTTCTGGCCGGTCTTGGCGTCCACCGCGTAGATGCGCGAGTAGGACGCGGTGACGAACATCTTGCCGTTGTGCACCAGCGGCTGGCTTTGCTGGCCACGCTGCTTTTCACCGCCGAACGACATCGACCACACCGGCACGAGCTTGTTGATCGTCTTGCTGTTGACGGCGTTGAGCGTCGAGTGGCGCTGGCCTTGCGTGCCCATGCCCCAGCTCAACACGTTGTTGGTGGACTGCGCGTCGTCGGCGATCATCTTGTCGGTCACGCCTTGCGCGCCGACCTGGGCCGCCGCGGCCATGACCAAAAGGCTCAATAGAGTACGTTTCACTGGGTTGTCTCCTGCTCGTGAGGCGTTGAGGGCGGTCGCTGCGCGGACGCAGTGCCACGGGTGTTGCCGACGACCCGCCGGTCGCGGTGCACGAGCGCTCAGGGGGCAACATCCGTGCCAGGGAAAAGTTCCCGTCCACCGGCCAAAACCCTCCGGAAAAACCCTGATCCCGACCCCGGTGCAGCGCCTGCGACGCCGCGCCCAGCGCGCCACGCCGTGACGCTGGCGTGACAGTGTTCAGAAACGGATCAACCGCGCGAACAGGCGGCTGCAACAGTCGTGAACTGACCGGTCACCGGCTGGCCGGCGCAGACAGCGCGCGCAGCTCATAACGGGGATACCACTGCGTGAGCGTGCGGTGCAGTTCGGCCGGTTGCGCCGCCCAGCGGGCAAAGCGCGGTGGCACCGGCGTGCGCAGCAGCTCGGCCAGGTCGGTGCCGCGCTCGGCCTGCTCGCGCATGAGCCCGGTCAGCCAGCGCAGCCAGTCGCGGGTCTGCTCGATGCCGGCCAGGCCACTGTGGACCGGGCCGTGGCTGGGCACCACGGTGTGGAAGCGCCCCGCGGCGTGCCAGCGGGCAAGCTGGTCGAGACTGGCGAGCCAGGCGTCGAAGTCGGCGTGCGGGGTGGTGGGCACCCGGTCTGCAAACACCAGCCCGCCGGCGTAGAGCACGCCGGTCGTGGTGTCGATGACGACGAGGTCGTCGTCGGTGTGGCCGCGCAGGCGGTGCAGCTCCAGCGTGTGGCCGCCAAGACGGCGCGTCTGGGTGCCCGCCTCAAGCACGACCGGCTGTCGTGACGGCGTGGACTCGGTGCCCTTCATCCAGTCGCCGCACAGCCGGTACAGGTTGTCGGCGTAGGCCCGGCCTTCGGCCTGCATGCCCGCGATGCTGCCCGGCAAGGCCTCGGTGGGGACATCGGCCCACGCCTGGTGGCCAAAAAAGTAGTCGGGGTGGAGGTTCAGGCTGAGCACCGACACCACCGGCTCGCGGACGGTGGCGGCGACGGCGCGCCGCTGCTGCTCGCCATACAGGCGCGACGGTCCGGTGTTGATGACCACCACGCCGGCGCCGGTGGCGATGAAGGCGGTGTTGATGATGTTGCACCCGTTGGCCCGGCTGAAGTCGTCGACCGCGCCCTCAATCACCCAGGTGCCGCGGGCCAGCGCGCGCGGCTGCAGGTCGTAATGCAGGCGCGCCGCGTCGGGCTGGAGGCGTGGCGCGGCGTTGGGCAAAGGGCCTTGCGCGTGGGCGGCGCAGGCGAGCGCGAGGCCACCGGCCCACGCGGCGATGCGGCCCGGCCGCCCGGTCACGACACCACCTCGGCGTCGATGCGGTTGCCGTTGTTGTCGCGCCCGTGCAAGCGCAGGCCACCGCGCACGCCGGTGGGCAGCTCCAGCGTGATCAGCGGGTTTTCGGCCACCGGCTCGTGCAGCGCGAGACGCCACAGTGGCTGGCCGGCGCCGTCGTCGAGCTGCAGGCGCTCGATGAAGAAAGCCGGGATGCCGGCCACCAGGCCGGTGTCCATCGGGTGCATCACGCGCAGCCGCAGGCGCCGGCTGCCATCGATGAGGTTGTCGAACCAGCGGGCCTGCACCTGGTTGAGGGTGCGGCTCCACGAGCCATCGGCGCGGGTCGCGCCGGGCACCGTGCAGCCGCCGCCGGCGGCCTGCACCCAGGTGCCGCCCACGTGCCAGCGGCCGTCGCGGGTGCGCACCATTGCCCGCACCGGCGAGGCCTGCTCCATGCGGATGCGAAAGGCGATCATCGGCAGCGCGCGCAGCGGCTCGAAGTCGAGCACTTCCCGCACCGGGTTGCGGTCCACGACCACAAAGATCCGCTCGATGCCCCCGCCTTCCCGGGCCAGTGCGCGCGCATCCACCTGCAGCGGCACCGCCATGGCGTCGTCGGCGAAGGCCGGCCCCTTGACCAGCACCTCGGGCGCAAACCGCATCGGCGCCTGGCCGAGGTACTGACGGCGCAGCGTGGGCCACTGCATGGAGCCCAGCGGATCGCCGCCGGTGTGGTCTTCCGCGGCGCGCACGCCACCCGCGCCCAGGGCGGCCGCGGTCAGCAGCGCCCGGCGCCGGATCGTGGGAGTCGGTGTGAAACCAGCCATCGGGAAACGCCTTCCTGCGCCGCACACCGGCGCGTCAGCCCTTGTTGCGAATGACGCCGCGCTGCGGGTCGTAGCCCCAGAGCGCCAGCCCGAAAAACACCACCGTGCAGCCCAGCACCACGGCCCACGCGGTGGCAGAGAACTGCCCGACCGACGCGAAGCGGATCGCCTCCACCGCGTGGGTGAACGGATTGACCTGCGCGATCTTCACCAGCCACCAGGCGCCCGACTCCTCCAGCTTCCAGAGCGGGTAGAGCGCCGGGCTGATGAAAAACATCGGGAAGATCACGAAATTCATGGTGCCCGCGAAGTTCTCCAGCTGTTTCACGTACACCGACAACACCAGCCCCAAAGCCGCGAGCATCACCGCCGCCGCCACCATGGCCAGCAACAGACCCGGCAGCAACGCCCACGACAGATCGACGCCAAACGCCCACGCGATCGCCAGGAAAGCCAGCATCTGCAACACCGACAGGCTGGTGCCGCCCAGCAGCTTGAAGGCCAGCAGCCAACCCCGCGGCAAGGGCGCGGTGAGCAGCAGGCGCATCATCCCCATCTCCCGGTCATAGACCATGGACAGCGAGCTCTGCATGCCGTTGAACAGCGCCACCATGCCGAGCAGCCCGGGCACCATGTAGACCTTGTATTCGATGTAGGTCTCGTAGGGCGGCACGATGGCCACGCCAAACACGTTGTGGAAGCCGGCCGCGAACACCACAAACCACAGCAACGGCCGGACCAGCGCCGAGCCCAGGCGCGAGGGCTGGCGCAGGAAACGACCGATCTCACGGCCCACCACCGCGCGCAGCGCGCGCAGCCGGTGCGCCAGCGGCGACGGGGGCGGCACCGGGGCCACGGCGGCGGTCAGCGGCTGCGACATGCGCTCTCCGCCTCGTCCACGCCCAGCGTGTCCAGCACCTCTTTCGGGTGCAGCACGCCATCCACCGGCGCGAGCCCGACCACGCCGTCGCCGTGGCTGAGAAACAGCGGCTGGCGCAGCTGGCCGTCCCAGGCGCGAAAGCTCAGCCGCTGGCCCTTGAAGCCGTCGATGAAGCTCTGACCGCTGCGCAAGCGGCGCAGCTGCTCGGCCACCGGCGCGCGTGGCGCGTCCACCAGCACCGCGACCACCGCCTTCGCCGCCGCCCACGCGGCGTAGTCGTGGGAGCGCAGCGGGCGGTTTTCCTGCCGCTGGAAGCGGCGCGTGAGTTGCGGGCCGCCATGGCGCTCCCAGTGCGGGTGCCAGGCTTCGGCGGTCAGGCCGCTGGCGCCCACGACCGGGCGCGGTCGCTGGGTGGCGTAGGGCAGAAGCCGGGCGAACTCGCCGTCGGCGTCCATCACCGCCACGACCTCGTGGTCGCGGTCGCCGGTGAGCAGGCGGGTATTGGCCAGGTCGCGGTCGCGCGGGTCGCCGCTGAGCTTGAACGGACGGGTCTGCACGACCTTCAGGCCGTAGCGCTTGGCGCTGCGGGCAAAGGCCTGGCCCTGCAGGGCATCGGCCGGGGTGGGGCCCTGCAGCACCAGCACCTGCCGCCAGTTGCGCGCCGCCAGGTACTGGGCCAGCGCGTCCTGCTGCATGGCCCGGCTGGGCAAGGTGTGCAGCAGATGGGCGGCACAGTGTTCGGCGCGCAGCGCATCGTCGTCCAGGCCGGTGTTGAACACGATGGCGCCCCCCAACGCCCCGGGCGCGGCCTGCACCAGCTGGCGCAGCGGGCCCTCGGGGAGGTCGGCCACCACGTGCTGCACGCGGGCGGCCTTGAGTTCGGCCAGGGCCTTGGGCAAGGCCGCGGCATCGGGCAAGACCACATCGCGCACCTTGAGGTCGATGCCCGCAGCGTCCAGTTCAAACGCGGCATCGGCCACCCCGAGCGTCACGCCGTCCAGCGCCCGTCCGGCCGGGTGGCCGGGGTAGGCCTTCTCCAGCCGGCGCGGCGCATGGCGCGGATCGTCGGCCAGCGACACCACCGCCAGCGTGACGGTGGTGCGGGTCTGGGCCACCGCGCCGCCGTCCGCGGCCAGCAGCGTGGCCGCCACCAGCGCGCGGGTCAGCGGGCCGAGGACCCGCCTCATTTCACCAGCACGGTGTGCGGCACGCGGCCGACCGCCACCGTCTTGAGCGCTTTGGCCGACGCCGTGTCCACCAGCGTCATGTCGTCGGACAGGCCGTTGGCCACAAACAGGGTCTTGCCGTCCGGGCCCAGCGTGAGGCCCCAGGCGCGCTTGCCGACCAGCACCTGGCGGCCGACCTTCTTGCTCGCCACGTCCACCTCGGCCACGTGATTCGCCCGGCCCAGGCCCACCCACATCGTCTTGCCGTCGGCGCTCATCGCCATGCCCACCGGCGTGATGTCGGCCTCGCGCATGCCCTGCACGGCAAACTTGATCGTGGCCTTCACGCTGTGGTCGGTGGTGTTGACCACGCTGACCGACGCATCCAGCTCGTTGGTCACCCACAGCTCGCTGCCGTCGGCCGTGAGCACGAACCGGCGCGGCCGCTTGCCCACCTTGATGTTCTTGACCACCTTCTTCTGCGCCAGATCGACGAGGTGGACCAGGTTGGCCACCTCGGAGGTGACGTAGGCGAACTTGCCGTCGCGCGTGACGATCACGCCTTCGGGCTCGCCGCCGGTCTTCACCTCGAACACCTTCTTGCGCGTGGCCAGGTCGTACGCGGCCATCACGTTCTCTTCCTCGATGGACACGTAGGCCAGCTTGCCGTCCGGGCTGAGGTCAAAAATCTCGGGGCTGTCGCCCAGCGGCACCGTGCCGCTCATCTTGCCGGCCGCCACGTCCACCACACCCAGCTGGTTGCTGTCGCCGCAGCACACGTAGATCGCGCTGCGGTCGGCGTTGAACATCATGTGGCGCGGGCGCTTGCACACGTCGATCGCGCCGGTGCGGTTGCCCTGGGTGTCGAACACATACACCTTGTTGTCCTTTTCGCTGGACACATACACCTGCGCCAGTGCGGCGGGGGTCAAGACGGCGGCGAGAAGGGCGAACGGCCAGGCGGCCAGGCGGCGAGCTTGCATGAGGTGAGTCTCCTTGATGTTGTGCAGCTGCGGGTTGGCAGCAGCGGGCTGTTTCTGCAACTTTGATGCCAGAAAAGCGGGAACGCTTCTTGCAGCAAGGCCCCGGCGACGGCCCCATCGCTCCTGACAAACCCTAGGTCGTCCGCGGAGACACAGCCCCCATGCCCCACCGCCCCCCGTTGTCGCGACGTCAGTGCCTCGCCTGGGGCATCGGCGTCGGCGCGACCCTGGCCATGCCGGCGCTGGCCACCGCCGGCCCCTTCCCCAGCCGGCCGATCCAGCTGATCGTGCCCTGGCCCGCCGGGGGTGCCACCGACCTCACGCTGCGGGTGCTGTGCGAGGAAGCCGCCCCGCTGCTCGGGCAGCCGCTGGTGGTCATCAACAAGCCGGGGGCCGGTGGCACACAGGTCGCGCCGCTGTTGCGCGCGGCCGAGCCCGACGGCCACACCATCGGCCAGGTGCCCATCACCGTCTACCGCCACGCGCTGATGAACCCCGTGCCCTGGGACCCGGTCAACGACCTCGCGCCCATCGTGCAGGTCTCCGGCGTGACCTTCGGCGTGCTGGTCCCGGCCAGCAGCCCCTTCCAGCGCTTCGACGACCTCGTCCAGTGGGGTCGCCAGCACCCCGGCGCGCTGCTCGTGGGCTCCACCGGGGTCGGCACCACCGCCCACCTGGCGATGGAAGAGGTGCTCCAGCAACACGGCATCCGCTACGTCCACGTGCCCTACCGCGGCACCGCCGACCAGATGCTCGGCGTGGCGGGTGGGCAGGTGATGGTGGGGGTCAATTCCACGGGCTTTGCCCCCTGGCTGGACCAAGGCAAAGTGCGCCTGCTGGCGGTCTTCAGCGCCCAGCGCAGCCCGCGCTGGCCCGACGTGCCGACCCTGCGCGAGCTGGGGTACCCGTTTGCCGTGCACCACTCGCCCTGGGGCCTGGCCGCGCCCCGTGCCACGCCCGAGGCCGCCATCGCCCGATTGCACGACGCCTTCGCCCGCGCCATGCTCAGCGAACGCCACTTGCGCGAACTCGCCCGCTACGATCAGACTCTCGATTACCTCAACACCCGCGACTACCGGCAGGCGGTGCTTGACACCGTCGAACGGGAAAAGCGTTTGCTGCACCGCATGAACCTGCTGCCGCGAGGCCACAGCTGATGCCCGACACCGCCGCATCCACCCTGCTGCGCGCCACCGACCTGCACAAGGCCTACGGCGCCAAGCCCGCGCTGCGGGGGCTCAGCCTGAGCCTGCGGGCGGGCGAGTTCGTGGCCCTGCTTGGTCCCAACGGCGCCGGCAAGAGCACCCTGCTGCAACTGCTCACCGGTCTGTTCACGCCCGACCGCGGCGAGATCGAGGTGCTGGGACACGACCTGCGCCGGCACCCCGCGCGCGCGCTCGCCGGGCTCGGCGTGGTGTTTCAGCAGGCCGCGCTCGACCTCGACCTGAGCGTGCTCGCCAACCTGCGCTTTCACACCGACCTCCACGGCCTGCCGCGCGCGCTGGCCGCCGAACGCATCGCCCACGGCCTGGCCAGCCTGGGCCTGCAGGGACAGGAGAAAGCCGTCGTGCGCAGCCTCTCCGGCGGCAACCGGCGCAAGGTCGAGCTGGTGCGCGCCCTGCTCCATCGCCCGCGCGTGCTGCTGATGGACGAAGCCACCGTCGGCCTCGACCCCGCCTCGCGCCAGCAGCTGCTCACCACCGTGAGCGACCTGTGCTCCCGCGAGGGCCTCGCGGTGCTCTGGGCCACCCACCTGATCGAGGAAGCGCGCAGCGCCAGCCGCCTCGTGCTGATTCACCAGGGCGGCGTCCGCTACGACGGCAGCACCGCCGACTTCATGGTCGCGGCGCAGGGCACCGATTTCCAGGCCGAGGTCCTGCGCCAGCTCGACGGGGGTCGCGACTGACATGCAGGCCACCGAGGTCATTCACCGCTGGATCTCCGCCTTCAACCGCGGCGAGGTCGGTACGCTGTGCGCGCTGTACGACCCCCGCGCGGTGCTCTGGGCCACCACCGCCCCCGACCCCAAAGAGTCGCCCGAAGCCATCGCCCGCTATTTCGACGAGGTGCTGGGCATGCGCCCGCCGCCACAAATGCGGCTCGTCGCCAGCCGCCAGCGCACCCTGGGCGACGCCGTGGTGCTCAGCGGCATCTACGAGCTCACCCTCTTCCCCGGCACCGACCCGCAAGACCTGCCCGCGCGCTTCACGCTCGTGCTGCACCGCGAAGCGGCCGACCGCTGGGTGATCGTGGAGCACCACTCCTCGCTGGTGCCGCGGCCACTTTCCTGAAATCCGGTATCACCAGAGACTGCGTGGCATCCTCCTGCCTTTACTCGGGGAGGACCATGTCACCAATCGATCAATCGGCAGGCATCATCCGGCAGGTGGAGCGCGTGCTGCACGGCAAACGCAGTGCCGTGGAACTGACGCTGGCCTGTGTGGTCGCGGGCGGCCATTTGCTGCTGGAGGACCTGCCCGGCACCGGCAAGACCATGCTCGCCCGGGCCCTCGCAGTCTCCCTCGGCCTGGACATGCGCCGCATTCAGTTCACCGCCGATCTGATGCCGTCCGACATCCTCGGCGGTCCGGTCTACAACCCCCGTGATGGCACATTCATCCTGCGGCCGGGGCCGGTGTTCAGTCACATCGTGCTGGCTGACGAGATCAACCGCGCCAACCCGCGCGCCCAGTCGGCACTGCTGGAGTGCATGGAGGAACGGCAGGTAACGCTGGATGGCCAGACACACCCGCTGCCCGCGCCGTTCGTGGTGCTGGCCACGCAGAACCCCATCGAGCTGGCCGGCACCTACCCACTGCCAGAAGCCCAGCTCGACCGATTTCTCGTGCGGCTGAGCCTCGGCTACCCCTCATTGGCGGTGGAGGCCGCTCTGATTGAGGCGCAGCGCAGCCACCACCCGATACGTGACCTGCAACCGGTCGGAAGCGCCGACACGCTGATCGCTATGCAGGCTGCAGCCGCGAGCATCCACCTCGCACCCGTGGTAGCGGACTACATAGCGCGCATCGTCACCGCTACCCGACAGCACGAACACATCCAGGTGGGCGCCAGCCCACGGGCGACCCTGGGTCTGGCCCGACTCGCGCGGGCCGTGAGCCTGCTGCGCGGCGCGTCCCATGTCGATCCAGCCACGGTGCGAGAACTGGCGCCGGCCGTGCTATCGCACCGACTGCACCTCAAGCCTACCCGGCCCGCGGGTGTGGATGCAGCCGCGCTGGTGGACCAGTTGCTCGACCAGGTCCCTGCGCCGCGGTGACCCCGCTCGCCGCCATGACAACGACAGCATCCGTCCCGCTGACCCGCCGTGTGTGGTTCACCCCGCTCGTGCTCGCCACGCTGTGCCTGGCGCTGCTGGTCGGCGCCATGAACCGCCAGGACACCATGCTTTACGGCATGTTCTGGTTTCTCGCCGGGGTGGGCATGCTGGGCTGGGGATGGCCTCGGCTGTCCCTCGCCGGCACCACGATGGAAACAACCTCGCTTACCCAGGACACCTGCATCGAGGAGGGCAGCAGCGTGGCGCTGGGCGTCACCATCCACAAGCGTTCCCCTTGGCCAGCCTTTGCGGTGGCGGTTCAAACCGACTGGGCCTGGGCTGGCCGTGCTCTGGTCATGCAGGATGTGTTGCCAGTGCTGCGCGGGCGGCAAGCCACCGCCCTGGTGCACCGCAGCGCCTGGCCCTGTCGGGGCGCCTGGGTTTGTCAGGGACTTCGTCTGTCCAGCGCCTTCCCGTTGGGCCTCACCGAAGCACACCATAGCCCCACCACGCTGCCACGCCAGTTGCTCGTGCTGCCACGCCCCACACCGATGCAATGGCCTTGGGGGTGGCGCTCCAGCGATGATCCCCGCGGTGAACGGTCTACACCGCGGGTGGGTCGCTCGATGGAACTGGCCCACCTGCGCGAGCTGCTGTCCGGCGAACTGGCGGAGCGAGTTCATTGGCGAGCCTCTGCCCGGGCCGGCCGCTTGATGGTTCAGCAGTTTCACCGCAGTGGAGAGCGACGCCTGTGGCTGTTGCCCGGCGCACCACAGGGCGCTGAACGCGGAGACGGGCGCAGCGCCGCAGAGGCGGCCATCCGGCTGGCGGTCGGTCTGGCCCAGGATGCGCGGACGGACGGTGTGACGGTGATGGCGGTGCTGACCGATCAACCCCCGGTGGTGACTGACACCCCGACCGATGGCACCGAGGTCTGGCGGGCGCTGGCCACCTGGGCGGACGAGTATCCGCCCGGCCTTGCCGCCCGCACGGCGCGCTGCGCTCACGAGTGGCGCGCGGGCGATCAATGGGCCGTGACACTGGGGAGCCACACCCGCGCCGAGGACGCCCTGGCCTGGCTGGCGCCGCTGGCGCCGCGGATGGATGAAGGTCTGGTGGCGCTCGCGCCTCCGGCAGAAACAGCCGACAACTCGCTGCAAACCCTGCGAGCCGCCCTCACTGCTGCCGGGTGGCACGTGATACCGCCCGAGGCCGGCCAACCATGAACACCGCAGCGCGCCTGAATTCCCGCCCGGGCAGGACGCAGGTCGCATCCGACCCGCCGTCGGCGTTGGCGACGCCGGTCCTGTGGTTCACGGCCTTGTGCTATCTCGCCACCGGACTGGGCTTTTCCTACGTGCACCGCCACGCGGGGACCTTCGGCTTCGAGGCGCTGCTGTGGCTTGGCTGGACGTGGCTTGGCTACGGCTGCCGCCTGTGGTGGCAGTACCGACCGCCGCGCGCCGGTCGGTCACAGAAGCAGTGGCGCTGGCTGGCCAGCCTCGGCCTTTTTCTGGGAGTCATGCCGGGGTTCTTGATGTTCAGCCCACCTCGCTGGGCGGCCCTGATGCTGATGATCGGGATCGGCGCCCGCGCGGTCATGTTGCACAACCGACGAGATCTGAACACCACGGTGGTGGCCTGCCTTGCCGTGAGTTTCCTCGTCGCTACCCACGCCGGTGCCAACTGGACTCTGTGGACCTACCTGGGTCCCGCATGGATTTTTGCCACGCTGGCCTTGGCCTGGGACCACAACAGGGCGTACGGCGTACGCGGACGACCTCTCGTCGCGCTCACCACCGGATTCGTGGCCGTCTGCTGGTTGCTGGCTGCGCTGATGCAAGCGGCACTGCCCCTGCCGGGCCCGCTGGGAGGCGAACTGTCTCCCGAGCCAGCGCTGACACAATCCACGGCTCCACCGTCGGGCACCGGCTCTGCCGGACCTGCGCCCTCAACACAAGCCGGCAGCGATCGTGGCCCCCCCACGCCAGACGGTGTCTGGACCCAGCGGCGCCAGCTGCTCCAGGACCCACACATCCCCCAGTGGCAAGCGACGGTGCTCGGCGGGCTGATTGATCTCGGCGAAGGGATTGACGGCGCCCTGGCACAGGCCAGCGCTGCTCTGACATCAACGATCGGCGTGCTGCCATGGTGGTGGCTGGCCTTGGGTCTGGCGGTCCTCTGCTGGCTATGGCGCCACCGTTGGCGACTGGCCTCCCTCGGGGCGATGGGTGTGGCCCGGCTGTGCGCATGGCCGTGGCCCGCCAGGTCGGTGAGCGCCGCGGCGTGGGCGTTGGATCTGGGCCTGCGAGACCGAGGACATCCATGGCTGCCCGAATTGCCCCGGCTGACCCGTTGGCAGGCTGTGCCAGAGGTCCCCGAGATCGTGAGCCATTGGCTTGGACAAGCCGCGAGTGCCCACAGCCTTGCGCGCTTCGGACCCACCCCGGCAACGCCTGAGCTGGCTCATGCTGTGATCGACCGCGTCTGGGCCTCGCTGCAGGTGCTGAAGGCGCATCCACGGTGGTCGCCCGACCGATTCCGTCGCCGGACCCGGCCAACCACCAAGGCCATCGTCCCGCGTGATGGCCCACTGCGCTAGCGCCTTCAGCGCGGCTCGGCACATCCAAGACGCGAAGCGTGACGTCCTAACGACGGGAGCGCGATAGGCGCCCGGACAGCACGAAATGTCAATCAAAGGGGCGATCGGTGATGTCGCCAAGCGGGAAAACTGCCTGCCGCATCCACTGACTCAAGGAACTGCGCTGTGCAGTCACCGGGCCGCGTTGGGAAAGAACAGCTGCTCGCCGCCGATCTGGTAAGCGGCGATCGCCGCCTGGCCGGCGGGACCGACGATCCAGTCGACAAACTTCTGGCCATCGGCCGTCCGGACGTGGGGATGTTTGGCCGCGCTCACCAGCATCACGCCGTACTGGTTGAAGAGGCGCTTGTCGCCCTCCACCAGGATGGCGAGATCGGCGCGGTTCTTGAAGCTCAGCCAGGTGCCGCGGTCGGCCAGCACATAGGCGCCGCTGCTCGACGCGATGTTCAGCGCCGGGCCCATGCCGCACCCGCATTCCCGGTAGCCAGTGCCTTTGACGGCCTCGCGGTCGGTCAGCTTCCAGAAGCGCAGCTCGGCCGCGTGCGTCCCGCTTTTGTCGCCACGCGAGATGAAGGGCGCGTTCGCGGCGGCCAGCTTCTTGAAGGCGGTGGCGATGTCGGCGCCCTTGGTCCCGGCCGGGTCGGCCTTCGGGCCGATCAGCACGAAGTCGTTGTACATGACCTCCAGGCGCTTCACGCCGAAGCCGTCCGCCACGAATTTCTCCTCGGCGACCTTGTCGTGCACGAACAGCACGTCCGCGTCACCGCGGCGGGCCATGTCAATCGCCTGGCCGGTGCCCAGCGCCACCACCTTCACATCGATGCCGGTGGCCTGCTTGAACTGGGGCAGGATGTGGCCGAACAAGCCGCTCTGCTCGGTGGAGGTGGTGGACGCCACCACGATGCTCTGGGCCAAGGCGGCCGCACCGGCCAGACCGAAAACCGCTGCGGCGGCCACGCGCTTGAGAAATGTCACAGGCTTTCTCCCTGAACAAACAGATCGGCCTGCGGGCACACCGCCCGCAGGATCTCGTGGTTGAAGAAATCGGCCACCGGCAGGTCGGCCAGCAGCCGACCTTGCTCCAGGTACATCACGCGGCTGGCCAGTCGCTTCACCTGGCCCAGGTTGTGGCTGCTGAACACCAGGGTGGTCGGCGAGCCGTCCGGCTGCCCGGCGGTGGTGAACTCGGCAATCAGGGCCTCGACCTCGCGCTTGGCGTGGGGGTCGAGGCTGGCAGTGGGTTCATCGAGCAACCACACCGCGGGGCGCAGCGCCCAGGCCCGCGCCAGCGCCAGGCGCTGCTGCTGGCCGCCCGACAGCGCGCGGGCGTTGGCATCGGCCACGGACTCCAACTCGACCCGGCGCAGCGCTTCCCACGCCCGCTCGCGCGCCGACCGCCACGGTGTGCCTTGCAGCCACAGCCCGAGCGCGATGTTGCGCAGCGCGCTCAGCCGCAGCAGGTGGGGCCGCTGGAACAGCATGGCCTGGCGGGCGCCGCTGGCGGTCTGCAGACTGCCTGTGGTCAGGGGCTGCAGGCGGTGCAGGGTGCGCAGCAGCGTGCTCTTGCCGCTGCCGTTGGCGCCCACCAGCGCCACGCGCTCGCCCGGGGCGATGCGCAGGAAGATGCGATCCAGGGCGGGCGGACGGCCGGGCACCAGCTGCACCGTGGCGTCGCGCAGTTCGACCACGGGCGCCGCCGCCACGGCGGCGGGCAGGCGAGGCATCGCCGTCATGCGGCCACCATCAGCGGCGCCAGCCCATCCCGGCGCTCGCGCCAGCGGCGCAGCAGCGAGACCATGCCGTTGAGCAGGAGCACCACCGTCATGAGCACCAGCCCCAGGCCCAAGGCCAGCGGCAGGTCGCCCTTGCTGGTCTCCAGCGCGATGGCGGTGGTCATCACCCGGGTGAAGCCCTCGATGTTGCCGCCCACGATCATCACCGCGCCCACTTCCGACACCGCACGGCCAAACGCCGTGATCAGCACGGTGAGCAACGCGTAGCGCTCGTCCCAGGCCAGCAACAGCGCGCGCATCGCCGTCCCTGCGCCCAGCGAGCGGAGCTGCTCGCCGTGGGTGCGGTCCGCGTCCTCCACCACCTGACGCGTGAGCGCGGTGACCAGCGGCACCACCAGCACCGCTTGCGCCAGCACCATGGCCTGAAAGCTGAACAGCCAACCCAGGAAGCCCAGCGGCCCGGAGCGCGACAGCAGCAGGTAAATCACCAGCCCCACCACGACCGACGGAATCGCCAGAAAGGTGTTGAGCACCGTCAGCAGCGCCGAACGACCGCGAAACCGCGCGGTCGCCAGCCACGCGCCCAGCGCCAGGCCGATGCCGCTGGCAATCAAACACGCCGTCGCGCTCACGGCGAGCGAGCGCCCCACCACCGACCACAGCACCGGGTCGCCGGAGGTCACGAGGGTGAACGCGGTGCTCGCGCTGTCGACAAAGGCACTCATGGAGACTCCATCCTTAATGGCGCGGGATTCAATCACGGGTCCGCCCCAGCGCGTTAGGAAGCGCGATTCATAAGTCACGGCCGAGGGTCTTGGTGGGCTTGATGCACACTTCCGGGCCATGCGGACCGTCGAGTTGTCGTACACCCTGCGCAGCGGCCCGGCCTCCCGGGCCGGGGAGCCGGTCGTGCTGCGCAACCCCATGATGGACGTGCTGCACGCGGTGCGCAGCAGTGGTTCGATCTCCGGGGCCGCGCGTCAGATCGGCCTGTCGTACCGCCACGTGTGGGGGCAGCTCAAGGACTGGGAAGCGGAGCTGGGCCAGCCCTTGCTGGTGTGGGAACGCGGCCAGGCCGCCCGCCTCACCGCCTTCGGCGAGCGGCTGCTGCTGGCCGAGCGCCTGGCCCAGGCGCGGCTGGCGCCGCAGATGGAAAGCCTGCGCGCGGAGATCGAGCGCGCGTTTGCCAAGGTGCTCGACGGCGCCAGCGACACCCCGGTGCGACAGGACGAGCTGACCCTGTACGCCAGCCACGACCATGCGCTCACGGTGCTGCGCGAACACACCGCGCGCCACGCCGAGGCGCCGCTGCACCTGGACATCCGCTTCACCGGCAGCGTGGATGCCATCCGCGCCCTCAACGAAGGCCGTTGCGAGGTCGCGGGCTTCCACACCCAGCCCTTCGCGGCCGCCGGCAGCCTGAGCGCGCGCACCTACCGGCCGCTGCTCAAGCCCGGCCTGCACAAGATCATCGGCTTCGCCCGCCGTGCGCAGGGGCTGATGCTGGCGCCAGGCAATCCCCTGCGCCTGTACACGCTGGACGACGTGATCCGCCAGCGCGCGCGCTTCGTCAACCGCGCCAAGGGCACGGGCACCCGCCTGCTGCTCGACGAGTGGCTCGCCCAGGCGGGGCGCGCGGCCGACACGGTGAACGGCTACGACCGCGTCGAGACATCCCACGGGGCCGTGGCCCTGGCCGTGGCCAGTGGCACCGCCGACGTGGGCCTGGGCACCGAGTACGCCGCGCGCAGCCAGGGCCTGGACTTCGTGACCGTGACCGAGGAGCGCTACCTGCTGGTGTGCCTGAAGACGGCGCTGGAGCAGCCCGCCCTGCAGCGCCTGCTGCAGCACCTGCAGGGAATCGACTGGCATCAGGCCCTGACCGCCCTGCCCGGCTATGTGCCCGACCACTGCGGCGAGGTCGCCGCGATGAAGCGGCTGCTGCCCTGGTGGGACTGAGCCTCAGGCCGGCAAGCGCCGGGCAATCTCGGCCACGAGCGCGCGGGCGAGCGTGAGCTTGTCGGCGCGCGGCAACTCGCGCGCACCGGCCGCATCCACCAGCAGCAGCGCGTTGTCGTCGCGGCCGAAGGTATCGGGGCCGATGTTGCCCACCAGCAGCGGCACACCCTTGCGCGCCCGCTTGGCCTGCGCGTGTGCCAGCAGGTCGTGGCTCTCGGCCGCGAAACCCACGCAGTACAACGCGCCGCTCCGGGCCCGCGCGCCCGCGGCCACACCGGCCAGGATGTCGGGGTTCTCCACGAAGGCCAGCGCGGGCACGGCGCCGCTGCCGTCTTTCTTGATCTTCTGCATCGCTTCGGTCGCTGGCCGCCAGTCGGCCACCGCCGCCGCGGCAATGAACACATCCGCCGTGGCCTCGGCGGCCTGAACCGCGCGCTGCATCTCCAGTGCCGAGGCCACATCCACCCGCGCCACGCCCCGCGGCGTGGCCAGGGCCACCGGGCCCGCCACCAGGGTCACGTCGGCCCCGGCCTCCCACGCGGCGCGGGCGATGGCAAAACCCATCTTGCCGCTGCTGCGGTTGGTGATGCCGCGAACCGGGTCAATCGCTTCGAAGGTCGGACCGGCGGTGATCAGCACCCGCCGGCCCGCCAGCGGCTTGGGCTGGAAATGCGCGACCAGTTCATCCAGCAGCTCCGCCGGCTCCAGCATGCGCCCGTCGCCGGTCTCGCCGCAGGCCTGATCGCCCGCGCCCACGCCCAGGACCACCGTGCCGTCGGCCCGCAGCTGGGCCAGGTTGCGCTGGGTCGCGGGGTGGGCGTACATCTCGCGGTTCATCGCCGGCGCCACGATCAGCGGCACCCGCTCGATCGGTCGCGCCAGACACATCAGCGAGAGCAGATCGTCGGCCCGGCCGTGCAGCAGCTTGGCCAGAAAGTCGGCGCTGGCGGGCGCGATCACGATGGCGTCGGCTTCGCGGCTGAGGTTGATGTGGGGCATGTTGTTGCCCTCACGCGCGTCCCACTGGGAGGTGTAGACCGGCCGCCCGGAGAGCGCCTGCAGGGTCACCGGCGTGATGAAATGCTCGGCCGCCTCGGTCATCACCACCTGCACGGTGGCACCAGCCTTGATCAGCGCCCGGCAGAACTCGGCCGCCTTGTAACAGGCGATGCCGCCCGACAGGCCCAGGATGACGTGTTTTCCGGCGAGATCGTTCATGGCGCGCAATGTATCAGGGCCCCCGCGAGCGCGCCGGGCCCGGGTGGGGGGCCACATATAATTCCCATTTCCACCTCCTGCGGGCCGCCGGCCCGCCCGAGACATGACCAAATACGTGTTCGTCACCGGCGGTGTGGTGTCCTCCTTGGGCAAGGGCATTGCTTCTGCATCTCTCGCCGCGCTGCTGGAGTCGCGCGGCCTCAACGTCACCCTCATCAAGCTCGACCCGTACATCAACGTCGATCCGGGCACCATGTCGCCGTTTCAGCACGGCGAGGTGTTCGTCACCGACGACGGCGCCGAGACCGACCTCGACCTGGGCCACTATGAGCGTTTCATCGAAACGCGCATGAGAAAGGCCAACAACTTCACCACCGGCAAGATCTACCAGTCGGTGCTGGAGAAGGAGCGCCGCGGCGACTACCTCGGCAAGACGGTGCAGGTGATCCCGCACATCACCAACGAGATCCAGGAATTCATCCGCAAGGGTTCGGGCGAAGGCACGCCGGACGCGGTGGACGTGGCCATCGTCGAGATCGGCGGCACCGTGGGCGACATCGAGTCCCTGCCGTTTCTGGAGGCCGTGCGCCAGATGAGCCTGCGCCTGGGCCCCAACCACTCGGCCTTTGTGCACCTGAGCTACGTGCCCTGGATCGCCGCCGCCGGCGAGCTCAAGACCAAACCCACGCAGCACACCGCGCAGAAGCTGCGCGAGATCGGTATCCAGGCCGACGCGCTGCTCTGCCGCGCCGATCGCCGCATCCCCGACGAAGAACGCGCCAAGATCAGCCTGTTCAGCAACGTGCCCGAGTGGGGCGTGATCAGCATGTGGGACGTGGACACCATCTACAAGGTGCCGCGCATCCTGCACGAGCAGGGCCTGGACGGCCTGATCTGCGACAAGCTGCGCCTGAACACGCCGCCGGCCAACCTCAAGCGCTGGGACGACCTGGTGTACGCGGTCGAGCACCCCACGGCCACGCTCAAGCTCGCCATGGTCGGCAAGTACGTGGACCTGTCGGACAGCTACAAGTCCCTCAACGAAGCGCTGCGCCACGCCGGTCTGAAGAACCAGGCCAAGGTCGAGATCACTTACATCGACTCCGAAACGCTCACGCCGGACAACGTGGCGACCGAACTGGGCGCGTTTGACGCGATTCTGGTGCCGGGCGGCTTTGGCAAGCGCGGCACGGAAGGCAAGATCTGCGCGGCCCGCTACGCCCGCGAACACCGGGTGCCGTACCTGGGCATCTGCCTGGGCATGCAGGTGGCCACCATCGAGTACGCGCGCCACGTCGCCGGTCTCAAACACGCCAACAGCACCGAATTCGACCCCGACACGCCGCACCCGGTGATCGCGCTGATCACCGAATGGAAAGACGCCGACGGCACGATCCAGCAGCGCGACGCCTCGTCCGACCTCGGGGGCACCATGCGCCTGGGCGCACAAAGCTCCGACGTGACGCCCGGCACCTTGGCCCACAGCATCTACGGCGACGTCGTCACCGAGCGCCACCGCCACCGCTATGAAGCCAACGTCAACTACCTGGACCGCCTTCGCGCGGCCGGGCTGGTGATCTCGGCCCTCACGCAGCGCGAACAGCTCACCGAAATCGTGGAACTGCCGCAGAACGTCCACCCCTGGTACATGGGCGTGCAGTTCCACCCGGAGTTCAAGTCCACCCCGTGGGCCGGTCATCCGCTGTTCAACGCGTACATCAAGGCAGCGCTCGCCCTGCGCCGCAAGGACTGACCCATGCGACTGTGTGGCTTCGACGTCGGCCTCGACCGGCCTTTCTTCCTGATCGCCGGTCCCTGCGTGATCGAATCGGAGCAACTCCAGCTCGACGTCGCGGGCCGCCTGAAAGACATCACCGCGTCGCTGGGCATCCCCTTCATCTTCAAGAGCAGCTTCGACAAGGCCAACCGCAGCAGCGGCAAGAGCTTCCGCGGCCCGGGCCGCGAGGCTGGCCTGGCGGTGCTGGCCAAGGTGCGGTCGCAGCTCGGTGTGCCGGTGATCACCGACGTGCACAGCGAGGACGACATCGCGCCCACGGCGGCGGTCTGCGACGTGCTGCAAACGCCCGCTTTCCTGTGCCGGCAGACCGACTTCATCCGCGCCGTGGCGCAGTCTGGCCGGCCGGTGAACATCAAGAAGGGCCAGTTCCTCGCGCCGCACGACATGAAGAACGTGATCGACAAGGCGCGCGACGCGGCCCGCGACGCCGGTCTGCCCGAGGACAGCTTTCTGGCCTGCGAGCGCGGCGTGAGCTTCGGCTACAACAACCTTGTCTCCGACATGCGCTCGCTGGCCATCATGCGCGAGACCGCTGCCCCGGTGGTGTTCGATGCGACCCACAGCGTGCAGCTGCCCGGCGGCCAGGGCACCAGCTCCGGCGGCCAGCGGGAGTTCGTGCCGGTGCTGGCGCGCGCGGCCGTGGCGGTCGGTGTGGCCGGCCTGTTCATGGAAACCCACCCCGACCCGTCCAAGGCCCTCTCCGACGGCCCGAACGCCGTGCCTCTCAAGCACATGCCCGCGCTGCTGGAAACGCTGCTCGAACTCGACCGCGTGACCAAGCGTCAGGGTTTCCTCGAAAACCGCTTCCACGACTGAGCCACCCCATGCCCGCCTACCTGATTGCCGACGTCACCGTCACCAACGAAGAGCAGATGAAGGTCTACCGTGAGTGGAGCACGCGCGCCATGCAGGAGCACGGCGCCGAGGTGCTCGCGCGCGGCGGCCGCACGATCAGCCTGGAAGGCGGCTGGACGCCGCAGCGCATCGTTGTGCTGAAGTTCAAGGACCTGGCGGCCGCGCAGGCCTACTACGACTCCGAAACCTACACCCGCGCCCGCGAGGCCCGCGAGGGCGCCGGCTCGATCCGCATGATCGCGGTCGAGGGCGTCTGATCCGTTTTTTCATCTCCCAAGGCAGAAGAACCCATGAGTGCAATCGTTGATATCGTTGGCCGCGAAGTGCTGGATAGCCGCGGCAATCCCACCGTTGAGTGCGACGTGCTGCTGGAAAGCGGCGTGATGGGCCGCGCGGCCGTGCCCTCGGGCGCGTCCACCGGCTCGCGCGAAGCCATCGAGCTGCGCGACGGCGACAAGAGCCGCTACCTCGGCAAGGGGGTGCTCAAGGCCGTGGAGCACATCAACACCGAAATCAGCGAAGCCGTGCTCGGCCTCGACGCCTCCGAGCAGGCCTTCCTCGACAAGACCCTGATCGACCTCGACGGCACCGAAAACAAAAGCCGCCTGGGCGCCAACGCCATGCTGGCTGTCTCGATGGCCGTGGCCCGCGCCGCGGCCGAGGAAGCGGGTCTGCCGCTGTACCGCTATTTCGGTGGCATGAACGCGGTGCAGATGCCGGTGCCCATGATGAACGTGGTCAACGGTGGCGCCCACGCCAACAACAACCTCGACCTGCAGGAGCTGATGATCATCCCGGTGGGCGCGCCGAGCTTCCGCGAGGCCCTGCGCTGGGGCGCCGAGGTGTTCCACGCGCTGAAGAAGATCATTCACGACAAGGGCATGAGCATCGCCGTCGGCGACGAAGGCGGCTTTGCACCGAACGTGGCCAGCCACGAGGCCGCGCTGCAGATGATCCTGGAAGCCATCGCCAACGCCGGCTACACGCCGGGCGAGCAGATCGCGCTCGGCCTGGACTGCGCATCCAGCGAGTTCTACAAGGACGGCAAGTACCACCTCGAAGGCGAGGGGCTGGTGCTCAGCGCCGAGGAGTGGACCAACATCCTGGCCACCTGGTGCGACAAGTACCCCATCGTCAGCATCGAAGACGGCATGGCCGAGGGCGACTGGGACGGCTGGAAGCTGCTCACCGAGCGCCTGGGCAAGCAGGTGCAGCTGGTGGGCGACGACCTGTTCGTCACCAACACCAAGATCCTGCAGGAAGGCATCGACAAGGGCATCGGCAACTCGATCCTCATCAAGATCAACCAGATCGGTACCCTCACCGAAACCTTCGCCGCCATCGAGATGGCCAAGCGCGCGGGCT
>Ga0209278_1000794_pt1 | contig 21563 bp, 11 predicted proteins | sample JI81BgreenDNA_FD_187504 | JGI IMG/M metagenome (GOLD analysis project Ga0209278, IMG submission 187504) | Wastewater effluent complex algal communities from Wisconsin, to seasonally profile nutrient transformation and Carbon sequestration -... | ecosystem: Engineered > WWTP > Effluent > Algae... | reverse complement strand
TGGTGGGTGGGGGCGGGTTTATTTTTCCTGTTTGTTTGTGTCAAATATTGTTGGTTAACCCGCCCCTACCTTATGGATGGGGCGGGTTTATTTTACCTGTTTGTTTGTTTCCAATATTGTTGGTGAACCCGCCCCTACAGGATTAATTGCAATCCGATCGTCGATTATATCATAACGTTTATTGTCTTTGCAGTTGCCCAATTAAATCTAATGCTTTTTGAGCATCTGCGTTCATTCCTTGAGCCCTAAATAAATTAGCAGCTTGCTGCAAATCTGCGATCGCCCCTTTTGTATCTCCCATTCTCACTAACGTAATTCCTCGGTTAGCAAAAGCCTTTGCATAGCTGGGATTGAGTTGAATTGCTTGCGTGTAATCGGCCAATGCGGCTCGATCGTTCCCAATCCGAAACAGCGCTAATCCTCTGTTAAAATAAGTGTTGGCGCGACCGGGATTGATTTGCAGCGCTTGATTGAAATCGTCGATCGCTCCTTTTTGATCGCCCAAGTCCGAAAGCGCTAATCCTCGGTTGTTGTAAGCCGCTGCAAAGTTTCGATCCAAGCGGATGACTTGAGTATAATCTGCGATCGCCCCCGGTTTATCCCCCATTGCCGACAAAACCAGCCCCCGATTGTAATATGCGTCAACATAACCTGCATTAAGGGCGATCGCCTTGCTATAATCAGCGATACTCTTGGGCATTTGTCTCAAATCGGAATAAGCGAGGGCTCGATAGAAATAAGCTTCCGCGTAATCAGATTGAGTTTGAATTGCTTGGTTAAAATCGGCAACTGCCCCTGACAAATCTCCTTTGTCAAACCGAGTTAAACCGCGAACATAATAAGTTTTAGCATCTTGCGGATTGTTCAGTTTCAGAGGTGCAGTAGCTGTTGGAGAGGTATTAATTAAAAGTGCCGATCGATTTAAACCTGCTTCGGATAATTGAGCTATAAAAGTGTTGATAGGAATCGCTGAATTAAATCCTGTTTTAATATCGGCTAAACCTGTAATAACTTTTCCGTCAATGACAGGATCGTAATCCCGATCGCCCTCTCCATGAACTCCAACTACCCGCCCTTCTCCATCAAATACAGGCCCTCCACTCATTCCCCCTTTCGTGACAGCATTGTAGCGCAAATTATACCCTTGGGGATGACTTGAAATTCTGCTTGTAACGAAGCCCGGCACAAACTCGAAATTGCGCTCTTTTTGGTGCTGGTTTCTGCTAGCCGGAATACCTGGATAGCCAAACACAAAAATTTGTGTAGCAACTGTCGCTTGTTCGGAATCGCCGAAAGTGACAACAGGATAAGAATCTGCACTGTTAAATGTTACCACTGCTAAATCGGGAGCATTCTGACCTTTCTGTAATAGTACACGACGGGTTACTGGATAGTTTTTTCCCGTATGACTGCGAATTGTATAGGTAAGTTTATCATCATCAACTACATGGTTAGCTGTCAGGAGAGTGTAGGTTGTACCTTGTTTTGCAATAATAAATCCCGTTCCACCACGCTTATCCGATCTGTTAATTTGAACGGTGACAGATTCAGCGAATTTGGCAATTTCTTGGGGAGTTTTTGCGAAAACAGGTGCTGCTGCAAAGACGACTATTCCTGCTACTGTTACTGTTCCTGCGAGGATGCTGGCGAGGGAATCAAACCGCGAATAATCCCTATTCATAGATATTTGCTGAAGAGTAAGATTTTTTATACTTATGACTTACGCATGGGAGTCCAGAAACCGGGTTTTTTGCCCCGAAGACCCGTTATTACCACAGATTCGGTAAAAAACCCGGTTTCTTTGGTCGAAATGCGTCAGCCCTAATACTCCGAATAGTATAGATTAAAATAAAATTTCTGAAAACCAGAAACCCTGGATGTTTTCAGATGATTGCGATTTTTATGACATTTCGTACATTTCGTATATTTCCGCCCTTGCCGGCCTTACTAGGCCATATTTTATTTGTATATCTTCTAGGTTAACCAGCTCGCACTGCATTCCGAAACACTTTCAAAGCTTCTTTTTCTTCGGACATTTGCAGGCATCTCCCCAGCAATTCTAGATCCAAATCCGGCAACAGCATACTCCCAGAAACGCGATCGTAACCTTCCGAGTTCAGTTGGTAAATCGAAAATACACCGTCTTCCCAAAACCAAACTTCGGCTACGTTAAATCTGCGGTAGAATTCCAGTTTATTAATAGTTCCGCTAGTAAAAACAACTTCGATCGCCAAATCGGGTGTTTCTCGCTGCCGCCGGTCTTCGCCAAAGTAGTAAGATAAATCTGGTTCCTTGCTGCTGCCTTTTGTTTCCCCTTGGAGTGTAGCACTGCCCGTCGGTCTAAAACTAATATCTTTTTCTAAAAAAAACTGACCTAGCAGCAATGCCAGCAGGCATTTAATGGTTTCATGTTCCGGCGAAAGTGTCATAATTTCCACATATCCGTCGAGGTAAGACAAGCGAACACTGCGAGTGTACTCTAGCAAGGAATCCAGAGCTTTGAACTGTTCCCAAGTCATTGATAGCGGCAAAATCAACCGCTGTTCCGGGAGTGCAGTTAATTTGGGGTGAGTGGCAATGGTCATATATACTTTCCCCGATTTTTAGTTTCTACTTTTAGATTAGCATAATAATATATAAAGGGAGAAATTGGGGACTTCGAGCGCTCTTGTTCCCCCCTTGTTAAGGGGGGTTATGGGGGATTTTGCCAGTCTAATTCCCTACAAATAACTAAGCCAAAAACTGGAATTGAGAACCGTTAACTGCCAAAGCAAACGGACTTGCCTGTTCAAATGCACCGATAATTTCAAAGTTGTCCGTGTTTAAAACTATCCCCACAATCTGTCCGGTAAATATGTTTTCAATCACCATGTCGTTGATGATTCCGTCGTTATCGTAAGCAATCAAATTGTCGTTTTCAAAGAAAAGGTCTAGTTCTGTTAAACCGTCCGTCAAACCGATGCGATCGCCCTCGTCGAAGTTAAAATCGGTAATGACATCTGCTCCATCTATACCAAATGCTTCATCGTTGCTTCTGAGGACGAATATGTCACCACCGAGGCCTCCCGTGAGCACGTCAACTCCCCGATCGCCTGCTAAGAAATCGTCGCCCTCATTGCCCTCTAAATCGTCGTCTCCTTGCCCTCCCCGCAGGATATCGTTCCCGAACCCTCCGAAGATCAGGTCATTTCCGGCGTCGCCCCTAACTACGTCGTTGCCATCATTTCCATCCAGGCGATCGTCCTCTTTCCCGCCGTAAATTATGTCATTTCCGCCACCACCACCGATAATATCATTGCCGTTATTTCCTAACAGCCGTTCGTTAGAATCCGACGAACCTCCTATAGTATCGTTGCCATCGAGTCCCCAAACTCCCCAGGGAAAAGACGCCAAATTTCCATTCCCTACGTTAATCTCATCGGGTGTAGCGAATGCCAAAAGACGTGGCCCGCCCCCAGCAAATACAGGAAATCCCGTCACATCGCCAATAAGATTGTTAACCGTTAAAGCCATAACTATGTCCTTTCAAAAATCCTCTTAGCTGTATTATACATTTTAATTATTCTATTGCCAAATAGCAAGAATTTGGATTTGGGCTGCAATTTTTAGTTTCTCAATTAATGACAAGCAACCTGTTGAGCTATAGTCAATTACAATTATCAATACTTCGGTTACGCGATCGTATCAGTTACCAATTCCCAATTCCCAATTACCAGGGCTGTGCTTCATTCAACCCAAACCTGCTATATATCTCGCCTTTTAGTCAAATAGCATTAGTTGCTGACCACGAATTTCTTCATGTGGTACCCGCCACGTGATTTATCGGTGGAATCAATTCTTTAATCGAAAATCGAAAATCAGAAGAGCCCCCGCATTTATCCCTAGGGTCAATTCTTTAATCTAAAATAGAAAATCTAAAATCGATTGACACTATCCGCTACTGTCTACCGCTTATAATGGGTGTTACCCCCCAGGCAGTAAACACGTTAATATCACCTATAACGTCGAGACTGAGAGGTTGTTTGTGAATAAAAGTAAAAGTCCCTGGGCCCATCCTCCGAGAAAAAACCCAGTTTCCGATACCCATACACAAACTTTACAAACAGGATATAAGCTCTTTACAAAGCCATAATCGCCGATCGCTGACATTTTTTGGCAAAATCCACTGCTTTCAGGTGTTTTACTCATGTCTACTCCTAAATCGTCTTCCCATCAAAACAACAACTCCGTAAAATCACTGCCAGCGACAGATATCGTCCCAACAAAGCCAGACAGTAACAATCTGCCCAGCGAACCAAGTATAGAACAGCTACTCGAAGCTTTGGCGGGCCAAGTACCCAGTCAATCTTCAGAAATTGAACCCTTGAAAACGTGGAAACAAGATTTACAGCGATTGTTTCAATTTCTCGGCGATCGCCGCGTTTTAATCGCAGTAATGCAACCGGGAACTTTTGCCCTGCGTTACGCTAACGCGGCATTTTGTCGCTTGGCAGGTTGGGAGGAAACGTCCTTGGCAACTCAATCTACCAACGGTTTGTTTGCAGAAACCGACATCACTCTGCTGCAACTATTCGAGGATGGGGACGGCAAAACAGCAGAACAATTGTACCGCCGCCACCTTTTGCACTGGGTATTTAAGCAATATTATCAAATTGACATCGACGGTTTACGGGTGCTAGAAGAACCTGTCATGGCGAGTGTAAAAAATCCCAAACACAGAGAACCTAGATTTATAGAATTTTGGCTGGGTTCGGAACAGTTGAAAATTACTCGAATTGACTCAAAAATAGATGAATTTGCGGATATTTCTTTAAGATTAATGCCTGTAGCGGAACGGGAAGCTTGGCTGATGCAGCCGAATCAACTGGAGAATTTAGCCGATCGATTGCAGTTGGATAATTATCGCGTAGAAGGCTTGCTGTTGCTAGAAGGTTTTGATGTCACCGTGCAGGAGCAAATTCGGCGGCTGACTCAGTTATTGATCGATCAAGATTCGATGCTGCGGCCAGAGAAATTTGAGAGAATCGATCGGTGTTTGCGATCCCTCTTCCATGCTGACGGCACTTTGCTGCTGCGCCCCGACGGCGAACAGGTACAGCTATTAGTTGCAAAAGACGGCCAACATTTGCAGCCGATTCTTTATTCAATGCACTCCCTAGAAGCTTCTCACTTTTTGAAGGCCACAGCAGCAAATCAAGTTTGGAATGTGCCAGACTTGCGTAGGGAGTGCGAAACCGAGTGCGATCGAACTTTGCGGAGAATGGGAACTCGATCGATGCTGCTGGTGCCCCTCGTAGTCAAATCCGTCACCCGCGAGGGGTGCGGGCAGCGGATTTTGGGAGTTGTGGGGCTGTTGTGCGATCGGCCAAACCACTTCAACGGCATTGACGCTCAACACGCCCAAGAACTCATTCCCGCCTTCATTGCAGCCCTGCGGCAAGCCATACAGGAGCGGTTTACCCACATTCACAACATCCACCCCGCAGTCGAGTGGCGGTTCGCCCAAGAAGCAGAAAGGCGAAGTTGGGGACTACCTCCCGAAACAATCGTATTTGCTGACGTTCATCCGCTATACGGAATTTCGGACATTCGCGGTTCTAGCGACGAAAGAAACCGAGCCATTCAAACTGATTTGCTCGAACAATTTCGCTTAGGTTTAGTCATAGCTGATGCTGTTTGCGAAACACAAACTACCCACCTCGGCGAGCAACTGCGACTCGACTTGCTCGACTACATCCAGCATTTAAAACAAAAAGTAACAGTCGATATGGAGGTGCGAGCAGCCGAATATTTAAACGAGCGTTTAGAAGTATATTTTGACTATTTTGTGCAGTGCGGGCCCAAGGTTCAGGCAGCAGTTAAAGCTTACCAAGCAGCCTGTGAAAATGAGCACAACTGCGTTTACAGCGATCGCAACCGCTACGACCAAATGTTGAACCTAATCAGCACCAAACTTCAAGAAACCTGGGCTCGCTGGCAAGAAAAAATGCAGCAAATTTTGCCCCACTACTGCGATATCGAATGCACCGACGGCATCGATCACATGATTTATGCAGGAAAATCGATCGACCCCACATTCAGCCAGTTTCACCTACACAGTTTACGGTACGAACAACTGCGAGCTATTTGCGATTGCGGCCGCACAGTTTTTCGCCTGCAAGCCGAGTCTCAAATCAACATGGAACTCGCACATTTAGTCTTAGTGCAGAATACCACGATCGACATTTTTCACAACGAAAACACCGAAAAAATGTTTGATGTCAAAGGCACTCGCGACATCCGCTACGAACTTGTCAAAAAGCGGATCGAGAAAGCCGTTGACAAAGACGCACAAGAGCGAATTACTCAGCCAGGAATGTTAACGGTAGTTTATTCAACCGAAGACGAATGGGAAGAGTACCAACAATACTTGCGCTACTTGTCTCGCGAAGGTTGGGTCGAGCCAAAAGTTCAGACCGGCATGGTAGAATCACTGCAAGGAGTCAGCGGTTTAAAATTCGCCCGCGTGCGTATTTTACCTGAACCGGAATCTATTTCTACTATCTGTGAAGTTACGGTAGTCAGCGATTGATAACCCGTTCAATCGCCCGTTTGAGGCCTGCGTGCGATCGCTCCCATCTCCTCCTGTTTGAGGCCTGCGTGCGATCGCTCCCATCCCCCTGAAAAACGGTGCCGCGAAAACATCCGGGACTCACACACAAGACCAATATTACATTTAAGATGTTTGTTGACACCAACGACCAAGCCCACATTGTCACTTCTTGTATATTCCGTGTGATGGGAAATCGCCAAATACACGATCGGAATCACACCAAATCTAGATTAAGTAGTGTTAATCTAATCCCAATTATGTCCTGTAATTTATAACTTAAGTGATGTTAACCTTATCAGAATACCAAATAATTTCTACTCTGCACGAAGGCGTTGAAACAATAATCTATCGCGGACAAAAACCGACAGACTCGCCCCCAGTAATTCTGAAAGTCCTCAAAGCCGAATATCCCACCCTCGAAGCCATTACCAGGCTCAAACACGAATATCAAATCAGCCAAAATTTAGACAGCGAACAAATCGTCAAAGCCATCAGGATCGAAACATTTGACCACCGATTAGGAATCGTTTTAGAAGACTTTGGCGGCGAATCCCTCGCCCAACTGCTGGAAATAGAAACCTTGAGTCTGCAAGCAAAATTAAACATCGCCCTCCAAATAGTCAAAGCCTTACAATACCTGCATTTTCACCACATTATTCACAAAGACATCAAACCCAGCAACATCATAATTAACTCGCAAACAAAACAAGTAAAACTAACCGACTTCGGCATTGCTACACAACTCAACAAAGAAAACCCGCAATTTAACAACCCCAACTCAGTCGAAGGCACCTTAGCCTATATGTCACCCGAACAAACCGGGAGAATGAACCGCACCCTCGACTACCGCACAGACTTTTATTCCCTTGGTATCACATTCTATGAAATGCTGACTGGGAAATTGCCTTTCGGCAGCAACGACCCCTTAGAAATAGTTTACAGCCACATCGCCGTTCAACCAATATATCCCCATCAAATCAATTCACAAATACCTGTCGCCCTTTCAGAGATAGTGATGAAATTGATAGCCAAAAATGCCGAAGATAGATATCAAAGTGCGACCGGATTGTTAGCAGACTTAGAAATTTCTTTGCATCAGTTAGAAGCCACCGGACAAATTACCGAATTCATCCCCGGACGCTTAGATATTCTCAGCCAGTTGTTGATCCCCCAAAAATTGTACGGTAGAGAACAACAAGTCAACGAACTATTAGCAGCATTTGAACGTGTAGGGTCGGGATCACCCAAATCTTTGCCACCCAACCTAAATACAGAAAAACCCGCCCGCCCCAATGCAGAAACTCTTTCAGCCCCATCTTTTCCACCAAACCAAAATACAGAAAAATTCGCCCATTGCCAAAGCGAATTAATGCTAGTATCAGGATACTCAGGCATCGGTAAATCCGCCGTAGTCAACGAAATTAGCAAACCAATTACCAGGTCAAAAGGTTACTTCATCAGCGGCAAATTTGACCAATTAAAACGCAACATTCCTTATGCCTCATTAATCCAAGCATTTAACTCCTTGCTGCGGCAATTGCTAACCGAAAGTGCACTTTCATTAGAAATATGGCGCACTAAAATTTTAACAGCAGTGGGAACAGAGGGCCAAGTAATTGCCGACGTAATTCCCAAAGTTGAATTAATCATCGGCAAACAGCCAGAAGTCCCAGAACTCGCCCCTATAGAATCCCAAAATCGATTCAATCGGGTATTCAAAGAATTTATTCGCGTTTTCGCCCAAAAAGAACACCCCCTAGTTATCTTTTTAGACGATTTGCAGTGGGCAGATTCAGCAACATTAAAGTTGATGCAAATACTAATAACTGACCCTGACCAGGAATATTTGCTGCTAATCGGTGCCTATCGAGACAATGAAGTTAGTCCGACCCACCCCTTAATTCAGACCGTAGAAGAACTTGAAAAAACTGGTACAATAGTCAACAATATCGTGTTGCAACCGCTTGATTTAGCAAATGTGACGGAATTAGTCACTGAAACACTTAACACTTGCACAGAAAAAGTAACAAATATAGCCGATTTAATCTGGAATAAAACGGGTGGCAATCCTTTTTTCTTGACCCAATTACTCCAAGCACTTTATCAAGACTCTCTTTTAAGATTTGAATTTAATCAGATTACAAATGAGGGAAGTCAAACGGGCTGGTATTGGAGTATCGATGAAATCCAAGCCATTGGAATCACCGATAAAAGTGTAGTGGAACTGGTAGCTTCTCGCATTAAAAAGCTACCCGAACCCACGCAAGAAGTGTTGAAGCTAGCAGCTTGCGTGGGAGATAAATTTGCTCTAGATGTGCTGTCACTTGTTAGCGAAAAGTCAGCTAATACTACAGCAACTGAACTTTATTCAGCTTTACAATCCGGGTTAATTCTGCCATTGAGTGATGCCTATCGCATTCCTTTAGTTTTCGATCGAGCCGAATCAATCAACCTCAAGTTAGACACTTCGCGGGTTAGTTACAAATTTTTGCACGATCGCGTTCAGCAAGCCGCATATTCGCTCATTCCCGAAGACCAAAAGCAATTAACCCATTTAAAAATCGGTCAACTACTGTTACAGAATACTCCACCAGACAAGCTAGAAGAAAACATCTTTGATATTGTCAATCAATTGAATGTTGGAATTGACACGATTAGCCAACAATCAGAAAAAACTCAGTTGGCACAATTAAATTTAACTGCTGGACGCAAAGCCAAAGCGGCTGCTGCCTATGAAGCGGCTGTTAGGTATTTGCGGGTTGCTATGGAATTATTGCCGGCAGATTCTTGGCAATGTCACTATGACTTAACGTTAGAAATCTACGAGTCAACAGCCGAAGCTGAATACTTAAATGTCCACTATGAAGATTCAAAAAAGCTGGTTGATATTGTACTGCAAAAAGCTAAAATATTACTGGACAAAGTGAATGTTTATGAACTTCAAATCCAGTCTTATAACGCTCAAAATAGAGTGGTAGAAGCACTAAATACAGGACTGGAAGTGCTGAAACTATTAGGCATTTCTTTTCCTCAAAATCCCCACGCGCTACATATTATGGCGGGACTGAGTAATACCAAACTGAGCTTGGGATTGAAACGAATTGAGGATTTAGCTAACTTGCCAGAAATGATCGATCCCGAAAAACAAGCAGCCATGCGGATTTTATCAGGGATTCTCAGCAGTGCTATTCAGGCAAAACCCCCACTGATACCGCTGCTGGCATTTAGGATGGTCAAGCTGTGTATTAAATACGGTAATTCGCCTTATGCAAGTATTGCCTACGTTTATTATGGCGTAGTTATGTGCAAGCTAGGGGACATTAGTTTGGCATACCAATTCGGTCAACTAGCAATTAGGCTGTTAGACAAATTTCCCTCCCGTTCAATCAAAAGTAGAGTTTATGCAACATTTGGTTCTTTTATTCACCACTGGAAAGCCACTCTCAAGTCAGGATTAGGCGATCTAAAAGAAGGTTTTAAAAATGGGATGGAAACTGGAGATTTGGAATTTGCTGGTTATGCTATAGGTGCATATTGCTTAAACCAACTGTCGATAGGAGAGCCTCTTGATTTGGTGGAGCAGGAAACTGGTAAATATATGAAACTAATGCAGCAATCTCAACTTGAAATGGCTGTACAGTATATAAGTATAGGCAGGCAGACAGCGCTCAATTTGCGCGGTCAAGCTGTCGAGCCCTGTCATTTAGTCGGTGAGAGATTTAATGAAGTCAAAACGCTCCCCATTTTAATAGAATCTAAAAACTTTTTTTTAGTGGGTTTGGTTTATCATGCCAAAACTCAGCTTAATTTTATATTCAAAAACTACGCTCAAGCTTTAGAAAATTCAAGGTTATTTGAGAAACATGAGGAGTCTGTAGCCGGATTCGATGTGGTTGCTCTGAATAATTTTTACTCATCTCTCAGTATGATAGCTTTGTATCCAGCAACTGGCAAAGAGGAACAAAAGCAATATTTGGCAAAAGTGTTGCAAAACCAAAAGAAAATGAAAAAATGGGCAGTTCATGCTCCGATGAATTATCAACACAAATACGACTTGGTTGCAGCGGAAAAAGCGCGAGTGTTGGGGCAAAATACTGAAGCAATGGATTTGTACGATCGCGCAATTGAGGGAGCCGCAAAAAACGGTTACATTCAAGAGGAAGCATTAGCCTATGAATTAGCAGGAGAATTTTATCAATCTTTGGGTAAAGAGATAGTTTCTCAAGCATATCTGACTAAAGCCTATTATGGATATATCCATTGGGGAGCCATCGCTAAAGTTAAACACTTAGAATCAACACATCCTTTCTTAGCAGCACAGACGCGCACAATTCCAACCCCAACCCTCGATGTCACCCGCACTACCACGGGAAATACTACCAGTAGTAGTTTAGGCGATTTATTAGACTTAGCTACTTTTATTAAGTCGGCGCAAGCCATTAATGGTGAAATTGTTCTAGAAAAATTGTTGACCAAATTAATCAAAATTATTTTAGAAAATGCAGCGGCTCAAAAAGTAGTGCTGCTGCTGGTGAAAAACGAGAACCTCTGCATAGAAGCTACTGGAAGTTTCGCGGAGGATAAAGTGACACTCTTACCCTCTATTCCCGTAGAAAATAGTCAAGATGTTCCCCTGTCTGTGATTAATTACGTACACCGCAGTCAAAAGCATCTAGTTTTAGACAATGCGACTGTCGCGGAACCTTTTAACGTAGATGCCTACATTCAGAAATATCAACCCAAATCAATTCTCTGTTTGCCGATTATTTATCAATCTCAGCGGCGCGGAATCATTTATTTAGAAAATGCTTTGACAGTAGGAGCTTTTACAGCAGAGAGAGTTGAAGTATTCAAAGTGTTAATTTCTCAAGTTGCTATTGCTGTAGAAAATGCTGGTTTGTACGCGCGGGAGAAAGAAAAATCTCAACAGTTAGAAAAATCTTTCAATGAATTGCAACAGGCGCAACTGCAACTGATTCAAAGCGAAAAAATGTCTGCTCTAGGCAACTTAATTGCAGGGGTTGCTCACGAAATTAACAATCCGCTTGGTTTTATTGCGGGCAATCTTGATGCTGCTGCTGAGGCTAGCTTAGATTTGATTGATTGCTTACAACTTTACCAAGAAAAATTTCCTAATCCTGGAGATGAATTACAGGATAAAGCATCAGAGATTGATTTAGAATATTTGATTGAAGATTTGCCGAAAATGCTTTTATCTATGAAATCAGGTACAGAGCGCATCCGCAATATTAGCAAGTCTTTGCGGACTTTTTCTCGCGCTGACAGTGCGAATAAAGTGTCAGCAAATATTCATGAGGGGCTCGACAGCACTTTGATGATTTTACAGTATCGTCTGAAAGCTAAAGATACTCGCCCCGCGATTAAAATTATCAAAGAATACGGAGATATCCCGTCAGTTAAATGTTATTTTGGGCAACTGAATCAGGTATTTATGAATTTGCTGGCAAATGCGATCGAGTGTTTTGACGAATTCAATCAGGGTCGCACTTACGCTGAAATTGAAGCTTTACCGAATACGATCGCCATTATCACTCATCTCTCGGAGGATAACAACAGCGTGGTGATTAAAATCAAAGATAACGGTAAAGGGATGTCATCGGAGATCAAGTCGAAAATATTTGACCATTTATTTACTACCAAAGGAGTAGGAAAAGGTACGGGTTTGGGGTTGTCTATCAGCAGGCAAATTGTCGAAGAAACCCACGGCGGTAAACTAACTTGCGAATCGGTGCTGGGAGAAGGTTCGGAATTTGCGATCGCCCTTCCTTTGAATTAAAATCATGGAACTATGGCGTGTTTTAAAACCCGGATATCCCCCCTAACCCCCCTTAATAAGGGGAGGATAAGAGCCTGCTCAAAGTCCCCTTTTTAAGGGGGATTTAGGGGGAGCGAGACTCGGCTAAAAACGGAATAACACATATATGAAAATTTGTCAATGCCTAATTATTTCTGAAAAAGTCCGCTGTTGGCAGTCTACATTCGGCAGTATGCAGTTACATTATTAGCTAAATGTAATAACTATATTTGATAGGAGTTTTTCGAGTGAACGCTGCCGAACAAGCCAAAAATATAGAAGTTGCCAGCAAAATTGCTGCGGTTGTTAATTTATTCAAGTCGGAATTCCCGGATGCAAAAGTTGATTTGAAACCTTGGATGAATGACGAGGATACCAGAGAACTTGTAGATCCAGATTCGATCGACATTGGCTTCCATTTTCCCGGTAGAAGTCGCTTGTTGCAAAGCCGCAGCATTTTGATTCAAATCCGATTTTACCAAGATCCGGTGGAAGGATATCGGCGGGCGATCGGAGTTGAGGCCGCCGGTTACGATCATAGCGGTCAGCAGTGGCACTTTTCTACTGTGGAAAATTGGAATTTTCTCGGCCTAACCGAACCTGCGGTGGAGTCGGCGCAAAAACTCAAACACTTTTGCCAGCAGATTTTTGATTTGTTTAATCAATCAATCAATCGATTTTAGATTTTAGATTTTAGATTTTAGATTTTAGATTGAAGGTCAATCGGCGATTGAAATCGGGCAACCACGGGGGGATTGCCCCTACGGAAACGAAGGTGGATTTGGTATTAGTCCCGATTGTCGCAATTGTCGATCGACTTACAGCCAACTGGATAAACAGATTTGTAAGTAGTCGATCGCTTGCCAAACAAAGTATAGCGGTGATCGCGGACTTGTTCGTACACGCGATCGCCCATCCACTTCATCCCCGGCATTGCCCGATAAGCAGCCACAAAAACCTCGCCAGCAGGAAGTATCCGTCCGATTTCCTCCGCCGCATCGCTGCCCTGCCAGCGTCGTTCGGGGGTGTTGCTATCTATCAAAATCATCCCCATTTCGCAGTCTTCAGACGTAATCCCAAAGCGATTTAATTGCTCTAAATCTTGCATAAAAATATACTCAAAGTTCTGGCCTTTATCTAAATTTTCTAGTAACTGCACCAAGGTAACGCAGAGATTGCAATTGCCGTCGTAAATTACGTTATATTTCATTAGTTGACTGTTGACTGTTGACTGTTGACTACTGACTACTGACTACTGACTATTCCCTACAGGAATCTCGATCGCAAATTCCGTACCTTGACCCGGTGCAGAATCGCAATGAAGCTGCCCGCCGTGCTTTTCCACTACAATTTGATAGCTAATAGACAGCCCCAAACCAGTACCTTTACCGGGTTCTTTCGTAGTAAAAAACGGATCGAACAGCCTTTCGTGAACATCTATCGGAATCCCCGGGCCGTTGTCAGCAATCCTAATCACAATATGAGAAGGATGCCGAATCGAAGTATCAGAAACAGCAGAATCGGGTGGCATCAAAGCATCCTGTTCATATTTTACCTCCGTACAAATCCGCAGCGTCGGCGAAGGACAATAAGGAATAAGCGCCTGTTCCCCCTGCGCCCACTGTCCAGTCTCCATTGCCTCTTCCAAAGCATCAATTGCATTGCCGATAATATTCATAAATACCTGATTCAACTGTCCTGCATAACACTGTACGCGGGGCAAATTCCCGAACTCTTTGATCAGTACAATTTTAGGATGCCCTGCCGTTTCTTTCAACCTGTGTTGCAAAATCAACAAAGTGCTTTCAATCCCTTCGTGAATATCCACCTGCTTTTGTTCGGCTTCATCTAATCGCGAAAAATTCTTCAGTGACAGCACAATTTGACGAATTCGCTCTGCTCCCATTTTCATCGAATTTAAGAGGTTCGGCAAATCTTTGAGCAGAAAATTTAAATCAACATCATTTATTTCTTGTTGAATTGCCGATGTTGGTTGCGGGTATTCCTGCTGGTAAAGTTGCAGCATTTTTAGCAAGTCTTTAAAGTAATCGTCAGCGTGCATGACGTTGCCGTAAATAAAGCTAACTGGATTGTTGATTTCGTGAGCAACGCCAGCGACTAATTGCCCCAAACTTACCATTTTTTCATTTTGAACCATCATGCTTTGAGTTTTATGCACATCCCGCAGGGCTTTTGCCAATTCTTGATTTTTAGCCCTCAATTGACTTTCGGAAAGTCGCACCGCTTCTTCTGCGTGTTTGCGATCGGTAATATCTTTACGAATTGCTACATATTGATGGGGTTCGCCGTTGGTATTTAAGAAAGGTACAATGGTAGTATCCAACCAGAATAATGTGCCATCTTTAGCTTGATTTTTCATTTCTCCTCGCCAAACCTTTCCCTGGCGGATGGTTGACCAAAGCTCCTTGAAAAAATCGGCTGAGTGATAGCCAGAATTGACAAGTCTGTGGGTTTTGCCAATCAGTTCTTCTCGGGAATATTTAAAGAGTTCGCAAAATTGATCGTTGACATAGGTAATGGCTCCGAATTCGTCGGTATTCGAGACAATTGCCGATTGATCCAAAGCAAATTTTTCAAATTCCAACTCTTGGAGAGTTTGGCGCAATTCTGCTTCGGCTTGTTTGCGATCGCTAATATCGGTAATCATCCGCAACACCCCGGAAAATTCGCCCTCATCGTCGAACATCGGCGTCGCCGAGACGATCGCCCACAAGTGAGATCCGTCTTTGCGAGTAAACTTAAAATCGTGGCGTTCGCGAATGCCTTGCCGCCGGCGCTGGACGTAACTTTCTGCTATTTTCCTAGACTCGCAGTCGATAAACTCAAATAGCGATCGCCCCAGCATTTCCTCCACAGTATACCCCAGCATTTCGGCCATCATGCTGTTAGCAAAAGTCGTGATACTTTCGCTGTCAAACATCCAAACGCCCTCCGAAGCCGTCTCGACAATGCAGCGGTAATAATTCTCCCTCTCCCTGACTGTTGCCTCTGCTTGCTTGCGATCCGTAATATCAGTTTGTACCGCAATAAAACCTTCTAGTTCGCCATTTTCTTGATAAATTGGGGCGATCGAAAGCGCCACCCAATAACCCTTTCCATCCTTGCTGTAATTGTAGATTTCCTGATTAAACGGCAGGCCCGCAGCCAAAGCAGATCGCAGTTGAGCAATAGTTACCGGGTCTGTTTGAGCGCCTTGCAGTACATCACCCGGTTTTTTGCCCTGCATTTCTGCCAGCACATAACCACTAATCCGAGTAAATCCTTCATTCACCCATTCAATGCAGCCTTGAGCATCAGTAATAATCACACCATTTTGCGTTTTTTGAGCCACAATGGCCAAGCGCAACAATTCTGTTTCAGTTTTTTTGCTTTCCGTAATATCTTCAGCAATACCCAAAATGTACTTAGGCGCGCCCGATTCGTCAAACAAAGGAACTTTTTTTGTGTGCAAAATCCGCTTGCCTCGGTGCGGAAGTTCGATAGTTTGTTCGGGCAAATCTACGCCTTTTCTAGTTTCCAGCACTTCTAAATCTTGTGCTTGCAAGTAATTGGCCTGAACTGACTCCAACAAGTCAGCAGCATTGTTTAAAATCACTTCATCCCTGGAATAGCCAAACAATTCTTCGCTAGCAGTATTCCAATAAATAAATTTTTGCTCTACAGCATCTTTAATAAAGACGCTAATTGGTAGATTTTGCAGTACCGCATTCAGAAAATCTTGAGTGTTTCGCAGGTTTTCCTCAGCTCGCTTTCGTTCCGTAATATCCAAAATTACTCCGTCGAGATAAACAACCCGACACTGAGAATTTGCGATCGGCGAAACCGGCGAAACCACAGCCGACAAAAAACCCTCAATTTCCCCTTGTTCCTCTTGTTTTCCTCTATCCTCTTCCGCCTCGCAGCAAACAGCTTTGCCTTTTTCGTAAACCCAGCTAATAGCGCCGTCAGCCCGGAAAATCCGGTATTCAAGGATGTACGGAGTTCTGGTTTCTACACTTTTTTTGACAGTAGCATCCACATTTTTGCGGTCTTGAGGATGGATAATGCTGGCAAAAGAACGGACGCGATCGTTGATAAAATCCGAAGAAGGATAGCCTGATATTTCTTGAACAGCCTCGCTCAAAAACGCCATTGTGCGTGTTAATTCCTCCTCGTCCGTATACTCGCAGGTACAGCGGTAGACAGCACCAGGAATATTAGCTACTAAATTTTTATATTTTTCTTCGCTTTTTAACAAAGATGAGCCGTCTTCCTTATTGCGATCGCCGTTCTTAAATTTAGAAGAATTAGAGGAAATTTGCATGATTTTTTCACTTGTGAGTGCGGGGGCAAGTGTTAGAGTAGATTACCCTATAAAAAGTAAATTAAATTGGCGAAATAATTCGTTATAAACTAATATAGTACAAAATTAGTTCTGCGAACATTCAGAAAATTTGAGGGTGGCTAATAGGTAGAGCTAATCAAGGCTAGAGATGTAGAAAAGAGTTCGGAAACGCATTATCTAACGGATTGAACGCATTTAACGGATGGATGTTGAGGTTCGAGGGAAACAGGGAAGATTTTCCCCTTTCTCGTTTTCCCACTCCCCCTCTCTCCCCCTCTCCCCATCTCTTCCACTCCCACTCCCCCAATCTCCCCCTTCCCCACTCCCTCACTCTCGTTAGAATAAGATAAGTTTCCTTGCTACCGACCAGCCCCTCAAACAAAACACCATGACTCAACAACAACCCCGGATTTGCATTCTCGGCGGAGGCTTCGGCGGACTCTACACAGCCCTGCGCTTGAGTCAGTTACCCTTCTCCAAAACCGAAAAACCCGAAATAGTCCTAGTTGACCGCCGCGATCGATTTTTGTTCGTTCCCTTGCTGTACGAACTCCTGACCGGCGAACTCCAAACCTGGGAAATTGCCCCCCCGTTTGCCGAACTCTTGGAAAACACAGGTGTGCGCTTTTGTCAAGGTACTGTCTCCGGCATCGATGTGGAGCAAAAGCGAGTGCAGTTACACGACGGGCCAGAAATTCCGTGCGATCGCCTGGTTTTAGCTTTAGGCGGCAAAACCCCTCTAGATATGGTCAAGGGTGCGGTTGAATATGCTTACTCGTTTCGCACTCTCGACGACGCCTACCGCTTAGAAGAAAGACTGCGGTTTTTAGAAGCCAGCAACACCGACAAAATTCGGGTGGCGATCGTCGGCGCCGGTTATTCGGGAGTAGAATTAGCTTGTAAATTAGCCGATCGACTCGGAGAAAAAGGTCGCGTGCGGTTAGTTGAGCAAAGCGACATGATTCTGCGGACATCACCGGAGTTTAACCGCCAAGCCGCCACCCAAGCTTTAGAAAAACGGAAAGTGTGGATCGACTTAGAAACAGCAGTAGAGGCGATCGAAGCAGACACAATATCCTTACTTTACAAAGGACAATTAGATGTTCTCCCCGTAGACATAGTGCTGTGGACAGTAGGAACTCAAGTTAGTCAAGCAGTGCGATCGCTACCCCTCAAACAAAACCAGCGCGGTCAATTAATAGTCAATCCGCAAATGCAAATTATCGACCATCCAGATATATTCGCCTTGGGAGACTTAGCTGAATGTCACGATGCAAATGGTCAAAAAGTCCCCGGAACAGCCCAAACAGCCTTCCAGCAAGCTGACTACACCGCATGGAACATTTGGGCCTCCCTGACCGGCCGCCCATTACTTCCTTTCCGCTATCAGCCCCTAGGAGAAATGATGACATTAGGAAATGACAACGCCACCCTAGCCGGTTTAGGAATTAAACTCGACGGACAACTAGCCCACATTGCTCGCCGCCTAGCCTATCTCTATCGGATGCCAACATTTGACCATCAGCTAAAAGTTGGTTTCAATTGGATTAGCAAGCCGATTCAGGATTTGCTGAAAAGTTAGTTAACTGTTAACTGTTAACTGTATTTCTTAGTCCGCGCAGGCGGACTTTGTTTGTATAGTAGCGGTTTAAACCACCCAAAAACCTGATAAATAACAAATAAGAAATAACAAATAACAAATGACCAAAGTAATTTTTTTAGACGCCGCAGGTACACTATTTGATGTTCGCGGTAGCGTCGGCGAAGTCTACGGAAAACTAGCCAAGAGTTTTGGAGTAACAGTTAAAAGCGAAGAGTTAAATGCAGCCTTTTTCCAAAGCTTTGCCTCAGCAAGCCCGATGGCATTTCCAGGGAGAGAAACGGCAAAAATTCCCCAATTAGAATTTGAGTGGTGGCAAACAGTTTCCGCAAAAGCATTCCAAATAGCAGGCATTTTCCAGCAATTTTCTGACTTTCCCAAATTCTTTGTCGAACTCTACGCTCATTTTGCCACCGCCGAACCTTGGTTCGTCTATCCCGACGTATTGCCAGCATTAAATAAGTGGCAGCAACAAGGAATAGAATTAGCAGTAGTCTCGAATTTCGATTCCAGAATTTATGCAGTATTAAAAGCACTAAATTTAGCTGAATATTTCACATCAGTGACAATTTCCACCGAAGTGGGCGCAGCCAAACCCGATTCTCAAATTTTTACCGCCGCTTTGCAAAAGCACAACTGCATTGCGGAGAAGGTGTTGCATATCGGGGACAGCTTCAAAGCTGATTATTGTGGTGCTAAAAATGCGGGATTAAACGCAATTTGGTTGAATCGCCAACAGGAAAAAATCAATTCAGGCAAATTGCCTTTAAGTGAAACAAAAATAGAAGTGTGCAGCAGTCTTGATTTTATAATCGAGGTTCTTAAATAGAGGACTTAGCGATAATGTGTAGGGTGCGTCGCTGTCAGAGATTCAATAAAAATTGGAGAGTATAGATGGCGACGCACCTTACCATAGCTTTTACATGAATTTTATGAGGTTAAGGTTAGGATTTTTATGAATTGACTTTGAGAGCTGTTTATTGAATAATATGAGTAATTTAACCGCAGAGAGCGCAGAGGGCGCAGAGGAAGAGAAGAGAAATGTGATGTGATTTTTATATCTAATTTTTACTGGGAAGGAACTCTATGGAACCTCGACTCACTCAAACTCAGTTAGCACAGGTAGTCGCTGAAATCGACAAGTTATCGCAGCAGCGCGAGTTAGAATTGGAACCCGATCGGGTAAGAGAAATTTTACGGGAGTTGAATCTGCCTGATGAGCTTTTAGAAGATGCGATCGCCCAAATGCGCCGCCGCGAAGTCCTAGAAAAACAGCAGCGACGCAACCGCTGGATCGCGATCGCCTCGACAGCCGTTGTCATATCTGCGATCGGTATAGGTGTACTGTTCGGGCAAAATCAGCAACAAAAAACTGCTCGAGTTGTCGCAGGAGAAGACCGAATTTCCCTATCTCAAAAGGGCGGTGACAGCCTCACTCAAGTCAATCGTCAAATTAATCCCCGCATCTACTATCAGGTGACGTTGCAAAATGCTCCGATCGGCAATGAGTTGTCTCTGCAATGCGATTGGATTAATCCTAGCGGTCAAACTGTGCATCAGGCTAGGTATCAAACTCGCACGATCGATACTGCGGTTTGGAATACCCACTGCTTTTACGATCTCGGATCTGCTGCAGCCCCAGGCAAATGGGAAGTTCGGATGTCCCTGGATGGGCGCGCGATCGGCAGTGAACCTTTCACGGTGAAATAGATGGGTGCGATCGGCAAACCTTCACATTTCATAGGCTATTGGGGACTGGGCGATCGCACAAAAACGCTCAGCCGTTTAGCCCCAGACTACTTCATCCGACAGGGCAAATTATCAGAATGGGCGATCGCCTCTGCATCTGTACTCACGGGCGATCGAGTGACGCTGAATGCTTGCGGGCGCGATCGGGCGACGGATTTTCCGGGAGATGCTTGGGCGGCGGTAGAAGCCCAACAGCTAAGGCTGGGGCGCGATCCGTTTGGGCGAGTGCCGCTTTATTGGATGCAGTTGCGAGAAACGATTTGGTTTTCGACGCAAATGCAACTGCTGCTACCGCTGATTGCTTCCTCTCAAATTAGCCCGATCGCCCTACACACTTATGCTTGCTTTTCCTACGTGCCCACGCCGTTAACGCCGATCGAGCAAATTGCCTCCGTAGCAGCCGGAAGCGAGATGATTTGGGAAATTGCCGATATTAAGGATCTGCCGAAAGTGCGATCGCTGCCTTCAGCTTGGCAAGAAGCGCCCCAATTACTGCGGAGTGAAGACGAGGCGATCGCACAATTGCAAAGGCTGTTGCAACAGGCGATCGATCGACAAGTGGCCGATTTGCCGATCGACGAACCCGTAGGCGTTTTACTCTCCGGTGGCATCGATTCTTCCCTGGTGACGGCGCTGCTAGTGAAAGCAGGCTTGCAGGTGCGCGCCTATGCCCTCGATTTTGGTGTCGAAGCCTATTCCGAACTGCCCTACGCCCAACAGGTGGCGGACTTTTTCCAGATTCCGCTGATTCGGGTGGCGGCGACGGGTGATGCAGTGTTGCGCGCGATCGGGCCAACCGCCAAAGCCCTCGATTTACCCTATGGAGATGGTACGACGGCTGCGCTGTTTTTGCTCAAACAGGCGGCGGCGCAAGATGTGCGAGTTGTATTCAATGGCGAGAATGGCGATCAGCTATTTGCCGGATGGACAAACAAGCCTTTGATTGCCAACGGAGTTTACACAGCAGAACATCCCGCCGGAAAAGAAACCTTTGAACAGCAGTATTTGCGGACGTTTCAGCGATTTTATGGTTATGAAAAACAGATTTTTTCGCCCGAAATGCTCGATCGCATCCAGTCTCACGATTTGAGCGTTTATCTGCAAGACGCGATCGATCCCGGTTGTTTGTCGAAGAGGTGTCCTTCCCTGCTAGCGAGGCTACGGCGCGCTTCGCTGATGCTCAAAGGTGCCCAAAATATTCAGCCGAGGGCAACGGCATTGGCGTTTGCTTGCGGTTTGTGGGTGCGATCGCCCTTCTGCGACCCCGACCTCACGGACTGGACGTTTCAACTCCCTGGCGAGCTGCTACTGCAAGGTGCGTGCGAAAAATACATCCTCAAAAAAGCGTCCGAACGTTGGCTGCCGCCGGAAATTGTCTGGCGGGAAAAGCGCGGGATGGGTGTGCCGTTGAAGGTTTGGTATTACCGGGAGTTTTGGGCTGCGATCGGCGATCGGCTAAATC
>Ga0209278_1000793_pt1 | contig 21567 bp, 19 predicted proteins | sample JI81BgreenDNA_FD_187504 | JGI IMG/M metagenome (GOLD analysis project Ga0209278, IMG submission 187504) | Wastewater effluent complex algal communities from Wisconsin, to seasonally profile nutrient transformation and Carbon sequestration -... | ecosystem: Engineered > WWTP > Effluent > Algae... | reverse complement strand
TCTCCGGCCACCGCGACGGCCATGGCTTTGTGATCCGCGACGACGGACAAGCCGACATTTACCTCCCCTCCAACGAGATGCGCGCGGTGCTGCACAAGGATCGCGTGAAGGTCCGCGTGGTGCGGCTGGACCGCAAAGGCCGGCCGGAAGGTCGCGTCACCGAAATTCTTGAGCGCTCGGATGCGCCCATCATCGGCCGATTGCTGCACGAAGGCGGCGTCTGGCTGGTGGCCCCGGAAGACAAGCGCTATGGCCAGGATGTTCTGATTCCCAAGGGCGCCACGGGCACGGCCAGGCCCGGCCAGGTCGTGGTGGTGGAACTGACGGAACCGCCGGCGCTGTACGGTCAACCCGTCGGGCGGGTCAAGGAGGTGCTGGGCGAGATCGACGACCCGGGCATGGAGATCGAGATCGCGGTGCGCAAATACGGCGTGCCCCACCAGTTTTCCGATGCAGCCCTGGCCCAGGCCCGCGCCTTGCCCGACACCGTGCGCGACGCCGACCTGGTGCACCGCGTGGACCTGCGCGACGTGCCGCTGGTGACGATCGACGGAGAGGACGCCCGCGACTTTGACGATGCGGTCTATTGCGAGCCAGCCCGCGTGGGCCGCGCGAAGGGCTGGCGATTGCTGGTCGCGATCGCCGACGTGAGCCACTATGTGCAGACCGGCTCCCCCATCGACGTGGACGCGTACGACCGGGCGACCTCGGTCTACTTTCCCCGCCGGGTGATCCCGATGCTGCCGGAGAAGTTGTCCAACGGGCTGTGCTCGCTCAATCCCGGGGTGGAGCGGCTGTGCATGGTGTGCGACATGCTGATCAACGCCAAGGGCGAGATCCACGCGTACCAGTTCTATCCGGCGGTGATGTTCAGCCACGCGCGCTTCACCTACACGGAGGTGGCAGCCGTGTTGCAAAACACCCGCGGTCCCGAGGCCCAGGCCCGGCGCGCGCTGGTGCCCCACCTGCTGAATCTGCACGATGTGTACCGGGCGCTGCTCGCGGCGCGCAACACCCGCGGCGCGGTGGACTTTGAAACCACCGAGACGCAGATCGTCTGCGACGAATCCGGGCGGATCGAGCGGATCGTCCCGCGCACGCGCAACGACGCGCACAAGCTGATCGAGGAAGCCATGCTGGCGGCGAATGTGTGTTCGGCCGAGTTCATCGAGCAGGGCAAGCACACGGGTCTGTTTCGCGTGCACGAAGGTCCGACGCCGGAGAAGCTGGAGGTGCTGCGCAACTACCTCAAGGCGATGGGTGTGAACCAGGGCGTGAGCGACGCGCCGCACCCGCGCGAGTTTCAGCAGATTGCTCAGGCCACGGCCGACCGTCCCGAGTCTCAGCAGATCCACACGATGCTGCTGCGCTCGATGTCGCAGGCCATTTACACGCCGATCAACCAGGGTCACTTCGGACTCGCGTTTCAGGCCTACACCCACTTCACGAGCCCCATCCGCCGCTACCCCGACCTGCTGGTCCACCGCGTGATCAAGGCCATCCTGCGCCGCGAGCGCTACGAGCTGCCCGCGCTGCCCACGCCGGGCGAAGCCCACGCCAAGCTCAGCAAGCGGCTGGCCAGTCGCGTGAAGCCGCCCACCGACAAACCCGTGCGCAAGCCCTCGGCCGACACCCTGGCTTGGCAGGCGGCGGGCTTGCATTGCAGTGCCAACGAGCGCCGGGCGGACGAAGCGAGCCGCGACGTGGAGGCCTGGCTGAAGTGCAAATACATGCGGGAGCACCTCGGCGAGGAGTTCAGCGGCGTGGTGTCGTCGGTCACCAGTTTTGGCCTGTTCGTCACGCTCGACGCGATGTATGTCGAGGGACTGGTCCACATCACGGAGCTGGGTGGCGAGTACTTCCGCTTCGACGAAGCGCGCCAGGAGCTGCGCGGCGAGCGCACCGGCATCCGCTACGCGCTGGGGTCTCGGGTGCAGGTTCAGGTCAGCCGGGTTGACCTGGATGGGCGGCGGATCGATTTCCGCCTGGTGACGGGCGATGACGACCTCGTGGCCCGGGCGCTGCGCGAGAAGGCGGGCGGTGATGCCGGCGGCACCCGCGAGCGCAAGGACAAGGGCCGCAAGGAAGCGGGCGCATCGCGCGCAGCGGCGGGCGCGGGTGGCGATCTGAAGGCGGCAGTCCGGCAGGCCGCCGGCAAGAAGGGCAAGGCCGCACGAGCGGGCGCCCCGAAGCCGCGCAAGAGCCGTCGTTGAGGGGATTGAGCGTGCAAGTCCTGTTGTTTTTGTTGCAGACGCTGTTCTTCATCCTCGTGGCCTGTGCCTTGCTGCGGGCGTGGATGAACCACATCAAGCTGCACATGTCGGTGCAGCCGGGGCGGTTTGTGATGGCGGTGACCGACTGGCTGGTCAAGCCGCTGCGCCGCGTGTTGCCCGGCGGCCTGGGACGCAGCCGGGTGGACTGGGGAAGCCTGCTGGCGGCGGTGGTGCTGTGTCAGGTGTACGCGGCGCTGGCGCTGCTGGTGATGTCGGGTTGGGATGTGGCGGTGCATTCGCCCGGCCTGATGCTCGCCCTGGCCTTGCAGTTTCTTGCCCGCTCGGTGCTTCAGGGGCTGTCGCTGCTGCTGCTCGTCTACGCCATCCTGAGCTGGGTGCAACCCCAGTCGCCGGTGATGGGCACGCTCGACCGCCTGGTGGGCCCGCTGGTGCGACCGATCCGCCGGCTCGTGCCGCCGGTGGGGGGTGTGGACCTGTCGGTGTTGCTGCTGATCGTGGCGCTGCAGGTCGGCTTGATGCTCATCGGTTGACCCCGGCGCAGCGGGCGCGCATCACGGGGCTGTCAGTCGGGCCGCCAACGCATCGGCGGTGAGCCCGCCCGGCCCGCTCCAGGCGTCGGCGGCGGCGCCGTGTGCGGCGACCGCCCGACGGCTGGCCTCCAGCGGATCCCGGCCCGGCACGGCGAGCGCCGCGCCCAGGGCTCCCGCCAACACGTCACCGGTCCCCCCGGTCGCCAGGCTGGCGTTGCCCGTCGCGTTGATCCACGGCGCGACGCCGGGAGCCGTCACCACCGTGCCCGATCCCTTGAGCACCACGATGGCCCCGCTTCGCTCGCTCAAGGCCTGCGCGGCGGCGAGCCGGTCGTCCATCACCCGCGCGGTGTCGGTGCCGAGCAGGCGCGCGGCCTCCAGCGGATGCGGCGTCAACACCGTCGGGCCGCGGCGGGACCGCAGCGCCGCCCACGCAGCAGGCTCCCGCGCCAGCGCGTTGAGCGCGTCGGCGTCGAGCACGAGCGCGCCCGCGTCGGCGATGCAGGGCGCCAGGAGCGGCGCCACCGACTCGCCCCCGCCGCAGCCCAGAACGACCGCGGCATCGCGCAGTGCCTCGGGTTCGCACAGACGCTGCGGCGTGCGCAGCATCAGCGCCAGACAGCCCGGATCCCAGCCGGGCTGGGCCGAGACCGGCCCGAGCAGGCCCGCCAACACGCGGCCGGCCCCGGCGTGCAGCGCGGCGCGCGCCGCCAGCAGCGCGGCCCCGGTCATGCCGGCGCCGCGCACTGTCACCGACTCGCCGCCCAGCACGATCACATCGCCATAGCGGCCCTTGTGGCCCGCGTGCGGGTGGCCGTGTTTGCCGGCGCCGGTGGGCGTGTGCCCGCCCCAATGCGCATCGGCGTCGAATCCTGCCTCGCTCACGCCCAGGTCGTCGAACCACACCTCGCCGCACAGGTCGCGTCCCCGGCCGGTGAACAGTCCGGGCTTGAGCGACAGCAGCGCGATCGTGGCCCGCGGTCCGGCGGGCAGGCGTTCCGGCAGCCACGCCATGCCGCTGTCGGGGTGCAGGCCGCTCGGCAGGTCGACGCACAGCACCGGCCCCGTGTGGTCGTGCACGCGCGCCAGCGCATGAGCCAGCTCGCCGGTGGGCGCGCGCGACACGCCCAGGCCGAGCAAGGCGTCAATCACCAGCGCCCCGGGCGCCGGGCCTTCGGTCGTGAAGGCCACGCCAGCCGCAACCGCCGCTTCCCAGGCGCCGCGCGCGTCAGGCGGCAAGGCTTGAGGAGGACTGGTCATCCACACGCGCACCGTCGCACGGCCCCGCGCGTGGAGCCATCGCGCCGCCACGAGGCCGTCGCCGCCGTTGTTGCCGGGACCGCAGGCCACCCAGATCTCGCGCGCATGGGGCGCCCAGGCCGCCGCCAGTCGAGCCACGGCGGTGCCGGCGCGCTCCATCAGTGGCGGCTGGGGTTGGCGGGCCGCGGCAGCCTGCTCGATGCGGCGGCTGGTGTTGGCCCGGTACAGCGGTTCGCGGTGCGTTGGCACAACCCGGCGCAGGCCGGACGCGGGGCTTTCGTGGGCGATGGGATGGGGCAGGGTGGTCGGCGGGGTGTTGCTCACGACCCGATTTCACCACCGCCGCGGCAGGCGTCAAAGGCCCAGGCGGGCTGGCGCGTAGGGCGTGGGGTCGATCGGCGCCGGGCGACCGGCCAGGGCCTCGCCCAGCAGGCGTGCCCCCGCCAGGGCGGTGGACCACCCCGCATCGGCGCCCGCGGCATGCAGATACAGCCCGGGCAGCCGCGTGCCGCCGATCACGGGGCGGCCGTCCGGCACCCAGGCCTGCATGCCGTGCCATTCCTGCAGTCCCGAGCCGCGCGACAGCTTCGCCGCGCCGGGGAACCAGTCGGTGAGGACGCCGTAGAGCCGCTGCAGCGTGCGAGGGCAGCGGGCTCCACCCAGCCGCCCGCCCCCGGCCACCCGCACGCGCTGGCCCACCCGGGCGATCGACACGCCGTGGCGGGCGTCGATCACCGCGGACAACGGCGCGTCCAGCGGCTCCCGCACCGCGGCGCTCACGCTGTGGGCCGCGACCATGCGCTGCGGCAGCGCCAGGCCGAGCGGCTTGAGCAGGGCGCCGGCGGTCTCGCCAGCGCACACGATGACCGCGTCAAAACGCTCGGCGGGGGACGCCGGCGTGTCCACCGTCCAGCCCGCGCCGTCCTGGCGCAACCCGCCAACCGGCTCACCGAAGCGCCAGCGCACGCCCAAAGCCTGGGCGCGCTGGCGCAGGCAGATCGCCCACTTGCGGCCGTTGATGGCGTCACCGGCGAGCTGCAGCGCGCCGTGCAGCGGGGTGTCGGGGCAGAGCGCGGGTTCGATCGCGCGGGCTTGGTCCGGCGTCAGCTCGCGCACCGTCACGCCCGCCTGTCGGAGCGCGTCCACCGCGGGGGCAGCCTCCGCCGCGGTGGGGCCTGTGCGCAACAGCACCAGCAGGCCGGCCGTGCGGTCGTGTTCCAGCGCCAGCGCGTCGTTGAGTTCGGCCGCCAGCGCACTGTTGAGGGTCTGCAGACCAAGGGCGCGAGCGGGGCTTCGCTGGCCGCGGTGGCGCCACAGCCAGCCCCAGTCGCCGGGCCCGGGCCAGGCGCTGCCCACCTGCAAGCCGGCGCCCAGCGCGGCCCAGCGCGGCGTCCATCGCCCCGCCGCGCCGGTCCAGTCGGCGTTCCAGCCGGGCGCGATCAGCCCGGCCGCGGCAAAACTGCCGGCCTCCGCCACCGTGCCCCGGGCTTCCAGCACCGTCACCTCGTGGCCGTCGTTGCCCAGGGTCCAGGCCGTGGCCACGCCCGCCGCGCCCGCGCCGATCACGGCCACTTTCATCGGACGGCTCCGGGCGAGGCGACGGGGAGGAGGGCGGCGTGGAAGGGCAGCGGCAGGAGCACGGTGGGGCGGAGGCGCGCGGTTCGCGCCGCGGAGGGCGTGTGGTTGGAGGCTCGAGGCGGGCGGTGGATGCTATACTCGACGGGCTTTGCACAAAGCCGCCGCGGAACACACCGTGGTGATCTGTGGAAAGTACGCTGCGTCGGGGCATGGAGCCTCGGCGCGACGATCCGCAAACCAGCCCATCCGGGTGTCGGTGCAACGAGGGCCTCAGGGTCTGTCGTTCTCGATCGGGGCTGGATTTTAGACACAACCTTTGGAAAGAAATCCCATGTCGATCTCCATGCGCGAAATGCTGGAAGCCGGTGTCCACTTTGGCCACCAGACCCGCTTCTGGAACCCCAAGATGGCCCCGTTCATCTTCGGCCATCGCAACAAGATCCACATCGTCAACCTCGAAAAGACGTTGCCGATGTTCCACGAGGCGCAGAAGTTTGTGCGCCAGCTCTCCGCCAACCGCGGCACCATCCTGATGGTCGGCACCAAGCGCCAGTCGCGCGACATCGTGGCCCAGGAAGCCCGCCGTGCCGGCGTGCCTTTCGTGGACCAGCGTTGGCTCGGCGGCATGCTGACCAACTTCAAGACGGTCAAGACCTCCATCAAGCGCCTGAAGGACATGCAGGCTCAGAAAGAAGCCGGTCTGGACAGCATGAGCAAGAAAGAGCAGCTCATGTTCAACCGCGAGATGGAAAAGCTGGAAAAGGACATCGGCGGCATTCAGGACATGACCGCGCTGCCCGATGCCATCTTCGTCGTCGACGTGGGCTTCCACAAGATCGCCGTGCTTGAAGCGCAGAAGCTGGGCATTCCGCTGGTGGGCGTGGTTGACACCAACCACTCGCCGGTCGGCATCGACTACGTGATCCCGGGCAACGACGACTCCGCCCGCGCGGTCGCCCTCTACGCCCGCGGCATCGCCGACGCGATCCTCGAAGGGCGCGCCAACGCCGTGTCCGACGTGGTCAAGGCTGCCGCATCCGAAGGCGCCGACGAATTCGTCGAAGTCCAGGAAGACAGCGCCGCCTGATCGCCCGAACGCGCTGGCACAGGGGGCTCGCGAGGCCCCCTTTTCACAAGCGCGCGGCGGTCCTGACCCGTCCCTTTACGAACCCCACCCACCATTCCGGTGCGCTGCGCCACCCGCGCAGCCCCTCACAGGAGAAATCCCATGGCAATTACCGCAAGCATGGTCGCCGAACTGCGCGCCAAGACCGACGCCCCCATGATGGAGTGCAAGAAAGCCCTGACCGAGGCCGACGGCGACATGGCCAAGGCGGAAGAGCTGCTGCGTGTCAAGCTCGGTACCAAGGCGGGCAAGGCCGCCAGCCGTGTCACGGCCGAAGGCGTGATCGCCGCGCACATCGATGGCACGACCGGTGCGCTTATCGAAGTCAACTGCGAGACCGACTTCGTCACCAAGAACGACAGCTTCCTGGCCCTGGCCGGCGCCGCCGCTCGCCTGGCGGCGCAGCACAACCCGGCCGACGTGGCTGCGCTGGGTGCGCTGGCCTATGAGCAGGATGGCTTTGGCCCGACCCTGGAAGACGTGCGCAAGGGCCTGATTGGCAAGATCGGCGAGAACATGTCGTTCCGTCGGTTCAAGCGCTACAGCGGGGGTGGCAAGCTGGCCGCTTACCTGCATGGCACCCGCATCGGCGTGGTCGTCGAATTCGACGGCGACGACGTGGCGGCCAAGGACGTGGCGATGCACGTGGCGGCCATGAAGCCCGTGGCGCTCACCAGCGCCGATGTGCCGGCCGACCTGATCGAGAAAGAGCGTTCGGTCGCCACCGCAAAGGCCGCCGAGTCCGGCAAGCCTGCCGACATCGCCGCCAAGATGATCGAAGGTTCGGTGCAGAAGTACCTCAAGGAGGTGTCTCTGTTCAACCAGCCGTTCGTGAAAAACGACAAGCAGACCGTCGAGCAGATGCTCAAGGCCGCTGGCACCACCGTGAAGGGCTTCACCCTGTACGTGGTGGGCGAGGGCATTGAGAAGAAGGTCGACGATTTCGCCGCGGAAGTGGCCGCCCAGGTGGCTGCCGCCAAAGGCGCCTGACGGCCGGGCTGGCACCGCCAGCCATCCGACCATCCAACGGGCCGCAAGGCCCGTTGTCGCATGCGGCGCCGCACACCGACAACCCCGGTGCCGCCGCTACACTTCCATCTTGTCGCGCCCCGCCGGCGCCCTCCGCCCGACGCCCATGCCCGCCTATCAACGCATCCTGCTCAAACTCTCCGGTGAAGCCCTGATGGGCGACGACGCCTTCGGCATCAACCGCGCCACCATCGTGCGCATGGTCGATGAGGTGGCCGAGGTGACGCGGCTGGGCGTGCAGGTGGCGGTGGTGATCGGCGGCGGCAACATCTTCCGCGGCGTGGCGGGCGGCTCGGTCGGGATGGACCGTGCCACCGCCGATTACATGGGCATGCTGGCCACGGTGATGAATTCGCTGGCGCTGGCCGACACGATGAACAAGGCCGGCCTGACCGCCCGCGTCATGTCGGCGATCGCGATCGACCAGGTGGTGGAGCCGTACGTGCGCCCGAAGGCGCTGCAGTACCTCGAAGAGGGCAAGGTGGTTGTGTTCGCCGCCGGCACCGGCAACCCGTTTTTCACCACCGACACGGCGGCCGCGCTGCGGGGTGCCGAAATTGGGGCAGAGATCGTGTTGAAGGCCACCAAGGTGGACGGCGTGTACACCGCCGACCCCAACAAGGACAAGTCGGCCACCCGCTATGCCACGATCTCTTTCGATGAAGCCATGGCGCGCAACCTGCAGGTCATGGACGCGACCGCGTTCGCCCTGTGCCGCGACCAGAAGCTGCCGATCAAGGTGTTTTCGATTTTCAAGCCCGGCGCGCTCAAGGCGGTGGTGATGGGGGCCGACGAAGGCACCCTGGTCCACGTCTGAATCCACCGCCCGAGCCCGCGTTCCAGGAGATTCCATGACCATCGCCGACATCCGAAAGACCGCCGAGCACAAGATGCAGCAGTCGATCGAAGCGTTCAAGAACAGCCTGACCAAGGTGCGCACCGGTCGCGCCAATCCGCAGTTGCTGGATACCGTGCATGTCGAGTACTACGGCTCGATGCTGCCGCTGTCCCAGGTCGCCAACCTCAGCCTGCTCGACGCCCGTACCATCGGCGTGGCTCCCTGGGAGAAGGGCATGGGCCCCAAGATCGAGAAGGCCATTCGCGAATCCGACCTGGGCCTGAACCCGGCCAGCCAGGGCGACCTGATCCGCGTGCCGATGCCGCCGATGACCGAAGAGCGCCGCCGCGAGCTGACCAAGGTGGTCAAAGGCGAGGGTGAGGCCGCCAAAGTGGCCATCCGCAACCTGCGCCGCGACGCCAACGAGGCGGTCAAAAAGCTGGTGAAGGACAAGGAGGCGTCGGAAGACGACGAGCGCCGCGCCACCGAAGACATCCAGAAGCTGACCGACCGAATGATCGGTGAGGTGGACCGGCTGGTCACGTCCAAGGAACAGGACATCATGGCCGTCTGAGGCCCGCACCGGCACCACCCCATGAACCGCCGCCTCGACGACGCCTCGCTCGCCGTGCCGCACCACGTGGCCATCGTGATGGATGGCAACGGGCGCTGGGCCCAGAAGCGCTGGATGCCCCGCGTGGCGGGCCACCGGCAGGGGGTGGAGGCGCTGCGGCGCGTGGTCAAGGCCTGCATCGAGCGCCGCGTGGGCGTGCTGACCGTGTTTGCGTTCTCCTCGGAAAACTGGAGTCGTCCGGTGGACGAGGTCTCCAGTCTGATGGAATTGCTGAGCATGGCGCTGTCGCGCGAGGTGCCCAGCCTCAGCGAAAACGGCGTGCGCCTTCGTTTTCCGGGCGACCGGCAGGGGCTGTCGCCGCGGGTGGTGCAGGGCTTGGAAGCGGCCGAACGCGCGACCGCGCAGCACGACCGTCTGGTGCTCAATGTGTGTTTCAACTACGGCGGCCGTTGGGACGTGGTCCAGGCAGCGCAGCGGCTGGCCAGCCAGGGGCGCGAGATCACCGAGTCGGCGCTGGCTGGCGAACTGGCCCTCGCTCACGTGCCCGACCCCGACCTGCTGATCCGCACCGGGGGTGAGCTGCGCATCAGCAATTTCCTGCTGTGGCAGGCCGCGTACACCGAGTTCTATTTCACCGATTGCCTCTGGCCCGACTTCGACGCCGCCGAGCTGGACCGGGCGCTGGCCGCGTACGCGCAGCGCGAGCGCCGTTTTGGCCTCACCCGCGAGCAATTGGCCGCGGCCGACGCGGTGGCGGCCGAGAGCCCGGACCGACATGCTTAAGCAGCGGGTCATCACGGCCGTGCTCCTGCTGGCCGTGTTTTTGCCGGCCCTGTTTTACCCCGATGTTGCCCCCTTCGCCCTGGTTGGACTGGTGCTGATCGTGGCAGCCGGCTGGGAGTGGGCCCGGCTGAACGGTTGCCCGGAGGGCGTGGCGCGCGGGACGGGTCTGGCGCTGGGCGCGGCCCTGGCCGCCTTGTGGGCGGCCGGTGGCCTGTCACTGGGCTGGCGGCCTTTGTGGCTGGCCGTGGGCATGCTTTGGATCTTGCTGGCGCTGGTGATGCTGCGCCGTGGCGTGTGCGGCTGGTCGCGCTGGCCCAGCGCCGTGCGCCTGGCCGCCGGGCTGGTCTTGCTTGCTGCGGCGTGGCTGGCGCTGGTGCAGGCCCGGCAGCTGGGGCTGACTTTCCTGTTGTCCGTGTTGCTGCTGGTGTGGATGGCCGACATCGCCGCCTATTTCGGCGGCAAGACCTTTGGCCGTCGCAAGCTCGCGCCGTCGATCAGTCCCGGCAAAAGCTGGGAGGGCGCGGTGAGCGGGGCTATTGGTGTGGTGGTGCTCGCCGCGGCGTGGTTGTGGGCCGACCGCGCCGGCTGGAGTGACGGCACCAGTCTTTACAGCAGGCTGTGGGCGCTGGGCCCGCTCGCCGCGGCCGCGGGATTGCTGGTGCTCACGGCGATGAGCGTGGCCGGGGACCTGGTCGAGTCTCTGGTCAAGCGCGCCGCTGGCGTGAAGGATTCCAGTGGCCTGCTGCCGGGGCACGGCGGCGTTCTGGATCGCGTGGACGCGCTGCTGCCGGTGTTGCCGCTGGCGATGATGCTGGCCACTTTCTGATCGGGTACTTGCACGTGCAACACATCACCATTCTTGGCGCTACGGGCTCCATCGGCACCAGCACGCTGGACGTCATCGCGCGACACCCGGACCGCTACCAGGTGTACGCGCTCACCGCAGCGCGTCAGGATGATGCGATGCTGGCGCTGTGCCGCCGCTTCCGGCCGCGCGTGGCCGTGATGGCCGATGCCGCCGCGGCCGAGCGCCTGCACGCTGGCGTTCGCGACGCGGGCCTTGACACCGAGGTGCGCGCGGGCGAGGCCGCGCTGTGCGAGGTCAGCGCCGCGCCGGAGGTTGATGCGGTCATGGCCGCCATCGTGGGCGCCGCCGGGCTGGCGCCCAGCCTGGCTGCCGCCCGCGCAGGCAAAAAGCTCCTGCTGGCCAACAAGGAAGCCCTGGTGGTCGGCGGGGAGCTCTTCCTGCAGGCGGTTCGCGAAGGCGGTGCCACGCTCCTGCCCATCGACAGCGAGCACTCGGCCGTGTTCCAGTCGCTCCCCGAAGACCCGGCCAGCTGGGATCGGCGTGTGGCGAAGATCGTGCTGACCGCCTCGGGCGGCCCCTTCCGCACCCGCGACCCGGCCACCTTGTCCAGCGTGTCGCCCGATGAGGCCTGCGCGCACCCCAACTGGGTGATGGGACGCAAGATCTCGGTGGATTCGGCGACGATGATGAACAAAGCCCTGGAGGTCATCGAGGCGCGGTACCTGTTCGGTCTGCCCCCAGAGCGCATCGAGGTGGTCATTCACCCGCAGAGCGTGATCCATTCGATGGTGCAATACACCGATACCTCCATCGTTGCGCAGCTCGGCACGCCCGACATGCGGGTGCCGATCGCCTATGGCCTGGCGTGGCCGGAACGCATCGCGTCGGGGGCGGCCCCCCTGGACTTCGCCACCCTCAAGGCATTGACATTTGAGCCGGCTGACGAGCGCCGATTCCCCGGGCTGCCCTTGGCCTGGCAGGCGCTGCGGGCACCGGCGGGCACCACCGCCGTGCTCAACGCGGCCAACGAGGTGGCGGTGGCGGCCTTCCTGGAGGGGAGGCTGCGCTTTGATCGGATCCATGCGGTCAACGATGCAACTTTGGCGGCCGTGGTGCCGTCCAAACCGGGGTCGCTTGATGACTTGCTCGCCATCGATACCCTCGCCCGCGCCGCCGCGCAGCGCGAGGTTGACCGGTTTACCCACTGAGGTCTTGCCATGCTCACCGTCATCGCTTTCATCGTTGCCCTGGGCCTGCTGATTGCGGTGCACGAATACGGGCACTACCGCATGGCCGTGGCGTGTGGCGTGAAGGTGCTGCGTTTCTCGGTCGGTTTTGGCAAGCCGCTGTTGACCTTCAAGCGCCCGGGCCGCGACACCGAGTTCGTGGTCGCGATGCTGCCGCTGGGTGGCTACGTGCGCATGCTCGACGAACGGGAGGCGCCGGTCGATCCCGCCGAGCGGCACCTGGCGTTCAACACGCAGCCGCTGCGCGCCCGGGCGGCCATCGTGGCGGCTGGGCCGGCCGCCAACCTGCTGCTGGCGGTTCTGATCTACGCGGTGGTCAACTGGATCGGTGTGGACGAGCCGCAACCGGTGTTGTCGGCGCCGGTGGCGGCGTCGGTCGCCGAGCGTGCCGGTCTGCGCGCCGGCGACTGGGTGCAGCGCGCCGGCGCTGATGAAGCCGATGCCAGCCCGGTACGTTCCTTCGAGGACCTGCGCTGGCGTCTCACGCAGGCTGCGCTTGATGGGCAAGACCTGGTCCTGTGGGTGGCGCCCTCGGCCGACGCGCCGCCGCGTCCGGTCACGCTGGCGCTCAGTAGCCTCGACGTGCGCGAAGCGGATGCGGCCCTGTTCCAGCGCATCGGCATCACGGCCCCTTTCAGCGAGGCTCGTGTGGGCCGCGTGATGGACGGTGGCGCGGCGGCTGCCGCCGGGTTGCGGGAGGGCGACCGGGTGCTGGCGGTCAACGAAGCCCCCATCGTCGACGGACAGCATCTTCGCTCGGTGATCCGCGGCGCCGTCGGACCGGGCGGCGAGCCCGTGACGCAGCGTTGGCGAATCGAGCGAGACGGTCAGCCACTCACCATCGCCGTGACGCCGGCAGTCGAAGCCGCGCAGGGCCAGACAGTCGGTCGCGTTGGCGCCTACATCGGCGCCGCGCCTGCCATGACCACCGTCACCCATGGTCCGGTCGACGGGCTGGTGCAAGGCGTGGTCAAGACGGCCGAAGTCTCGTGGCTCACACTGAAGATGCTGGGCCGCATGCTGATTGGCGAGGCGTCCTTGAAGAACCTCAGCGGCCCGCTCACGATCGCGGACTACGCTGGCAAGTCCGCCAGCGTGGGCCTGACCGCCTACCTGGTGTTTCTGGCGCTGATCAGCGTCAGCCTGGGCGTGTTGAACCTGCTCCCGCTGCCGGTCCTCGATGGGGGACACCTGATGTATTATCTTTACGAGGCGATCACCGGACGCAGCGTGCCTGACGTCTGGCTCGAACGCCTGCAGCGCGGCGGTGTCGTGGTCCTCATGGCGCTCATGTCTGTCGCCTTGTTCAACGATGTCGCCCGCCTCGCCGGCTGAACGCACCCTCCTCATGAAACTTCCGAAGAACGCTTTGCGCGGCCTATCCCTGTCTGCGCTCGCGTCGGCTTTGCTGGCCGCGCTGCCGGCCTGGGCCGTCGACCCTTTCGTCGTGCGCGACATCCGTGTTGAGGGGCTGCAGCGTGTGGAACCCGGCACCATCTTCGCGTCGCTGCCTTTCCGGATCGGGGATCAGTACAACGACGACAAGGGCACGGCCGCCATCCGCGCGCTGTTCGGCCTGGGCTTGTTCAGCGACGTCCGCCTGCAGGTGTCGGGCGACGTGTTGACGGTGATCGTCGAAGAGCGCCCCAGTGTGGCCGACATCAGCTTCACCGGTGTCAAGGAGTTCGACAACGAGACCCTGCGCAAGGCCTTGCGCGACATCGGCCTCACCGACGGACGCCCCTTCGACCGCGCGCTGGCCGACCGCGCCGAGCAGGAACTCAAGCGCCAGTACATCTCGCGCAGCATGTACGGCGCCACGGTGGTCACCACGGTCACGCCCGCCGAGCGCAACCGCGTCAACCTCAACTTCACCGTGACCGAGGGTGAGATCGCCCGCATCACCGAGATCCGCATCGTCGGCAACCGCGCCTTCTCCGAATCGACCTTGCGCGACCTTTTTGACCTGGACACCGGCAACTGGATGAGCTGGTACACCAAGTCCGATCGCTACTCGCGCGCCAAGCTCAACGCCGACATCGAAACCCTGCGCTCTTTTTACCTCACGCGCGGCTTCCTGGAGTTCCGGGTCGATTCGACGCAGGTGGCCATCAGCCCCGACAAGCAGTCGATGTCCATCACCCTCAACATCACCGAGGGCGATCGGTATGTGGTGTCCGGCGTGTCGCTGGAGGGCGACTTCCTGGGCCGTGAGGATGAGTTCAAGGCGCTGGTGCGCATGAAGCCCGGCGAGGCCTACAACGTCGAAGATGTGACCGCCACGACCAAGGCCTTCACCGAGTACTACGGCGCTTTTGGCTATGCCTTCGCGCAGGTCGAGGCGACGCCCGACATCGACCGCGCCAGCAAGCGCGTGGCTTTCGTGTTGCGCGGGCAACCGGCGCGCCGCGTGTATGTGCGCCGCATCAACATCGAGGGCAACAACCGCACCCGCGATGAAGTGATCCGCCGTGAGTTCCGACAGTTCGAGTCCGCGTGGTACGACAGCGACCGCATCCGGCTGTCGCGCGACCGCGTCGACCGGCTTGGTTTCTTCACCCAGGTGGGCGTGGACACACAGCCGGTGCCTGGCGCCCCTGATCAGGTTGACCTCATCGTCGCCGTGCAGGAAAAGCCCACCGGCAACATCTCGCTGGGCGCCGGTTACTCGCAGGCCGAGAAGCTCTCCATCATCGCCGGCATCCAGCAGGAAAACGTGTTCGGCTCGGGCAATTACCTCGGCCTGAACATCAACACCTCAAAGTTCAACCGTCAGATCGTGGTCAGCACCACCGACCCGTATTTCACGGCGGACGGCGTGTCGCGCAGCTTTGACGGCTACTACCGCACGACCCGCCCCTTCCAGAACCAGGAGGGCGATTACCGGCTGATCACAAAGGGTGTTTCCATCCGGTTCGGCGTGCCTTTCACCGAGCAGGACACGGTGTTCTTCGGCGCCGGCGTCGAGCAGACGACGATCGAGGAGGGCAACCTGCTTCCCGACGCGTACCGCGACTACATCCGTGACTTCGGCCAATCCAGTAACACCATTCCGCTGACCATCGGCTGGTCCCGCGACAGCCGCGACAGCTCCCTGGTGCCCACGGAGGGCCGCTTCCAGCGACTGAACACCGAGTTGTCCATCGCTGGCGACGCGCGCTACGTGAAGGCGAATTACCAGTTCCAGCAGTACGTGCCGCTGACCAAGCAGTACACCCTGGCTTTCAACGCCGAGGTTGGCTACGGCAAAGGGCTCAACGGTCGTCCTTACCCGCTGTTCAAGAACTTCTTTGGTGGCGGTCTGGGTTCGGTCCGTGGTTTCGACCAGGGCACCCTGGGTCCGCGTTCGCCCGTCACCGGCGCCTCCGACCAGGTCAACATCGGCGGCAACCGCAGCCTGGCGCTGAACGCCGAATTCATTGCGCCCTTTCCCGGCGCGGGGAACGATCGCACCCTGCGGGTATTTGCCTTCACTGACGTGGGCAACGTGTGGGGGCCGAACGAGCCGCTGTCCGCCTCCACCCTGCGTGCCTCCGTGGGTGTGGGCTTGAGTTGGATCTCGCCCATCGGACCGCTGCGCTTCGCGGTGGCCAACCCGGTGCGCAAACTCGACGGCGATAGAATCCAGCGCTTCCAATTCCAGATCGGAACCTCATTCTGATGAAGACCTTTTCCCGCCTGTTCAATCGCCACCTCGTGGTGGCCGCCGCGCTGGCTGTGGCCAGCCTGAGCGTGGCCGCGGCCGACCTGCGCATCGGTTATGTGAACCTCGAGCGCATCCTGCGGGACTCCAACGCGGCCAAGGCTGCGCAGACCAAGCTGGAGCAGGAGTTCTCTCGACGTGAGCGGGAGATCCAGAACCTCGCGGCCCAGCTGAAGACGGCGTCCGAAAAGTTTGAGCGCGAGGCACCCACGCTGCCTGAAGCCCAGCGCGCCAGCCGTCAGCGCCAGCTGGCTGAGCAGGACCGTGAATTTCAGCGCAAGCAGCGCGAATTCCAGGAAGACCTGAGCCTGCGCAAAAACGAGGAATTGCAGGGTGTGCTGGAGCGCGCGAACCGCGTGATCCGCCAGCTCGCCGAAAGCGACAAGCTCGACCTGGTGCTCCAGGAGGCCGTGTACATCAACCCCAAGCACGACATCACCGACAAGGTGATCAACGGCTTGAACAGCGCCAAGTAAGTCGCCGGGCGCCGGAGCGGTTCACGTGGCAGTCACCTTGGGCGCCATCGTCGACGCCCTGGGCGGCGAGCTTCTGGGGCCGCGCGAACTGAGCGTCCAGCGCCTCGCTCCGCTCGACACGGCCGGTGAAGGCGCCTTAGCCTTTGTGGCCCACGTGCGGTACGCCAGCCGACTCGCCACCACCGGTGCATCGGCTCTCATCGTTTCCCCGGCGTTGCGTGAGGCGGCGGCCCTCCGTGGGGCGTGCATCGTCGCCCCCGACCCTTACTTGTACTTTGCCCGACTCACCCAGTGGTGGCGGGCTGCGCACCGCCCTCGCGCCGTGGGCGGTATTCATCCCACGGCCGTGATCGCGGCGTCTGCGCGGCTGGGTGCGGGCGTATCGATCGGTCCCCTGGCCGTGGTCGGCGACGACGCGGAGCTCGGCGACGGGGTTGAGGTCGGTGCACACGGTGTGATCGGCGCGCGGGTGCGCATCGGTGCTGGCACGCGCCTGGCGTCGCGCGTGACGGTGGGCGATGACTGCCACCTGGGCGCGCGCGGCATCGTGCACAGCGGTGTGGTGATCGGTGCCGACGGCTTTGGCTTTGCCCCCCACGACGGAGCGTGGGTGAAGATCGAACAGCTCGGCGCCGTGCGCATCGGCGACGACGTGGAAATCGGGGCCAACACCTGCATCGACCGTGGTGCGCTGGACGACACCGTGATCGGCAACGGCGTCAAGCTCGACAACCTGATCCAGATCGGACACAACGTTCGCGTGGGCGACCACACCGCGATGGCCGGCTGCGTCGGCGTCGCCGGCAGTGCGACGATCGGCGCCGGCTGCACCATTGGGGGCGGCGCGGTGGTGCTGGGCCATCTCACACTCGCCGACGGGGTTCATGTGTCGGCCGCCAGCGTGGTCACCCGTTCGTTGCTCCGCCCCGGCCAGTACACCGGCGTCTTTCCCATCGACGACAATGCCGCCTGGGAGAAAAACGCCGCCTCGCTCAAGCAGCTCAACCGGCTGCGCGAGCGCCTCAAGGCCCTCGAGCGCGCGCTCGATCCGGCCCCTCCGCCCGCCGACCCGACACCATGATGGACATCCACCAGATCCTCAAGCAACTCCCTCATCGTTACCCGATCCTCCTGGTGGACCGTGTGCTGTCGGTGGAAAAGGGCGTGCGTATCCAGGCCTTGAAGAACGTGACCATCAACGAGCCGTTTTTCACCGGACACTTCCCCCACCGCCCGGTTATGCCCGGCGTCTTGATGCTCGAAGCCATGGCGCAGGCCGCGGCGTTGCTGGCGTTTGACACGCTCGGCGTCACGCCCGACGACAAGACCGTGTACTACTTCGCCGGCATTGACGGCGCCCGATTCAAGCGGCCGGTGGAGCCAGGGGATCAGTTGGTGATGGACGTGTCGCTGGACCGCATGAAAGCGGGCATCTTCAAGTTCAAGGGTGTCACGCGGGTGGCTGGCGAGGTCGCGTGCGAGGCCGAGCTGATGTGCACCATGCGCACCATCGCCTGACCCGCGGGGAGGGCGCGTATGTCCAACATCCACCCCACGGCGCTGGTTGATCCGCGGGCCGAGCTCGACGGCTCGGTCACGGTCGGCCCTTACACGGTGATTGGTCCGCACGTGAAGATCGGCGCGGGCACCACGGTCGGCCCGCACTGCGTGATCGAGGGCCACACGACCATCGGACGGGACAACCGGATCTTCCAGTTCAACTCCCTCGGCGCCATCCCGCAGGACAAGAAGTACGCCGGCGAACCGTGTGAGCTGGTGATTGGCGACCGCAACACCATCCGCGAGTTCTGCACCTTCAACATCGGCAGCCCGGGCGACCGGGGCGTGACCCGCGTCGGCGATGACAACTGGATCATGGCCTATGTGCACCTCGCCCACGATTGCGTGGTGGGCAACAAGACGATATTTGCCAACAACGCCCAGCTCGCCGGCCATGTCGAGGTGGGCGACTGGGTGATCCTCGGCGGTTTCACCGTGGTGCACCAGTTCGTGCGCATTGGGGCCCACGCCATGACGGCGATGTGTTCGCTGTTGTTTGCCGATGTGCCGCCGTTCGTGATGACGCAAGGCCAGCCGGCCGGCGCGCGGTCGATGAACTTTGAAGGGCTGCGCCGCCGCGGTTTCAGCCCGGAGCGGATCAGCGCGGTCAAAGCCATGCACAAGGCCCTCTACCGCGACGACCTCACGCTCGACGGCGCCATGCAGCGCATCGCCCAGCTGCCGACCGAAAAGCCCGAGTCCGAGCCCGATGTGGCCCTGATGCTCGAGTTCCTGCGCGGTACGTCGGCCCAGCGCGGCATCGTCCGCTGATTTCCATGGCGCAGGACCCACGTTTTGCCCTGGTCGCGGGCGAGGCGTCTGGCGACCTGCTCGCCGGCTTGCTGCTCGGCGGGCTGCGTCAGCGCTGGCCCGCGTTGCAGGCGGTGGGCATTGGCGGTTCGCGCATGGGGGAGCAGGGCTTCGAGGCCTGGTGGCCCAGCGACAAGCTGGCGGTGCGGGGCTACGTCGAAGTCTTGCGGCACTACCGCGAGATCGTGGGCATCCGCGATCGCTTGCGCCAGCGTCTGCTGGACGGACCGCGGCCGGCGGCGTTCATCGGCGTCGATGCCCCCGACTTCAACCTGGACCTGGAAGCCCGGCTGCGCGCCGAAGGCGTGAAGACGGTGCAGTTCGTCTGCCCCTCGATCTGGGCGTGGCGGCCGGAGCGGGTGACCAAGATCCGTGCGAGCGCCGACCATGTGCTGTGCATTTTCCCGTTCGAGCCCGACCTTCTGGCCGCGCACGGCATCGCCGCTACCTACGTGGGACACCCGCTGGCCGCGGTGATCCCGACGGTGCCGGACCGCGCGGCGGCGCGGGCGGCCCTGGACCTGCCGCCCGATGCGCCGGTGGTGGCCTTGCTGCCAGGCAGCCGGGCGTCGGAGATCGAACACCTGGCCGCCCGTTTTCTGGCGGCAGCGGGCCGCATGCTGGCGCAGCGCAGCGATCTGTGGTTCGTGTTGCCGGCCGTCCCGGCGCTGCGGGCGGCAATCGATCGCCACGTCGCTGCGGCAGGCCTTGGGCCGCGCCTGCGGGTGCTGGCCGGTCAGTCGCACGCCGCGCTGGCCGCCTGCGACGCCACGCTGATCGCCAGCGGCACCGCCACGCTGGAGGCCGCGCTCTTCAAGCGTCCGATGGTGATCGCTTATCACATGAACCTGCTGTCCTGGTGGCTGATGCGTCGTCAGCGGCTGCAGCCCTGGGTGGGTTTGCCCAACATCCTGTGTGGCGAGTTCGTCGTGCCGGAGCGACTGCAGGGCGACGCGACCCCCGAAACGCTGGCCCGCGACACGCTGGCCTGGCTCGATGACCCGCAACGCACCGCCCGCGTGGCCGAGCGCTTCACCCACCTGCACGACACCCTTCGCCGCGATACCGCGCGGCTGGCCACCGATGCGATCGAAAAAGTCCTGTCCGCCTGAACAGATTGCGCTGGCCTGGGATGTACCCGGTCTGGTCGCCGGCGTGGACGAAGCCGGCCGGGGGCCGCTGGCCGGGCCGGTGGTGGCCGCCGCGGTGATCCTCGATGACCTGCATCCCATCCGCGGTCTGGCCGATTCCAAGCGGCTCACGCCGCGCCGGCGCGACGCGCTCTACGACGAAATCCGGGCCAAGGCCCTGTGCTGCAGCGTGGCCGAGGCCAGCGTGGCCGAGATCGACAGCCTCAACATCCTGCAGGCCACCCTGCTGGCCATGCGCCGGGCGGTGCAGGGGCTGCGCCTGAAGCCGGCCAAGGTGCTGGTCGACGGCAACCGGCTGCCTGCCCTCGATGTGATGGCCGAGGCGATCGTGCAGGGCGACGCGCTGGTGCCCGCCATTTCCGCCGCTTCCATTCTGGCGAAGGTCACGCGGGACCGTCAGCTCGACGCGCTGCACGAGCGTCACCCCGATTACGGCTTCGACCGCCACAAAGGCTACGGCACGGCCGAGCACCTCGCGGCGCTGCGCCGCTTCGGCCCGCTGCCGGAGCACCGCCGCTCCTTTGCCCCGGTGGCCCAACTGCTGGACACCCGGCCATGAAGCCCTCAACCACGCAGCACATCACCTCGCGCGACAACCCGCTGGTCAAGAAACTGCGCGCGCTCGCGCAGGACAGCACCGCGTATCGCCGCCAGGGGCAGGTCTGGCTGGAGGGCGATCACCTGTTGCGGGCTTTGGTGACCCGTGGCGGACGGGCCGCTGCGGTGGTCGGCACCGAGCGTGGCCTCGCTGCGGCTGATCCGACGTGGCTCGATGGCGTGGAGCAGGTCGTGTGCCTGCCCGACCCGGTGATGGCTGGCGTGAGCGGGCTGGAGAGTCCGGCGGCGCTGGGGGCGCTCTGGACGCTGCCAGCCCCCGAATCGCTGGAGCCCGACGCTCCGACGGTGGTGCTTGACCGCTTGCAAGACGCGGGCAACGTCGGTGCCATTCTGCGCAGCGCAGCCGCCTTCGGGTTTCGTCAGGTGCTGGCGCTGCGGGGCACCGCCGCGCTCTGGTCGCCCAAGGTGGTGCGTGCTGGCATGGGCGCTCACTTCGGCTTGCACCTGATCGAAGGGCTCGAGGTCGATGACCTGGCGGCCCTGCGGGTGCCTTTGCTGGTGACGAGTTCGCACCGGGGGGATTGGCTGCATCGTCGTACCTGGCCTTGGCCGTGCGCCTGGGTGATGGGGCACGAAGGGCAGGGCGTGGGCGAGGCCCTGACCGCCCGGGCAGACGCGTTCGTGCGCATCGTGCAGCCCGGGGGGGAAGAGTCCCTCAACGTGGCAGCCGCCGCGGCGATCTGTCTGCACGCCAGCGCGGCTCAGCAAGCCGCTTGACGCGGGCAGCGCCCGCGTCTCCCGGGCTATAATCCCGAGGTTTACCCGCAATCGGCGCCACGCCCGCGCGCCCCGGCACCTCACCCCTTCCGCTGATTCCCGATGCGCCCGCCCGGCGGCGCGCCGAGGGAGGCAGACCTGCGGGCACCGCCGCCGGCCTCGGGCACGCGCGCCACACCTGGAGAATCCCGTGCTGCCCGTCCACCCGAAAGCCCTTCTTGCGCTCGCCGACGGCACGGTCTTTGCAGGCGTCTCCATCGGCGCCACCGGTCAGACCACCGGTGAAGTGGTGTTCAACACCTCGCTCACCGGCTACCAGGAAATCCTCACCGACCCCAGCTACTGCCGGCAGATCGTCACGCTGACGTACCCGCACATCGGCAACACCGGCGTCAATGGTGAAGACGTGGAAGCCAGCCGCGTGCACGCCGCTGGCCTGATCATCAAGGACCTGCCCCTGCTGGCCTCCAACTTCCGCAGCGAGGCCACGCTGTCCCAGTACCTGCAGCGCGAGAACACGGTCGC
>Ga0209278_1000792_pt1 | contig 21575 bp, 18 predicted proteins | sample JI81BgreenDNA_FD_187504 | JGI IMG/M metagenome (GOLD analysis project Ga0209278, IMG submission 187504) | Wastewater effluent complex algal communities from Wisconsin, to seasonally profile nutrient transformation and Carbon sequestration -... | ecosystem: Engineered > WWTP > Effluent > Algae... | reverse complement strand
GCCAACCCGTTTTCCGTTCGTCGAAGCCCGGATCGGCACGCCGCTCCCCCACAATTCACTGTCTGCCCGCCATCAGACCAATGGGGTCGAATCGGATGACGTTGACAGGGGTGTCTGGCTGGCCAACTTCAACCACCCATCATCGATCAGGGAGCAGGCTTTGAATCTGGCGAATGGGTGGAAAATGACGTTGCTAGTCGTCGATGACAGCGACGATGAAGGCGAAGACGAGGTGCGCGACACCTTTGATGTCTGGGAAAATCCGCGCTTCCCCGGGAAGAGCCGACGCCGGTAACCGGATTGGCCGAGCTGCAGGATTAAACGAGCATTTGGTGCGCTCCCCTTCGGGCGACCTACTTATTGTGCAACGCGAACGAAGCTATAGGTTTTGACACACAAGGCAGGGATCGGGGACTTCTCGCGAGAGAATCTGGGCTGAATGTATAGCCGCTTTCGGGGTGCGTGTTTAGTGTTCGGCACGTCCGAGAAGTTCGCGCCTTTTGCCCTGACGGTCAGACATATTCCAATGTCGGGTTTCGGCGTGGTCGGACTCTCAACCGCCCGCCGCGGAACGGCGCGATCTGGGTCGGCAGCCGTCACTGCTGAGACCGGGGCGCAAATGGCGGCTTTGCCTCACTCTTGGAAAATTGCTGCCGTTCAGCAAACGACCCCGTTCCGGACATTAGGCCAAGAGCATCCGGTTCCCTGTTCAGCGTGCCGTCAGGATCACGAAACCATCTTCAATCGCATTGTTTGCTTTGAGGTTTTTTCGGAGACCAACATGATTTCTTTCAAATCGGCAATGCTGCTTGCTGCATTCGGTTTCAGCGTGACCGGCTGCACCGCAATGGTCACGCAGGCGAGCTTTTACCCCAGTGCGAGCCTTGCCGCGCCCTCCATGGGAAATCATAGCCGGTACGTGCTTGGGCACGCAGATCAGCTTGGTCGCCTTGCGGCTTGTTGGCCAGATTGATGGCTTAACTTCTACACGGAGGGCGTCGATCCCGAGCTCGACTTCTCGAACATCGACCGGGTGATCGGCAGTGGGGCGCTGTTCATTTCCCGCGCCTGGAACTCGCGGTCGGGCAAGCGTCAGAAGGGATCGACTTGAGAGCATCGACTGCTTTGAGCCTTCTTCTTGCGGTTTGCGCCAGCGCTATCACCATCTCGCTCGGAGTTTGGATCTGGCGCCAATTTTTCGCTGCCCCAGAGGAAATCGGCGCTTGGGCGGCACAATCGTGGGGAGCGGATCAGATCGAGGTCTTCATGCAGTTCGCATCGCCCTTTGCGATCGCCTGCTTCGCTCTATCGTCTCTCTTGATGCTGTCCAGCGTGTCGAACAACAAATCCGATTAGCCAGCCCGTCTCTGCTTGGTCATTCGCAGGCTAATTGTGCATTTGTCGAGCGCGCAATCTACGCTGGCTGCTTGCCCGCCTAAGCGTTCCTAATCGTTTAAGCTTTGCTGCGCCTGTTTCCTAACCGCGCTTGCGGTAATGACGGGCTGCACCGTAAACCACCGCGACCCGGTCCCGGTGCCCGTGGATACAGGCGTATTCCGCGGTAGTGGAAGCGGGTAGCCATGCCCACAGAAGGCTGCCCGCTTCCACTTTCGTAACCAAGATATTCTGAAGCGTGAACTGTCCTTCGCCGGATTGTTTTTCAGCTGTGTCGCAGTTTTCAACGCGATCGCACCGAGGGCACTCAATTGCAACGGCCTACTGGCAGAACTGGCATTCACCTGATTGCAAAGTCGTCGAAGGACCGAGGGTGCCGAAAGGCTATAATGAGATGATCATCAAGTTTCTCAGTTGGCGGAGAACAAACGGGACTCCGGCAAACGGGCCGCAAGAACACAGCGCCGAGGCGGCGGATGAGGCAGACGTGCTGGCTTATTGCGCACACTGCCAAACACGCATGTTCAAGACCGCAGACGGGCAATGGAAGCCGATTTCGATTGCCGCTGACGTCTGCCAAAATCGTCAGGCATAATGCGCATTCTCGCAATGGTGTCGGCCATATTCAGGGCGTCCCAACTTAGCGCCTTGGAGAATAGATTAGAAGATTGTTACCCATTACATTGCGGTAAAGATTTCAAGGCGGCCGCTAGTAACCTTGCCTGAGGCATTGTTGCGTTGCAGCGGAGCCGCGACCTCGGATACGGTGCCCGTGGATACAGGGGTACGCCGCGGAAGTGGAAGCGGGCAGAACTCCCTCCAACGGAACCTGCCCGCTTCCCATTCGCTCCGGAGGTTTCAGATGTCCGAGATGCGAAAGGTTTTTCCTGAGGATCGGGTGCCCGCATTGCCCATGTTGCCCCCTCAACTTGCCAAGGCTGTTTTGGACGGCGACCTGACAATCGCGAAGATCATGGCCTGGTAGTCTGCCGCCTCTCTCCTTCAAATCGGCGACGTCGGATTAAGGCGTGAATGTCACAAGTGTCCGCTCACTGCGTGAGCACCGCCCGGCTGCAGGGGGCGCCGGGCCAGTATGGCAGCCATCGCAAATACCCACAGCCAACCAATCCGGCATGGCATGTTCTGGTTCGCAAACTGGTGCCCTCACACATTGACACCCTCGGGTCACTTTATGCGCACTCTCCGGCGGGGTAGGGCGAGGACGAAGTGTCTATCCTCGTTCAGTGTTTGGCTTATAGCGTGGCAATGAAAAGAAAATGTTTTGAGGCGCAGTGCCGCTGAATAGAAAATCCAATTTTTCTTTCATACCTACGACGAAATATGAAGTCTCGATGGAAGTTACAGTAGCTAGTCGTCTCCATCGTGCATAGATTTTCACTTTGATCTCATTCGCGCGCTCGGAGATAATAACGCTACCGAAATATGATGACTCAACCATTTCTCATCGATCATCTCGCATATTAAAAATTGCGCATAGAAACAGCCATCCCAACCAATAGACAAGGGAAGCCCCCGACGAACTCGGGGCGATCCGCATCCGGATAAAGCTGATCCGCGAAGGTAACCTCGAGCCCTTGGAGGGCAAAGCGATAAGCCGCCGGGCTCCGCATGTCGCAGCGCCAGTCCGAGAAGGTGACTTTGATCCGTGCCTTCATTGCATCGACGTCGAAATCGCCAACAGCCAGCAGCGTGGTACGTTCCGGTCGATAGTAGGAGCCGTAGATCGGCGGGCGCATCTGGTAACCAGCATTAAGATTTTAGTCCGCTACGAATTAACGCTAGCAAAATTACCCTGACGCGTGTCTCACAGGTTTGGAAAGCTTTTCTCAAGCGGCGGGTTCCACCGGCTTGCGCAGTCACAGAGCAAATTTTGCGGAACAGGGTGCTCGCATGAATACATTCGGATCGCCACACAAGATCGATGAGGAGCTTCTAAGGGGCGCTGCGTCGTCGGCTGCTTTTGCTGCGTCTTTTCTGGGAACTGTGATGGGAGGGCTCCTGTCTCAATTCAGCCCTTCTTTCAGTCGCTCAGGGCGCGGGCCTGCGCTCCGCACAGTTCAATCAAATATCTCTCAAGTCGCGTATTATGATTCCCGATAAAACACACGCTGTAATCCTTGCGGGCGGCTTTGGCACGCGACTTGGCGAGGAGACCGCCATCCGTCCAAAGCCGATGATCGAGATTGGGGGAATGCCAATCATTTGGCACATTATGAAGATCTACTCCTCACATGGAGTTAGAGATTTTATTATCTGCCTCGGCTACAAGGGCTATGTCATCAAAGAGTACTTTGCCAATTATTTTCTACATTTGGCAGACGTGACAATCGACCTGGCCGCGAATTCAACACAGGTTCACCGCAACCGTAACGAAGGTTGGCGGATTACCTTGGTTGACACTGGTTCCGAAACCATGACTGGGGGGCGACTGAAGGCGATCCGGCAGTATTTGCCGGACGGCAAGCCGTTCTTCTTCACCTATGGCGACGGTGTAGCAGACGTCGATTTAACGCGTCTTTACGATTTTCATCGGGCGCACGGCGGTAAGGCCACAGTCACAGCCGTGGCACCGCCGGGACGATTTGGTGCATTAAACTTCGAAGGCGACAGGGTTGTAGGTTTCCGCGAAAAGCCGGCTGGCGACGGGGGACTGATCAACGGCGGCTTCTTCGTCGCCGACCCATCCGTGCTCGACGACTACGTCGAGGGGCCCATGACAATTTGGGAACGAGAGCCAATGGAGAGGCTCGCCAGCGCTGGCGAGCTCCACGGTTACCATCATCGGGGCTTCTGGCAGCCGATGGACACCCTGCGAGACAAGCTCCACCTTGAGAACCTCTGGAATGAGGGCGGGCCCTGGAAGTGTTGGTAGATCCCGATTTCTGGCGGGGCCGCCGCGTCTTCCTCACGGGGCATACTGGCTTCAAGGGTGCGTGGCTGGCGCTATGGCTCACCGAGCTTGGGGCCGAGGTCACAGGCTTAGCGCTTCCGGCTCGGGATCCAAGTTTGTTCCGCAAGGCCCAGATTGAACAACTTGTAATCAGTATCGAAGGCGATATTCGCGACCCCGCAGTCGTCGAAGATGCAATGCGGTTGGCGCGCCCGGAGGTCGTGTTCCATCTTGCGGCCCAGCCACTTGTCCGTCTTTCTTACGATGAGCCTTGCGAAACTTTCGCAACAAACGTCCAGGGCACTGCTCATGTGCTCGACACCTGCAGGCGAGTTGAGAGCGTCAAGGCGATCGTCGCAGTAACAAGTGACAAGTGCTACGCGAACCGCGAATGGGCCTGGCCCTATCGCGAGAGCGACACCTTAGGCGGCCACGATCCATACAGCGCAAGCAAGGCGGCCGCAGAGATCGTTATTGCCTCCTGGCGCAGCTCTTTCTTTGCCGACCCTCGCGGCCCACTGCTTGCCTCGGTTCGTGCAGGGAACGTGATTGGCGGCGGTGATTGGGCCAAGGACCGGCTTGTACCGGATATAATTCGCGCTGTGACTGTCGGCGAGCCTGCAGTGATCAGGTCGCCCACGTCGCTTCGACCTTGGCAGCACGTTTTTGAGGCGCTTGGAGGCTACCTTCTGATCGCTCAGCATCTGGCTTTGGGCGATCAATCCAAAGCGACAGCGTGGAACTTCGGTCCATCGCCTAACGATGCAAAGCCGGTGCTTTGGATCGTCCAACGGATGATCGATCGGTGGGGGCACGGAAGCTTTCGGATCGGCGAAGATCAGGCCGCGCATGAGGCCAAGCTGCTGACCTTAGATTGCTCGAAAGCTCAAGCGGAACTTGGGTGGCGTCCCAGCTTCGATCTCAAGGCAACCATTGATCAAATTATCGACTGGCATCGTGCCGTGGCTGAGGGCGCAGATGCCCTGGCCATCTCTCGCGATCAGCTCGCTGCATACCAAAAGCTGATGCACGCTGCCCTTTCAACAGAAAGTGACTTCTTATGAACCGTCCTCTTCCCGCTACTTCTGATGACCTTCGCAGCCTGGGAGAAGCGGAATTCCGAAACCTGATAACCGATTTGGTAGGCCACTACGCGGAACTGCACCATGCGCCAAAGGCATTCGTGCCAGGTGAGAGCGTGGTTCCGGTTTCGGGCAAGGTCTATGGGCCAAAGGACATGCAACTGCTTGCCGAGAGCGCGCTCGACTTCTGGCTGACCACCGGCCGCTTCAACACCGAGTTTGAAGCGCGCCTGTCAAAGTATATCGGCGTCGATCACGCGCTGACCGTCAACTCGGGCTCATCGGCGAACCTTGTGGCCTTCTCGACGCTCACGAGCCATTACCTACGCAACGATGCGCTCAAGGCGGGTGACGAGATGATCACCGTGGCCACGGGTTTTCCCACCACCATCAATCCGTCGCTGCAATACGGGATCGTGCCGGTGTTCGTCGACGTCGACATCCCGACCTACAACATCAAGCCCGAGATGATCGAGGCAGCTGTCACCGAAAAAACCCGTGCGATTATGCTCGCGCACACACTCGGCAACCCTTTCGATATCGCCGAAGTGATGCGCGTCGCCGAGAAGTACAACTTGTTCGTGGTCGAAGATTGCTGTGACGCGCTTGGGGCGACTTACGACGGCAAGCATGTCGGTACCTTCGGTCACATGGGAACGCTGAGCTTCTATCCCGCGCACCACATCACCATGGGTGAAGGCGGCGCGGTGTTCACCGACAAGCCGCGACTGAAGCGGGTGATGGAATCGATGCGCGACTGGGGGCGCGATTGCTGGTGCGCACCTGGAGTCGACAACACTTGTGGTAAGCGGTTCTGCCGTCGCCTTGGCGACCTGCCATTCGGCTACGATCACAAGTACACCTATAGCCATTGCGGGTACAATCTGAAGATCACCGACATGCAGGCTGCAGTCGGTCTTGCGCAGATGGACCACCTCGACGACTTCGTCGCCGCGCGACGACGCAACTACCAGCTCATTAGCGAATTGCTGCGACCGCTGGAGGACGTGCTGATCCTTCCCGAAGCAACCAAGCGCTCTGATCCAAGCTGGTTCGGCTACCCAATCACCGTTCGCGAGGGAGCAGCCTTCACGCGCGATGACGTCGTCAAGCACCTCAACGACATGAAGATCGGCACACGTCTGCTGTTTGGCGGCAATATAACGCGGCAGCCTTACATGAAAGGTCGCAACTATCGCGTGGTGGGCGATCTCACCAACTCCGACATCGTGACCGACCGCACCTTGTGGATCGGGGTCTATCCTGGGCTCGGTGAGGCGGAGATCGGCTACATGACCGACACCATCACCAAGTTCGTGCAGCGCTGAGAAACCCACATTCATTTGGGACTGTCAGGCATGTTGAACTTCGAAAGAATAACTGGGCTCAAGGGCGAATTCGAAGCCGAGGCTTTGGCGCGCGATACGCTTGCGGCCGAGGTCGTCTTCGCCGCACGACACTACGTCGGATACCTGGTCAAGATTGGCGGCTGCGAGGCCAAGGCGGACATTCGATTTCTGCATCAGATCGGGGTGCGCGAGGTCGTCGCACCAATGATCGAGAGTGGTTTCGCCATGCATAAATACATGGCTATGCTTCCGGAAGGCGCGTTCGACCACATCGGTGTTACCGTCGAGACGCGCAACGCGGTCGAGCGGATCGAGGAATTGCTCGACGCGGGCCCCAAGCTGACCGAAGTGACGGTCGGGCGCTCTGATCTGACTGCAAGTTTCGGCGGCCAAAGCGTGGAATGTGATGAGACCATCGCGATGGTCAAACATGTTGCCCGAGCAGCTGGGCGCCGCGGTCTACCCACTACAATGGGAGGAACCATCAGCACGGCGACCCGTATCCTGCTCGAGCATGACGCCGAACTGCGCGGACTCATCGCCGCAGTGGAAACGCGCAAGTGCGTCATGGCTACTGACCATTTCTTGGAAGATGGCGCGCTTGCCGATGCCTTTGCGGTAGAGACCGCGCTGCTTGAACTCCAGTCGCGCCATTACGGTGCAATCGCTGCGACGGCCGACGCTCGTCTTGTCCAGATCCAAGCACGGATGTAGCGCTGTGGACGTCCTGTTCATTCTCGATTTCGATGGCGTTTTATTCAATAGCGCTTACGAGGCATATACTGTCTCCAAGAAAGTTGTGGCCGGTAACGAGCTCTACAGGCAGGACGTCGATTACGAGGAGTTCCTCCAGTATCGTACTGTCGTCACTGATGCATGGCAGTACCGTCGCCTGTTCTCCCGTCACACTTTTACAGCACGCGATACCCTGCCTCACGTGACCCCCGAACAAGAAGACTGGGATTTTGCGCGCGATTTCTTCTCGGCAAGGGCTGAGTTGATGGCGGACGAAGAGTGGCCCAAGCTCATGCCGCCCTATGATTTCTTCCTTCGCCTGAAGCCGCTGCTCCTGGCCCATCCAAAGCAATTCGCGATCCTGTCGACACGTAACGTGAAGTCCATCAGGCAGACTCTCGCTTTCCACGACGCCGACGTCATTCCCGTCTTCGGACAGGAAGACATCCGGCGCTGCGGTAGCAAGCTGGCGGTCGCGCGCGAGAACGGCTGGCTCAAGAAGGGCGAGCACCTGGCGGTGTACCTCGATGATATGAACAGCCATCTCGAACCCTTCGAGGGGGCGGTGCATCTGCCGCTTCATGCCGACTGGGGCTACGACCGTTCGACACCGGGCAGCCTGTCGGATCACCAGGTGATGACGATTTTCCGCTCGCTCTTAGCCCTTTCCAACAACCAGAGCGAAAGAGTCGCAGCATGAAGTTCTCTGATCAGATCGGCGCTTGGCTGGCTGCGGCGCGTTACACGCATTACTTTTATGTCGGCGGGGGCAATATCATGCACCTGACCGAAAGCCTCGATCGTTACCTGAAGGGCGTTCCGGTGGTGCACGAGGTGGCCGCCGGTATCGCGGCCGAGTATTTCAACCTTGTCGCTTCACCCGCTAAGGCGCTGGCGCTCGTAACGGCTGGACCAGGGCAAACCAACATCGTGACGGCCGTCAGCGGTGCTTGGCTTGAGAGCCGCGAACTTCTGGTGATCGGCGGTCAAGTGAAGACTGCCGATCTCGCGCGCGGCCAGTTGCGCTCGCGGGGCATCCAGGAAATCGACGGCGTGGCCTTGATGCGGTCTACGACAAAGCGTTCAATCCGGCTCGAACAACCAGTCTCGGCCGCCGAGTTTCTCGCCATGATCGAGCCGAGTTGGACTCCGCGGAAGGGACCAGTGTTCATAGAATTCCCGCTGGATGTGCAAGCCGCACAGCGGGACGAGGAACCGCTTCCTGCAATAGTCGCACCAGCTCTGCCGACGGCAGGCGTGGAAGTGGTAGAAGAAGTGGTACGGCTCTGGAATGGTGCCGAACGCCCAGTGCTTCTGATCGGTGGCGGGGTCGAGCCCGTCACTGTAAATGCACTGCGGGAAACCCTCGATGAGCTCGCCCTGCCAACCATGACGACCTACAATGGCGCCGATCGCATCGATGGCGAGGCGCCCTATTATCTTGGCCGCCCCAACACCTGGGGCCAGCGCAGTGCCAATATCATCATCCAGAAATCGGACCTTATCGTCGCACTTGGAACGCGTCTTGGGCTTCAGCAGACCGGCTTCAACTGGCAGGAATTCGGGCGTAATGCGAAGATCGTTCAGGTTGAAATTGACCCGACGGAACTGGCCAAAGGTCATCCCCGCGTCGACTTGGCGGTCAACGCTGACGCGAATGATTTTCTCCAGCGGCTGTTGGGGCAGGGAGTGCGGTCCAAGCCTGAATGGCTAACCCATGCTCGCACCATCCGCTCTGCCGTGCCGCGGGTAGAAGCGGTCAACAATACAGGACAGGGCTACCTTTCGCCGTACGATTTCATCGTCGGGCTCGAAACATTGGCCAACGATAAGGATCTGGTGATCCCCTGTTCGAGCGGCAGTGCCTTTACCCTGTCGATGCAGCTTTTTCAGCAAAAACTTGGTCAGCGTCTCATCACCAACAAGTCGCTCGCCTCGATGGGCTATGGCCTGTCGGGAGCGATCGGAGCGGCGATTGCGGGCAAAGGGCGACGCACCATCCTGATCGAGGGCGACGGGGGCTTTGCGCAGAACCTGCAGGAACTGGGCACCGCGCGGATCAATGACTTGAACCTCAAGATGTTCATCTTCGACGATCAAGGACACGCCTCGATACGCATGACGCAGAAAAACTATTTTGGCGGCAAGTACTTGGGCTGCGACACTCGTTCGGGCCTCGGCTTGCCATCGTGGGACAGGTTGTTCGCTGCCTGGGACATTCCCGTGATGCGGTTGCCGGTGGGTTTCACCCAGAATGCCAGCTTCCTCGCCGCGATGGCAAGCGAAGATCTTCACGCCTTCATCGTGCCCGTCGATCCTGAACAGACCTACTTCCCGAAGATCAGCAGCCGAGTGACCGAGAGCGGATCGATGGAGTCCAATCCGATTGACCGGATGACGCCCGAAATCGATTATCTCACGCCCTCTGGCATCGCATGATTTGCCTATGTGTGAGCTCCCCGATCTGACTTCAGCGACAGCGCTCCATCCGGCAGCAGTAGCGGCCCTTGAGGCCGACGGGCGGCGAATCGTGATCGTAGGAGCGGGCGGCTGGATCGGTCGGGCGGCGATGCGCGGTCTCCATACAGCTCTTGGCGGTGAGGCTTTCGCTGCCCGGGTATTGGCTTTCGGTTCCTCGGCCCGAACCATTGATCTCTTCGATGGCATATTCGTTGAACAGCACCCGTTAAGCGCGCTTGCCGAATTGCCTCGCCAGCAGACACTGCTCTTTCATCTCGCTTTCCTGACCAAGGACAAAGTCGCTGCGATGGACCGTGATGAGTATTGCGCGGCCAATCGTGCGCTTTCGACAGCTGTCTATCGGGCGCTCGATCCTATAGGCGTCGACCGCGTGTTCGTCGCTTCCTCCGGTGCCGCCGCTTATGCCGATGATCCCGAAGCAAGCGATGATCTACGTCTTTATGGCGCACTGAAGAAAGAAGATGAGGATCGCTTCGCCGGTTGGGCAGAGGCTGACATCACGAGGCGAGCGATAATCACGCGCATCTACAGCCTGTCCGGCCCGTACATCAACAAGCACAACACTTATGCCCTAGCGAGCTTCATCGTCGATGCGTTGACCGACCGCCCGATCGCTGTGCGAGCACCCATGCGAGTCTTGCGCAGCTATGTCGCGATCCGCGAACTTGTCTCGCTAGTGCTTGTCCAGTCTTTGCGGAGATCGGGCGGATCGGTCTTCCGATACGATAGCGGCGGACTCCCTTTCGAGCTGGCCGAAGTCGCTGCTGAAGTCGCGATACAGTTGGGTGGGAGCGTCGAGCGCGCGCTCGTCAGCGTCACGAACGACAACGTCTATACTGGTTCTTCGGAGCCTTACGCCTCGATGCTGAAAGCTGCGGGCATCCCAGCTATGCCGCTAGCGCAACAGATACGCGAGACGGCCGTTACGCTCGTCAACCGGCGCGATTCAGGCTGACATGGCGTGCCGAAATGATCGCCGCGCGTGCCAGCCAAGCGGGAGCATCCGTCAGTTGCACGGCTCACCCCTTATTCCGTCTCCCGCCACTTCCATCGATCCATTGCGAGTCCTTATGCATCGTAACCCTTTCGTCACATTCATCGCATGTCTCGTATTGGCCGCGCTGCAGCCCCCCGTGCTTGCACAGACGCTCCCGGACCCGAGCCAGACAGATCGAGACCGTGGCGGGCGAGCAGGTCGTGACTCGCAAGCCTCCGAAGAATCGCAGAGTGACAGTGGATCTAACCGCGCAGCTACATTCGAACCTTCCCGTATTGGGGACGAGGCGGTGCGCAGCGAAGAACAAGAGGAGAACCGAACGCGCACATCGCTATTCGACCGCTCAGAGGACGTAATTCGTAACGCGGACCCGAACGAATTCGAGCTTTATGTGGCGCGCGTAATCGGGCGATCTTTACCGCGTTTCGGAGCCGACCTCGTTCTTCCGAGTGATCGCGACTTTGCGCGCGCTGCTGACGCTACGATCCCGCCTGATTACCGGATCAACGTCGGCGACACGATCTCGATTTCGCTCACGGGATCTGCCGAGGGAAGCGTGGAACGCACGGTCGACCAGAACGGCCGGATTTTCTTGCCCTCCGTCGGGGAAATCCAGCTCGCTGGCGTCCGCCAAGGCGATTTGAAGACCGTTTTGATGCGCGCAATCGGAACGCAGTTTCGCAATTTCCGTGTTGGCGTTCGAACCACTGAGCTGCGGGGCCTGCGAGTTTTCGTTACCGGCTTCGCTGTCAACCCGGGCTCATTTTCGGTGAACAGCCTGTCGACTGCCTTCAACGCCATTCTTCAGGCCGGTGGCCCTGCGGCCGGTGGTAGCTGGCGAAATGCCAAGCTCGTGCGAGATGGAGCAGAGATCGCCAAAATCGATCTCTACGAGATCTTGATCAACGGCAACCGTTCGCTTGATGCGGTGCTCGAGAATGAGGATGTGATTGTTATCCCTCCAACGGCACCGCAGATAGCGGTCTGGGGTGCCGTTCGGCGGGAGGCCATTTTCGAGCTGCGGGGCGGTGAGACAATCGCCGATGTTTTGCGCATGGCTGGCGGCGCAGACGAACTTGCCGAGACGTCCCGCGTGATCATCTACAGCGCAGATCTTGATGGAACACCGGGCCCGAGGGTGATCCAAGCTACGGAATTCGCGACTGTGCGCGTCAGGCCCGCGGATATCATTCAAGTGTTGCCCGAAGGCAACCTTGTCCGGCCGGTCGATCGCCAGTCCGTGCTCGTGCGGATCGAGGGCGAGGTGGTTCAACCTGGCAACTACTACGTCATGCCCAACACTCCGCTGGAGGAGTTGGTGCGGCTGGCCGGCGGGCCAACTCCGCGTGCCTTTCTGTTCGGCACCGAGTTCAAGCGTCAGACCATCTTGGCGCAGCAGAAGCGGAGTTTTGAGGAGGCGCTGGATCTGTTCGAACTGGCGCTAGCAACGGCACCACTCACTAGCGATAGCAGCATCGACAATGGACGCGCCGAAGCCCAGTTGCTCGCTGCCCGAAATACACTTGCCAAACTGCGTGAGGCAGAGCCGGACGGCCGCCTTGTGCTTGAACTGGAACCTGACGCACAAGGCCTGCCGGGCAATCTTCTACTCGAAAATGGCGATCGGCTCCTCATCCCGCCTCGGCCTACTAGTGTAGGGGTATTCGGCGCGGTCTATCGACCTGCCTCATTCCAGATCGGCGGAGCGAAGCCTCGTCGCATTCGCGACTATATCGAGCTGGCTGGGGGAACGATGCGCGCTGCTGATCGCGGTGACATCTTCGTTGTACGAGCCAATGGCAGCGTTCTAACTCGAGCCGAGGGAGCGCTGAACGCTCAAGCTCTGCCGGGAGACGTCGTGTTCGTGCCGGTCCGCACACAGACGCGAGACGCCCTCGCCAAAATCGCTCAGATCTCCACCATTCTGTTCCAGTTCGGCATTTCAGCCGCCACCGTCGCGGCGATCAACTGATGACTCCGCGTCACTCTGCCATCGGGCGCCTCGCCGCCATCAAGCCCCTTGACCTGTTCTGGAAGCGGGCCTTGCTGTTCGGCATACCGACAGCAGCGTTGCTGGCACTTTCAGCATTCCCTGAGAGGTTCCGCGCGGAAGCGACCCTTACACCTGCCGATCCGTCGACTCTCGGTCTTTCGGATACGCTCGGGCAGCTGGGCGCGCTCAATTCGGTGTTCGGCAAGCAGGCCGACGTCGAGGTGGCGCTGCGGATTGGGAACAGCATCTACACCCGCGACAAGGTGATCGACAAACTCGGCCTCCAAAAGCGCCTTGGTATGGAGCGGATCGAGCTGCATCGCTGGATGGAGAACCAGGTCACTATACGTTCGCTCCGGGGCGGCATCATACTCGTCCAGATGGACAGTACGGATCAAGTCTTGGCGCGAGAAATCGTCGGGGCTTTCAACGAGGCGACGCGTTACGAGCTTGCCCAGATCACTCTGCGCCAAACCAAGTACAAGCGAGATGTGCTGGAAAAGCTCGTTGCCGATGCTGGTCTACGCCTTTCGAAGGCGCAAACCGCGTTCGATGCCTTCCGGCTTGCCAACGGCTATGCCGACCCGGGCCGAACGGTTGATGCAATCAGCGCCAAGATCCCCAGCTTGCGTGCAGCCATCGAAGACACCGACCGGCGGATCGCAGCGGCCAGTCGCCTGTTCACAGCCGACAACATTACGATTGTTCAACTTCAAGCTGAACGTGATGCGTTGCAGGCGCAATTGCGAGAGGCGCTCGATCGTCGCCCGACGTCGCAAACCGGCACTGTCGGCGAAGCTGTTGATGTATCGACGCGCCTGTTTGATCTCGAACGCGAACTGAGCCTCGCAAAATCACTCTACACAAACTACCTCCGTTACCTTCAAGGCACCACTGTTGAAGAATTGACCTCGACGGCGAACATCCGCCTGCTTGAGCAGCCGTATGTTTCGACGGAGCGGCAGTATCGCTGGTCATTCGTGTCCGCAGCGATCGCGCTGCTCCTGCTCTGGATGGCGATCGAGTTCTATCGCCTGCGCCCCCCTGTTGGGGCGCAGGTTACCGTTGGCAAAGGTCAGGAACGCGGTGGCGAGCAGGAGGTCGCTTGATGAGCCGCTGGGACGACCAACTCGTGACGGCGCCTGAGGTGACGGTGTGCATCGCGTGCAGAAACGAGGAGGACAATTCCGAGGCCATCGCCACAGCGGTCATCGCGGCAATGGAAAGCGTTGAGGCGACCTTCGACATCATCTTCATCGACAATGAATCCACTGATCGCACCGTGGCGATCATAAAGCAGATGTGCGCGCGCGATCCGCGCATCAAACTGATCGTCAACACCCGCAATTTCGGCCAGATGCGTTCTCCCACACACGCGATCTACGAAGCGGGCGGGCGCGCGGTCATCTCGATGTGCGCCGATTTTCAGGATTCGCCCGATCTGCTCCCCGAATTCGTGCGTCGCTGGCGCGCGGGCACGCCGATTGTGCTGGGGGTGCGCAGGGTCGAGAAGAGTGGACTGCTGTTGAGCTTCTTCCGCAACCTCTCCTACAGCTTGCAGCGCAGCTTCGGTGACTATCCAGTGATCCCCAATGCGACGGGCTTCGGGATCTACGATCGCAAGGTAGTTGATGCGCTAAAGCGACTTAACGAGCCTGAACCCTTTGTGCGCGGCATGCTCGTCGAAACGGGTTTCACGATCGAAACGATCCCCTTCGACCGTCCGGAACGCGCCGGAGGTCGCTCAAAGAACAACTTCTTCACGCTGCTCGATTTCGCCCTAAATGGCTTGGCGGGGTCGTCTAAGGGCCTTTTGCGTGCACCGCTTTATGTGGCTTTCCTTTTCGGCCTGATCACACTTGTGAGCCTGTCAGGCGCAGCCCTATCACCGCTTTGGGACGGTTCGTGGCAGTTCTGGCTGTTCGCAGCGTTGCTGGAAGGGCAGATGACGTTGACCTTCCTGTTCTTCGGTCTGCTCGGCGTTCAGGTGGGTCTCATCTCGGAACGGACCCGCAATCAGCCGCTCGTGCTCGAGCGTGAGCGGGTGAACTTCCCGCCCGAATACAGCAGCGAAGGCTGATATGTCGCAGCCGTCGCCTCGTCCGTTGTCGCGTCTACGCAGCAGCCTCAATTGGCGGCAGGTGGTGCGCTACTACCAGGCCGGCATGGTCAACACCCTGTTCGGATACGGCGCCTTTGCCGCGCTTATCGGCCTCGGAGTGGAGATGTTCCTTGCCCAATTGATTTCGCACGTGGCGGGCACGCTGTTCAACTACGTGGTCTATAGCCGTTACACTTTCTCCAGGGACAAGGGATCGCTGCCGCGATTCATTGCCTCCTACGTGGTGAATTACGGTCTAAGCGTTGCATCGCTTTGGGCGCTGTCGCGGGTGATCGTTTCGCCCTATGTCGCGGGGCTGCTGTCGATCGTCGTGGTGTCGGCGATGAACTTCTTGATCCTCAAGCGTTTCGTTTTCCGCGAAACGATCGAGTCGGCGTGATGCTGCGCCGGCACTTCGCCAGCGGGCTATTGATCGAGTGGGCTCTGGCCGGGCTGATCCTCGCCAGCTTGGTGCACGCGACGTGGTTCCTATTCACCTACAAGTATCTGCCGCCGCCCTATTTCTACGAACCGAGTGACATCTTCGGCGACTGGTTCAACACCTCCTATTGGGCGCATAACCCGGATGGCGCCTTCGATACCTGGACGACGCTCTATCCGCCATTGTCCTTCGTTATCCTGCAGGTGCTGAGCATCAGCGAATGCTACCCTCTGGTGAGCGGGCTGGACGGCAGCCCGGGTCACGTTGCGCGTGGCTGCGATTGGATTGGGCACACCTCGATTTTCGGCTTTTGGCTGCTCGGCACCGCGCTCGTCTATCTGTCGGTCCGAAAGCTCCAACCGGATCGTGCCATTCCCCGGACGATCTGCATCGGTCTGGGATGGCCGATGCTCAACGGGATCGAACGCGGCAATCTGGTGCTGATCGCGTTCCCGTTTTTCCTGCTCGCGGTTATGCCAATCATCAAGTCCGCGCGGCTGCGCTGGATCTTCGCGGCGATGGCGATAAACCTCAAGGTCTATCTCATCGCCCCCTTTGCGGCGCAGCTGTTCTTTCGCCGCTGGCGCTGGGTCGAAGGCGTGCTAGTTTCGACCGTGCTGGTCTATCTCGTAAGCTATGCCCTTTTGGGTTCGGGCACACTGGGCGAGATCGTCCGCAACCTTACGGCATGGAGCGACGTGCGGATCGCAAACCCGCTCGATTTCTGGCCGGCGACGACCTATCAGGGCCTGTCCTCGCTGATGCAGAGCCGCGCGGCCATCTTTCCTTCGCTTCTGGTTCTCGGCTCATGGGAAGTGGACGCGATCCCGCTCGCGATTGCGATCCTGCTGCACACTACGCAGGCGCTCGTCCTGCTTGCGATGGCCGCGACATGGCTGCGGCCGGAAGCGGTCACCCGATACCGCTTGTACGCGCTGGGGGTATTGTTCGCGCTGATCACGGCGGAAGGCGGCGGCTATACTCCTATCTTCTGGACGGCGCTTATCATGACAGAGCGCTGGCAGGGCATCGGCCCGCGCATCGCAATCGTGTGTTGTTACATTCTCGCGCTATCTTATGATGTAACTGTGACCAATATCGCCACGCTGGAGCGCTACAGCTATCTCTTCGACCGACCTGTAATCGTCATTATGGACTTGACGATGTGGCCGTTGCTGCGCCCGTTCGTCATTCAGGTTATCACCATCTCGCTGGCGTGCTCGACGTTGCGGACCGTCTGGCTCGATGTTCGCCACCAGGGTTGGGTCGGGCGCCTGCGTTATCGCAACGACGCACCACTTTTGCCATGGGTAAAGGCTCCCGGTCCGGCCGCGGAACGATTGTCCGGCGAATGAGCCACACAGGCACTCAAAGCACGCCACCCGGTACCGCTGCACGCGGCACGAAGCGCTTCTGGCCGATGGCGGCGATCCTGCTCGCAGCAGCGGGGCTACGCTTTTACGGGATCAACTTCGGCCTGCCAGCGCTGCTCGATCCCGACGAGCTGATTTTCGTCGGCGGTGCCCATCAGCTCTATGCAAGCGGAAACTTCAATCCTGGCTGGTTTGGTCATCCCGCCACCACGACGATCTATGTCGTCGGCATCGTTGCGGGACTGGTTCTGGGCGCGGGCCTGGCCGCTGGAGCCTTCGCCAGCCCTGATGCTTTCGCACAGGCGCTGTTCTTGAATCCTGGAATAGTCGTTCTCCCCACTCGGATTGTCATGGCCTGCTTCGGCGTAGCGTGTGTGGCTCTGACCGCGCGCCTGGCGATCCGACTTGGCGGCGGACGCACTGCAGGACTAGTTGCCGGTGGACTCATGGCGATGAATCCCGTCCAGGTTGCATGGTCGCAGGTAATCCGCTCCGACATGATGGCGCTCGCCTTTCTTCTTCTGGCAGCGCTGGCTAGCCTGTCACTGCTCGAACATGGCAAATGGCGAGACCACCTGCTCGCCTGCCTGTACACGGCGCTTGCGATGACCTCGAAATGGCCCTTCGCCGTCGCCTTTCTCTCATTGCTGGGTGCTTTGGCTCTTCGCCGCTGGAGCAAGGATAGAGCTCTAGCAGTTAGCTCGGCAGGCTTTGCGCGAAAGGCAGTCACGGCAGGTGCGCTTGTCTTCGTGTTCGTCCTTGCGATTTCACCCTACCTTCTGCTCGATTTTTCCACCCTCATCTCTAATCTTGAGGGCGAGGCCAAGGTTGCGCACCTCGGGGGCGCCAGTGGCGGGCCGTTCGCCAATCTGGTCTATTACTTGACGGACCCTCTGTATCGCGGTGTGGGCCCTCTCGGCGCGGTCCTTTCCATCACGGGCCTTTACATTTTGCGCCGCCACCTGCGTTTCTGGGCAATGGTCGGCATACCCGCCGCCGCTCTTCTAGTGGTCGTTTTGACACAGGCCGTCGTTTGGGAGCGCTGGGCGATACCATTTGCACCCCCCATCTCGATCGCCGCTGGATTTGGCGCTGAATGGATTGCCGCAAGGTTCAAGGCAAGGCCGCCAAGCATACGCTCGATATGTTCATTGGCCTTTGGAGCCGCATTGTTCGCCCCTGTTCTTTGGGCAACATACACGCGCGCAAACGAACGGATCTCGGACAGCCGGCGGATTGCGACCGATTGGGCGCGTGCGCACCTGCCCCCCGGAACAAGCATGATGGTTGAGCACTTTGCGTTTGACCTTGTCGACAGTCCCTTCGAAGTGATGTTTCCTATCGGAACTGCAGGCTGTCTCGACGCACGCAAGGTGCTCAGGGGTCAAATTAGCTATAAACAGATCGATGCGTTACGTGGCGGACACTCCAACCTCGACTACGCAGCCGTGCCCGAGGCAAAGCAGTTTACGTGTCGTGCCGACGTCGCGATCCTTACCGAGCACGCGCGCTACGCAGCAGAACAAGACCGGTTTCCGGTAGAAGCGTCTCGGTATCGCGACCTGATCGCTGAGGGAAGAGTTGTCGCGCGCTTCAGAGCAAGCCCGGGAAGGGTTGGAGGGCGTCCTGAGATAATTGTCCTGAAACTACGACACTCACCACACCGAAGCGAGCCAGCATCCTGAAAATCTCTATTAGGGAGAAGGCAAAGCGTGAAGAACGTTTAGCGAAGAGAAGTGAGAATTGCACGAACTGCTAACGTAAGTTGCTGTAAAGTGAATAGCTGCCCATGCGCGTCGCCAACTCTGTCCGATGGCGGGACACCATTGGCCCGAAGGGCCGGCCTTAAACGTGGTCTGCGCCTGCTAAGCCGCCGCTGCGCTGGGCGGCGCGGCAATCCTCATTCAGTGTCGTCGCTAGGCTTTCGCGGTCTCTCCAATAGACAAAATCCATCGCGTTGCGCAGCATGTGGATGATGAAGGTTTAGACGATTGCGTCGATTAAAGACCGCAATTACCGCCTCGGGAAGGCCCTCGAGGAGTAAATACACGAAAAAGATGAATCTGCACACTAAAGGCGAACGGAAGACGAGCGTCATGCCGCGAGCAGGGAGCTGAGGGCGCGGAGTGGCCGCAAGGCATCCGGATCGGGTCGATCGTCGACATTCCAGCTATAGTCGCCGGTCAATGAGATATGCTCACAGTCCAATGGTTCGATGTGGCGTGCGATCTCGTCGGCGTGCCGAAGTCAGCCAACGCCATTTCGAGATAACGGGTGTTTCATAAGATTATGGCGGCTACGAGCAGGATTAGGCCGGAGGCGCGATAGGTCTGGTTATCGAACCGACGATCGCGCAGTTCGCTGAGCTCGTTAAGAAAGAGCCCGCGAGCGAGTGCGTTGCGGGCTTCACCCTAGTTAAGGCCCGCCTGAGTGCGTCGGCGCAGGACGATATGCGCAGCCAGTCCAGCATGAAAATCGAGCGTTTGAGGCGGCCCAACTCGTGTAGCGCGAGGGCCAGTCCGTTCAGTCGCGGATAGGCGGATAGGCAACGCAGCATCGCCGAAGCCGTGACGGTGCGGATCGACGTGGTGAACCTCAGAAGTTTGTCCGGATGCGCTGCGACATAATTCAATGTGATCGGCTCGGCCGTCATGCCAGCGAGCAAGGGGCCGCATTCATAACCGGGAAGGAGGTGCAAACGACGCTCCTTGATATCGCGCAGGCGCGGTGCGAAGCGGTAGCCGAAAAAGGGCATGAGGCCGAACGCATGGTCCGATGCCCCGCCCGTATCGGTGTAGCGCTCCTCGATTGTGAGGCCGGTCTGGTAATACAGCAAGCCATTCAGGACATAGGGCGCTTCACCAGCGGTCGCCGCGATCACCCGGCTTACAAGGGGTCATATCGGTCCGAGACATGGGTGTAGAAGGCGATGCCTGGTTCGTTGCCGCTGCGCGCGTTAATGTCGCCGATTGCGGCCCCTCGGCCCCCGCCATGAAATTGCTGTCCGTCAATCGACAAGGTGGTGCCATCTCCCCAAAGCGCGGCGAGCGGCATGGAGCGATGGGCGTCGATCAGCCTTCCCAGCCCTTCGCCATAGGCGGCCTCGCTGATGTGCCAGTAGTGGAGATGGGCGACCTAGCGCAGACTTGCGCCCCGGCAGGTCTCCGCCATGCGCGTGAGGCCGAGATTGATGCTATCAGCGAGGATGACGATGAGCAGGACATTGCGACCGTTAGCCTCCCGGCCTGATCGCCAGTGGATGAAGCATTCGCCGAACCCGGGCGAAGCATCGACCTCAAGCAGGAGATCGGTGATCTTCACGCGCGGAAGTCGACCATACGGAGCGCGAAGGGCAATCTCGGCAGTGGGCGGCGTCACCACTTTCAGCGGGATGACGATGAGCCACCAATACGCTGTAGCGGTAAGCGCCGGATTCAGACGTTTCATTTTTCGCCAACGACTGTTCTTGGGTCGGGTGCTGCCGGTGCCTTATAGTCGATTGGACTGCAATTTTTGGCCATGTCCGTCCGGATCAAGCCAAAAAATTTGGGGGCAAAAGAAGGGGCGCAAAAGGCCAAATTGGAGAATAAAAAGTCTATAAAACAACGAGATAAGGTAAATAATCGAATCCCACCTGCTCCGCCACCGGCCTCTGGAAAGCGCGACTTGCGTGCAACGCTAACGCCCCGCTTCCTCGCGGCATCTGATCTCAGAGCCGTGATCTTTCCGGGTCAATGCCTAGGCGAGGCAGCCGGCACACGCGTTCCCAATCAATTGCCATTGTTGGTGACGACATTGCCGATCGCAATGGCCGAGAACGCGAGGCTGGTGACGGTCGACAGGAATTCCCGCAGCTCGGCTCCGGGGGCCGTCGATACATAGACCACATCCTGATCGCGGATCTGAAATTCCTGCGCCACGAAAAACCCGCGCGCGTCCGAAAGGTCGAGCCGATAGATGACCGGAACCCTGCCATCCCCAAGCGCCTGGGTCGCCGTGCGTTGTGCCGGATCCAGCGCATCTGGCTGTTCAAGCCGGAAGACAAACACCCCGCGGATATTGGCCTGATTGTCGCGCAGCCCGCCGACCCGCGCCAGAGCCTGCGCCAGCGAGATGCCACGCCCTTCGAAGGGGATTTCCGCGCTGGTCGCCACAGCGCCCATTGCGATGAAGCTGTACGGCTGGTGCAGCACGGTCACCACATCCTCCGGCCGCATCCGGATATTCTGTGCCGGTTCGGCGATAATCGCCTCAAGCGCCATGGTCGCCGATGCGCCGCCGCGACTGACCTGGACGGTGGTCTGGTGCACCGGCGCGCGGGGGCCGCCTGCGCTGGCGATGATGTCGAGCAACCGCTCTCCGCGCGGGCCCAGCGGAACACGGCGGCTGGAAGCGACTTCTCCCAGCACGGTGACATTGCGGGAATCGTTGAGCGACAGCCGGACGCTGACCTGCGGGTCATTGGCGCGGCCCGTCAGACGGGCGACAATCGTTCGCTCGATCGCGGCAGGGGTGCGTCCGCCCGCTTCGATCGGTCCGGCAAATGGCACGCTAATCATGCCCGAACCATCGACCACCTGCTGGACGACGGTGCGGTTCTGCGCGCCGGCATCGAGACCCGGGATAACCCCGCCGCCGCCAAACAGCACGGCAGGCGGCGCTTCCCACATCGCGATGTCGAGCACGTCGCCAGGGCCGATCAGCACCTCGCCCGCG
>Ga0209278_1000791_pt1 | contig 21583 bp, 17 predicted proteins | sample JI81BgreenDNA_FD_187504 | JGI IMG/M metagenome (GOLD analysis project Ga0209278, IMG submission 187504) | Wastewater effluent complex algal communities from Wisconsin, to seasonally profile nutrient transformation and Carbon sequestration -... | ecosystem: Engineered > WWTP > Effluent > Algae... | reverse complement strand
TCAGCATCGACGGCATCAACAGCCAGGACGTGCAGACCATGGGCGGCAGCGTGCGCGTGCGCTGGGACCTGGGCGGCATGGCGCTCAACAGCATCACCGGCTACGAGAGCGTGGAGTCGTTCAGCCGCGGCGACATCGACGGCGGCTTCGGCGCCGTGTTCCTGGGCCCGGGCAACTCCGGGCCCGGGCTCATCCCGTTCGACGCCGAAAGCGCCGACGGCCTGCCCAAGCACAGCCAGTTCACGCAGGAGTTCCGCCTCGAGAGCACGGGCACCGGGCCCCTGCAGTGGATCGCCGGCCTGTACTACTTCGACGAACAGCTGAACATCGACAGCTTCAACTACAGCAGCATCGGCGGCAACGCGCAGAACGGCTTCGCCACGCAGGAGCAGGACAACAAGGCCTACGCCGTCTACGGCACGGTCAACTACGACCTCGGCGGCGGCATCAGGCTGCGCGGCGGCCTGCGCTACACGCAGGATGACAAGGACTTCGTGGCCGACCGCATCCAGGCGCCCCCGTTCAGCCCCACCTTCATCGGCCGCCGCACGGCCAACACCAGCGCCAGCAACACCAGCGCCGACTTCTCGGCCAGCTACGCGCTGAACGCCACGAGCAACGTGTACGCGCGCGTGGCCACGGGCTTCCGCGCGCCCAGCATCCAGGGCCGCCTGCTGTTCGGCGACACGCTGTCGGTGGCCAAGAGCGAGACGGTCACCAGCTACGAGGCCGGCTACAAGGCCGACCTGATGAACCGCCGCGCGCGCGTGGCCTTCAACGTCTTCAGCTACGAGATCAAGGACCAGCAGCTCACCGCCGTGGGCGGCGCGGCCAACTTCAACTCGCTGGTGAACGCGGCCAAGACCACGGGCAACGGCGCCGAGTTCGACGTGAAGCTGCTGCCCACCGACAACCTGCTGCTCAGCCTGAGCGGCAGCCTCAACAAGACCAAGATCAAGGACCCGAGCCTGGCCGTGGCGCCCTGCGGCGGCGGCTGCACGGTGACCGACCCCACCATCACGCGGGGTGGCGCCACGCTGGCCCTGATCGACGGCAACCCGCTGCCCCAGGCCCCCGAAACCACCCTGGCCTTCAGCGCCCGCTACACCATGCCGCTGGCCGGCGGCGAGCTCTACGTGCTCACCGACTGGACCTACCGCAGCGAGATCAACTTCTTCCTCTACGAGAGCGTCGAGTTCACCGGCAAGCCGCTCACCGAGGGCGGCCTGCGCGTCGGCTACAGCTTCGGCAACGGCAAGTACGAGGCCGCGGCCTTCGTGCGCAACATCACCAACCAGATCCGCGTGGTGGGTGGCATCGACTTCAACAACCTCACGGGCTTCATCAACGAGCCGCGCACCTTCGGCCTGAGCTTCAAGGCCAGCTTCTGATGCAGGCGCGGCGTTTCCTCGCGGCCGCCGCGCTGGCCCTGCTGGCCGGCGCGGCCGCGGCCCAGCCGGCCATCATCTTCGAGCTCGGTGGCAAGAACGACAAGAGCTTCGGCGAGGCCGCGTGGCGCGGCGCCGAGGCCTGGAAGAAGGAAACCGGCCGGGCCTACGCCGAGTTCGAGATCGCCAACGCCGCGCAGCGCGAGCAGGCGGCGCGGCGCTTCGCCGAGCGCGGCGCCAACCCCATCGTCGGCGTCGGCTTCCCGCAGGCCAGCGCCATCGACAAGGTGGCGCGCGACTTCCCGAACCTGCGCTTCGCCATCATCGACAGCGTGGTGAACCTGCCCAACGTGCAGAGCTTCGTCTACCGCGAGCACGAGGGCGCCTTCCTCGTGGGCATGCTGGCGGCCCTGGCCAGCAGGACGGGCACCGTGGGCTTCGTGGGCGGGCAGGACATCCCGCTCGTGCGCAAGGTGCTGTGCGGTTACGAGCAGGGCGCGCGGTTCGCGCGGCCCGGCGTGAAGTTCACCTCGGCCATGACCGGCACCACCAACGCCGCCTGGACCGACCCCGCCCGCGGCGCCGAGCTGGCCAAGACGCAGATCGCCCAGGGCGCCGACGTGCTGTTCGCGGCCGCCGGCACCACCGGCCTGGGCGTGCTGCAGGCGGCCAAGGATGGCGGCGTCTACGGCATCGGCGTGGATGTCAACCAGAACCACCTGCACCCGGGCACCATGCTCACGAGCATGCTCAAGCGCGTGGACCTGGCCGTGCTGCAGGCCTTCCGCGGCGTGCAGCCGGGCGTCACGGTGCTGGGCCTGAAGGAAGGCGCGCTGGACTACGCGCTCGACGAGCACAACGCCAAGCTGATCACCCCCGAGATGAAGCGCCGCGTCGACGCCGCCAAGGCCGAGATCGTGGCCGGCCGGCTGACGGTGATCGACTCCAGCGTCACCGGCCAGTGCCGGTGAGCGGGGCCATGGCGGCCGACGCGACGCCCGGCACCGGCGTGCCCACGCGGCTGCGGCCGCTGGGCCGCCAGCCCTACGCGCAGGTGCTGGAGGCCATGCGCGACTTCACCGCCACGCGCACCGAGGCCACGCCCGACGAGATCTGGCTGGTCGAGCACGATCCCGTGTTCACGCAGGGCCTGGCCGGGCAGGAGGGCCACCTGCTGACGCCGGGCGACATCCCCGTCGTGCGCACCGAGCGCGGGGGCCAGGTCACGTACCACGGCCCCGGCCAGGTGGTGGCCTACCCGCTGCTCGACCTGAAGCGCCGCGGCTACTTCGTCAAGGAGTACGTGTTCCGCATCGAAGCCGCGCTGCTGGACACGCTGGCCGACGCCGGCGTCACGGGCCACCGCGTGCGTGGCGCGCCGGGCATCTACGTGCGCCTGGACGACCCCTTCGGCCACGCCGCGCTGCCCCCGGTGCCGCCGGGGGCCGACCCGATGCGGGGCCTGGGCAAGATCGCCGCGCTGGGCATCAAGGTCAGCCGGCACTGCACCTTCCACGGCCTGGCGCTCAACGTGGCCATGGACCTCGAGCCCTTCGGCCGCATCAACCCCTGCGGCTACGCCGGGCTGCGCACGGTGGACCTGGCCTCGCTGGGCGTGCAGGCCAGCTGGGACGCCGTGGCGCCCGTGCTGGGCGCGCACCTGCAGCGCCGGCTGGCGCCCTGACGCCCGGGCGCCCCGAAGGCGCGGCGGCTCAGGCCTGCAGCGCCCGGCGCAGCGCGGCCTCGAGCTCGCCCAGCGACAGCGGCTTGGTCCAGCAGTCGATGAAGCCGGCGGCCAGGGCCTCGTCGCGCCGCTGCGGCAGCGCGTCGGCCGTGAACATCACGGCGCGCAGGCCCGGGCCGTGGCGCTGGCGCAGCGCGGCCAGCAGCGCCAGGCCGTCGGTGTCGGGCAGCTGGCGGTCGATGATCCAGAGGTCGAAGCCGGGCCCGGGTGGCGCCGCCAAGGCGGCGGCGCCGTCGGCGAACACCGTGAGCGCCAGCCCCGTGCGCGCGGCCAGCATGGCGCGCAGCAGCTCGACGTTGGTCTCGTTGTCCTCGACGTAGGCCACGCGCCCCTGCAGCCGCTCGGGCGCCGCCGGCGCCGCGCCGCCCAGCGGCAGGCGCAGGCTCACGGTGAGGCCGCTGCCCGGCGTGCCCCGGGCCTCGATGCGGCCCTGCATGGCCTCGACGAGGCGGCGCGAGGTGGCCAGCCCCAGGCCCGTGCCGGCGATGCCGCGGGCCTCGGCGTCGAGCCGCTCGAAGGGCTGGAACAGCCGCGGCAGCTGCTCGGGCGCCACGCCCGGGCCGCCGTCGACCACGTCCAGGCGCAGCCACGGTCCCTCGACCGCGCCGCGCAGCTCCACCCAGCCGCCGTCGTGGTTGAACTTCACGGCGTTGCCCACGAGGTTGCCCAGCACCTGCAGCAGGCGGGTGCGGTCGGCCGCCACCGCGGGCAGGGGGCCCAGCTGGTTGCGCAGCTGCACGCCGCGGCGCGTGGCCTCGGGCAGGTTCAGGGCCAGGGCGTCGGCGGCCACGGGGGCGGGGTCGAGGTCCTCGAGGCTCAGGCTCTCGGCGCGCAGTTCGTCGCTGCTGATGGCGAGCACGTCGTCCACCAGGCGCAGCAGGTGGTCGGCGGCGGTCTGGATGCGGTGCAGGTCGGCCTGCTGGCCGCTGCTGAGCTGGCCGCTGTCGCGCTCGCCCAGCATGCGCGCAAAGCCCATCACGGCGGCCAGCGGCGTGCGCAGGTCGTGGCTCCAGCGCGCCAGGAACTCGGTGCGCGCGCGCTCGGACTCGCGCGCCGCCAGCGCCGTGGCGCTGTCGGCCACGGCCTGGCGCAGGCGGCGGCGCATGGCGTCGAGCGCGTCGGCCAGCGAGGCGATTTCGTCGCTGCCCTCCACCGAGACGCTGTCCTCGAACTGCCCGTCGGCGATGCGCGTGGAGGCGTGCTTCAGCCGCTGCAGCCGGCGCACTGTGGTGTGCTCGAACTCGCGGTAGACCAGGGCCAGCAGCAGCACCACCAGCACCAGCGCCGCCACCGAGGCCAGGCGCAGGCGTTCGGCGTGCGCCTGCTGCGCCGCGGTGCGGGCCTGCAGCTGCGCCGTGATGTCGCGCGAGACCTCGAGCAGCCGGTCGATGACGACGGTGCCCTCGGCAAAGTGCTGCAGCGCGGCCTCGTCGCCGCCCTGGCGCGACACCACCTTGGCGATCGAGCGCTGCGAGAACACCTCCACCTCGCCCAGCGCCTCGCGCAGGCGCTGCGGCACGGCGCCGGCCGCGCCGCCCTCGGCGGTGAGCAGGCGCTCGAGCTCGGCCAGGGCGCGCGTGTCGGCCTCGAGCAGCTCCAACCGTAGCGCCACGGCGCCCGCGGCCATGAGGTGGCGCGCCGTCTCGGCGTCGCTGAACTGCGCCTGCTGCAGCACCGCGCTGCCCCAGCCGCGCTGGCGGCCGATGGACTCCACCAGCATCGGCAGGCCGACGAAGGCCATGTCGTAGGCCCCGGCCAGCGAGGGCCCGTTGCTGGTGGCGCCGCGCGTGCCGGTGCGGTGCATCAGCACCAGCAGCTGGTCGATGACGCGGTTGTGGCGCTCGAAGTTGCGCTGCGGCTCCAGCGCGTCGGGCACGGCCATCAGGGCCCGCACCTCGCGGGCGAGCGCGTCGCGCGGCGGCGTGTCGGCCTCGGCCTCATCGGCCGGCAGGCGCTCCAGCAGGCGCTGCAGGCCCTGCTCCACGCGCTGCTGCTGCTGCACGAGCCGGCTCGACAGGCCCTCGCCGCCGGCCAGCAGCGTGGCCGTGAGGCCGCGGTGCAGGGCCAGCGCCTCGATGAGGTCGCGCGCGCGGGCGGCGCGCTCCAGGGCCTCGGCGCGCTCGTGCGTCACCTGCACCTGGTGGTGGAACTGCGCCGCGGCATACCCGGCCAGGGCGCACAGCGGCCCCGCCACCAGCAGCCCCACGACCACGAACTTGGTGCGAAAGCTCATGCGCACGAACCAGCCGCGCAGGCGCTGGCCCAGCAGCCCGGCGCGCGCGGGGGCCGGTGAACCGGCCTTGTCGTGGGGGTAAATCGGGCTCGTCACGGCAACAGCGCCGCAGTATCGCCAGCCCGCCGGGCGGGCACCTAGGGGTTGTGAATCCTCCCGCGTGCCTGCAGCCGTGCGGGCCTAGAACGCGGCAATGCCCGTGATGGCGCGGCCCAGGATCAGGGCGTGGATGTCGTGCGTGCCCTCGTAGGTGTTCACGACCTCGAGGTTGACGAGGTGGCGCGCCACGCCGTACTCATCGGAGATGCCGTTGCCGCCCATCATGTCGCGCGCGGTGCGCGCGATCTCCAGCGCCTTGCCGCAGCTGTTGCGCTTGAGGATGCTGGTCACCTCCACCGAGGCCGTGCCCTCGTCCTTCATGCGGCCCAGGCGCAGGCAGCCCTGCAGGCCCAGGCTGATGTCGGTGGCCATGTCGGCCAGCTTCTTCTGCACCAGCTGGTTGGCGGCCAGCGGCTTGCCGAACTGCTGGCGGTCCATCACGTACTGGCGGGCGCGGGCGTAGCAGTCCTCGGCGGCACCCAGGGCGCCCCAGGCGATGCCGTAGCGCGCGCTGTTCAGGCAGGTGAAGGGCCCCTTGAGGCCGCGCACCTCGGGGAAGGCGTTTTCCTCGGGCACGAACACGCCGTCCATGACGATCTCGCCCGTGAGGCTGGCGCGCAGGCCGACCTTGCCCTTGATGGCCGGGGCGCTCAGGCCCTTCATGCCCTTGTCGAGGATGAAGCCGCGGATCTGGCCGCCGTCGTCCTTGGCCCACACCACGAAGACGTCGGCAAACGGCGAGTTGCTGATCCACATCTTGCTGCCCGTGAGGCTGTAGCCCCCGGGCACGGCCTTGGCGCGCGTGACCATGCTGCCGGGGTCGGAGCCGTGGTTGGGCTCGGTGAGGCCGAAGCAGCCGATCCACTCGCCACGCGCCAGCTTGGGCAGGTACTTCTGGCGCTGCGCCTCGGTGCCGAACTCGAAGATGGGCAGCATCACCAGCGAGCTCTGCACGCTCATCATGCTGCGGTAGCCGCTGTCCACACGCTCGACCTCGCGCGCCACGAGGCCGTAGCACACGTAGTTGAGGCCGGCGCCGCCGTACTGCTCGGGGATGGTGGCGCCCAGCAGGCCCAGCTCGCCCATCTCGCGGAAGATGGCCGGGTCGGTGGTCTCGGTGCGGAAGGCCTCGAGCACGCGCGTGGCCAGGCGGTCCTGGCAGTAGGCGGCGGCGGCGTCGCGCACGGCGCGCTCGTCGTCGGAGAGCTGCGCGTCCAGCAGCAGCGGGTCGTTCCAGTGGAAAGAGGCCTTGGCCATGGCGGTGTCCTTCGGAAGTTGAATCGTCAAACCTGGTTGGGGTCGGGGCCGAGCACGGCCGTGACCTCGATCTCGACGCGCGCGCGGTCCTCGATGAGCCCGGCCACCTGCACGGCCGTCATGGCCACGCCGAAGTCGCCGATGAGCTCGCGGTAGACCGCGCCGATCTCGCGGGCGCGCGCCAGGTACTCGCGCTTGTCCAGCAGGTACCAGGTCATGCGCACGATATGCTCGGGGCGCGCGCCGGCCTCGGCCAGGACCTCGACCACGTTCTGCAGCGCCTGGCGCACCTGCGCGACGAGGTCGTCGGAGTGGAACTGGCCTTGCGCGTCCCACCCGATCATGCCCGCGACTTGGATGTGCGTGCCCGTGGCCATCACGCCGTTGGCATAGCCCTTGGGTCGCACCCAGTGCGCGGGTTGCAGGATGTGCTTCATGGGTTCTTCAGCAGGTCGCGGCCGATGATGAGCTGCTGCACCTCGGAGGCGCCTTCGTAGATGCGCAGGCTGCGGATCTCGCGGTACAGCCGCTCCACGGCCTGCCCGCGTGTGACGCCCAGGCCGCCGAACAGCTGCACCGCGGCGTCGATGACCTGCTGCGCGCCCTCGGTGGCCGCCAGTTTGGCCATGGCCGCGGCGCGCGTGACGTTCAAACCCTGGTCGCGCTCCCAGGCGGCGCGGTAGGTCAGCAGCGCGGCGCTGTCGATGGTGAGTGCCATCTGGGCCAGCCTGGCCTGGGTGAGCTGGAAGTCGGCCAGCTGCTGGCCGAACATGGGCCGCGCCTGGGCACGCGCCAGCCCTTCTTCCATCGCGCGGCGCGCAAAGCCCAGGGCCGCGGCGGCCACGCTGGTGCGGAAGACATCCAGCGTGCGCATCGCCACCTTGAAGCCCTCGCCCGCGGCGCCGATGCGGTGGCCCAGCGGCACGCGGCAGCCCGTGAAGCGCAGCCGCGCCAGCGGGTGCGGCGCCATCACCTCGATGCGCTCGGCGATCTCGAAGCCGGGTGTGCCGGCCTCCACCGCGAAGGCGCTGATGCCGCGTGCGCCGGGTGCTTCGCCGGTGCGGCAGAAGACGACGTAGAGGTCGGCGATGCCGCCGTTGCTGATCCAGGTCTTCTCGCCGTCGAGGATGGCGGTGTCGCCTTCGATGCGCGCGGCGCACTGCATCGCGGCCACGTCGGAGCCGGCGTCGGGCTCGCTCAGCGCGAAGGCCGTGATGCACTCTCCGCGTGCCACCGCCGGCAGCCAGCGCTCACGCTGCGCGGGCGTGCCGGCCAGCGACAGCGCACCCGAGCCCAGGCCCTGCATCGCAAAGGCGAAGTCGGCCAGGCCCTCGTGGCGCGCCAGCACCTCGCGTGTGAGGCACAGCAAGCGCGTGTCGAGCCGCTCGCCCACGGCGTGCTGCAGCCAGCCGGCCGCGCCGAGCTCGCGCACCAGGGCGCGGCAGGTGGCGTCGACGTCGTCGCCATGGCGGTCGCGCACGTGGTCGGCGGCCCAGGCGTCGAGCGCTGCCGCGAACTCGCGGTGCCGCGGCTCGAAGAAGGGCCAGTGCAGGTGGGCCAGGCTCATGGCTCAGTCGCCCTTGAAGACCGGCCGGCCCTTGGCAACAAACGCCTCGTAGGCGCGGCGGAAGTCTTCCGTGAGCATGCAGATCGCCTGCGCCTGCGCCTCGCTCTCGATGGCGGCGTCGAGGCCCATGTCCCACTCCTGGTGCAGCATGGTCTTGGTGATGCCGTTGGCGAAGGTGGGCCCCGCGGCGATGTCGCGTGCGAGCTTCATCGCCTCGTCGGCCAGGGCCTCGGGCGCCACGAGCCGGTTGTAGAAGCCCCAGCGCTCGGCCTCTTCGCCGCCGAGTGCGCGGCCGGTGTAGAGCCACTCGCTGGCGCGACCCTGGCCCACGATGCGCGGCAGCATCGCGCAGGCGCCCATGTCGCAGCCGGCCAGGCCCACGCGGTTGAAGAGGAAGGCCGTCTTGCTGCGCGCCGTGCCCAGGCGCAAATCGGAGGCCATCGCCAGGATGGCGCCCGCGCCGGCGCACACGCCGTCCACCGCCGCCACGATGGGCTGCGGGCAGTGGCGCATGGCCTTCACCAGATCGCCTGTCATGCGCGTGAACATCAGCAGCTCCGGCGCCTTCAGCTGCAGCAGCGGGCCGATGATCTCGTGCACGTCGCCGCCGCTGCAGAAGTTGCCGCCGGCGCCCTGCAGCAGCACCACGTGCACGTCGGACGCGTGGCGCAGGCGCTGGAACAGGTCGCGCAACTCGGCGTAGCTGGCAAAGGTGAGCGGGTTCTTGCGCTCGGGGCGGTTGAGCGTGACGGTGGCCACGCCATCGGACACCTGCCAGCCGAAGTGACTGGCCTCGTTGCCGGCCAGCGCCAGGCGGTTGCCGGCCTCGAGCTGCGGATCGACACGGGGGTTCATCAGGAGCTCCTCGCGCGCTGGAACAGCGCCTCCATCTGCGGCTTGCCGCTGAGGTAGGGGCGCGGCCACTCGGTGCCGGTGTAGCCGATGCGCGCGGCCTCCTGCAGCGTCCACGCCGGGTGGGCCAGGTGCGGGCGGGCGATGGCGCACAGGTCGGCGCGGCCGGCGCTGACGATGCTGTTCACATGGTCGGCCTCGGTGATGGCGCCCACGGCCATGGTGGCGATGCCGGCCTCGTGGCGCACGCGGTCGGCAAAGGGTGTCTGGTACATGCGGCCGTACACCGGCTGCTGCTCGGCGCTCACCTGGCCCGAGCTGCAGTCGATGAGGTCCGCCCCCACCGCCTTGAAAGCGCGCGCGATGGCCACGGCGTCGGCCGGCGTGATGCCGCCCTCCACCCAGTCGTGCGCGCTGATGCGCACGCTCATGGGCTTGTCGGCCGGCCAGGCGGCGCGCACGGCGGCGAACATCTCCAGCGGGTAGCGCAGGCGGTTCTCGAGCGGGCCACCGCAGGCGTCGTCGCGGTGGTTGGTGAGCGGCGAGATGAAGGCCGACAGCAGGTAACCGTGCGCGCAATGCAGCTCCAGCCAGTCGAAGCCGGCTTCGGCGGCAAGCCGCGTGCTGCGCACGAAGTCGTCGCGCACGCGGTCCATGTCGGCGCGGTCCATGGCGCGCGGCACGGCGCCGTCGGGCAGGTAGGGGCGGGCGCTGGGGGCGATGAGCGGCCAGTTGCCCTCGGCCAGCGGGCGGTCTGCGCCCGTGTGCTGCCAGGGTGCGTTGGTGCTGCCCTTGGGGCCGGCGTGGCCGAGCTGGACGCCGATTTTCGCCGGGCTCTCGGCGTGCACGAAGGCCACGATGCGCGCCCAGGCGTCGCGCTGCGCCTCGTTCCACAGCCCGGGGCAGCCGGGTGTGATGCGGGCGTCGGCGCTGGGGCAGGTCATCTCGGTCATCACGAGCCCGGCGCCGCCGAGCGCGCGCGCGCCCAGGTGCACGAGGTGGAACTCACCCGGCACGCCGTCCACGCAGCGGTACTGCGCCATCGGGCTCACGACCACGCGGTTGGGCAACGTGGTGCCGCGCAGCGAGAAGGGCGTGAACATCGGCGGCACCGGCTGGGCGGCCGTGTCCACTGTGAGCCCGCTGCGTGCCGCGAACCAGCGTTCGAAGCCCTCGAGCCAGCCGCGGTCGCGCAGCCGCAGGTTCTCGTGCCCGATGCGCTGGCTTCGCGTCAGCAGGCTGTACATGAACTGCTCGGGCTCCAGCGTGTCGCAGTAGCGCTCGCCGCAGATCTCGAACCACTCCATCGCGTTCCAGGCCGCGTTCTGCAGGCGCAGCACCTCCACGGCGCGCAGCCGCTGGTACTCGGCCAGCACCTCGCCGATGTCGGCCACGTCGTGGCCACGGCGGCCGAAGAGGCGTGCGAGCTCGATCGCGTCTTCCAGCGCCAGCTTGGTGCCCGAGCCGATGGCGAAGTGCGCCGTGTGCACCGCGTCGCCCATCAGCACCAGGTGCTGATGGCCGCTCGTGCCGCCGGTCTTCAGCCACCACTGGCGGCACTTCACCTGCTGGAAGTTCAGCCAGGCGCTGCCGCGCTGGTGGCGGGCGTTGCTCAGCAGCTTCGCACCGGCCAGGTCGCGCGCGAACAGGCGCTCGCAGAAGGCGATGCTCTCCTCGGTGCTGGCGCTGTCCAGGCCGTGGGCGCGCCACACGGTCTCGGGGCACTCGACGATGTAGGTGCTGGTCTCGGCGTCGAACTGGTAGACGTGGGCCTGGAACCAGCCGTGCTCGGTCTTCTCGAACACGAAGGTGAAGGGCTCGTAGCGCTTCTTCGTGCCCAGCCAGATGTAGCGGTTGGGCCGCGTCACGATCTGCGGCTGGAACACGCCTGCGTGCTTCGTGCGCAGGCGTGAGTGGATGCCGTCGCTGGCCACGACGAGGTCGGCGTCGGGCCAGGCCGATTCGTCCTCGGCCTCGGTCTCGAACACGAGCTTCACGCCGAGTGCCTCGCAGCGCGCCTGCAGGATGTTGAGCAGCTTCTTGCGGCCGATGCCCACGAAGCCGTGGCCGCCCGAGCGGATCGTCCGCCCCTTGAACTGCAGCTCGATGTCGTCCCAGTGCGCGAAGCTGGCCTCGATGGCGTCGGCCGTCTCGTGGTCGGCGGCGCGCAGGTTCTCCAGCGTGGCGTCGGAGAACACCACGCCCCAGCCGAAGGTGTCATAGGGCCGGTTGCGCTCGACCACCGTGATGTCGTGCGCCGGGTGCGCCTGCTTCATCAGCAGGCCGAAGGCCAGGCCTGCGGGGCCGCCGCCGATGCAGACGATCTTCATGGCGCGGCCCGGCGGGGTGTCAGCGGTTCACATCGACCACCAGCCGCCCGCGCACGCGGCCGGCCAGGATCTCGGGGCCGGCGGCCAGCGCGCCTTCCAGCGTGGTCTCGGTGGTCAGGGCGTCGAGCTTGGCGAGGTCGAGGTCCTGTGCCAGGCGCGCCCAGGCCTCCGCGCGGCGCGCCAGCGCTGCCATCACGCTGTCGATGCCGTACAGCGTGATGCCGCGCAGGATGAAGGGCGCGACGCTGCCGGGCAGGTCCATGCCCTGGGCCAGGCCGCAGGCCGCCACCGCGCCGCCGTAGCGCGTGCCGGCGCAGGCGTTGGCCAGCGTGTGGCTGCCCACCGAATCGACGACGCCGGCCCAGCGTTCCTTGCCCAGCGGCTTGCCGGGGGCCGAGAGCTCGGCGCGGTCCATCACCTCGGCCGCACCCAGGCCCTTCAGGAAATCGGCCTCGGCCGTGCGCCCGGTGCTGGCCACGACGCGGTGGCCCATCTTCGCCAGCAGCGCCACGGCCACGCTGCCCACGCCGCCGGCCGCGCCCGTGACGAGCACGTCGCCGCTGCCGGGTGCGACGCCGTGTTTCTCGAGCGCCAGCACACACAGCATGGCGGTGTAGCCGGCGGTGCCGATGGCCATGGTCTGCTTCAGGCTCAGGCCGTGCGGCACGGGCAGCAGCCAGTCGGCCTTGACCCGCGCCTTCTGCGCCAGACCGCCGGAGTGGCTTTCGCCCACGCCCCAGCCGTTGAGCAGCACCTCGTCGCCGGGCTTGAAGCGCGGGTCGTCGCTCTGGCTCACCGTGCCGGCGAAGTCGATGCCCGCGTGCAGCGGGAACTTGCGCACCACCGGGCCCTTGCCGGTGATGGCCAGGCCGTCCTTGTAGTTGACGGTGCTGTAGGCGACGTCGACCGTGACGCCGCCTTCCACGGTGGGCAGGCGGTCGTCGCCGACCTGCTGGACGCTGGCGCGGTAGCCGGCGTCGTCCTTCTCGATGACCAGGGCTCTGAACATGGGTCGAAGCGGGTGCGTGAATCGGGTGTGTGCGGGTGGGGCGGCAGTGTGACACGCATGCCCGGCGCAGAATCTCCGGCATGGCCCTGTCTCCGAGGCGACCGCCCCCCTGGCTGCTGCTGTTGGCACCCTTGTTCGTGGCCGGCTGCGCGCTGCCGCCGCCGGCCCCCGGCACGGGCGAGGCCGACCTGCGGCAACGCTGGGGCGCGCCCACCGACACCCACGGGCTGCCCGACGGCGGCCGCCGCCTCGAGTACGCCACGGGTCCCATGGGCCGCAGCACCTGGATGATCGACCTCGGCGCCGACGGCCGCGTGCGGCAGGCGCGCCAGGTGCTGAGCCCCGAGGCGCTGTGGGCGCTGCCCACGGGCACGCTGGACCGCGCGGCCCTGCGCCGCGAACTGGGCCGCCCGGGCGAGGTGCGTGGCGTTCACGGCGGCGGCGAGACCTGGTTCTGGCGCTACGAGACCAACGACTGCCTGTGGCTCGCGGCCTCCATCGACCGCGAAGGCCGCTTCACCGGGGGCGCGCTGCTGCCCGACCCCGCCTGCGACGCCCCGTCGGACGCCTTCAGCTGAAGCCGCTGCTCAGGCCATCCGCAGCTCGAAAGCCGCCTCCGCCACCGCACGCCCGTTGACCTGCACGACCACGCGGTGAACGCCCTCGAAGTAGCGCCGCGTGGTGATGGGGCGCACGGCGTGGCGCTTCTGCAGCCGCAGGTTGCCGCGCGCAGGCAGTTCCAGGTTCCAGCCCTTGAACACCTTGGGGCTGGTGCTGCCGTCGGCCTTGACGTGGTGCACGGCGTAGTCGATCACCAGCCGTTGCGGCTGCGCGGCGCGGCCGTGCAGCTGCAGCACCAGCTCCACGGCTTCGCCCAGCCGGATGCGGCCGGGCGCGAGCTGCAGCGTCGCCTCGCCGCGGAACGGCTGGCCCAGGCCCCAGGCCTGCAGCACGGCCGGGTCGCCCGCCTTCACCAGCGTGCGGCTGGCGTGCCGCAGCAGCGCGCGGCGCTCGGGGCCAGCGCCCGGCAGGTGCTCGTGCAGCCAGGCCGCCACCAGGCCGGGGTGGTCCTTGGCGATGTCGTTCAGGTGGTTGGCCACGCTGCGCCGCACGTACTCGCTGCCGTCGTCCTGCAGCGCGCGCAGCAGCGGCAGGGTGGGCGTGGGGTCGCGCACCAGGGCCTTGAGCTGCAGACCCCAGGGCAGGCGCGGCCGGCTGCCCTCGCTCACGAGGCGGCGCACGTGCGGGCTGGGATCGGCCGTCCAGCCTTGCAGCGTGCGGAACACCAGCGCCGGGTGCGCCACGATGAGGGGCCGAATCGCGAACTCGGCCGTGAAGCGCTGCGTCAGCGCGTGCAGCGTGGCCAGCGCCCGCTCGGGCTCGGCGAGGCCGCGCCGCGCGACGAACTCGCCCACGGGCCACAGGATCCAGCCGCGCAGGCCCTGTTCGAGGCCGCCGGCCGTGGGGGCGCCGTCCTCAGCATGGGCGGGCGCCAGCGCCGCTTCGACGAGGCGGGCGGCCTCGTCGAAGCGGGGCGGCAGCGTGGCCTCCAGCGCGGCGGCGATCTGCAGTGCCCGCGCCTTCATCTCCAGCGCCTCGAGCCCGCCGGTGGCCGCGCGCACGAAGGCCGGCGCGTCGAAGTCGCCATGGCGGCCCAGCTGCGCCGCGGCCTCGCGCACGAGCGCCGGGTTGAGCAGGTTCTTGAAGGGTTCCAGGGCTGGTCCTTGGCCGTGACAACGATTGCGGGTGGCCTGGAGCATGCCAGACCCCCTCAAAGCGGGGCCCCGCATGTGAATAGTTCGGGGCTGCGGCGTGACGTCTGCCTGCGCCGATGTCACGGCTTGGCGTCAGCATTCGGCCCCATGAACACGATGCCGCAGACCTTCGACGCCGAGCCCCTCACCCGGGCCGAGTCCAGCCGCGCCGACAGCCGCCGCGCAGACGCCCCGCGGGCCGGCTTCTCGGTGTCTGCACCCGTGGCCGCGCGCCGCGCACCGGCATCGCACCTCAAGCTCGTGACCAGCCCCGCCGTGCCCGACCAGGCCGTGCCCTACGACCTGAGTGCCCGCCGCCACCTGGCCCGCGTGCCCGAGCGCCACGAAGCGCCCCAGGCCGCCGCCCACGCCGACAAGCGCCCGCAGGCCCAGGGTGGCTCCCGTGCCGCGCTGGAGCCGGTCGTCTTTGCGCTGGTGCTGCTGGTGAGCGTGGCGGCGCTGGCCGTGGGCCTGGGCGCCCGCTGACGGCACCGGCCCCGCCGACGGGGCCTGCTGCGGCCGGCGCGGGAGCGCCGGAAACGCATGAAACGCGGCTGCCATCGCGATGAAACATGGCCTGCAGACACTGCCGCCGCGCCGCCGGAACGGCGCACCGTGTCCTGCCAGGAGTGTCCCGATGCCGCCCGTCGCCGCCTCATCCCCCGCACCGAGCCGCTCGCGCGCCGGCGGCCGGGCCGCGGCACACGACGCGCTGCTGCGTGAGGCCGAGGCCCAGCGCGCGCTGGCCGAGCTGTTCCCGCACCTCCAGCCCGAGGCCATGCGCGCCATCCAGGCGCTGTTTCCGCTGGCCCGCGGCCAGGCGGCGGCCGACACGCCCCCGCACTGACCCTCGCTCGCTGCCCAGGCCGCTGCGGCGTGCTCGGGTAAGCTCGCCCGCCATGTTCACCGGCATCGTGCAGGGCGTCGCCCACATCGCCCGCCTGGCCGATCGGCCGGGCCTGCGCAGCTTCACGCTGCAGTTCCCGCCCGGGTTCGACGAAGGCCTGGCCATCGGCGCCAGCGTGGCCGTCGACGGCGTGTGCCTCACGGTCACCGAGCGGCCCGCGCCCGACCAGGCCACCTTCGACGTCATGCAGCAGAGCCTGGCGCTCACCACGCTGGGCACGCTGGCCGAAGGCGCGCGCATCAACGTCGAGCGCGCCGCGAAGGACGGTGCCGAGATCGGCGGCCACCCGCTGTCGGGCCACGTCGACTTCATGGCCACGGTGGCCGGGCTGCGCCGCCCCGAGAACAACCACGTGTTGCGCTTCGCCGTGCCGGCGCCCTGGATGCGCTACGTGTTCGCCAAGGGCTACATCGCCGTCAACGGCGCCAGCCTCACGGTGGCCGAGGCCGGCCGCGAGCGCGACGGCAGCGGCTGGTTCGAGGTCTGGCTGATCCCCGAGACCCTGCGCCAGACGACCTTCGGCGCCAAGGCCGTGGGCGACGCGGTGCACATCGAGATCGAGCGCTCCACGCAGGTGTTCGTGGACACCGTGCGCGACGCCGTGGCCGAGCGCCTGGGGCCGCTGACGGCCGCGGTCGAGGCCCTGCTCGCCGAGCGCGGCCTGAGCCTGGACGAGATGGCGCGCCCGCCGGCGCGCCTGCCGCCGGCACGCTGAGCCACGGCTCCAAGGCCGCTGGCGCGGCCTTGGACGGCGAAGCGGCCACGGGCTCTGGGAGTGGCGCTGAGCCGCGCTCAGTCGCCCCCGTCGCAGAGGCAGTGCGCCAGCGCCGCGGGCGCACCTTTTTCGTCGCGTGACAGCGCCAGCAGCGCCTGCAGCCGCGCCGCCTCGCCGGCCAGCGGCGCCAGCCAGGGTGACAGCGCCTGCACGGCCTGCAGCGGGCCCGGTTCGGCGGCGGCCTGCGCGGCGGCCTCGGCGCCCAGGGTGGCGCCCACGCCGGCCAGGCCCAGGCGGTCCAGCCAGCGCTGCAGGCGCCCCGGCGGCGCCTCGATGTAGCGCCGGGCGGGCGTGCCCAGCAGCTGGGCGCGCGTGGCGGCGGCGGCCACGGCGTCCTCCAGGCCACCGAGGCGGTCGACCAGCCCCAGGCGCAGCGCATCGCCGCCGCTCCACACGCGGCCCTGCGCCACGGCGTCCACCTGCTCCACGGTCTTGCCGCGGGCCCGGGCCACGATCTCGATGAACTGGCGGTAGCCGCCGTCGATGCGCGCCTGGATCAGCGCCGCGAAGCGCGGGTCGGGCGCACGGCGCGGGTCGCCGGCGCCGCGCAGCCAGGTGGTGGTCACGCCCTCGGCGTGCACGTCCAGGCGCTGCATCAGCGGCGCGGCGTTGGGCAGCAGGCCGACGACGCCGATGCTGCCTGTGATGGTGGCCTCGTCGGCCAGCACCTCGTCGGCGGCCATGCTGATCCAGTAGCCGCCGCTGGCGGCCAGGCCGCCCATGCTCACGACCACGGGCTTGCCGGCCTCGCGCAGCAGCTGCAGCTCGCGGCGCACCAGCTCGCTGCCGAAGGCGCTGCCGCCGGGCGAATCGACCCGCAGCACCACGGCCTTGATGCGCTCGTCCTCGCGCGCCTGGCGCACCAGCTCGGCTGTCGACAGCCCGCCCACGGTGCCGGGCCCGGCACGGCCGTCGAGGATGGCGCCCTGGGCGACGACGATGCCCACCTCGCCGCCCGTGCCCCGCGTGGGCTCCACCTGACGCAGGTAGTCGGCCAGGCCCACCTGCTGGAAGCCGCCGTTGGCGGCGTCGCCTTCGGCCTTGCCACGGCGGCGCATCTCGGCGCGCAGCTCGTCGCGCGTCATCAGGCGGTCGACCCACTTCTGCTGCAGCGCCCAGCGCGCCGTGTCGCCGCCCGCGGCCTGCAGGCTCTGCGGCAGCGAATCGATGGCGCGCGCCAGGCTGCCGGGCTCCAGGCGGCGTGCCTTCTCCACCGCCTGCGTGTAGCTGGCCCACAGCGCGCCGAACACCGCGCCCTCGGACTCCAGCGTCTCGGCGCTGGGCCGGCGCGCGGCGTAGGGCTCCATGGCGTTTTTGTAGCGGCCGGCGCGCAGCACCTGGGCGTCCAGGCCCACCTGCTCCATGAGGCCGCGCCAGTGCGTGCGGCGGCGGCCGTAGCCGTCCACCCACACGGCGCCCTCGGGGTGCAGCCACGCCTCGTCGGCGTGTGCGGCGAGGAACAGGTCGTGCTGGCCGTAGGCCGAGCCCCAGGCGAACACCGGCTTGCCCGCGGCGCGCACGCGGCCGATGGCCTGTGCCACCTCGCGCAGAGCGGGCAGGCTGCCGCCGGCGAAATCGTCGAGCATCAGCAGCACCGGGCCGATGCGCTCGTCGCGCGCGGCGGCGCCCAGCGCCGCGGTCACGTCGCGCAGCGGCGTCTGCGTGCCGCCCTCGCGGCCCTGCACCGCATGCAGCAGGCGCTGGCGCGCGTCGGCCGGCACCGCCTGCTCCACCAGCGTGCCCTGCAGCGACACCACCAGCGTCGTGCCCGCGGGGATGGCGGGGCCGGCGGGGCGCAGCGCCAGCCACAGCGCCGCGGCCACCGCGGCCAGCAGCAGGCCGTTGAGCAGCACCGCCACGAGGGCGCGGCGCGTGCGGTCCAGGCCGCGCCACAGCAGCGCGAAGGCGCTTGCGATGCGGCGCAGAGGAGAAGGGGCTGTCGTCATGGCACCACGCGCGGGTTCTGCAGGAATGCCGGCAGCTTAGGCGCCTGCGCCGCCGCGGCGCAGGGTGGCGCGACCAAGGCCCCACGCGGCGCGACGGAGCGCCGCCGCGGTGCACCCAGGCGGCGCTGGGATACTCCGCCCCCGATGCAGGCAATCCTGGCGGTCACCGTTCCGTTCTTCGCGCTCGTGCTCTGCGGCTACCTCGCCGCGCACCGCCATGTGTTGCCCGAAAGCGCCATCCCGGGGCTCAACGCGTTTGTCCTGTACTTCGCGCTGCCCTGCATGCTGTTCCGCTTCGGCGCCAGCACGCCCATCGTGGAGATGCTCAACCCGGTGCTGCTGGCGGTGTACCTGGCGGCGGCGCTGCTCATCGTGTTCGTGGTGATCAGCTGGAGCCTCAACGAGCGCGTGGGCCTCAAGGACGCGAGCTTCGGCGCCCTGGTGGCGGCCTTCCCCAACACCGGCTTCATGGGTGTGCCGCTGCTCGTGGCGCTGCTGGGGCCGGGCGCCGTGGGTCCGCTGGTGGTGACGCTGCTCGTGGACCTGTTCATCACCAGCTCGCTGTGCATCGCGCTGGCCCAGGCCGCCGAGGGCGGGCCCGGTGGCGCTGCGGGCCCAGGTGGGGCGCGTGCGGCGGCGGCGCGGGCGCTCAAGGGCGCGTTGTCGAACCCGCTGCCCTGGTCCATCGCGCTGGGCGCGGCCATGGCGGGCGCGGGCCTGGCGCTGCCCGGGCCCGCGCAGGCCGTGGTCGACATGCTGGCCGGTGCCGCCACGCCCGTGGCCCTGTTCACCATCGGCGCGGTGCTGCACCGCGCCGGCCAGCACGCCGGCCGCCGCACGCCGGCCATCGACTACGTGCCCGTGGCCCTGGTGAAGCTGTTCGTGCACCCGCTGCTGGTGGCGCTGCTGGCGCTGGGTGCGCGCGAGCTGGGCGCGCCGGTCACGGGTTTCCAGATCCTCGTGCTCACGCTGGCGGCGGCGCTGCCCAGCGCCAGCAACGTGTCGCTGCTGGCCGAACGCTTCAAGGCCGACAACGGCCGCGTCGCGCGCATCATCATGACCAGCACGGTGCTGGCCTTCGTGAGCTTCACCGTGGTGGCCTGGTCGCTGGGTGTGAATCCGGCGCGTTGAACGGGCAGCCAGTCCGGGATCCGACACCAGGGAGCGATCAACCCATGGCCATGTCCACCTTTGTCGTGCGCGTGCTGCTTGTTGGCCTTTTCGTGCTGGCGCCCGCGGCCGCGCGCGAGCCGGTGGCCGTGCAGCCGGAGCTGCGGCGCGCGCAGTCCGACTGGACCGAGGCCCGCCGCTTGGTGCAGGCTGATCCGGCCTGGCGACAGTGGGCCGAGACCCGGCGCCAGGCGGTCGAGGCCTGGTTCCGCATCGAGCGCGATCCGGTCGAGCAGGTGGCCGGGTTTCCCAACGACTACGTCGATCCCGCAACCGGTGCGGCGCTGCCCCGGACGCCCGATGCCCCAGAGCCAGCGGCGGCTGCGCCGGCGGCAGTGCACAGGGGTTGGGTGGCCATCCGGCGCCAGGCGAACATCGCCAAGGTCCTGGAGGCGGCGCGCCTGCAACGCCTGCTGGGCCAGCCTGCGCTGGCTGAACTCGCGGCACAGCAACTCGACCGTTACGCCGAGAACTACGGCCGCTGGCCCCTGCAGCAGTCGAACGGGCGATCGCGCATGCTCGGCCAGGCGCTGGACGAGGCCGTCTCGGCCTTCGATCTCGTCGAGGCCGTCGCGCTGCTGCGTGGCCAGGTGAGCGTGCAGCGCCTGCGCCAGTGGGAGGCCGGCCTGCTGCGGCCCATGGCCGAGAACCTCAAGGCCTACGACTCGCGCGTGCTAAACAACGTGGACCTGTGGTGCTCGCTGGCCACGGCGACCATTGCGCTGGCGCTTGATGACGCCCAGCTCCTGCGGCGCGCCTTCGACGACCCCGTGGGGGTGCGCGCCGTGATGCGGGCGGGGCTGGGCCCTGACGGCCTGTGGCGGGAGGCCTCGTTCCCCTACCAGGCCTACGTGCTGCAGGCCGTGGCGCGCTATGCCGATGCTGCGGCCGCGCTGGAGCGCCCCGACGCCGCCGCCGAGCTGTTGCCGGCGGCGCGGCGGCTGCTGTTGTCGCCGCTGGACTGGCGTTTCGACGATGGCAGCCTGCCGTCGCCGTCGGACGCGCGATTCCGCATGCGGGCCGTCGACGTGGCCATCCACCTGGCGCTGTACCGCCACACGCCCACGCCCATCGGCCTGCAGGCGGCGCAGCGCGAGCGCAGTTGGAACACGCTGCTCGATCCGCCCTCGGCGCCACCGCCCGTCGAGCTGCCTTCGGTGGGCTCGCGCGTGGCAGAGGACGTGCGCTTCGCGCAGTTGCGCCGCGGCCCCTGGCAGCTGTTCGTGCATTACGGCCAGACCTCCGCCAGCCACGCCCAGGAAGAGGCCCTTGCCTACGAGCTCGCCTTCGGCGCCGAGGCCGTCAGCCGCGACGCCGGGACAGCGCCCAGCTACGCGTCGCCCCTGCACCGCGACTACTTCAGCCGCGGCGTCGGCAACAACGTGCCGCTGGTGGACGGGACCGGCCAGGCCCGGCCGGCGGCGGGCGAGCTGGTGGAGTTCAATCCTGCGGAGGGTCTGCTGCGTGCCAGACAGCGCGCCTACCGGCCGGGTGTGGACGTCGAGCGCAGCTTCGAGCTGCGCGATGACGGCTTCGTCGAGACCACGCGCTTCGAACCCACCGGCGCCGCGCCTGCACAGCGGCTGGGCGTGGTTTTCAACACCGATTGCCGGCTCGACGGTGAGCCCGACGGCGCCGAGCCCGTGGCCACCGTGCCGCAGGGCAGTCCCGGCTTTGCGTACTGGCGGGGCGCACGACGCTGGACGGTGCGCCACCGCTGGGAGTCGACGCTGCTCTGCGGCCAGCAGCGATTCAGTCTGCGGATCGAGGCCGATGCGGGGTTCGAGCTGTGGCGAGCGCAGGCGCCATCCACGCCGCTGCCGGCCCTGCGCGAAGCGGTCTACGCCGAAGCGCGTGCCGGGCGGGTGCGCTTCACGACGCACATCCGGCGTCTTGACGCCCAGCCGGGCCGATGAGGGCCTGACGGCCTGGTGCGGGATCTGGCCGCCCCGCGGGGCTGATTTCGGGCGATCGCAGGTGCTGGCACGGCGGCAGACTGGAAGCCGACTGCCGGGCTCCGCCCTGGCGCCCGGACCGCCCGCCAGAAACCGCCATGCACCGTGCCGCTCGATCTCCGCTTGCCTCGCTGCTGCTGGGCTTGGCCCTGCTGGTTGGCAGCCCTGCCGATGCCCAGCGCACGCCCTCCCGTACCGCCGCCGCACCCGCGCCGGCCGCGCCCGCGGCTGCCGCGACCGTCCCTGGCCTGCGCTGCCCCGACGAAGGCCGGCCCGATGCCCTGCCTTCCGAATCCGATGCCGCCGCGACCGCGCCCGACCCCCGCGCCGCCCTGCAGACCCTGGTGCGCGAGGCCCTGGCGCGCAGCCACCAGGTCGGCGCCGCGCGGCTGCTGGCCGAGGCCGCGGCCGACGACACCGAGCAGGCCCGCGCCGCCGACGGCATCCGCGCCTCGCTGGACCTTGGCCTGGGCCCCGGCGGCCGCCGCGACGCCTTCGGCACCAGCCACGCCGCCGCCGAGGGCCGCGCCACGCTGAGCGTGAGCCAGCTCATCTGGGACGGCCAGCGCAGCGAACGCCTCACCAGCTGGCGCGAGC
>Ga0209278_1000790_pt1 | contig 21594 bp, 17 predicted proteins | sample JI81BgreenDNA_FD_187504 | JGI IMG/M metagenome (GOLD analysis project Ga0209278, IMG submission 187504) | Wastewater effluent complex algal communities from Wisconsin, to seasonally profile nutrient transformation and Carbon sequestration -... | ecosystem: Engineered > WWTP > Effluent > Algae... | reverse complement strand
GGGCGAGGCGGGTGATCGAGTCGAGCAGGATCACCACGTCCTTCTTGTGCTCGACCAGGCGCTTGGCGCGCTCGATCACCATCTCGGCGACCTGCACGTGGCGCGCGGCCGGTTCGTCGAAGGTCGAGGAGACGACTTCGCCGCGCACGGTGCGCTGCATTTCCGTCACTTCCTCCGGGCGCTCGTCGACGAGCAGCACGATCAGGTGCACGTCCGGGTGGTTGGTGGTGATGGCGGTGGCGACCTGCTGCATCAGCATGGTCTTGCCGGCCTTCGGCGGCGAGACGATCAGCGCGCGCTGGCCCTTGCCGATCGGCGCCATCAGGTCGAGCACGCGGCCGGTGATGTCCTCCGAGCTGCCGTTGCCGCGCTCGAGCTTGAAGCGCTCGCGCGGGAACAGCGGCGTCAGGTTCTCGAACAGCACCTTGCCCTTGCTGGCTTCCAGCGGCTCGCCGTTGATGGTGTCGAGCTGGTTCAGCGCGACGTAGCGCTCGCCGTCCTTCGGGTTGCGGATGCGGCCGGCGATGTAGTCGCCGGTGCGCAGGTTGAAGCGGCGGATCTGCGAGGGCGAGATGTAGACGTCGTCCGGGCCGGCGAGGTAGCTCGCCTCGGCGCCGCGCAGGAAGCCGTAGCCATCGGGCAGGATCTCGAGCACGCCGTCGGCGGCAACGCCGTTCGGGTGGCGCGAGAGCACCTTCAGCAGCTGGAAGATGACGTCCTGCTTGCGCATGCGGGCGACGCCCTCATGCTGGTTCAGGCGCTCGGCGAGGTCGAGCAGCTTGAACGCCGGCATCCGCTTCATCTCGGTGAGCGAGGGCACCACGAAGCCTTCCGGGAACTGGAAGGACGGGCGCGGCTGCCAGTCGTTGCCGCCCTGGCCCTGACCCTGGCCTTGGCCGCCACCGGTCTGACCCTGGCCCTGGCCGCCCTGCGGTGGGCCGCCGGCGTCGTCGCCTTCGGCCTCGTTCTGGAAACCGCCGCCGCCGTTGCGACGCTGCTCCTTCTGCCGTTCGCGACGTTCCTTCATGCGCTGCTTGAAGCGCTCGCGGCGCGACATGCGCGGTTCGCCGTTGGGGCCGGTCTGGCCGCCGGCGTTCTGGCCGCCGGGGCCGTCGCTGCCGCCGTCCTGGCCGTCGTCGCCGTCGTCGCCATCGCCGTCGCTGTCATCACCGTCCGGGCCGTCGTCGTCCTCGTTCATCGCATCGGCGATGACGTCGCGGACCGCGGCGCTGGTGGTCGTGGTCGGGGTTGCGGGGGCCGTCGGCGCGATCGCCGGGGGTTCCGGGGCCGGCGCGGCGGCGGCCTCGGGGGCGCCTTCGGACGTTTCGGCGGGGCTTTCGGCAGCGGCTTTGCTGCGGGTGCGGCGCGGCTTTTTTTCCGCGGTTTCGGCAGGCGCGTCGGCGCCTTCGATCTCGTTTTCGGACACGGGGAATTCTCGCGATGGCGAGTGGGAGAAGCTCAGGGGATGAGCCGGAAGGGGTGTGCGGGTGGCGTCGCCAAGAACGGGCCTGGAGGACGTCGCGACCGCAGAAGACGCCGGGACACTACACCCGGCAGACGCCGCCCGGCAAGTCTCGGGCGGCGTCCGGTTCAGCAGGGGAGCCTCAAAGGCTCTTGTCGATGAAGGCGGTCAGCTGCGGCTTGCCGGCCAGGCCGACATGGGTGCCGGCGACCTTGCCGCCCTTGAACATCATCAGGGTCGGGATGCCGCGCACCGCGTACTGGCGGGGCGTCTGCGGGTTGTCGTCGATGTTGATCTTCACCACCTTGACCTTGCCGTCGTAGGCCTTGGCCACGTCATCGAGCAGGGGCGCGATGGCCTTGCAGGGGCCGCACCATTCGGCCCAGAAATCGACCAGCACGGGCACGTCGCTGCCGAGCACGGCGGTGGAGAAATCGGCGTCGCCGACGTGGGAGATCTTGTCGCTCATGGGAGGTCCTTGGGGAGGGCGGCCGGCTGCGGCGGCCATGACTGGTACACTTGGGGGCCCTCGGAGCGGTTGGCAACCCCGAGGTGCCGGCCCCCGCGGCCGCAGTGTGCGACCGCGCGTGAAGCGGGCGCAAGACCGAACCGAACCGGTTCACCCGCAGGCGCGATGCGCCGCAGACCACGTGCTCCACGCAAGGACACCCGCAAGGACCCCATGAGCGACAAACCGCTGACCGACGTCACCCTGTCCAGTTTCGACCTTCACCCGGCCCTGATGGCCGGCCTCGAGGACGCCGGATTTTCCCGCTGCACCCCCATCCAGGCCATGACCTTCCCGGTCACGCTGCGCGGCGGCGACGTCGCCGGCCAGGCCCAGACCGGCACCGGCAAGACGCTCGCCTTCCTCGTGAGCATGGTGAACCGCCTGCTGACCCGCCCGGCGCTGGCCAACCGCAAGGACAGCGACCCGCGCGCCCTGATCCTTGCCCCGACCCGCGAACTCGCCATCCAGATCCACAAGGACGCGCTGAAGTTCGGTTCGGCCCTCGGCCTGCGCTACACGCTGGTCTACGGCGGCGTCGACTACGACAAGCAGCGCGAGCTGCTGCAGGCCGGCACCGACGTGATCATCGCCACGCCCGGCCGCCTGATCGACTACGTGAAGCAGCATGTCGTCAGCCTGCACGCCTGCGAGGTCTGCATCCTCGACGAGGCCGACCGCATGTTCGACCTCGGCTTCATCAAGGACCTGCGCTTCCTGATGCGCCGCCTGCCGGCCCGCGAGGAGCGCCAGACCCTGCTGTTCTCGGCCACGCTGAGCCACCGCGTGCTGGAGCTCGCCTACGAGCACATGAACGAGCCGGAGAAGCTGGTCGTCGAGACCGAGACGATCACCGCCGCCCGCGTGCGGCAGAAGATCTACTTCCCGGCCAACGAGGAAAAGATCCCGCTGCTGCTCGGCCTGCTCTCGCGCAGCCCGGGCAACCGGACGATGGTGTTCGTGAACACCAAGGCGATGGTCGAGCGGGTGGGGCGCGCGCTGGAGCGTGGCGGCTACCTCGTCGGCGTGCTCAGCGGCGACGTGCCGCAGAAGAAGCGCCAGAGCCTGCTGGCGAAGTTCCAGCGCCGCGAGCTCGAAGTCCTGGTCGCCACCGACGTGGCCGCGCGCGGCCTGCACATCGACGGCGTCAGCCACGTCTACAACTTCGACCTGCCGTTCGAGGCCGAGGACTACGTGCACCGCATCGGCCGTACGGCCCGTCTGGGTGCGGAAGGCGACGCGATCACCTTCGCCTGCGAGCTGTACGCGCAGCACCTGCCGGCGGTCGAGGCCTACATCGAGCAGAAGATCCCGGTCGAGGCCGTCACCACCGATCTGCTCACTGCCCTGCCGCGCCCGGAGCGCGAGGCCCTGCCGGAAGGCGCCGAGCCGGTCGAGCGCGTCAGCGACATCTTCCGCGAGGCCCGCGCCGAGATGGCCGAGAAGGACGCCAAGCACGGCCGCGGCGGTCGCAGTGGCAGCGGCGGGGGCCGCAGCGGCGCTCCGCGTCGCGAAGGCCGCGATGACGGCCGTGGCGACCGGGGGCCGCGTCCGCCGCGTGCCGAGGGGGAACGCGGTCCGCGGCCCCCGCGTCCGGAAGGCGAGCGCGGTCCGCGCCCCGAGCGCGCGCCGAAGCCCGAGGGCGAATCCGCCGTCGCGTCGATCGGCGTGACGGGCGAGGCGGTGCCGAATGCGGCCGAGAGCCCGGCCGAGGCCGAGCGCCGTCGTCGTCGCCGCCGTCGCAAGCCGCGCGGCGAACGGGGCGACGCGCCGGCCTCCGGCGCGCCTGAGGCGGTCGGAGTGACCGCCGTGGGGCCGGTGGGCGTGTCGAAGGACAGCTTCTTCGCCCGCATGGCCGCCCGCGTGAAGGGCTGGTTCGGCGGCTGACCATGCCCCTGCTGCGCTTCGACGCGGTCCACAAGCAGTACCCGGGCGGCCGAGCCGCCCTGCAGGACGTCAGCTTCGCGGTCGAGGCCGGCGAGGTGCTGTTCGTCACCGGCCACAGCGGGGCGGGCAAGAGCACCTTGCTGAAGCTGCTGCACCTTGCCGAACGCCCCGACCGCGGCGCGGTGCTGCTGGAGGACCGCAACCTCGCCGCCGTGCGCGGCCGCGACATCGCGCGCTACCGGCGCCGCGTCGGCGTGGTGTTCCAGGACCACCGGCTGCTGCCGCACTGGAACGTCGCCGACAACGTCGCCCTGCCGCTGCGCATCGCTGGCGCGCCGGAGTCCGAGGTGCTGCCGCGGGTGCGCGAGGTGTTGGGTCGCGTGGGCCTCGGCGATCGCCTTTCCGCCCTGCCGTCGCAGCTCTCCACCGGGGAGCAGCAGCGCGTGGGCATCGCCCGCGCCATCGTTGGTTCGCCGGTGCTGCTGGTGGCCGACGAACCGACCGGCAACCTCGATCCGCAGCTGGCCGCCGAGATCATGGGCCTGTTCCTCGAACTCCCGGAGCGGGGCACGACCGTGCTGATCGCCAGCCACGACCTCGCGCTGATCAAGCGCACGCGCCAGCGCACGCTGGTGCTGCACGAAGGGCGGCTGGTGGACGACATCGCCGCGCAGGACCTCGCCGCATGAGCGCGAACCGCAGCGCGGCGCGCCGCGAGGTGTACGGCGGCCCCGGCGTCGGGGCGTGGGGCCGCAGCCACCGCCGCGCCTTCGCCGATGCCGTCGCGCGCTTGCGCGCCGCGAAGCTCGCCACCGCGGCGACGCTCTCGGTGTTCGCGCTCGCCCTGCTGCTGCCCCTGCTGCTCGGCCTGTTCCTTGCCAACGCCCTGCGCTTCGCCGGCACGCTCGATGCGGCGCGCGAGATCAGCGTGTTCCTCGAGGCCGAGGCCGATGCGGCCGACGCTCGCCGTCTAGCCGACGCGTGGAGTGCCCGATCCGACGTCGCCGCCGTGGCCCTGCGCACGCCGGAGGAGGGGCTCGCCGAGTTCAAGCAGATGAGCGACCTCGCCGGCGCGCTCGACCTGCTCGATGGCAATCCGCTGCCGTGGGTGCTGGTGGTTTCACCGCGGGATGCTGCGGTGGCGGATCCGGCCGCGTTGGCCGCCGCCCTGCAGGCGGAGCCCGGTGTCGAGAGCGTGCAGTACGACGCCGCGTGGCGGGCGCGCCTTGATGCCTGGCTGGCGCTGGGCCGTCGCGCGGTGGGCCTGCTGGCCCTGCTGCTCGCGGTGGGCGCAGTGCTGGTGGTCGGCAACACGGTGCGCCTCGACCTCAGCCAGCGCCGCGAGGAGATCGCCCTGCTGCAACAGCTGGGTGCCGATGACGCCGACATCCGCCGCCCACTGCTGCATTTCGGCGCCCTGCTGGGCGCGCTGGCCGGCGCGCTGGCGCTGGCCGGCGTGTTCGCCATCGGCGCCCTGTTGAGTGCGCCTTTGGCCGAGCTCGTGGCGACCTATGCCGGCGGTTTCGCCCTGGCGGGCCCCGGCATGGCGGAAGCCGCGGCCGTTCTTGCGGCCGCCGCCTCCCTGGGCTGGCTTGGCGCGCGGGTGGCGGCGGGCCATTATCTGCGGACTTCGCTCCCGGCCGGCTCATGAGCACACCCGCGTTCCGCACCTTCGACAGCACCTCGCCACGCATCCTCGTGGTCGATGGCTCGAAGGTGGTGCGCAAGATGATCGAAGGCGTGCTGCGCCAGCAGCTGCCGCAGGCCGAGATCATCCTCTGCGAGAACGGCGACGAGGCGAAGACGGCCCTGCAACAGGGCGCCATCAACCTCGTCACCACCGCGCTGCGGCTGCCCGACATGGACGGCCTCGAGCTGGCGCGCTACCTGCGCGAGCACACGCCGCAGGCCTACATCCCGATCATCGTCGTTTCCGGCGACGTGCAGGACCGCCTCGAGACGCGCTCGATCACCGACGACGTCACCGACTACTTCGACAAGTCGCTGGGTTTCACCGCGCTGGCCGCCTTCATCAAGGGCTATGTCGCGCCGGAAGGCGCGCCCGGCGGCGAGGTGCTCTACGTCGAGGACAGCAAGGTCGTCGCCGTCGCCACCCGGCGCATGCTCGAGAAGCACGGCCTCAAGGTCATGCATTGCAGCGGCGTCGAGGACGCCATCGCCTGGCTGGAATCGGCACTGACGCAGGGCCGCGTGCCCGGCTGCGACATCGTGTTGACCGACGTCTACCTCAAGGGCGAGCTCACCGGCAAAGACCTGGTGAAGTCGATCCGCAACGAATTCGGCTATCCGAAGGGCCAGCTGCCCGTGCTGGTGATGACCGGCGATGCCAACCCGGCCAACCAGACCGAGCTGTTGCGCGCCGGCGCCAACGACCTCGTGCTGAAGCCGATCGAGGAGCGCCTGCTGATCACCAAGCTGCTGTTCCAGCTGCGCGTCGGCCGCCTGCTGCGCGAACGCCACGGCCATGCCTGAGGCAGCCGTCGGCGCGGACGCCGCAGCGCCCGCCGCCGGCATCCAGCTCGAGGCCTCGTGGCGTGCCCGGGTGGGCGATCACCTGCAGCGCGAGGACATGCGCGCGCTGTCCGCCTTCCTCCGCGCCGAGAAGGCCGCGGGCAAGGCCGTCTACCCGCCGGGCCGGCAGATGTTCGCCGCGCTGGACGCTGTGCCTTTCGAGGCGGTGAAGGTCGTGATCCTCGGCCAGGACCCCTACCACGGGCCGGGGCAGGCGCATGGCCTGAGCTTTTCGGTGCCGCCGGGCATCGCCATTCCGCCGTCCTTGCTCAACATCTTCAAGGAGATCGAGCGCGACCTCGGGCTGCCGATGCCCCGCCACGGCTGCCTGCAGCACTGGGCCGGACAGGGCGTGCTGCTGTTGAACGCGGTGCTCAGCGTCGAGGCCGGGAAGGCCGGCAGCCACGCCGGCAAAGGCTGGGAAGGCTTCACCGACGCGGTCATCGGGGCCCTGAGCCGCGAGCGCGAGGGGCTGGTCTTCCTGCTCTGGGGCAGTTACGCCCAGAAGAAGGGCGAGCTGATCGACCGCCAGCGCCACTGCGTGCTCAAGGCCCCGCATCCGTCGCCGCTGTCGGCCCACCGGGGCTTCCTCGGCTGCGGGCACTTCGGCAAGGCGAACCGCTGGCTGCAGGGCCAGGGGAGCGCCCCGATCGACTGGTCGCTGCCGGCGGCGTGAGGCCGGCCGTTGGCGCCGGCCGGGAGGGCGGTCATCCCACGAGCTGTCTCGTGGCTGAAAGAGATTCTCGCCGGCGTTCCCCTGCCGGAACGCAGTGGAACTTCCGGCAGGCTTAGCACTCGTAACACGCGAGTGCTAAATTGGCCGCCATGACCCCCCGAGGGACGCCGGAATGACCACGACCTTGATCACTGCGAACTACCCCATCCCCAGCGCGATCGGCTCGCTGGAGGCCTATGTGTCGGCGGTCCACCAGATCCCCGTCCTGAGCGTCGAGGACGAGCAGGCGCTCGCCCGCCGACTCCGCGACGAGGGCGACCTCGAGGCCGCCAAGGCCCTCGTGGTCTCGCACCTGCGCTTCGTCGTCCACGTGGCCCGCGGCTACCAGGGCTACGGCCTCGGCGTCGGCGACCTCGTGCAGGAGGGCAACATCGGCCTGATGAAGGCCGTGAAGCGCTTCGACCCCGACCAGGGCGTGCGCCTCGTCAGCTTCGCCGTGCACTGGATCCGTGCCGAGATCCACGAGTTCATCCTCAAGAACTGGCGCATCGTGAAGGTCGCCACGACCAAGGCGCAGCGCAAGCTGTTCTTCAACCTGCGCAAGAGCAAGACGCGCCTCGGCTGGATGAACGACGCCGAGGTCACCGCGGTGGCCAAGGACCTCAACGTCTCGAAGCGCGAAGTGCTGGAGATGGAAGCGCGCCTGTCGGGCCGCGACATCGGTTTCGACGCGCCCGCCGGCGAGGACGACGACCACGCGCCGCCCGCGCCGATCGCCTACCTCGAGCAGGGGGACGCCGACCCGGCCGCGCTGTTCGAGCGCGAGAACCACGAAGAGAAGCAGCTCGACGCGCTGGGCGAGGGCCTCGACAGCCTCGACGCCCGCTCGCGCGCCATCCTGCAGCGCCGCTTCCTCGCCGAAGAGAAGGCCACCCTGCAGGACCTCGCCGCCGAGTACGGCGTCTCGGCCGAGCGCGTGCGCCAGATCGAAGCGAATGCGTTGAAGAAGCTGCGCGGCCTGCTGCTGGCCTGACGCGGTTGCGGCTCCCGGCCCGGGGGCACGTTCGATGCCCCACGCGATCCCCACGACGGCGCCTTCGGGCGCCGTCGTCGTTCCGGGCTGCTAGCATCGGCCCCGTCCTCCCGACCCCCAAAGGAACAACCCGATGAGCACCCCCTTCCCGCCGCCGCCCTCCGCCAACAACCCGCCGAAGCGCAAGCTGTGGCCATGGTTCCTCGGCGGCTGCCTCGTCCTGATCCTGCTCGCCGTGGCCGCTTTCGTCGGCCTGGGCTACTTCGGCATGAAGGCCATGGGCACGGCCACGAAGGACATGGTCGCGTCGGTGCCGGCCGTGCAGGAGCATTTCGGCACGATCACCGACGCCGGGATGGACATGGGCGCGATCATGGAAGCGGGCAAGACCGGCCAGAGCGTTCTCGCGTTCAACATCACCGGTGACAAGGGCGAAGGCCGTCTCGTCATCGAGATGGACCAGGCCACGCAGCAGTTCAAGTCGGCCACGCTGACCCTGCCGAACGGCGAGGCGATGGAACTCGACGCGTCGACACTGCAGCAGTTGCAGGCGCTCCAGCAGTAACTGGCGCCGCTTTCGGCCAGACCGCCCGACGACCGGCCTCGCGCCGGTCGTCGCGTTTCCGGACATCGCCGGCGCGGTGCGGGGCCTAGTACAGGTCGATGGGGTCGACATCGATCGACCAGCGCACGCGGCGCGCCTCCGGCAGCGTGTACCAGCCGGTGGCCGCAGCGCCGAGGGCCGCCTGCAGGTCGCGCCGCGCGTCGGCGCGCAGCAGCAGCTGGACGCGGGCCCGGCCGGCGCGGCGCGGCATCGGCGCCGGCACCGGGCCCGCCCAGTCCAGGCCCGGCACGCGTTGGCCATCGCCGGCCGCGTTGAGCAGATGGTCCCGCGCGGCGGCGAGGAAGGCCTCCGCGTCGCCGGCGTCGGTCGCTTCCGATCGCAGCAGGGCCCAGTGCGCGAACGGCGGCAGCGCGGCGGCCTCGCGTTCGGCCAGCAGGGCGGCCGACAGCGCGGCGTAGCCACCGGTGAGCAACAGGGCCAGCCACGGATGCTCGGGATGGTGGGTCTGCAGGATCACCTCGCCGGGCCGCTCGCTGCGCCCGGCGCGCCCGGCCACCTGCACCAGCAATTGGCCGAGCCGTTCGCCGGCCCGGAAGTCGGCGGAGAACAGGCCCTCGTCCATCGACACGACAGCGGACAGCGTGAGCAGGGGCAGGTCGTGGCCCTTCGCCAGCATCTGCGTGCCGACGAAGATGCCGGGGCCTTCGCCGAGTTCGGCCAGCCGCTTCGCGAGGCCGTCCTTGACCGCCGTGGTGTCGCGGTCGACGCGGACGATGCGGGCGTCGGGGAAGCGGGCGGCCAGCGCCTCCTCGACGCGCTCCGTCCCTTGGCCTTGCGGCTGCAGGGCGAGGCTGCCGCAGTCCGGGCAGGCGTCCGGTTTCGGCGCGCGGAAGCCGCAGTGGTGGCAGATCAGCCGGCGCCCGACGCCGTGCACGGTGAGCGGCGCATCGCAGCGCTTGCAGGGCGCGCTCCAGCCGCAGTCGTGGCAGAGCAGCACCGGGGCATAGCCGCGGCGATTGCGGAACACCAGCGCTTGTTCGCCGCGCTCCAGCGTCCTCTCGATCGCGTCCAGCAGCTCCGGCGCGAGGCCGGCCTCCAGCTTTCGCTTGCGCACATCGAGCACGCGCACCGCAGGCGCCCGGGCGCCGGCGCGCGCCCGGGCCGGCAGCACCAGCCGCGCGAGCCGGCCGGACAGGGCCTGCCGCTGCGTTTCCAGCGCCGGCGTGGCGCTCCCCAGCACCACCGGCACGCCGCAGGCCTGGCCGCGCCACAGGGCGAGGTCGCGGGCGTGGTAGCGGATGCCGTCCTGCTGCTTGTAGCTGGCGTCGTGTTCCTCGTCGACGAGGAGCAAGCCCGGTTCGGGCAACGGGCAGAACACCGCTGAGCGGGTGCCCACCAGCACCCGGCCTTCGCCGCTGCGCATGGCCGCCCAGGCGCGGGCGCGCGCGCCGTCCGCGAGTCCGGAGTGCATCGCATGCACCTCCACCGGCAGGCCGCGCTGCAGCCGCGCGATGGTCTGCGCGGTCAGGCCGATCTCCGGCACCAGCAGCAGGGCTTGCCGGCCCTGTGCCAGCGCGTGGCGGATGGTCTCGAGGTAGACCTCGGTCTTGCCCGAACCGGTGACGCCGTCGAGCAGGAAGGGGGTGAATCCTTGGGCCCCGGTGATGGCGGTGACCGCCGCCGCCTGTGCGTCGTTGAGGGTGAGGGCGGCGCCGACCGCGCGGACCGAGGCCGGCATCGGGACACGCTCGGCGACGCCCCGCTCCGCAAGCCGCCGGGCCGCCTCGCGCCATCCCGGGTGTTCGAGGTCGAGGCGCGCTTCGGGCCAGAGCATGGCGGGCGACGCGGCCCAACTCGCCGCCAAGGCCCTCGGACGCCCGGCGCGCAGCGTCGTCCAGCCCGCGAGGCCGGAGGTCGTCAGCCGCCAGCCGAAGGCGCGGTGCTCGTTCGGCGGTTCACCGTCGCGCAGCGGCCCGGGGAGGGCCGTGGCCCAGACTTCGCCGAACGGGGCGTGGTAGTAGCGGCTGGCGAACGCCAGCGTGCTCCAGAGCTCGGCGTCGAGCAGGGGGCTGGCATCCAGGCGCTCGAGGACGGGCTTCAGGCGGTCGGCGGCGGCGCTGGCTGGCCCGACGCTCACCACCACGCCCACGGCGCTGCCGCGGCCGAAGGGCACGCGCACCCGGCAACCCACCCAGTCGGGCCCCGCCGGCGCGCCTTCGGTCGGCAGGTAGTCGAACGGAGCGGGCAAGGGCCGGGGCAGGGCCACCTGCAGGGTCGTGAGCGGCATGAGGCGAGTGTAGCGGCGGCTCCTCTCGGGGCGCGCCGCGCGCCTCGATCAAGGGTCCACTTGCCGCACAGTGCTGCCCATTCGATGAGGTATGCACCACAAGCTGCTGATTTGAATGGAGGTGTGGCCTTATCCACATGCGTTGTGGATAAGTCTGTGGAACGGCATGGGGTGGGGGCTGCGCAGCCCCCGTGTTTCGCGGCTTCTTCGTCTCTTGATGATTTTTTAGTCAAACTGAAATAAGTCAATCGAATCAATGGCTTGTCGATACTAGGGCTCCGCTGGCGGGGGCTGCTGGGCGCCTGAACGGATCGGGAAGGACTGGGGGAGGGGGGTGTGCACAACTGCGGACCACGAAAGCCCAAGAAAATCGCGGCGGAGCCGCTGTTCGGTCCCCTGTCAACCGGTTGGCGGAAAAAAATGCGCACCGCGACACAGCCCGCTCAGGGGGCGAAAAACGTGACCTTGTCGACGTCGCTGCCTAGACTGGCCGAGTGAGCTCGACCCCTTCCTCCGCCTTGGCGGCCTTCCTCCGCGGCATCGAACCGCGCGCCCGCGTGCTGGCCCGTGCGCAGGCCGGCCCCGCGCTGGACGACGAGCGCCTGCTCGCCGAGGTGCGGGAGGAATTCAGCAACCGGGCCATCCGCCTGCCGCTGGCGGAATGGCCGTTGCGCTATTGGGGCCTTCTTCTGGCCCGCGACGAACTGGGGCGCCCCGCCGGCCAGACGCCGGCCCACCCGCTCTACGGTCTGAGCCACACGCGGCGCTTGGCCCTGCTGCTCCGCCTCGTGGTGGGCATGGAGCCGTCCGGCGCCGCGCGCGTCATGGGGTTGTCGGAAACCGCGTATCGCGCCCTCTGGGCCGACGCGGAGGACAAGCTGGCCGAACAGGGCGTGGGCCCGGCGGTCCTGATGCGCTGGCACGACGCCTTCCAGCGCGAAGCGCGCGGTGATGCGGCCGCCCCCGACGCCGCGCCGCGGGTGTCGGCCGCTCACCGCGCCCCCATCGCTCGGCCTCGCGGTCCGCGCTGGCGTCCGACCCCCCTGCAAGGGGGCCTCGGCGTGGTGCTGTTGGCCCTGTTGGCCGTGCTGGCGGCAACGTTCGTCTGGCCGCCCGCCCCGCTCGCGCCACGCGCTGCCACCGGGGCGGCCGGCACCGCACCGGCCTCCCTCGAGGCCTCCCCCGCGGCGCCGGCGCGCGACATGGAAGCCGAGCTCGTCGTCGATCCCGATTTCGCCCTGCTGGATGCCGCCCCCTCGGCGCCGTGGCGCGAGGGCGTGGCTTTCCTGAGCTGGGCGGCGGTACAGCGCGGCGTGACCGTGGCCGCGCCGCCCATCGGGACGCCGCCGCAGCCCCTGCCGTGGAGCGCGATCCCCGCCGAGCAGCAGGCGCTGTTGGCCCCTGTGCGCGCCGCCTGGCCGGCGCTGGACGCCGCCGCCCAAGCCGCCCTGCTCGCCAACGCCGAGGCCTGGGCGGGCTACGACCGCGCCCGCCGGGACGCCTTGCGCACGGCGTACGCGGCGTGGCTGGCGCGTCCCGCCCTCGAGCGGTCCACCCTGCGGGCCGCCCACGCGGAATGGATGGCCTTGGACGCCGGCGAGCGCGAGGCGCTGGCCGCCACGGCAGAGGCGCTGGCGGCGCTACCGGTCGAGGCGCAGCAGGCGCAGCGGGCCGCCTTCGCTGCGCTGGACGCGCAAGCCCAGCGCGACTGGGGGATCGGTCCGCGGCTGGGCGCCCAGTTGCCGGGCCTGCGTCCCTTGCTGGCCTTCGTGCCGGCCACCGAGCAGGTGGCCCTGATCGCCGCGCTGGAGTCGCTCGGCGAGCCCACCCGCACGGCATTGGCGGCGCGCGTGGCGGCGATGGGCACGGCCCAGCGCGCCGCTCTGCGCGGCAAGGTGCTGGCGGCTCCGGCGGAGGCTCGCCCCGCCTTGCTGACCGAGGCCGCGACCCCCTGAGGCCGCGCCTCGACCCTTGCCGGAGGGCCTAGAGCCAGACCAGCGACGCCAACAGCGCGAACGCCGCCACCACCGAGAGCAGCACCACTTCGGCGACTCCGAGGATGGCGAAGTTGAGGCTGGTCGCGACCCCCCCCTGTCGGTACACGCGTTTGAGGTGCAGCCACAGGTAGGCGGGGATCCACAGCAGGGCCAACCACTCCAGCCAGCCCATCGGTGCCGCCAGCCACGCCGGCGTCCCGAGCATGGATTCGACCGACGTCATCGCCATCAGCACCATCAGCATCGCGCAGACGAAGGCGTGGCCGTGCAGCGCACTCACGAGATGCTCCATGTAGAGCCGGCGCTGGTAGACGTAGAGGATCTTCAGCAGCAGTGCGAACACGGGCACGAGGACGAACAGCGCCGTCGGCAGCGCCGAGTAGAACGCGTTGCGCAGCAGGTCCGGGTCCTCGCGCACGCGCTTCCAGTTCTCGGGGATGTGGCCGATCTGCGTGTTGAGCCAGCGGTTGGCGCCGTCGGGCAGCGTGTCGACCACCAGCGGGTTGGATTCCGCGTGCCACGGCTTGCCGTTGAAGTGGATCTCCGGCGCGTCGTCGTCCTCCGACACCGCGATCATCGGTGCGTCGTCCGCCCCGCGATTCTCGCCGGCGTCCGATGGTCGTGGCTGGCCATCGGCGCGCAGCTCCGCGATGCGCTTCCGCGCCGCGGCCTCGATGTCGGCCTCGGTACCGTCGAGCACGGTCGCGAGGCCCGGCACGCCGGCCGATTCCCGGCGCGTCGCGGCCAGTCCGGCTTTCACTTCGGCGAGTCGCACCTCGACGCCCTCGACGGTGTCGATCTCTTCGAAACCCTCTCGGCGGTCCGGGTCGAGCACCACGTTGTCCGTGCCGGCCACGCGCACCGCGTCGTCGCGCCCGATCTCGAACGATGGCGTGGCGAGTTTCGCGGCGAAGAAGGTGCCGATGCACAGGAACACGAACAGCCGCACCGGCGAGACGTAGCGCACGCGGTGCCCTTCGATGTACTCGCGGGTAAGGAAGCCGGGCTTCAGCACCAGCGCTGGCAGGGTGCGCAGGATCCGGCCGTCGATGTTGAAGATCGTGTCGGCGACATCGCCGAGGATCGAACTGAAGTGCCGCACCAACCCTTTCGTCGGCTGGCCGCAGGCGTAGCAATGCTCGCCGTAGAGCGGCGAACCGCAGTTGCGGCAATGGGCGTCGGTGGGCGTCGTCATCGTCGATATAGTAGGCGCCCGCCGTTCTCCGGGTTCCCCTGCCATGCGTCATGACGATGCCCGCCGTACGCGCCTGAGGCGCGAGCTGCGGGCCACGGCCCTGCTGTCCGCGCCGCTGGTGATCGGCCAGCTCTCCTCGATGGGCATGAACGTCATCGACACCGTGCTGGCCGGCCGCCACGGCACCGAGACGCTGGCCGCCATCGGCGTGGGCGCGCCGGCCTGGTCGGTGGTGATCCTGCTGTGCATCGGCGTGCTGATGGCCGTGCCGCCCTCGGTCGCGCAGCTCGACGGCGCGGGCCGCCGCGGGGAGATCGGTGCGCTGTTCCGTCAGGCGCTGTGGCTGGCGCTGGCCCTCGGCCTCGGCCTGTTCGCGTTGATCCGGCTCGCGCCGCTCGCGTTGTCGAACTTCATCGCGCCCGAGGTGATGCCCGGCGTGAACGGCTTCCTGCACGGCATCAGCTGGGGTGCGCCGGCGCTGGCCCTCTACTTCAGCCTGCGCTACCTCGCTGAAGGGGTGGCGTGGACGGTGCCCACCATGGTGATCGGTGCCGGCGGCCTCGTGCTGCTGCTACCGCTCGGCTGGGCCCTGATGGACGGTGTCGGCCCGCTGCCGGAACTCGGCGCGGGCGGCCTTGGCCTCGCCACGGCGCTGGTGCTCTGGCTGCAGGTCGCGGCGATGGCGGCCACGCTCGCGCGCTCGCGGCGCTGTGCGGACCTCGGCCTGTTCGCGCGTTTCGACCTACCCGACGCGGCGGCGATTGGCCAACTGCTGAAGCTCGGCCTGCCGATGGGCCTCGCGATCTTCATGGAGGGCAGCCTGTTCGTCGCCACGGCCCTGCTGATCGCCACGCTGGGCACCGTGCCCATCGCTGCGCACCAGGTGGCGATCCTCGCGGCTTCGGCGGCCTTCATGGTGCCGCTGGGCGTGGCCATGGGCACGACGGTGCGCGTCGGCCAGGCGGCGGGCGCCGGCGACCACGAGGGCGTGCGCTGGGCGGCCAAGGCGGGCTGGATCATCGGTTTCGTGACCCAGACGGCGTCGGCGATCCTGCTGGCCCTGGGCGGCGCATGGATCGCCTCGCTGATCACCGACGACCCGGCCGTCATCGCGATGGCCGCTACGCTGATGCTGTTCGCGGCGGTGTTCCAGTACACCGATGGTTTGCAGGCGATCTCGGCCGGCGCCCTGCGTGGCCTGAAGGACACCCGCGTGCCGGCATGGATCTGCGTGCTCAGCTACTGGGGCCTCGGCCTGCCGGTGGCGATCGGCCTCGGCGGCATCGGTGCCGACGGCGGCACCCGCATCATCCTCGGCCTCGGCTGGGGCCCGCCGGGCTACTGGGCGGGCCTGATCGTCGGCCTGAGCGTGGCCGCGGTATTGCTGACCTGGCGCTTCATCGCGCATTCCTCACGTGACCTTCGGGGCGTGACCGGCGCCAACTGAGCGGCTAAGGTCGAGGCGTCGTTTATGGAGCTTCCCATGGCCACTGTTGATCGCCCCGGTCCCCTGCGTCGCCTGTTCGGCGGCCTGTGGGACGCGCTGAATTTCACCCGCCGCCTCGTGTTCAACCTGCTGTTCCTGACGGTGCTCCTGTTCCTGCTGGTCGCTGTCCTTTCGGGCCCGTCGGTGACGCCGGTGCAGGAGAAGAGCGCGCTCGTGCTCGAGCTCGGCGGCCGCCTCGTCGAGGAAGCGCGCTCGCCGGCGCAGAAGTTCGAGGAGCAGATCACCGGCGGTGAAGCCATCCCCGAGTTCCAGCTGCGCGACCTGCTGCGCGCCATCGACGGTGCCAAGGACGATCCGAAGATCGACCGCATCGTGTTGAAGACCGACGGCTTTTCCGCCAGCGGCTTCGCGGCCCTGCGTGAGCTCGGCGACGCCATCGCCGACTTCAAGGCCAGCGGCAAGCAGGTCGTCGCCTGGGGCACCGGCTTCGACCAGGTGGGCTACTACCTCGCGGCGCAGGCCGACGAGATCTACATGGATTCCGAAGGCCTGATCCTCATCGAAGGCTTGGGCCGCTACCGCCCGTACTACCGCGAGCTGCTGGCCGACAAGCTCGGCGTCGACGTGCACCTGTTCCGCGTCGGCGAGTTCAAGAGCGCCGCCGAGCCCTACATCCTCGATGGCGCCTCGGCGGAATCGAAGGAGGCCGACCTGTTCTGGATGGGCGACCTCTGGCAGCGCTACCTCGCCGACGTGTCGGCGGCGCGCCAGTTCGAAGGCGCGTCGTTCGAGACGCTGGTGGCCGAGTTCCCCGCGCGCCTGAAAGCGGCCGGCGGTGACTTCGCCACGCTCGCGGTCGAGACCAAGATGATCGACGGCACCAAGACCGCCGAGGAGCTGGAGACCCTGCTCGCCGAGCGCGGCGCCGAGGACGAGGACACCGGCTATCGCCAGGTCGGCCTCGACCGCTTCCTGTCGCACCTCGGCGCGCCCACGCTGCCGACCGAGTCGGCGCCCGGCATCGGCGTGGTCGTCGCCCAAGGCGGCATCGTCGACGGCGAGCAGCCGGTCGGCGCCGTCGGCGGCGTGAGCACCTCGGCCCTGCTGCGGCAGGCGCGCGAGGACGATGCCATCAAGGCCGTCGTGCTGCGCGTCGATTCGCCCGGCGGCGGTGTGTACCCGTCCGAGCAGATCCGCCGCGAAGTCGAGCAGCTGAAGGCGGCGGGCAAGCCGGTCGTCGTCTCGATGGGCAACGTTGCGGCCTCGGGCGGCTACTGGATCTCGATGAACGCCGACACGATCTACGCCGATCCGTCGACCATCACCGGCTCGATCGGCATCTTCGGTCTGTTCATGAACGGCCCGCGCGCGCTGGAGAAGATCGGCGTTCGCACCGACGGCGTCGGCACCACGCGGCTGGCCGGCGCCTTCGACCCCACCCGCGCCCTCGTGCCGGAAGTGGGCGAGCTGATCCAGACCTTCATCGACCACGGCTACCAGCAGTTCATCGGCAAGGTGGCCACGGCGCGCGAAACCGACGTCGCGGCGATCGACGCCGTGGCCCGCGGCCGCGTATGGAGCGGTGCGCAGGCGAAGGAGCGTGGCCTCGTCGACGAACTCGGCGGCCTGCGCGATGCGCTGGCGAAGGCGGCTGAGCTCGCGAAGCTCGAGGCCGACGCGCCGCACACCTACCTCACCGGCCCGATGACGCCGTTCGAGCAGTTCCTCGCCGACCTCAACCGCAACGCGCACGCCAAGGCGGTGCTGGGCCGCGCCGCGCCGGCGCTGGCCTTCCTCGGCGACGAGCATGCCGGCCGCGTGGCCGACGATCTCGCCTTCGTGCTGGATTCGCAGGGCAAGCCTTTCCAGGCGGTCGCGCACTGCTTCTGCGATCTGTGACGCAAACACGGCCCCGGTAGCGGGGCGGGGTGGAACGAAAAACCCCGGCACAAGGCCGGGGTTTTTCGTTGCGCTATCGCGAGCCGCACACGGCTGCGGCGATCAACCGCCCTCGGGCGGCACGGCCTCGCCGCCTTCCGCCGCGTCGATGGCCTCGCGCTGCGCATCGGCGGCCTGCATCAGCGTGTCCTCGACCGCGCGTGCCTTGTCCTGCGGCGCCTGGATCGCATCGCGCAGTTCGGTGGCGTCGCCGGCCACGACCTGCGGCGTGGGCTCGGCCTCCGGTACCGGCGTGGGTTCCGCGGGCGTGGGCTCGGGGCTGCAGGCGGCGAGGGTGATCGCGGCGAGCAGCAGGGCAGCGGGGAAACGGTTTGCGGGCATGGCCGGACTCCGGTGGGCGTGCGGCTATCCTACGGCGCCCGTCTTTCCTTGGAGTCCGCGATGCCGAATGCCCTCCGTTGGCGCCTCGACGGCCAGGTCGCTCTCGTCACCGGCGCGAGCGCTGGCATCGGCCGCGCCACCGTCGCCGAGTTGCTGGGCCTTGGCGCCACCGTGCTGGCCTGTGCGCGCGACATCGACACCCTCGAGGCCGCCGCCACCGAGTGGCGCGAGGACCATCCCGAGGGCGAGATGCACGTGCTGGCCTGCGATGTCGCCGAGGCGGCGGGGCGCGAGCGCCTGTTCGACTGGATCGACGGCCTCGGCCTCGGGCTCTCGATCCTCGTCAACAACGTCGGCACCAACCAGCGCCGCGCGACGATGGACTACGACGAAGCCGAGTGGCGCGCCATCTTCGAGACCAACCTGTTCTCCACGTTCGAACTCTGCCGCAGCGCCTATCCGCTGCTGCGCGAACACGCGAACTCAGCCATCGTGAACGTCGGCTCGGTGTCCGGCGCCACGCACGTGCGCACCGGCTCGCCCTACGGCATGAGCAAGGCGGCGATGCACCAGCTCACCCGCAACCTCGCCGTCGAGTGGGCGCCCGAAGGCGTGCGCGTCAATGCCGTGCTGCCCTGGTACATCCGAACGCGACGCACCTCCACCGTGCTGGCCGATGCCGATTACCTTGAGGACGTGCTCGACCGCACGCCGATGTCGCGCATTGGCGAGCCGGAAGAAGTGGCCGCGGCCATCGCCTTCCTGTGCCTGCCGGCATCGAGCTACATCACCGCGCAATGCCTCGCGGTGGACGGCGGGTTCCTCAACTACGGGTTCTGACGCGCGCCGCTAGTCGCGGCAGTCGTTCTCGACGACGGCCTTGGCGCGATCGCGCTCGCGACGGCGTTGTGACTGCGTGTCGCTGAACGCGCGGCGCAGCGCCGACTCCGCGTCCGCCAGCCGTTCTTCCCACGCGGCGCAGGCGGCTTCGCCACGCAACTCCACGCAGTCGTCCTCGACGGTGCGGCACAGCGTCGCCGCCGAGGGTGGCGCGCGCGACAGGTCGACACCGAGCACGGACAGCGGCACGCAGCGCGGCTGCGGGTCGTAGGTGTCCGAGAGGCGCGACCGCCCATTGAGGTCGGTGCAGCGCCACAGCGGTGGCGGCAGCACGCTCCTCGGCGGCGGCAGGGCTTCGCCCGGTGTGATCTTCGGAGGGGGCACGTCCGTGTTCGCTGAGAGTTCGCCGGCTTCTGGAGTGCTCGGCACGGTCGCCACCACAGCCGGTGGTGGCGCGAACGCGGCGATCTCGCGCAACTCCTGCGTCTGGCCGCGTGGGCAGGGGTCGCCCTGCAGCGCGACGGCGCCGTCCTCGGCCGTGCAGCGATAAATCACGCCGGCCGTCGATGCGGAAGCCGTCGGCGGGGGCGCCGTCCCCGGCGAGGCGCGCAGGCCGAAGGCGAGCAGCGCCAGCGAGGCCGCCATGACGGCGCGGCGTTGCGCGCCGCCGCGATGCCCGCGCCGGCGCGCCGGATCCATGTCAGATCTTCGTGAGCGTCACCGTGCGCGTCACGGTGCCGTCGGTGAAAGTAAGCGTGGCCGACGTGGCCGAAGTGAAGGTGATCGTCCCCGAACCCACCGTCGTGTAACTGACAGCATTCGGGTTGAACGTCTGCCCCCAATTCGGGCCAGTCGCCCGGTCTAGGTTTGCAAAGGCAACGTCGGTGTCCGTCCAAGGGGCCTGGAAGCGGTACCACGTCGGCCGGCCTTGGCTGTCATAGATGAAGAACAACGCGAACATCTGGCCCGGGAAATTGAAGACCGTGAGCCCCCAGCCCGACTCCGACGGCACGAACCAGGCGCCCGTGTAGTCGCGACTTGGCCCGGCATTCGTGGTTGCGCCCAGCCATCTCTGCAATGACGGATAGACCTGGTCGAAGCGCGAGTAATAGTCGACGTTACCCTGTGCTTCGCTGAGACCGTCGTTTTGGCAAGAGGCGCTGCCGCCGGCGAGGCCGCCGCGCAGCTGGTAGTCCGAGCCGCTGAGCGTGAACAAGCCGGACCCCGAACTGCCGCCTTCTGTCGTTCCTTCGGCCCAACTCGAACGGGCCGTGCTGGTGACGACCTGTCCCTCGATGTTGACGTTGGAGGCGAAGCCATTGTGCGTGCCGCGGCTGTACTTCTTGTTGTCACCGGCCGGATGGTGGATGGCGACCGTGGCGGTCGGCGCCGTCAGCGTCGCGGCGTTCCAGCCGGCGAAAAAGGCTCCCGCCGGCGGTGAAAGGCGCAAGCGGAGCAACAGTGCATCCGTGGACAGCGTTGCGAAAAGGAGGTCCGCACCTCCCGTTAGTTGAATGTTCGGGCCTGCGTTGGAAACTTCGCAGGTGGGTGTCTCGTAGTTCCAGAACGTGGTGAGTGTGCTCGCAACGGCTTGCGTCGACATGCAGTGCGCCGCTGAGTAGAAGTAGGGCACCTGCGTGGCGGCCACGCTGTCGTTGAGCAGGGTGCCCGTGCAGGTGAACGTTCCGCCATCCTGGAACACCATGCGGGCTACGGCGTTCTTCGCGTTGATGAACGGTTGGCCCAGGCTGCCGGTGCGGCAGGCGACGTCGATGTTGCAGTCGCCCGAGTCACCCAAGGCTTTTGCGAGGTTGAGCGGCCGCAGCGGCGAGGTGACGAGGTGCGACACGCGGCGGGCTTGCGGCGCGAGAGTCGCAGCGCCCGAAGGAACGAACAACTCAAGTCGCTGGGTGTCGCCGTCGGTCACCGGCGACCAGTAGAGGCCCGCGCCATCGACACCCGCACGCAGGGCGGCGGTGTCGACGAACTCGACAATCCCGTCCGACGCGCTGGCGACCCGCAGTTCGGCCCCGTCCGGCAGGCCGCGCAGGTCGAGGGCGACGCGGAGCGCGGCGGCTTGCGGCGACGACACATCGAAACGGAGCACCTGGCCGCCCGCCACGGGGGTCCAATAGAGGCTCCCGGGCAGCAGCGTGGCCGCTTCGTCGGTCGCGTCACGCTCAATGCCGATCTGCAGGCGCTTGGCGCCGTTGGCCGCGTTGTACCGCTGCATGGCGGCCACGCGCTCGGCATCGAGCGACTGGAAGCGCAGCGTGGCCTGCGGCGCCAGGGTGGCGGCCTTGAAGGCATGCGCGACGTCGCGCTTGGCGTTTTCGAGCTTCAGCGGTTCACCGCGCACGCTCTGGGCGGAGGTGGTCGGCGCAGCCAGCACAGCGATGCTGGCGAGGACGGCGGCGGCAAGGATCTGGGGACGAAGCGGCATCGGGAAACTCCTGATGAACGGCCGTCCGTTGGCCGAGGGGGACCCCGATGCTACCCCCGCGGCGGCGTGCGCTGCACGCCACCCGGGTCTCCGTTCAGCCGCCGTGGCCCCGTCTGAACGGGCCCTCCGGCTCAGGCCTTCGCGGTCGCCTTCTTCACGGCCTTCTTCACCGCCTTCTTCGCGACCGCTTTCTTGGCGGGAGCCTTCTTCGCCGCCTTCTTCGCCGGGGCCTTCTTCACGGCGGCTTTCTTCGCCGTCGCCTTCTTCGTCGCCGCAGCCACCTTCACGGCGTCCCCTTCGGGCGCGGCGGCCTTGGTGGCCTTTTTCGCGGACGCTTTTTTCGCCGCAGCCTTTTTCGCCGCGGCCTTTTTGGCGAAGCGGCCCTTGGCTTCCGGCGCGGCGGCAATGATCGCCTGGCACTCCTCGAGCGTCAGCGAGGCCG
>Ga0209278_1000788_pt1 | contig 21661 bp, 13 predicted proteins | sample JI81BgreenDNA_FD_187504 | JGI IMG/M metagenome (GOLD analysis project Ga0209278, IMG submission 187504) | Wastewater effluent complex algal communities from Wisconsin, to seasonally profile nutrient transformation and Carbon sequestration -... | ecosystem: Engineered > WWTP > Effluent > Algae... | reverse complement strand
TTGGCGTTGCTCGGTCCCGACCGTACGGTTGATCTCTCCACGGCCGGTCTCGTGAAGCCGGCCAGCAACTACGGCGCCACCTGGACCGACCATCCGCTCGACAGCGCCCGCGCACGGCGCGTCGTGGAAGCGGTGGTGGAACAGAGCGGCTGGCATGGACCCGCGTTACCGCGCGGACGCGGCCGGGGCATTGCCGTGCACCGCAGCTTCCTCAGCTACGTGGCCATGGTGGTGGAAGTGGAAGTGCTGCCGGACGGCACCGTACTCGTGCCCAACGCTACCGTCGCCGTCGACGCCGGTTTCATTGCCAATCCCGATCGCGCGCGTGCACAGATGGAAGGCGCCATCATCATGGCCATGAGCAACGTACTTTCGAGCGAGGTGACGTTTGCCAACGGCCGCGTGGTGCAGTCGAACTTCCGCGACTACAGCGTGGCGCGCATGCGGGCGGCACCGCGCGACGTGCGCGTGCACCTCGTGCCCAGTGAAGGGCTGCCCGGTGGCATTGGTGAACCGGGCGTACCGCCCGCCTGCGGGGCCATTGCCAACGCCATCTTTGCGGCCACTGGCGTGCGCGTGCGCGAGCTGCCGGTGGGGCGGCAGTTGGCCGGCTGGCCGTCGCGCGCGGGAGTCAGCGACGCGGGGCAGTAGGCACTAGAGTACACCCCGCCGACGCAACAGGGCGTCGATCGTTTCGCGCTGGTACGCATAGGGAGCCCACACCGATGCGGCCCAGCGCGAAATGGCCGCGTCACGCGCCGGCCCGGGCGGTGCGGCCAGCACGTCGGTGGCGGTCACGGCACCACGCGATGTGGGCAATGGCCCCACCGGCCACGGTTCCGGTCGCTGCGCCAGCTTCATGTGCGCCTTCTGCACAGCGCGCCCCGTGAATCCGTGTTCCACGTGCAGATACAGGCCCAGCAAGGCGAAGAACACACCGATAGGCTTTGAGGCGGGCGACGCGTGTTGCGCCGCCCATGCGTCGACCACGAGCTGATGCACGAACGCCGCGTCGCCACGCGTGAGCGTGTACGCACACACCTCGTGGTATGCGGCCAACTCCGCCGCGTCTGGTATCGCCTGCTCGGTGTTCATGACACTCCGGATTTCGCTACGCCCGTGGATCGCGCACCACGCCGATGAACAGAATGGTGCCGCTCAACCGCTCGCGAATGGCGAAGACGAACGGCTTGTCAAAAATGAAGCTGGGCGGCAGGCTGACGCGAATGATCCCCACCGCGGTCACCGCGGCCGCGCGCGTGCCGCGCTCGTTCACCTCGAGCGTCACGGCATGCTGCACGAAGCCGATCTTCTCGGTCTCGTTCACGATGAGGCGTGGAAACTCGGCACCATCGCTGAACGCGCGTGGCATGCCCAGCGCCATGAGGTCGGCCGACAGGTCACGCGAACTGCTCAGGGTGAATCGCGGCACGCCAACCTCTGCCCCACTGATGGGTTGGAGGGAACGCACCACACTCCCCAGGCGCGCCGTATCAAGCTGCTGTACCAAGGCGTCCACACTGCCCGACTGCGGCATGAGCAGCAGCATGCTGTAGGCGCCGTTCCCGTAGGGTAGTTCGGCCGCCATGACGCTATTGGCGCCGATGTTCATGGCGCCGGCATTGAAGCCGTCGGTGCGCATCATCATGGGCACCGGTACCGTTGCCCCCGAGGCCAACGTGAACGGCGTGTTTGCTCGCGTGCGCGCCGGATCGAAGCGATCGCGCCACGTGCCACTGAAGTACACGGCATTGGCCAGAATCATGAGCAGGTTGTCTGGCGGTGCCTGCGTGAGCACGCGTGGCACCATGCCCTTGGTTTCCCGGTCGCCCCACGCGTTCACGGCGTCGAACATGGCCTGCGGCGACGGCGACACTTCCACCGGTGCGCGGAAGAAGTCGCGTGCCTCACGCACGAACCCCGTATCGAGCACCGAGCCACGCCGTGTCCAGATGCCGTTGGCCAGCGATACCGTAACCGTGGGATCGAGCGACGGCAGCAACGTCTGCAGATCGCGATAGGCGCTGTTGATTTCGCTGCGTGTGCGCGTGCCCCATCCCAGCACCTGCTGCATCTCGCTCAGCGTGGTGCCGGCGGCGCCGTTCATGGTGAGGCCGAGTGCCATCGAAACACTCAGCGGCGACAGCAGCACGTTCTTGGTTGGCTCGCTGGTCGGAGCGGCTACCCGTCGCAGCAGGTTGAGCGCGAACGCATTACCCGCGTCGATGCCCTGCCGTTCGGCCGCCGAGAGCTGTCGCGGCAACGCCGTCAGCGAGTCGACGGCCCTGCCATTGTTGGGGCCGGTGCCGTCGCCGCAGGCAGCCGCAGCGAGAACCAGCGGGAGCACGGCCAGGCGGCCGAGCCGTAGTCGGGAGGTCGAGAAGATGTCTGGCATGATCGGCAGTACCCGGGCAGCCAAGGGCGTGTCACCGGTGCCGCCGGACTTGGCCATTGGGTGGCATTCCTTGCCTTGGACACAAACTAGTGCCCGGGACGGCCACCATGCACCGCCGGCCAGCCCCGCAGATTGGGACTGGCCGGAGGTTCCACGCGGCTGGCGTCGACAATCAGCGGCAGCGCATCTCGAGCGACGCGATTACGGGCAGGTGGTCCGATGGGAAACGCAGGTCCCAGCGGTCGCTGAGAATGCCGTGCTTCAGTACTTCGATGCCCAGGGATACCAACACGTAGTCGATGCGATTGCCGCCGATTTCCTTGAAGCCGTTCGACGACGTCGTCGGGCCGTAGTGACCTTGCTGGCTCACGACGTACCCGTCGCGCAGCGGCGCCAATCCGCCGTCGAGTGCGCCACTGGTCAACGTGGTGTACGCGGCAGAGGTCGGTGACGCGTTGAGATCACCCGTGACAATCACCGGCAATGTACCGGCAACCGTGGCGAGGCGGCGACGAATGAGCTTGGCACTTTCCTGGCGCGCCTGCTCCCCCACGTGGTCGAAATGCGTGTTGAGATGGACATACGTGCACCCCGTCGCGCGGTCGCGGAATCGCCCCCACGTGGCGATGCGCTCGAGTGCGGCATCCCACGCCTTCACGCCAACCACCTCCGGATTGGTGGACAACCAGAACGTCTTGTTCTCCAGCATGTCCAGACGGTTTCGCTTGTACAAAATGGCGCTGAACTCACCCGCGTTCGCGCCGTCGCGCCGTCCAACACCAACCCGTGCATACTCGGGCAGCAGTGAATCGAGATCGACGAGCATGCCGTGCAATGCCTCTTGCACGCCCACCACGTCCGCATCGTGAAACCGGATAAGCGAGGCCACACGCTCCTTGCGATTGGGCCAGGCATTGATGCCATCGCCGGGGTTGTTGTAGCGGATGTTGAAGCTCATGACGCGCAGCGGGCTGCCAGCTGCCGCCGCCACTGGTTCAGTCGCGGCGACACCGGTGGCCTGTGCAGAGGCACAGGCACCGAGTACAACCACAAGAATCGGAAGCAGATAAGCGCGCATCACCACCCCGGGTTCTGGCCGAGTTTCGCATTCACGACGAGATCGGACGCCGCGATGGGACGGAGATACAGGCGCTCATTCCACACGCGCACAATATTCATCTGCCACTGCAGCAGACCGAACGTGCCGTTCTGCAGTGAGCGTTGGCTACTGTTGCCCGCCGTGATGTTGTGATACACGACCCCCGGAATGCTGGGTGATGGTACCGTGCCGGTGTGGAAGTACACGTCCTGCACGCCGTCTTCGTTCAGGTCGTAGTAACGGTTGGCATTCACGTACATCCCCCGCCACGGGCGAGCGAGCAGTTCGCCGCGCTTCCAGCGCATCAGATCATCCCACCGAAGTCCCTCGAGCGCCAACTCGATGCCGCGTTCGCGACGAATCTCCAGCAGGGATGGGTCAGTAAGACCCGGGAAGTACACGCTCTGCAGATATGGATCCGCGCGCGTAGGCCGCGACGACAGCCCGCCAGTGATGCCGGCGCGGGCCCGAAGTGCTCCCACGGTACGCTGCCAGTCGGCATCAGTGAGCAAACCCAACTCCGCCTTGGCCTCCGCCAGATTGAGCAGCACCTCGGCATAGCGGATGATAGGGATGTCATTGGTGTTGTTCGCCCCGGCGTCGAGACCGATGTCATCAATGGTCCACTTGATGGGCTGGTATCCGGTGAGCGTCACCGTGAACGCCGGAGGCGACGCCACGGGGGTGCCCGCATTGAGTCGCTTGAAGTCTCCCATGCGAATGGTCTGCTGCAATCGCGGATCGCGCCCCTTCGTTTCACTCATGAACGAGAGCGTGTCGTAGCCGGGCCGGTCGGTAAACGGCGTGCCATCGGCCATGAGGTACGTATTGATGAAGTCACGCGTGAAGCTGGCGCCCACTCCCGTGGTGCCCGAGGTGTAGCGCCAGTTCGCCTCGTGGCGCACGGCGAGATTCACGTCCATCACGTACATGAGCAGCACTTCGTTCGTGGGCGGGGCCTCACTACTGAAGAGTGACCGGTATGCCCCAAGCGTGCCCGGTGAGGTGTTCAGGCTGTACCGCCCTCCCGTAATCACCTCTTGCGCTGCGGTGGCCGCCTGCGTGAGCCAAGTATTGGCCGTATTCCCCAAGCCGCTGGCCAGACCGCCAGCGTGGTATTTGCGGAACGTACCCTCGTACAGGGCGATGCGTGACTTGAACGCGCGCGCCACATCCTTGGTGACCTCCGTGCGCGAGGCGCTCGTGACCGTACGAATGTTCGCGATGGCATAGTCGAGATCTTCCAGCACGTGCCCCATGACCATGTCGCGCGAATCGCGACCAGCGAAAAGCGCCGCCGTATCGGTAATGGCAATCGGCTTGTCGATCCACGGGACCGCCCCGTATGTCTTGACCTTATCGAAGTAGAAGAGGGCGCGGGCGAAGCGGGCGAGCCCGTTGTAGTGATTGCGCGTGGCTTCCGGAACGGCCGGGTCGGTGTTGCTCTCGAGGAAGAAGTTGATGTTGCGCAGCGCGCTCCACGACCACCCCCCCTGGTTGTTCGGCGTGAAGGTTGGCAACAGATAGTTGCTGGCCCCGCGGGCGGCGATGTAGTCGGAGACATCATCGCCGACATACACCGAATTGACCGACGGCCAGGTGTTGGTGAACGAATTGGCGTACAGCTGCAGACCAGCCTCGCTGCTGAACACCGACTGCTGATTGGTGGCGGACACGGGCGACTGTTCCAGGTCGCACGCCGACGCAAAGGCGCACAGGCTGGCGACCGCCACAAGACGTATGTATGGACGAGTGGTCATCGTTGATCAGAAGGTCAGGGTGACGCCGGACACGAACGTCCGCATGAGCGGGTAGTTCAGACCATCGCCGCTGGTACCACTGGTGAGGATGCGGTCGGAACCGTTGCTGATGTTCTCCACGTCCACGTTCTTCACGATTTTGTACAGCGGCGAGTACGTCCACAGGTTTTCGCCCGAGAGGTACACCTTCGCGCGGCGCGCGCCGACGCGCGAAAGCCAGCTCTTCGGCAGATCGTATCCTACCTGCAGGTTCTTGAGTCTCAGGTAGGCCACGCTCATCAGATACTTCGTTTGCGGCCTCGACATCTGGCGCTCGCCACCCAACGAGGCGTAACCGTTCAGGCGTGGGAAGAACGCATTCGGATTCGGGTTGGCCGGATCCCAGATCACGCCCGGCGCCATATGCCACGACGGAATGTTGTTGTACGGACGGTTGTAGGCGCCCCAAAAGTAGTCGGCCTCGGAATTCGGGTGCCAATCCTGCTTGCCAACACCCTGGAAGAAGGCCCCGATGCTCACGCTCTTCCACGCGCCATTCAGGTTGATGCCATAGCTGTAGCGAGGCGTGGTGTTGCCAATCACCGACAGGTCGCCAGGGTTGGCCTGCGTCTGGTTCCCCACGTCGATCTTGCCGTCGCCATTGAGATCCCGGAACTTCAGGTCGCCCGGCAGCCACGCTCGCGAGTTGCGCGACTGAATGAAGCTTTGGTTGGCATGCGCCAGAATGTCCGCCGAGTCGGCGAAGAATCCCTCGGTGGTGTAGCCCCAGATTTCGCCAACCTTTTGCCCCGTACGGAAGTCGCTTAACAGCCCGTTCGGGTTGTTGTACTTGAGGATCTCCGAGGTATTGTCGGAAAGCACGACGCGTACCCCGTACGAGGCACGGCTCCCGGCGAGCATGAACCCGTCCTGCCACGCCGCCGACAGTTCCCACCCGTTGGTCTTGAGATCGGCATAGTTGCCACGGGGCGCTGCGGCGCCGAACACCGCTGGCGGCGTGATCGACGTGGTAAACATGTCGGTTGTCTTGCGCGTGTACACGTCGGCGCTCAGCGTCAGCCGATTGTCGAGCATGTCGGCATCGAGACCGAAATTGGTCGTCGTGGCCGTTTCCCACGTGAGGCCGTCTGGTAGCACCGACGGCACGCTGGTTTGCTGCGGACGTGAACCATTCACGATTACGCCCGACTGCCCGATGTTGAACGTCTGCTGGAACTGGTACGCCCCGCCGTTGCCGTTACCCATCGAGCCGTGCGACACGCTCACGCGCAGATCGTTCACCAGCGAACGTGGCACCTTCCAGAACGGCTCCTGCGACACACGCCACGAAGCCGATGCGCTGGGGAAGAAGGCGTAGCGCTGCTCCTTGGGAAACTTCGAAGACCCATCGTAGCGCCCCGTGAACTCCAACAGATACCGATCGGCAAACGAGTAGTTCGTGCGGGTGAAACCACCGAGAATATTCCACTTCTCGTAGCCACCACCAATCACCGTGGCCGTACCCAGCGCCAGGTTGAGGTCCGACGCGTCCGGGAAAATGAGACCGTTGCGCTCGGCCACCAGCTGATCCCACTGCCGCTCCTCGTAGTTCACACCGCCCATGAGCCGTAGCGAGTGCTTGCCGCCAAACGTACTGTTGAATTCACCGTACGAGTTGGTCGCGATGTAGTCGGTGTTGGCGTGCGTGTTGCGCAGTGTATTCGTGGCTGCACCCACATACTCGATCACACCCGGACGGCGGCTGTACGGTACCGGCACCCGTCGGCGCTGCTGATCATCCGTCGTGCGCTGGTACGTGAAGTCGCTGGTGAACTTGAGCTTGTCGCCGAGGAACTTGGTGGCCGCTTCCACATTGGTGCGGTACACATCGACATCGAAGTCGATACCGTTCTTGCCGTAGGCGAAGTCGCCCACGGTATAGGCCGCTGAATGGGTGAGGGTCCCGTCCGGATTGAACAGTGCCGAGAGCACGTGCCCTTCATCCTGCAGGTTGCGCCAGATGGCGCCGCCTTCGCCCACGTTCTCCGGATTGAAGTACTGGCGGTTCGAGTACATGAAGCCGCTCCGGATGTTCAGCCAGTTGGCGGCCTTGATCGTGCCGTCGGCGCGCAGATTCCGCTGGGCGAAATCATCGGAGTTGTAGCGGAACATGCCGTCCTGCCCCAGCGATCGCCCCGAGATCATGAATTGCGCGTTCTCGGTACCACGCGAGATCGAGAGGTTGTGCTCCATCGACGGCGCGCTCGGGCGGTACAAATGATCGTACCAATTGGTACTGTTGAAGTACTGATACGCACCATCGCTACCGACGATGGTTTCGGGCGCCCGGTTGTTCTGCGAGCGAACGCGCAGCGAGTCGAGATAGGCAGCGGAGAACACCAGCGTCTTGTTCACGTTCTGCGGCGCGAAGCCCTGCCAGCTTTGGAACGCCCGATTGAACATGTCGGCGAACGTGTAGCCGTCCGTGACCACCTGCGTGCGCTCGACCGGCGTGCGATTGCCGTACGTCACGCCATAGTTGACTTGAAACTGATCCTTCTGGGGGCGCTTGGTGGTAATGAGCATCACACCGAACGCGCCGCGCGCACCGTACACCGCAGCCGCCGAGGCGTCCTTGAGTACGGTAACCGACGCGACGTCGTCGGGGTTGAGCATGGACGGGTCGCCTTCCACGCCATCAATGAGCACCAGCGCACTGCCGCCGGTGCCGATGGATGTGGTACCGCGAATATTGATCGCCGGCGCCTGGATGGGTTTGCCATCTTGCGGGCGAATGTTCACGCCCGGCAGCAGCCCTTGCAGTCCGAGCGTGAGATTGGGCACCGGGCGTTCGGCGAGCTGTTCGGCATTGATCTGCTCCACCGCGCCCATCACGTTGCGTCGATCGGCCGAGCCGTAGCCAATGGCCACCATTTCGTCGAGCTGCACCGCAGCGCGTGCGAGCGAGAAGTTGGCGGTCACGGTGGCGGCATCCGTGGTCGTGACCTGTGCCTGTCCCGCCACGTAACCCAGCCGGCGCACGACAACGGTGCGGGTACCCACGGGTACCTTCAGAATGGTGTAGCGCCCCTGTGCATCGGTCACGGCACCGATGTTGAGCCCCTGCACGACCACGTTGGCCTGGGGGATGGGCGTCGACGTGAGCTGTTCCGTGACGGTACCACTGATCGTACCGGATTGCGCCTTGGCGCTACTGGCTATCGTGACCAGGAGCGCGGCAACGCGAAGCATCGGAGAACGATGGAATCGCATGGTGTGTTGAGCGAGTGGAGAGGGAGTGGCTCGTGTTACGCCCTCAATGCAATCGCTCCTTCACCACAGTCGTGTTGGCGTACCGTCACAGTTGCAGTACAACTTGCCCACAAGCGCACAGGGCGAAATGAAGAGGATGGCAGCGGTAACCGGCGCGGTCCACCACTGGCCATCGCGTTGGCACGGTACGCACCGTAGAATTGTCACGAAGCCGTGCAGGACTGGCACAATTCCCACCTTGGTCTTGTGAATCCCTCCGTCAACGTCACGCTGTACGACAATGCTGCGCAGGTGCGGTGGATTCTTCACCTCGCCTGTGCCGTGACGTTCATGGTGGTGATGACGTTGCTTGCCAACCGCCTGCGACGCCCCATCATGCGCACGTTGGCGTTCGTGTGGGCACTGCAGACGATCGTCGCGATCAACCTCTTCAGCTACTTCTACTGGCGCGAGTTGCACGTGGACTTCGCCAGCGTACGCTTCCTCGGCGTGCTTTCGTTGCACGTAGCGCATTTTGTCATGGCGCCTTTGCTGCGTCATACGCGACAACTGGTGTGGCGTGGTGATGTCGTGGCGCCGCCGGCGCGCCGTGAGTTGTGGCGGTGGGCTGCGCTGGGGTTGTTCACCACCGTGCTCGATCAGTCGGTCAAGGCGCTGTTCCCCGGGGCCGAAGCGACACTCACGTTCGTCGTGTCGCGACTGGTCAGTGTATTCCCCTATCTGTACGCGCTGCGTCCGACCCAGGTGGACGCGCAGTACACCGTCAATGCCGGCAGTGACATCGGCTTCACCCGGTTGGCGCTCAAAGTCGCGCTTTGTGCCCGGGTAACGGCGCTGGCCATTGATCTGGTCGTCCGCGTAGCGCCGTGGCCCGCAGACACGGCCGCGTTGCTCACGGCCGTAGTGGTTGCGGTCAACCTGAGCGCACTGGTGCTGTTCGGCACGCTGCTGCTGTTCGTCGCCCTCGAGCACGAGCGCGCCGTCGATGCACGACAAAGCGAGGAACTCTACGCCGCCAAACTGCGCGAGTCGCACTCACGGCGCCTCGAAAGTCTGGGCGGTCTCGCCGGCGGCGTGGCCCACGACTTCAACAACATTCTCACTGTAGTAGTGGGCGCCACCGATGTGGCCCGCGAGGTGGCGCACGAGCCTGCGCTGTTACGCGCTGAGCTCGACGCTATTGGAGAGGCGGGCCGTCAGGGGATGACCCTCACTCGGCAACTGCTCGATTTCGCGCGGCAGAAGCCCGCGTTTGTCGAACGCTTTGATCCCGCAGCGGTCTTGCAGCGCATGCGCCCAATCTGCGAGCGTGTTCTCGGGCCGACACGGCGCTTCGAACTTCACATCGGCACCGTACCTGCCGTGATCATGGATGCGTCGCAGTTCGAGCAGGTGCTGCTCAACCTGCTGGTCAACGCCCGTGATGCGATTGCTGACATGGGCGAGGTGGTGATCACCGCGTCCACAGAGGCGGTCGCGCGAGCCAGCGGCAGCGCGAGTGCGCTCTCGGCGGGGGCCTACCTGCGTCTCGAAGTGCGTGATACCGGCTGCGGCATTCCGCCCGAGGTGCTGCCTCGCATCTTCGACCCGTTCGTCACTACCAAGGAAGCACGCGGGGGCACCGGCCTCGGTCTGGCCACAGTGCAACGCATCGCTCGCGAGAACGGAGGTGATGTGTCAGTGATGAGTACCGTGGGCGTGGGTACGACCATCGTGGTCTGGTTGGCGGCAGCGCCGGGAATGGCATAGCAGGTTGTTGCCTTGCATCGGAGTCAGGCGCACCTGCCCGTTCTGTAGTCGGCAAGTCGACGACGACTCGCCGTGACGGAAGCGGCCCCCGCTCCGCGGAACCCTTTCCCTGCTCGCGCTGTCTCACGCGCGTCCCCCTTCCCGAGCGAGTGCGTGTTACCCGAATTCCGTCTTGTCCCACGTCTTATACTGCTATGTGCCACCCTCGCCGGTGGGGCATCCACGGCCCATGCCCAGTCTGCCGAAACGCTGCGCGGACGTGTCACATCAGATAGTGGACGCGTGGTCACTGGCGCCACCGTGTTCATCACACGTGGTCCTGACAGACTGGTTCAGCACGGCATCACCAGCGATAGCGGCACGTTCCGCATCACGTTCGAAAACGGCACCGGCGACTACCTCGTCGCTGTGCAGGCTGCCGGCTTCAAGCCGGCCCGTCGGCGGGTCACACGTCAGGGTGCCGAACGCGAATACGTCGTTGATTTCACCCTCTCCAGCAATGTCGTTTCGCTCGAAGCGGTAAAGATCGCGGCCAGCAAACCGGTGCGCGTGAGTACCGGAATCTCGCCCTCGCAGCAGGATGCCGGTTCGAGCGAGCGCTTCAACGAGGGCGTTGTCGGCGGCGTCTCTCCGGTTGATGCGGGCAACATTACCGCCACCGTGAGCACCATTCCGGGCGCCACCATGGCCGGCGGTGGCCTCTCCATGCTGGGCGCCAGCGGCTCCAGCAACCTTACCACTCTCAATGGCATGGCTATGGGGGCGGGCAGTGTGCCGCGTGCGGCACGCGTGAACACGCGTGTGACCGGCGCCACCTTCGACGCCACCCGCGGCGGATTCTCCGGCGCCAACGTCGACGTGCGACTGGGACCCGGCTCGCGCAATTTTCAGAATCGCTCGGTGTTCGCCACCTTCGACGGGGCCGCGTTGCAGGCCACCGATGCCATCGGCCGTGCCCTCGGGGCCACCAACACCAACTGGCGCGGTTCGGCGGGCATCGACGGCGAGGCCATTCGCAACGCCCTCACGTACAACGTGGCCGTCGACGCGTCGCGTACCACGCGTATTCGTCCCGATCTTGCCGAGGCCAACCCGCTGGCGTACCAGCTTTCCGGCATTGCGCTCGATTCGGTACAACGCGTACGCGCCCTCGCGGCTTCTTCAGGGCTGCCACTGGCCCTTCCGGATGTGCCCATCGGAATCCGCCGCGATGCACTCAGCGCCATGGCCCGCTTCGATGATACGCGCGATACCACGCGCACGCATTCACTCGTGATGTACATCAACGAGTCACGCGGCGACAACGAAGGCACACAGGCACTCAGCGCGCCCTCCAGCGGCGCGGCTCGCCTCGACCGGGCCGCCGGTGCCATCTGGACGCTTGGTCAGTGGAGTGGCGCAGGATTCAGCACGTACAACGAAACGCGTCTCAACGTGGGCACCAACGTGGCGCGCAGTACGCCGTACAGCTCGCAACCCGCCGTCGACGTACTCGTGCGCACGCTCGCCGACGCCACCGCCAACGATGCCGGCGTGGCTGCCCTGTCACTGGGTGGTCGTGGCAGCGACGAAAGCAACATCACTCGCATTACCGGCGAAGCGGCACACGAATTCCAGCGCAACATTCGCGGGCGACGTCACCAGGTGAAAGCCATTGCCTGGGGGCGCGTCGACGCGCTCGACCAAACCGGTGGGGCCATGGTCAACGGACGCTACGGCTTCGCGTCGCTCGACGATTTCGCGAGCAATCGCCCCAACAGCTACACGCGCACGCTTACCAACCCCGATCGTCGCGGCGAAAGCTGGAATTCGGCGGCAGCCGTATCGCACACCTACAATCCCAGCCGCTTCTTCTCGCTGCTGTACGGGGCACGCCTCGAGGCCAACGGGCTGTTCTCCAGCCCGGCACGAAATGGCGCACTCGAAAGCGCACTGGGTGTGCGCACCGGCGGCGTGCAACCGGTGGTACACGTCAGTCCTCGCGCGGGCTTCTCGTACACGTTCAACAAGAGTGCGCGTAACGGCGGCGGGATGTCGATGAACGGGTACGGCACGTGGTATCGCTTCCCCACCGGTGTGCTGCGTGGAGGTATTGGTGAATTCCGCGATCTGTGGCGACCCGATGCCGTGGCCGACGCCGCTGCGCGAACCGGACTGGCGGGCAGCACACTGTCGCTCACCTGTGTGGGTGCGGCCGTGCCGCCGGGTAACTGGAGTCTGTTGAGCTCCGCCTCTGCACCAACACAATGTCGCGACGGCAGTGGGCCATTGGCCGAGCGCGCCCCCAGTGTCACCCTGTTGAGCCGAGGCTACGATGCGCCGCGCAGCTGGCGCGCCAATCTCGATTACAACGCCACGCGCTGGCAGCTCATGCTGCGCGCGAGCGCACTGGGCACGTACGATCTCAACCAGGCGTCCATCACCGACGCCAACTTCAGCGGCACGTCACGCTTCACGCTGGCCTCCGAAGGCAATCGCCCCGTGTTCGTGTCGCCGGGTGCCATCGATGGCAGCACGGGCGCCGTGTCGGCTGCCGAGTCGCGCCGCAGCGTCGATTACGGGCGGGTGGGTGTGCTGCAATCCGACCTCCGCGGACGCGGTGGACAACTTACCGTGGGGCTCAGCCCCGACCGCTTCAGCCGCTTCTGGCGCAACTGGCCGTTCTGGTCGGCCAACTACACGGTGCAACGAATAGACCGTCAGGTACGCGGATTCGACGGCGCCGCGAACGGTGACCCGCGCACCATCGAATGGGCACCTGCCTGGTCTGACGCGCGCCACGTGTGGCTGCTGCAGGCCGGCCACCAGGGAAAATTCGGCACCGTGTCCATCTTCGGCCGGCTGCAGAGCGGGCTGCCCTTCACGCCGCTCGTGCAAGGCGATGTGAACGGCGACGGCCGCAGCGGGGATCGCGCCTACGTGCCCAACCCCGCCACCACTACCGACACCCCACTCGCCGCCGGCCTGCGCGCTCTGCAAGCGGGTGGCAGCGACGTAGCCAAGGACTGTCTCGCGCGCTCCATCGCCAACCCGCTGGCCCGCAACGCGTGCCGCGGCCCCTGGACGCGCACAGTGAACCTCACGTGGTCACCGCCCATTGACTTCGGCAACAAATCGTGGCGTCAGCGCGTGAGCATGACGGTGTTTGCCAACAACGTGCTCGGCGGCATCGACCAGCTCGTGCACGGTAGCCACAACATGCGCGGGTGGGGTGGCGTAGCCACGCCCGACGCCACACTGCTCGTACCACGCGGTTTCGATGCCGCCTCACGCTCGTTCCGGTACGACGTGAACCCGCGCTTCGGCGAAACCCGACCCAGTCGTACCACGTGGCGCGAACCGTTCCGCGTCACCATCGATGTGAACGTGCGCCTGCACGTGGACTATGATGTGCAGACACTGCGTCGCGTACTGGAGCCAGTGCGTATGAACGGAGGCTATGAACGTCGCGGTATTGATTCACTCATGAGCCGGTACCTCAGCGAGACCTCCAGCATTCACCGCGCCTTGGTGTTCGAGTCCGACTCGCTGTTCCTGCGTCCCGATCAGATTGCCAAGCTGCGTCAGCAGGACTCGATATACGCCGAGCAGGTGCGCGCCGTGTATCGCCCGTTGGCCGAGTATCTGGTGCAGGTGCCAGAGGGGCGCGCGACCGCGGAAGCACTGGCGAAAGCCAAGGAAGCCAAGGACGCGTACTGGGAGATCTTCTGGAAGCAGCCCGAGATCGCAGCCTCGGCGCTGGACTCGCCGCAGATCGAGCTGATGTCGCTGCTCAAGGACATGATCACGGTGCCGCAGGGCAAGCGCAAAGGCAGCCAGTACTACTTTGGCAGCTCGGTCACGCTCAAACACACCGTCGCTCAGGTGCGGAAGGACTGAACAGTGACTAACCGGTTGCCTGTCACGAACCCGGTAGACTCGAGCCCGCTACGCCGTTGTCCCCAGCCGCACGCGAAACTCGCTGGCCTCCAGGCGCCAGTCGAGCGAGAGTCCTCTCCTCTCGCACAACCGCCGGCTCAGCTCGAGGCCAAAACCATGCCCCGGGCTCTGGTCGCGCCGAACCCCCGACACCCCAAGTCGCTCGACGTCCGGTAGTGCGTGAAGGTCTACCGGGTTCGCCACGTGCAACGCGCCGTCGTGCCACCATACGCGCACGGTACCAAGCGCTGAATGCGCACACACATTGCCCAGCACATTGCCAAGTACGATGTGCAACACGGGGCGCGTGGCGGGCAGCGTGCATGAAGCGGGGATGTCGCTTTCCAGAGTAAGCCGGCGCGCTGCCAGCGCTTCTTCGAGTTCCAGTACCGCCTCCTCGAAAACGGGGCGCACCGCCGTTGCTGGTTGGGCATCCCGTACTTCCTGCTCCGTCGCGAGTTCAAGCAGACTGCGCATAGCCCATTCGAGCCGGTCGCACGCTGCGAGTATCCGCTCCAGCCCAGGGCGCGCCTGTACTTCTCCAATGGCACTCGCATGCAGTCGGCTGGCTGTGGAACGAATCACAGCGAGCGGCGTGCGCAGTTCATGACCAACGTCGCGCGTGAAGGCCTGCTCGCGCGCCACGAAACCCGCAACACGCTGCTGCAAATCGTTGAGCGCCTGCGCCACCACTGCGATTTCCCGATCGCCCGCAGCATCTGGCCACGCTGTAGGCGCTGCGGGGTCGAGCTCGCGCACGGATTGCGCGAGTAGTGCCAAAGGCCGCGAGATGCGTCGCGCGACAACCACGGCGATGCCGAGCGCGACAACGAGCATCGCCGCTTCGAGCATCAGCCATTTCGTCAACAGGAAACGCCGCTGCGGACGCAGAAACAGCTGCTCATGGACCTCCGCCACCAGCCACGCACGCGGCACGCGGTGGGCGGCTGGTGGCGTTTGCGCGCCACCGCCAACCATGAGCGGACGCAGGTGATAGTGTCGACCTTCCTCACCGCGAAACTCACGCCGTCTGGGCTCGGCGCGCACTCCGTCACGGATGTCCGACGGTAGCGACTCCACAGCCGTGTGCACCGTCATCCAGTGATAGCGCGGACGTGCCCATGTGCCCGACGCTGCGTATGATGAGTCCAGCACCACCGCTTCGTCTGCCAGCAGCTGCTCGAAAAACTGATCCTCGATGCCATACAGGAACGCGGCGGCCCCGGCGCCGAACACCACCGCCACCAGCAGCGCGAACGCCACGTACGAGAGCATGATGCGCGACGCCAGCGTGCGCCTCGCGCGTATCACGCGTCGGCCTCCAGCCGGAAGCCCACATCGTGAATGGTCACCAGCATGGGACGCGCGAAGGGTTTGTCGAGCACCTGACGCAGCGTATACAGATGCGTACGCAGCGGGTCGGAGTCCGGCGGATTGTCTCCCCAAAGGCGTCGCACCAGCTCGCTACGTGTTACGGCGCGCGGCCACGCCTCTGCCAGTATCAGTAGAATGGCACGAGCGGTGTGTCGCACATCGATCCGCTCACCAGCGCGCTGAATGAGCCCGGTGCGCCGGTCTATTTCGAGAGTGCCCACGCGCAACACGTGCTGCTGACCCGTGCGGTGCCGCTGCGACAGCGCCTGACAGCGCGCGATAAGCTCCTCGTTGGCGAACGGCTTCACGAGGTAGTCGTCGGCACCAGCGTCGAAGCCTTTCAACTTGTCGCCCAACGTGTCGCGTGCCGTGAGCATAAGCACCGGCACATGGCGATCACACTCCGCGCGCAGCCGCGCACACACACTGAGACCACTGAGGCCGGGGAGGGCGATGTCCAGCACGAGCACATCGGGCGGCTCGGTGAGCGCCATCTGCAAACCCAGGCGCCCATCGGCCGCCAGGTCTGCACGGTGTCCGTGCGCGAGGAACAGTTCACGCAGGCTCTCGCCGAGCGAACGATCATCCTCGACGAGCAGCACGTGCAGCCCTCCCCGGTTGCTCACTGCGGCAACGACGCCAGCAGCGCCCGCGCCTCGCGCTCGTGGGTTTTGTGGCGGGCGGCAACGTCGGTGGCGAGCGCGCGCGCCTCGCGTGTGCGGCCGAGCCGCTGGTAGCCGGTGGCGAGTCCCATCGACATTTCCGGGGCCGGCATGTAGGGCGCCGCGAGCTCCATCAGCGTCACGGCGCGCTGTACATCAGCCGTATCGCTCGCGGTCTGCAGCTGGTAGTAGCCGAGCAAGCCGATGAGGTCCACCTGCAGCGTCTTCGACTGAGCCGCCAACACCCGCTTGGCGACGTCGGCGTCAAGAGCGAGCAGTTCGACCGCGGCATACACGGCCGCCTCGTCCTTCCATCGTGGGCGCGCCACCGGCGTCTTGCCGAGCACGCGTACCACGGCCTCGGTAGCCACCGAGGTGCCAAACGGATTCTGTCCGGTCACCAGGCGGCCGTCTACTGCGACGTGTGGCATCATGAGTGGCGCCTCCTCCCAGCGGGCGCCGGCGCGCCGCGCCTCGTCTTCGAGCAGAAACGGGTACTCCGCACGCCACTTCTTGCCGAACACCGTCTCCTCCTCATTGGTGAACCCGGTAACTGCGCGTCCTGCGAATAGCAGCCGACCATCACGCGTGCGAGCGCGCAGCAGACCGGCCGGGCCGTGACAGACGGCCGCCACGACGCCCCCGCGATCGTGCAGTGCCCCCGCGAAGCGCGCGAGTGCGGTGTCCAGCGGCAGGTCGAACATGGCACCCTTGCCACCAATCACCATCAGCGCGTCGAAGTCAGCCGGCTTGAGTGAGGCCGTACGGCGGGTGGCCTGCAGTTGTGTCATGGCCGCCGCATCAGCCAGCATGGCACTGTTGTAGTCGTTCGTGCGATCGAAGGCGTCGGCCACCACCGCGCCGCCTGCCGGGCTGGCAATGGTCACGTGGTAGCCGTTGCGGGTGAGTACCAGCCACGCCTGCGACAGCTCGTCCATCTCGAAGCCGGGGTGCGTGCGGCCGGAGTCGCGCCCCGCGCTGCTGACCACGAGCACGATGCGGTTGGTACGAGCCGCCGTCGCGGTGCCTGCCGTTTGGGCGGCAGCCGTTGAAGAGCACAGGCCGGTCGCAGCAATCACCGCTGCAGTTGTCGCGACAAACCAGCCGAAACGAGGAGAAAGGTGCACAGGGACTCCTGATTGAAAGTGAGTCCCGGAGTTTCGCCGGCCGGTGTGAAGCGATTGTCAAATTGTGGTGGGCGGCGGTGCAAGCCCCCCACCCCCTACGGCTTCTCCACCACCGCCTTGAGCTGCTCCAGACCACGCGTGAAATCGGGGCCTACCATCTTGTCCATGCTCGTGAACATCGTCATGAGCTTGGTCATGTAGCCGGCGTCGCCCTTCATGGTCCACAGTACTTCAGTACCACTCGCCACCGGCGTGATCATGAATGTGGTCACGTTGTGGCTTTCAATTGGCGTCAGGAAATCGAGGGCAATCACCACTTCACTCGGCGCCGTCGCCGACTTGATGGCCATGCGCCCAGAGCCTACATCGCTGTTACCGCTCCATTCGTACACAGCCCCCACACCCTGCGCGGCGCCGCTGTACGTGGCCGTCATGGCCGGATCGAGCTTGGCCCACGGCGACCATGCTTCCCACGCGTGAAAATCGTTAACCTGCGCGAACACCTTTTCCGGCGGGGCGCTCATCACCAGCCGCCGCTCGACCGAAAAGGTGTCGGGCTGGCGCGTGGCCAAGGCGAGCACGGCAACAAGCAGTACGACCACGCCGAGCAGCAGCTTGCGAATCATGGCGGCCTGTGGGAGAGGGGAGACGCCGAATGTGCAATGCAAACCGCCCCAGCGTAACTCCACTGGGGCGGCCTCGTCTGCCTGTCGGTACCTTGTGCTCCGCTACTGCGCGTCCTACCCCGCCACGCCGCGTCGCCGCGCGAGCACCAGAAGCCCACCCGCACCCATCACTAGCAACCACGTCGAGCTCGGCTCGGGCACCGTGCGCACGCCGCCCAATACGAGGTTGTTCACCGTGGGAAAGTACGCCGTGCCGGAGAACGTGTCGTTGTCGGCCGTGATGGTGAACGAGGCCAACGCAAACTCGAAGCGCACGCCAAAGAAGGCATCAGCCGTGTTGGGCGTGATGATCGTCTCGATACTGTTGCCCATGACGTCGAATGCCGCAATGCGCAGAGTGGAACCGGTTACGCTGCCACCCAAATCCGTGGCGAAGAAGTGGCCGCCAATGGCGAACACCTCGCTGGCGAAGCCGCCGAATGACAGCGGCGCCGTGGCCTCTTCGGTGGATAGCCACAGGTCGCCGGCTTCCGACGGGTTCTCAAGGCTGAGCAGCACGTCGAACGGCGCTCCGGAGCCTTGCACCTGGTATGCCGCCGAACCCGCGGTGCGATCGATCGGACCTGGCGCATAGAAGCCGGTGAGATCGTCGAAGCCGTCGGTGCCGATCACCCCCACGGTAGCCACGAAGTCATCGAACGAGGTGAACGTGCTTTGCGCCTGCGCGGTCATCGGCGCGCCAAGCAGAAGGCCGGCGGCCGCCACGGCGCTGAACGAGGAGCGAATCGATGAACGAAGTGAACGCATCATGTGTGTGGTCCCGAAGTGTCTCAAAGAGTTGGACGCGCGCCGCATCAGAACGGCGCGCACATCACGGTGCCCTGACGCAGCGCGAAGCCGCCGAGCTGGTTGTCATCGGCCCAGATGGCCGGTCGCTGACCGCCCACACAGCTGCTGAGTGGACCGAAGGTGAAGCCCTCGTTGTTGGTGTTGGGCATGCCCGCCGGGCGCTCGAAACGCGTGGCAATCACGAAGCGACCACGCGTGGGGCTGCCCACCTGCGTGTCGATCTTGTGCACGGTGGTGCGCCCCTGACACGTGTCGTCGCACACCACCCACAGCTGCCCAAGCTCCGCGTCGAAGCTTACGTCCATGGCGCCAGTAAACCCGCCGGCAAAACTCGCCACGCGCGTGTAACCGCCCGTAACGTGATCAAGCGCGTACGCGTACACCATGCCATTCGCTTCCACTGCCACCAGGAACAGTCCGCCGTCGCTGTTGGGGTAGTCGGCCGGCGCATACGTACGCCCCTTGCTGTCGTCGTAGAAGCCGTTGGCCACGAGATAGGCATTGGGCACGAAGGCAATGCCTTCGGCACCCAGGTTCGCACCCACTGCCGGCAGGTCCGCCGTAAGGTTCCACTCGCGCGTGGCAGTCACCGTGGCGCCGCTGGCGGTGCCCACGTTGAAGCGCAGAATGCTGTTCCGGCTGGTACCGCTCACGGCGTTGTTCCGCTCGGCCGACACATACGCCCAGCTGCCGCGCACCACCACCCCTTCGGCGTCCACATCGCCCGTACCATCGGGGTAGCGCAGCGCCTTGCCGCCGGTCCACGTGCGCGAGCTGTTCGGCGTCCACACGCCGTTCACATTCGCCAGACGATACAAAGTGCCCGGCCCGTTCTTCACCGCCCACAACACGCCCTTGGGCTGCCCCGCCACTGGCTGTAAGGACAGGCCGCTCATGTTGCTGCCGAACGTGTTGCTCAAGTCGGCGGTGGCCACCGTCGGTGCGCCTGGCCACAGGTTGTACACGATCTCGCCGGGGCAGCGGTTGGCCGCGCCCTTGGTCGCTTCGCTGGTGGTGGTGAACGCACCAGTGCCGTTGACGCAGCGGCCGTACGTGGTGGTGGCGTGCGCCGTCCACGTGTAGCTGTCGAGCAGCGTGGTGCCATCGGACGCGAACAGTCGTGCCTGATCGCTGGCCCCAAGCCCAAAGCCAAGCTGCGCTTCGTCGAGCACGAGATACGCACCGGCGGCAATGGTGGTGCCCGCAGCGATGCTGTACGTGCTGGTGCTCTGATTGTCGCGCACCACCCAGCCGCTTACATCGGTGGGCACGGGGCCGGCGTTGTACAGTTCAATCCAATCGCCCGGCGCCCCGCCGCTCGATTCCACTTCGTTGATGCGCACGGCAGCGGCGCAGTCGTTGGCTGAGCCACGCGTGGAAGTGGTCGTGGTGCGGAAGTCACCCGTGCCATCGGGGCAGCGGCCGTACGTGGTGGCCGCGTGCGCGCTCCACGAGTACGTATCGACCAGCGTGACACCACCCGGCGCGAAGAGGCGCGCCTCATCCGCGGCACCCAGCCCGAAGCCGAACTGATTTTCGAGCAGCACGAGATAGCCACCGGCGGCAATCACCGTGTTGGCGGGAATAGTGTAGCCGCGCGTACCATCGTTGTCGCGGAACACATAGCCGCCCAGGTCAACCGGCGCATTGCCCGTGTTGTAGAACTCTACCCAGTCGCCGGCGGGGTCGCCGTTCGACTCCACTTCGTTCACCTTCACCGTATTGGCCGGCGCAGCGCAGCTGTTGCTCGACCCCTTGCTGGGTGCTGCGGTGGTCACGAAGGCCCCGGCACCATCGGGGCAACGGCCGTACGTGGTGGCCGCATGCGTGGTCCACGTGTAGCTGTCCACCAGCGTCGTGCCATTGGGGCGGAACAGACGCGCCGCATCGTTGCTGCCCAAGCCGAAGCCGAGCTGGCTTTCGTCGATCACCACATAGCCACCCGCGGCAATGGTGGTACCGGCGGGAATGGCATACGCCTGCGCATCATTGTTGTCCTTCACCACGTAGCCGCCAATGTCGACCGCGGCTGCCGTGGGGTTGTACAACTCGATCCAGTCGCCGGGTTCGCCACCACTCGACTCGATCTCGTTGATGGCGATGCGCGGCGCACAATCGTTGGGCGCGCCCTTGGTTACAATCGTGGCGGTACCCCAAGTGGCCGACCCATCCGGGCAGCGCGCGTAGGTCGTCGCCGCGTGGGCACTCCAGTTGTAGCTGTCGATGAGCGTGGTACCATCGGCGCCATACAGGCGCACCGCGTCAGCTGCGCCAAGTCCGTAGGTGAACTCGCGCTCTTCCTCGAGCACCAGGAAACCACCCGGCTGAATGATCGTGCCTTCCGGAATGCGACTGGTGCGGGTGTCGTCGTTGTCCTTGAACAGGAAGTTGCCGACGTCCACCGGCTCGCTGCCCGCATTGAACAACTCGATCCAGTCGCCCAGCACGCCCTGATTGGATTCGACTTCATTGATGAACAGCGAGCCCACCAGCGCCGAGGGCGCGATGTTGGCGCGCCCGTTGGCCAGGGAGGGCTCGGTAGTGCGAATTTCGGGGGAGCAAGCCGCGAATGCGAGGGCGGCGGCAACGGCCAGCGCCGTGGTGGTGGCCGCTCGAGACGCCGCAGCGGTGCGACGCGGAAACGGAGGGAGTGACACAGCGAGACCCTGGTAACGAGACATGACCCGGTGAAGCGTGCAGCATCGGGCAGTTTTGTCACGGGCTCGTGATCAGTGGGTCACGGCTTGGCGTGATGGCGGTCAGTGACGCGAATGTTTCACGGCTGCCTGCGAACGAGCAGCCCTGACGTACGGCTCATACTGTCTTCGTTGGCACCCGGCGTACGCGCTC
>Ga0209278_1000786_pt1 | contig 21687 bp, 15 predicted proteins | sample JI81BgreenDNA_FD_187504 | JGI IMG/M metagenome (GOLD analysis project Ga0209278, IMG submission 187504) | Wastewater effluent complex algal communities from Wisconsin, to seasonally profile nutrient transformation and Carbon sequestration -... | ecosystem: Engineered > WWTP > Effluent > Algae... | reverse complement strand
CAGCCCGGCGGCGAAACACCTGCTCGCCACCGCCCGCCAGCTCAGCGCCGACCTCGGTCACACCGGTCCATGACCCGCCCCGCGCGACCGCCCTGGCGCACCCTGGCCACGGTGGCCGCCGCGGTGGCTGTGGCGCACGCGCTGGCGCTGGGCTGGCTGGACGACCGCCTCGCGCCCGACGCCCCCACGCCGCCCGGGCCGCCCGGGCCGCCCGGCGCCACGCCGGTGGCGGTCCGGTGGCTGGCGCCGCCAGCCCCCAAGGCCACCGAAACGCCCGAACGCCCCACCAAGTCACCCGCCCCCGCCCCCGCCGCGCGCGCCCCAGCGCCCCCGCCGGCCGCGGCCCTGACAGCGGCCGCGGTCCCGGCCGTCCCCGCGCCAGCCGACTCGAACCCGGCCAGCGACCCGCCCCCCGCGGTGCCGGACCCGCCGGTCACGGCGGTGGCCGCGGCGGGTCCGACGACCGCCAACGACGAAGCCGACCCGCCTCCCACCCAAGCCCCGGCCCCGGCACTGCCGCCGGCCGACGTGCCCGGCTCCGCGGAGCTGCGCTATGAAATCACCGGCCGCGCGCGCGGGCTGCCCTACCGCGCCGAGGGCGTTTTGCAATGGCAGGTCAACGGCGCGCAGTACGAGGCGCGCATGACGGTGCGCATCCCGCTGCTGGGCAGCCGGGAACAGACCAGCGTGGGCGAGATCGGGCCGGACGGCCTGCGTCCGGCGCGGTTTGGCGACCGCGCCCGCAGCGAGCGCGCGGCGCATTTCGATCGCACGGCGCAGCGCATCCGCTTCAGCAACAACGCGCCCGACGCGCCGCTGCTGCCCGGCGCGCAGGACCGGCTGAGCCTGTTTCTGCAGCTCGGCGCGCTGCTGCGCGCCCAACCCCGGGCGGCTGGCGATACCGTGGCCCTGCCGGTGGCCGGCACCAGCGACAGCGAGGTCTGGACGTTTGAGGTCGGAGCGCCGGAAACGCTGACCCTGCCCGACGGACCGATCGCCGCGCAGCGCCTGCTGCGCCAGCCGCGCGGCCCCCACGACAGCACGGTGGAGGTCTGGATCGCGGCCGAGGCGGGGCACCTGCCGGTGCGGCTGCGGGTCACCCAGGCCAGCGGCGACCTCGCCGACCAGTGGCTCCAGCGCCGGCCCTGAGCGGCCGCGCCTGCGGCGCGCGCACCACAGGCCTTGAAAAAGCCCCCGGGATGCACCAGTTCATGCACACTGGGCTGCAGCCCGGCGCCGTTTTGCCGATATAAAGACCAGCAGCCCCACCCAACAAGGACGAAGACCATGAACATGCTCTACGACTCCGACGCGTTTGCCGTGGTGCACATCCAGGCCGACGTGCCCGCCGAGGGCGAAGTCGCCGTGGCCGACGGCCCGCAGATTCCCCGCCACGGGTTCGAGATCGTCGACAAGCGCTCCGGCAAGGAGCTGTACCTCGACGGCTCCTGGGCCGAGCTGTTCCAGCAGCAGATCACCGACTGGCAGCGCCGCACCCCTTCGCAGGAGGAGGTGGAGAGCACGCTGGAGGGCTACGCGGTGCTGGCGCAAATGCCCGTGGTGATGCACTGACACCTGCCCGGCGCAAGAAGAACCCATCCGCGGCGCGGGTGAGCGCCGCGGCAGCATCCCTCCCCCAACCCGGCCGCGCGCCGGGTTTTTTGTGCCCGTCCCATGCCCGTCCGGGGGCCTCGGCTTTCCCGTGGCGGCGCCCCGCGAGTCCGCCGGCGCCGTAGCATCCGCCGCATGCGCTCCGTCCTGCCCCGCCACCCCCGAGCCCTCCTGACCGGCTTTGCGCTGGCCCTCGCCCTCACCGGCCTGCTGGGCGCGTGCGCCGCCCGGCCGACCGGCGTCACAGCGCTGCTGGACCGGCTGGGCCCGACGCCGCTGCTGCTGGTGGGAGAGCAACACGACGCCCCCGCCCACCAGGCGCTGCAGCGCGACCTGGTGCAGGCGCTGGCCGCCGAGGGGCGGCTGGCGGCGGTGGTGATGGAAATGGTGGAGGCCGGTCATCAGACGGACGGGCTGCCGCGCGACGCCGATGAAGCCCGCGTGCGCCAGGCGCTGGGCTGGAGCGGCGACGAGGGCTGGCCCTGGGCGACCTACCGGCCGGTCGTGATGGCCGCGGTGGCCGCCGGCGTGCCGGTGGTGGGCGGCAACCTGCCGCGCCGGGACATGCGCGCGGCGATGGGCGACGCCGGACTCGATGCGACGGTGCCCGCCGCCGCGCTGGCGGCGCAGCGCGAAGCGATCCGCACCGGCCACTGCGACCTGCTGCCCGCCAGCCAGCTCGGGCCGATGGCGCGCATCCAGCTCGCGCGCGACCGCTCGCTGGCGCGGGTGGCCGAGCAGCGGCTGGCCGGCGGGCGCACGGTGCTGCTGATCGCCGGCAACGGGCACGTGCGGGCCGACGTCGGCGTGCCCTTGCACCTGCCGGCGGGCCAGCCGCACCGGGTGATCGTGGCGCGGGCGGGCGAAGCCGGCAGCGGGGTGCCGGCGGATGCGTTCTGGGACACGCCAGCGCTGCCGCCGCAGGACCACTGCGCGGCGCTGCGCGAGCGGTTCAAGCGCTGACGCCGCGCGCCGCGCGCCGGGCGCCGAGACCTCAGGCGGGCAGGCGCTTGATCGCGTCGGCCAGGGTCGAGACCATGGTCTCGATGTGCTCGCGCTCCACGATGTAGGGCGGCGCAAACACCAGGTTGTCGCCCGCGTTGCGCACCAGCACGCCGCGATGGAAGCAATCCATGAACACATCAAAGGCCCGCTTGCCCGGCATGCCGGGCTGCGGCGCGAGCTCGACCGCGCAGGCCAGGCCCAGGCTGCGGATGCTGACCACGTGGGGCAGGCCCTTGATGGCGTCGAACATCGCATCGCTCAGCACGCGCCCCATCTCGCCCGCGCGGGCGAAGAGGTTCTCGCGCTGGAACAGCTCCAGCGTGGCGATGGCCGCGGCGCAGGCCACCGGGTGGCCGGAGTAGGTGTACCCGTGGAAGAACTCGATGGCGTGGGCCGGCGCGCTGCCGTGGGCGCCCATCATGGCGTCGTAGATGCGCTGGCTGCAGATGACGCCGCCGAGCGGGATCACGCCGTTGGTGACGCACTTGGCGAAATTCAGCATGTCCGGCTGCACGCCGTACCAGTCGGAGGCAAAGCCGGTGCCCAGGCGGCCGAAACCGGTGATGACCTCGTCAAAGATCAGCAGGATGCCGTGCTTGTCGCAGATCTCGCGCAGGCGCTTGAGGTAGCCCTGTGGCGGGATGTACCAGCCCGCGCTGCCGGCCACCGGCTCCACGATCACCGCGGCCACGTTGCTCGGGTCGTGCAGCGGCAGGAGCCGGTTTTCCAGCTCCAGCAGCGGGTCCTCGCTCCACACCGGCTCTTCGTGGCGCACGTACGCGTGGTTGACCGGATCGTGGATGAAGCGCAGGTGGTCCACGCGCGGCAGCAGGGCCGTGCCGTAGACCTTGCGGTTGGCCGGGATGCCGCCGACCGACATGCCGCCGAACCCCACGCCGTGGTACCCGCGCTCGCGGCCGATGAACAGGTTGCGCTGGCCCTCACCTCGGGCGCGGTGGTAGGCCAGGGCGACTTTCATGGAGGTGTCGGCGGCTTCGGAGCCGGAGTTGCAGAACAGCACCTTGTTCAGGTCGCCAGGGGCCATCGCGGCGATCATCTCGGCGGCGCGGAAGGCCTGGTCGTTGGAGGCGTTGAAGGCGGTGCTGTAGTCCAGCGTGTCGAGCTGCTTCTTGATCGCCTCGTTGATGGGCTTGCGGTTGTGGCCGGCGCCCACGCACCACAGGCTGGAGATGCCGTCGATGACCTGGCGTCCGTCGTGGGTGGTGAAGTGCATGCCGTCGGCGGCCACGAACACGCGCGGGTCCTGGGCGAAGCTGCGGTTGGGGGTGAAGGGCAACCACTGGTTGTCCATGCGGAATTCGTTGTAAGCCATGGGGCGTCTCCTGCGTCGGTGCGGTCCAGCGGGCATTCTGGCACCGGGCGCCGCGCCGCGGGGGTTCCAGGGCGACAGCGCGGCAGCGGTCCACCGCCGTCCGGGCTGCGACAATCGGCGGGCCATGGAAAACACCTATGTCCTGACCCTCTCCTGCCCTGACCGCCCGGGGATCGTGCACGCCGTCTCGGGCTTTCTGCTCGACAACGGCGGCAACATCGAAGAAGCCGCGCAGTACAACGACCACGCCACCGGCCTGTTTTTCATGCGGGTGCAGTTCGCCTGCGCCGACCTTGGCCCGGCGGCCCTGCGCGAGCGGCTCGGCGCGTTCGCGCCGGGGTTCAGCATGCGCTGGAGCCTGCACCCGCTGGCCCAACCCATGCGCACCGTGATCTTCGTGAGCAAAGAGGGCCATTGCCTCAACGACCTGCTGTTCCGCTGGAAGAGCGGCCTGCTGCCGCTGGACATCCGCGCCATCGTCAGCAACCACCGCGACTTCTACCAACTGGCCGCGGGCTACAACGTGCCGTTTCATCACATCCCGGTCAGCGCCGCGACCAAGGCCGCCGCCGAAGCGCGCCAGCTGGAGATCATCCGGGCGGAGGAAGCCGAACTGGTGGTGCTGGCCCGCTACATGCAGATCCTCTCCAACGACCTGTGCCGCGAACTGGCCGGGCGGGCGATCAACATCCACCACAGCTTCCTGCCCAGCTTCAAGGGCGCCCGGCCCTACTACCAGGCGCACGACCGCGGCGTGAAGCTGATCGGCGCCACCGCCCACTACGTGACGGCCGATCTGGACGAGGGCCCGATCATTGAGCAAGACGTGGCCCGCGTCGACCACACCGACACGGTCGAAGACCTCACGGCCCTGGGCCGCGACACCGAAAGCCAGGTGCTGGCGCGCGCGGTGAAGTGGCACAGCGAACACCGCGTGCTGCTCAACGGCCACAAGACCGTGGTCTTCAAGTGAACAGGACGCCCCCCGAGGGAGCCCAGCAGCCGCGCGCTGCGCGCCTCGGTTGATGCACCTCGCCTGGAGCGTATTCACATGACCACACGCATTCCGCCGATCCAGTGTCTGTTGACCTTCGAGGCCCTGGCCCGCCTGCGCAGCGTCACCCAGGCCAGCGAGGAGCTGTGCGTCACCCCCAGCGCGGTCAGCCACCGCATCAAGCAGCTCGAACAGATTCTGGGCACCAAGCTATTCGGCCGCGCCGACTTTTCCCTCACCACCGAAGGCAGCGAATACCTCGCCCACGTGCGCGACGGGCTGGCCTCGCTGCAGAAATTCCCCAGCCAGGGCGGCGCGCCCGGACGGCGCAAATTGCGCCTGGCCGTCACGCCCACCTTCGCCCGCTCGGTGCTTCTGCCGCGCCTCAAGGGCTTCAGCGAGGCCTACCCGGAGATCGACCTGACGCTGCAGGTGAGCATCCCGCTGCTCGACGTGGTGGCCGAAGACGCGGACCTGACGGTGCGCTTCGGCACCGGGCGCTACGCCGACGTGGAACACCTGTGCCTGTCCAAGGACGAGGTCTCGCCGATGGCGTCGCCGGCGTTCCTCGCCGAGCACGGGCCGTTCGTCGCGGTCGACGACCTGCAGCGCGTGCCGCTGCTGCGCAGCCCGCTGGAGCCCTGGCGGACCTGGTTCGCTGCCCACCAGCTCGACTGGCCCGAGCCGCTGGAAGGCTCGCAGTTCAACGACATCGGCCTGTTGTGCGAGGCCGCCGCCGCCGGCATGGGCGTGGGCCTGCTGCGCTACAAGCTGGCCGCGCCCTGGCTGGCCAGTGGCACGCTGGTGCCGCTGTTTCCGCGCCGCGTGCCCAGCCCGCACGCGCACTACCTCTGCTGGCGCACGGGCGTCATGGACCGCTGGGAATGCGCGGCCTTCGCCGACTGGATCCGCCACGCGCTCGATTGAGCGCGGCGGTCACCCTCACTCGATGTTCAGCCGCTGGCCAGCCTGCGCGAGCTTGCGCGGCAGGGTGAGTTGCAGCACGCCGTTGTCGTAGCGGGCGCGCGCCGCGCCGCTGTCGATCTCATGCGGGAGCTGGAAGGTGCGGGCCACGCTGCCGTGGAACCGCTCGCTGCGCAGCACACGCTCGCCCTCGGTGGTCCGCGCCAGCGGCTTGATCTCGGCCTGCAGCGTCACGACCGGCCCCTCGATGGTGACGTGGATGTCCTCCCGCGCCACGCCGGGGATTTCGGCGTCCACGACATAACCGGCCGGGGTCTCGCGCACGTCGATGCGGATGGGCGCTGGCGCGGCGTCGGTGGCCGCGGGTTTGACGAACAGCGCGGGGCTGACATCGCGGAAAAAGTCGTCGAAGAAGCCGCTGCGGGCGATCAGGCTGGTCATGACACATCCTCCGGGGTTCGGGTGGCGCAAGCCGGCGGACGCCGGCGCTGGTGGTGGGAAACTGATGGCCGCCTGGCCGGATTTCAAGGCCCCGGCCGGCGCTGCCCCGGCACGGCCGCCTTCACAACGGATTGCAAGGAAATTCAATCCGCCGCCGCGGCCTTCTCCTACACTGGCCCGATACCCCGGACTGCCCACCATGAACGCCCCCGCCACCCCCCTGCAGACCTCCCAGTTGCAACGCGCTGAACGCCAGGCGGCGGTCGTGCAGGCCCTGAAAAGCGCCGTGCCGGCCCATGCGCTGCTGTGGCAAGCCGAGGACACCACGCCGTACGAATGCGATGGCCTGACGGCCTACCGCGAGCGCCCGCTGGCGGTGGTGCTGCCGGAGACCGAAGCGCAGGTCGCGGCGGTGCTCAAAGCCTGCCACGCGCTGGGCGTGCCGGTGGTGGCGCGCGGCGCCGGCACCGGCCTGTCCGGCGGCGCCATGCCACACGCCATGGGCGTGGTGCTGTCCCTGGCGAAGTTCAACCGCATCCTGGCCATCGACCCGCGCGCGCGCACGGCGGTGGTGCAGGCGGGCGTGCGCAACCTGGCGATCAGCGAGGCGGCCGCGCCCCATGGGCTTTATTACGCGCCCGACCCGTCGAGCCAGATCGCCTGCACCATCGGCGGCAACGTGGCCGAAAACTCTGGCGGGGTGCACTGCCTCAAGTACGGGTTGACGGTGCACAACGTGCTGCAGGTGCGCGGCTTCACCATCGAAGGCGAAGCGGTGACCTTCGGCAGCGCGGCCCTCGACACGCCCGGCCTGGACCTGCTGCCGCTGATCATCGGCAGCGAAGGCATGCTCGCCGTGACGACCGAGGTGACCGTCAAGCTGGTGCCCAAGCCGCAACTGGCGCGCTGCATCATGGCCAGCTTCGACGATGTGCGCAAAGCCGGCGATGCGGTGGCCGCGGTGATCGCCGCCGGCATCATCCCGGCCGGGCTGGAGATGATGGACGGGCCGATGACGGCCGCCGTGGAGGACTTCGTCCACGCCGGCTACGACCTGGGCGCCGCCGCCATCCTGCTGTGCGAGAGCGACGGCACGCCCGAGGAAGTGGAAGAGGAGATCGGTCGCATGAGCGCGGTGCTGCGCGGCTGCGGCGCCACCGCGATCACGGTGAGCGAGTCCGAGGCACAGCGCCTGAAGTTCTGGAGCGGCCGCAAAAACGCCTTCCCGGCCAGCGGCCGCATCAGCCCGGACTACATGTGCATGGACTCGACCATCCCGCGCAAGCGGCTGGCCGACATCCTGCAGGCGATCGCGGGCATGGAGACCACCTATGGCCTGCGCTGCCTCAACGTGTTCCACGCCGGCGACGGCAACCTGCATCCGCTGATCCTGTTCGACGCCAACGACCCTGACCAGCTCGCCCGCTGCGAACGCTTCGGTGCCGACATCCTGGAGACCAGCGTGGCGATGGGCGGCACGGTCACCGGCGAACACGGCGTGGGTGTCGAAAAGCTCAACAGCATGTGCGTGCAGTTCTCGCCGGAGGAGTCGGCGCAGATGTTCGCCATCAAGCGCGCTTTTGATACCAAGGAACTACTCAATCCGGGCAAAGTGATTCCGACGCTGCAACGTTGCGCCGAGTACGGAAAGATGCTGGTGCGCGGCGGTCGACTGGCGCACCCGGACCTTCCCCGGTTCTGACGGAGCCTTTGGCGCACGGATTCACACACCCTCGGGTACAGTGGGCGCATGAGTGCGCTCTTTCCACCCCCGGACAGCCGCATCGATCCCCACCGACCGGAAGCCAGCACGGCGCGTGAGCGCGCGCAGCAGCTGGAAATCGAGACCCTGCGCGCGGAAAACGAGCACTTGCGGGCCCAGTGCGCCGCGCTGCTCGCACAGCAACCGGGCCCTGCCGCCGCCGAGCAACCGGCGAGCGCCGTGTCGTTGCCGCTGGCGATCGAAGACAGCTGGCATGCCGATCCCCACGGGGCGGGATCGGGCCAAAGCGAGTACGAGGCGCTCTTCTCGGCGCTGTCGAGCGTGTTCCCGATCGGCGTGTTCCGCACCGACGCCACCGGCCTGCTCACGCACGTGGACGCACAGCTCCAGCAGATCTTCGGCCTGGAGAAAAGCGACTTCCCCAACTTCGGCTGGCTCGACCGGGTACACCCGGACGATCTGGAGCGCGTGCGGGCGGCCTGGGTGCGCGGCATCGGTGAAGCGGCGGGCCTGAGCGTGGAGTTCCGCATCGTGCGGCCCGACCACTCGGTGTGTCATGTGCTCGTGCGCAACAGCCCGATGCACGACGAGCAGGGCCGCGTGACCGCGCACCTGGGGTTTGTGCAGGACATCTCGGCGCTGCGGGTGCTCGAAGCGGAGGCGCGCATCAAGGACGAGCTCAACCGGCAGATCATCGCCAGCAGCCCCGACTGCACCAAGGTGCTCGACTTGCAGGGCCACGTGGTGCAGATGACGGCGCAGGGCTGCCGGCTGGTGGAGGTGGACGACTTCGAAACCGTGCGCGGCAGCGACTGGGCCACGTGGTGGCCCGACGAAGGGCAGACCCTGGCCCGGGAGGCGCTGGCCGCCGCCCGCCACGGCCAGAGTGCGCGTTTCGTCGCCTACGGCGTCACGTTCAAGGGCACGCCCAAGTGGTGGGACACGATGATCTCGCCGATCCGCGACGACCAGGGCACGCCGGTGATGCTGCTCGCCGTGTCCCGCGACATCACGGAACAACACCACCAACAAGAAGAGATCCGTCGCCTCAACACCGATCTGGAAGCCCGGGTCCAGCAACGCACCGAGGAATTGGCCGAAGCCAAGGAGCGCGTGACCGCCGCGCTGCGCGATGCCCAAGCCATCTACAACCAGGCCCCGTGCGGCTATCACTCGGTCGATGGCGAGGGCCGGTACGTGCTGATCAACCGGACCGAGCTGGACTGGCTGGGCTATGAGCGCAACGAGGTGGTGGGCAAGCTGCACTTCCGCGACGTTGTGGCGCCCGAGTACGTGCCGCTGGCGCGGGAACGGCTGAGCCGTGTCCTGCGCGGCGAGCGCCTGGAGCCGGCGGTGTTCGAGATGTGCCGCCGCGATGGCAGCCGCTTTTTCGCGCTGCTCAACACGACAGCCGTGATGGACGAACAGGGCCGGTTCGTGCGCACCAACAACACCCTGGTCGACATCACGGACCGCCAGGCGGCGGAAGACCGGCTGGCCCAGACCAACGCGCAGCTGGAGCTGGCGCTGGCGCAGGCGCGCGCGCTCTACAACGAGGCCCCCTGCGGCTACCACTCCCTCAGCGCCGAGGGCGTGGTCGTGTCGATCAACGACACGGAGCTGGCCTGGCTGGGCTGGTCCCGGGAGGACGTGGTCGGCAAGCTGCATTTCAGCGCGCTCATCCACCCCCGGCAGGCGGGTCTGCTCGAGGCGCGGCTGAGGCGGCTCACGGCCGAAGACACGCTGGAAGGCGTCGAATACGAGATGCGGCGCCGCGACGGCAGCACCTTCCCCGCGCTGCTCTCATCGTCCGCGGTGCGGGACAACGAGGGCCGCTTGCTGCGGACCAACACGACCGTGGTGGACATCACCCGGCGCAAGGCCGCCGAGCTCGCCTTGCGCGAGAGCCAGCGTTTCATCCAGAACATCACCGACCACATCCCGGCGCTGATCGCCTACCTGGACACCGACCTGCGCTACCGCTTCGCGAACGCCGAGCACAGCCGCATGGCCGGCAGCGAACCCGAAGGCCTGATTGGCCAGTGCATCCGCGACCATGTGCCGCCCGCGCTGTGGGACGAGATCGGCCCGCGGCTTCGCCTCGCGCTGGACGGACAGCCGCAGCACTTCGAGAGCTGGCGCGTGCTGCGCGACGGCCGCAAGATCTTCGTCAACGTGCACTACGTGCCCGACGTCGTGGACGGGCGCGTGCAGGGGCTGTTTGCCCAGGTGATCGACATCACCGAGCGCAAACGCATCGAAGAGCGCGTCAGCCACCTCAACGAGGAACTGGAGCAGCGCATCCGCGAGCGGTCGGCCGAGCTGCTGGAAAGCGAGCAGCGTTTCCGGCTCATGGTGGACGCGCTGCGCGACTATTGCATCTTCTTCCTGGACGCCCAGGGCCGCATCACCGACTGGACCGACAGCGCCCAGCGCATGGACGGCTATCCGCCCACGCAGATGCTGGGCCGGCATTACGGCGTGCTGTTCGATTCAGTGGATCTGGCGGCCGGCGAAGAGGCCGCCAACCGGATGTTGCGCCTGGCGGCTTCGCGCGGGCAGCACGATGTGCAAGGCTGGCATGTGCGCAAGGACGGCAGCCGCTACTGGTCGCACTCCGTGCTGATCGCGCTGCGCGACAACCAGGGTGAACTGCAAGGCTTCGCCAAGATCAACCGCGACATGACCGACGCCAAGCGGCTGGACGACCTCATGCGCAACATCAACGACGAGCTGGAACAGCGCGTGGTGGAACGCACCGAGCAGCTGGTGGCCGCCAACCGCGATCTCGAGTCGTTCTCGTATTCCGTCTCGCACGACCTGCGCTCGCCGCTGCGCCACATCGCCAGCTTCGTCACGCTGCTGGAAGAGCATCTGGCCGGCCAGGCCGATGACACCGCCCAGCGCTACCTGAGCACGATCGGCAACTCCGCGCGCCACATGAGCCAGCTGATCGACGGCCTGCTCGCCTTCTCGCGGCTGGGCCGCGCGGCCATGAACCCGGCCCCGGTGGACATGCAGGCGCTGGTGAACACGGTGGTGGGTCAGATCGCGCACGACAGCGGCGACCGCGTGGTCGACTGGCTGGTGGCGCCCGACCTGCCGACGGTCATTGGCGACGCGCTGCTGTTGCGTGAGGTGTGGGCCAACCTGCTGGGCAACGCCTTCAAATACACGCGGCCGCGCGAGCGGGCCGTGATTGAGGTGGGCTGGGACAGCGACCCGGTCCTGGGCTACCGGTTTCACGTTCGTGACAACGGCGTCGGTTTCGATACAAAATACTCCCAGAAACTCTTCGGGGTATTTCAGCGACTGCACCGTGCCACGGAATTCGAGGGCACGGGCATCGGTCTGGCACTGACGCGGCGCATCGTGGAGCGCCACGGCGGGAGCATCTGGGCCGACAGCCGCCTTGGAGAGGGCAGCGTGTTCCATTTTTCGCTTCCAACCGAAGGCGCCCGTTTCCTGGAATCCCCCACCGATTCCCGGCCGGCGCCGCTGGAACCATGAACAAGCACACCGACGCCATCCTGCTCGTGGAGGACAACCCCGACGACGCGGAGCTGACCAAGCTCGCGCTGTCCCGCCATGGCCTGCAAGGACGTGTGACGCACGTGTCGGACGGCATGCAGGCGCTGGACTACCTGCACCGCCGCAACGACTTTGCCGGCCGCGTGGCGGCGCAACCGGTGCTGGTGCTGCTGGACCTGAAGATGCCGCTGCTCGATGGCATCGGCGTGCTGCGTGAAATCAAGGGCGATGACGCGCTGCGGCACATCCCGGTCGTCGTGCTGACGTCGTCGACCGAACCCAGCGACCTGCTGCGCGCCTACGACGCCGGCACCAACGCGTACATCGCCAAGCCGACCGAGTTTTCCCAGTTCCTGGCGGCGATGAAGCATGTCTGCGAGTTCTGGGTGAACATCAACCAGACCGCCCCCACGGTCGGCATCCCGGTGGCCCGCCAGACCGGCTTCGGCGACCTCATCTGACGCCGCGAGGCACCTGACGCATCGTCAGGCCCGTCACCAGGCGTCCAGCACCCCCGGCCGGGCCGCACCCGCGGACCGCGGGGCCGCCTGCAAGGCGCGCAGCAGCCAGTCGCGGGTCTCGGCCGGATCGATGACCGCGTCGATTTCCAGCGTGGTGGCCATTTCCACGGCGGAGCCGGCGTCGATCTGCTGCTGCAGCAAGCGCTGGAACAGCGCCTCACGCGCCGCGTCGTCCCCCGCGGCCGCGAGTTCTTTGCGATAACCCAGCCGCACCGCCCCCTCCAGCCCCATCGCACCAAACTCGGCCTGGGGCCAGGCCAGCGTGAGCCGCGGCGCGTGAAAGCCGCCGGCGGTCAGCCCCATCGCGCCCAGACCGTAGCCCTTGCGCATCACCACGCTGAACACCGGCACCTGCAGCTGCGCCGCGGCCAGAAACAGGCGGCTGGCGTGGCGAACCTGCGCCTGCGCCTCGACCGCCGGACCGACCATGAAACCCGGGGTGTCAACGAGCGTGATCACCGGCAGGCCGCGCACATCGCACAGGCGCAGAAAACGGGCGGCCTTGTCGGCCGCGTCCGGATCGATGGCGCCGGCCAGGTGCTGCGGGTTGCTGGCCAGCACACCCACCGAACGCCCGCCCAAGCGGCCCAGGGCGGTGTGGACCGCGCGCCCGAAGCCGTCGCGCAGCCAGACCACGCTGCCGAGATCGAGCAGGCCGGTGACGGCCGCCCGCGCGTCGTAGGCGCGGGCCCGCTGCGGCGGCACCACCGCGCGCAGGGCCAGCGGGTCCGGGGCCGCGGCGTCGGTGGCGGGCAGGTCGCCCTGCCACAGCGCCAGCAACTGGCGGACCACGGCGACCGCTTCGGCCTCGTCCGCCACCAGCGCGTCGATGACGCCATTGGCGACGTGCACCGTGGCCGGGCCCACGGCCTCCGGCGCCACCACGCCCAGGCCGGCGCCTTCGATCATGGCGGGGCCCCCCATGCCGATGCTGCTGTCGCGGGTGGCCACGATGAGATCGCAGCACCCGAGCAGGGCCGCGTTGCCGGCGAAGCAGCGGCCGGCCGCCACCCCAATGAGCGGCACCCGGCCAGCGAGCCGCGCCATCGCGGCGAAGGTGCCCACGTGCAGGCCGGCGACGATGGGCATGTCGGTGTCACCGGGCCGGCCCCCGCCGCCTTCGGCAAACAGGACGACGGGCAACCGGTCGGCATGGGCCAGTTGCAGCAGCCGGTCGGTTTTCTGGTGGCTGCGCATGCCCTGGGTGCCTGCCAGCACGGTGGCGTCGTAGGCGAGCACGGCGGTGCGGCTGCGCTCGGGCCCGAAAACGGCGCCGTTGACCGAGCCGACGCCGGTCACGATGCCGTCGCCCGGCGTCTGGGCGATGAGTTCATCGACCGGACGGCGCTGGCGCTGCGCGGCAATCGCCAGGGCCCCGTACTCGTTGAAGCTGCCGGGATCGCACAGGTCGGCGATGTTTTCGCGGGCAGTGCGCAGGCCACGGGCATGGCGGCGCGCCACGGCGTCGGGTCGGGCTGCGTCCAGGGTGAACGCGAGCCGCGCGTGGAGGCGGCGCAGCGGTTCGCTGTCCGGCGCGGTGGTGGTGGGGAACGAATCGGGGCTCGATGGGAAAGCCGTCGCAGGTTGGGCCGGCCCGGCGGTGTCCCAATCCAACAGCGCATCGTCGGCTTCGACCATCTCGCCGACCTCGCGCAGGCGCTGGCCCACCACGCCCGCCCGATCGGCACGCAGTTCGTGCTCCATCTTCATGGCTTCGACGATCAGCAGCGTTTGCCCGGCGGACACGGTGTCGCCCGGTGCGACACACCACTCAACGATCCGGGCCTGCAGGGGGGAGCGCAAGGCGCGCGCGGCGGACCCGCGGGCCGCGTCAGTAGATGTCGGAGTCGGCCCAGGCGGACGACGGCATGAAGTCGTCGTGCTTGGCCGGCGAGTTGAGGTTGAGCACGAACACGACCTCACCGCCGAATCGGCCCACGCCCAGGCTCTTCATCAGCTGCTGTTCCTGCTCGGGACGTTCCATGCGCAGGAAGCAGATCGCCTGCTTCGTGCCCTCGTGCATGGCGGTCAGGATGTCGAGTCGGGTGATGCGGCCGAACTCGCTGCAGAGCTGGTGCAGCGCGGACTTCAAGCTGTTCACATCGCTGTGCTGCCTGAGTTCTGCCAACGTGCTCATGGTGCGCTTCCCTGCGTGTTCTGACCGGATGGATGGGTGCCTGGCCGCGTCGGCTCGGTGGCCGCGGGTTGAGTGAATGGTAGTCCAAGCGCTACAAAATCTAACACATCCGTTACACATGAACCCGGGAAGCGCCCAAGTCGTGCGGAATGTCACAACACACCCCGGCGCGGCCGCCTTCGGACGCCCCGAATCCCCCGCCGCCGGGGGGCGGCACCCCGCTGCCGCGGGCGCCCGGTATGCTTGCGCGGCCGGGTCCCCGGCCATTGAGCCCCCGTCCGCCCCATGACGCCCGCCCCGATCCCCGACTCCATCCCCCCGGGTTCCACGCCGTTCGAGCGCCTGGCGCAGGTCGCGCGGCAGGGCGCGGGCGCGCGGGCGATCGTGCTGGTGGACGGCGCGACCGCCCCGCCGATGGTGCTGGCCACCGCGGGGGCCAGCGTGGCCGAGGCCGAAGCCCTGACCGGCACCGACACCGGCGACCTGCCGGTCGGCTGGTGGATCTCGCCGGGGGCCGATGGGGTGCACCTGATGGCGCTGGACGTGGCGCCGGCGTCGCACGCCTGGCTGACGTCGGTGGCGGCCCTGGCCGGCGAGGTCCGGGGGCTGGCCCATCGCATGGACCAGACCGCCCAGCGCAACGAGCGGCTGCTGCGGGACAGCCAGTCCCGGCAGAACCTGACCGAACAAACCGCCGGTCTGGGCAGCTGGACATGGACCGTGGCCGACGACCGCCTGGAGCACTCGCGGGAGTTCGCCACCATCCTCGGTCTGGGCCCGAACGACCGGATCGACACCCTGGCCGCGCTGGTGCACCGCTACACGCCCGAGTGGCGCGACGGCATGCGCCAGTGGGTCACCCGCTGCGCGCGGGCGGGCGAGGGGTTTGACGAAGAAATGCAGGTGGGAAGCGACTCGGGCGCGAAGTGGGTGCGGACGGTGGGATCGCCGGTGCGCGACGCCCAAGGGCGGGTGGTGCAGGTGCAGGGCGTGCTGCAGGACATTTCCACGCAAAAGCAGGCCCAGCAGGAGACGCTGCGCCTGGCGATGCGGCTGACCACGACGCTGGCCAGCATCACGGAGGCGTTCGTCACGCTGGACCGCCAGTGCTGCTACACCTACCTGAACCAGGAGAGCGAGCGCCTGTTGCAGAAGTCCACCGGCGAGCTGCTCGGCCTGCCGGTGTGGGACGGGCTGGCCGAGCCGCTGGCGCGCCGGATGCAGCAACACATGGAACGCTCGCTGACGTCCAACCGGCGGGTGGAATTTGAGGAGTACTTCGGTGCGCTGGGCAAGTGGATCGAGGTGCGCGCCTACCCGTTCGCCGAGGGGCTGGCGGTGTACTTCCGCGATGTGACGCAGCGCCGCCGCGCGCAGGAACAGCTCATGCTGCTGGAGACCAGCGTGGCGCGGCTCAACGACATTGTGCTGATCGCCGAGACCGGCGTGGCCGGCGGCGAGGGCGCGCGGATCGTGTTCGTGAACGACGCGTTCGAACACCACACGGGCCTGCTGCGCGCGGACGTGCTGGGCCAGCCGCCGTCGATCCTCAAATCGCTCGATCCGAGCGGCGGCGCCACGCTGCAGAGCCTCAACAACAAGCTGCGCCACCAGTTCAAGGCCCGCACGGAGATGCGGGTGCAGCGGCCTGCCGGTCCCATCATCTGGGTGGAGCTGGAGGTGGTGATGGTGCAGGCGCAGGCCGATCAGATGACGCACTGGGTCGCGGTGGGGCGCGACATCACGCAGCGCAAGAACGCCGAGGACATGATTCGTCACCTCGCCTTCTACGACGCGCTCACCGATCTGCCGAACCGCCAGCTGCTGATGGACCGGCTGCAGCGCGCCGTGTCGGCCAGCGCGCGCACCGGGCAGTTTGGCGCGCTGATGTTCATCGACCTCGACAACTTCAAGATCCTCAACGACACGCTGGGCCACCACATGGGCGACCAGCTGCTGCAGAAAGTGGGGGCGCGGCTGGTCAACAGCGTGCGCAAGACCGACGTCGTGGCACGCCTGGGCGGCGACGAGTTCGTGGTGATGGCGGACGACCTCAGCACCGATCCGCAAGCCGCCGCGCAGAAGTCGCGGGTGCTGGCCGAAAAGGTGCTGCGCACGCTGCGCGAGCCCTTCCTGCTCAACGGCCACCAGCATTTCGCCACCCCCAGCATCGGCGTGGCCACCTTCCAGGGCGAGGCCAGCGACGTGGGCGAACTGCTCAAGCAGGCCGACCTGGCGATGTACCAGGCCAAGTCGCTGGGCCGCAACACGGTGTGTTTCTTCGACCCTGGGCTGCAGGCGGCGGTGAGCGCCAACGCGACCATCAGCCGGGAACTGCGCGAAGCGATCAACGCCGAGCAGTTCGTGCTGCATTACCAGCCGCAGGTGGACCGGGCCGGCGTGATCGCCGGGGTGGAGGCGCTGATCCGGTGGCGCCACCCGCAGCGCGGGCTGGTGCAGCCGGCGGACTTCATCCCGGTGGCCGAGGACACCGGCCTGATCCTGCCGATGGGGCAGTGGGCGATCGAAGAGGCCTGCCGCCAGCTCGCGGCCTGGGCCAAGCGCCCGGACACGGCCCACCTGAGCGTGGCGGTGAACGTCAGCGTGCGGCAGTTCCGCCACCCGGACTTTGTCGACATGGTGATGGCGGCGATCGCCCGCACCGGCATCGGCCCGCAGCGCCTGAAGCTCGAGCTCACCGAAAGCCTGCTGGCTGACCGCATGGAGATCACCATCCAGAAGATGGGCAAGCTCAAGGCGCTGGGCGTCACGCTCGCGCTGGACGATTTCGGCGTCGGCTACTCCTCGCTGTCGGTGCTCAAGCGTCTGCCGCTGGACCAGCTGAAGATCGACAAGGGCTTCGTCGCCGACGTGCTGACCGACCCCAACGACGCCGCCATTTCGCGCGCCATCATCGCGCTGGCGCAGTCGCTGAGCCTGCAGGTGGTGGCCGAGGGCGTGGAGACGATGGAACAGCGCGACTTCCTGGCCTACCAGGGCTGCGACCAGTTCCAGGGCTACCTGTTCTCACGCCCGCTGCCGCTGGCCGAGCTGGAGGCGCTGCTCCAGCGCACGGCCCGCAGTCCGATGATGTGGGTGTGACGCGCGGCCCGCGACTCAGCCGGCCATGAGCGCCACGTTGCCGCCGGCGGCGGTGGTGTTCACCGTCAGCGTGTGCTCCGCGCAGAAACGCGGCAGGTAGTGCGGCCCGCCGGCCTTCGGGCCGGTGCCACTCAGCCCCTCGCCGCCGAACGGCTGCACCCCCACCACCGCGCCGATCATGTTGCGGTTCACGTACACGTTGCCCACGCGGGCCTGCGCGGCCAGCGACAGGGCGCGGCGGTCGATGCGGGTCTGGATGCCCAGGGTCAGGCCGTAGCCCAGCGCGTTGATGCGCTCGATCACGGCCGCCGGATCACCGCTCCAGCGCACGACCTGCAGCACCGGGGCAAACAGCTCGGCGCGCACGTCTTCGATCGCGCCCACCTCGAACACCTGCGGCCGCACCCAGGCGCCCTGCGGCGCCTCGCCGCCCAGGCGTTGCAGATGCGGCGCCACAGCCCGCGCAGCGTCTTCGTCGATCAGCGGGCCCACGTCGGTGGCCCAGTCGGCCGGATCGCCCACCACCAGCGTCGCCACCGCGCCGCGGATCATGGCCAGCACGCTGTCGGCGATGGCCTCGTGCAGGCACAGCAGGCGCAGGGCCGAGCAGCGCTGGCCGGCGCTGCGGAAGGCGCTCTGGACCACCGCGTCCGTGACCTGCTCGGGCAGGGCGCTGCTGTCGACCAGCATGGCGTTGATACCGCCAGTCTCGGCAATCAGCGGCACGATCGGGCCGTCCTTGGCAGCCAGCGCGCGCTGGATGAGCTTGGCGACGGGCGTGGAGCCGGTGAACACCACGCCCGCCACCGCGGGGTGGGCCACCAGCGCGGCCCCCACGGTCTCCCCGGGGCCATGGAGGCATTGCAGTGCATCCACCGGCACGCCCGCGGCGTGCAGCAAGCGCACCGCCTCCACCGCGATGGCGGGGGTCTGTTCCGCCGGCTTGGCCAGGACCGTGTTGCCGGTGACGAGGGCGGCCGCGACCTGTCCGGTGAAGATGGCCAGCGGGAAATTCCACGGGCTGATCGCCACCCAGGCGCCGCGCCCGCCCAGCCGCAGCGTGTTGCGCTCGCCGGTGATGCCCCAGACGCCGGCGGCGTCGCCACCGGGCAGGTCCTGCGGCGCCATCAGGGGCTCGGCCTGCGCGGCGTAGTAGCGCAGAAAGTCGATCGCTTCGCGGACTTCGGCCACCGCGTCACCCCAGGTCTTGTGGGCCTCGGCCACCAGCAGCGCGCACAAGGCCGGCAGGCGGTCCTGCATCGCGTCGGCCGCGCGGCGCAGGCACGCGGCCCGCTCGGCCACGGGCGTGGCGTTCCACGCGCCAAAGGCCACCAGCGCACGGTCCACGGCCGCGGGTACGTCGCTGGCCGGGGTGTCCGGCACCGTGGGCACGCGCACCGCCGTCCACGCCGCGCCCAGCCGCTGCCGGGTGGCCGTCACGGCAAGGTCGAGACCCGCGCTGTTGCGCCGCGACGGCCCCATCAGGGCCTCGGGCAGCGGGAAGGCGGGGCCCGGGTCGGCGTCTTGCGCGCACTGCACCATGGGCGAGGCGAGCAGCGTGTCCAGCCCCACGGATTCGTCGGCCAACTGGTGCACGAAGGACGAATTCGCACCGTTTTCCAGCAGGCGGCGCACGAGGTAGGCGAGCAAGTCCCGGTGCGCGCCGACGGGGGCGTACACCCGGCAGGTGATGGCCGGGTCGCGCAGCACCTCGCGGTACACCCCCTCGCCCATGCCGTGCAGCCGCTGCAACTCAAACGGCACGCCGCGCGCCCGCGCCATCTGCACGATGGCGGCGATGGTGGCGGCGTTGTGCGTGGCGAATTGCGGGTGGATGGCGTCGGCGGCGTCGAGCAGCGCGCGCGCGCAAGCCAGGTAGCTCACGTCGGTGCGGTGCTTGCGGGTGAACACCGGGTAGCCCGGCAGGCCCAGCTCCTGAGCGCGCTTGATCTCCGCGTCCCAGTACGCGCCCTTGACCAGGCGGCACATGAAGCGCAGCCCGTGGCGTCGCGCCACCGCCGCCACCTCGCCGATCAGCTCGACCGCCCGCGTCTGGTAGGCCTGCAGCGCCAGCCCCAGCCCGGTCCAGCCCGGGTGGCGCGCCGCCACCCGCGCCGCCAACGCCTCAAACACCACCAGCGACAACTCGAGACGGTCGACCTCCTCGGCGTCGATGGTGAGGTTCAGGTTGGCCGAGGCCGCGCGCTCGCACAGGCTCCAGACCCGCGGCACCAGTTCGGCCACCACGCGATCCGCGTGCAGGTCCTCGTAGCGCGGGTGCAGGGCGCTGAGCTTGATGGAGATGCCGTCGTTGCTGGCCGGACCGCGCGCCGGGTCGCTCTGCGCGGCGATCGCCTCCAGCGCCTGCGCGTAGCTGGCGAGGTAGCGCGCGGCGTCGGCCTCGGTGCGTGCGCCCTCGCCGAGCATGTCAAAGCTGTGGCGGCGGTTGGGCTGCTGGCGCCTGCCGCGCTCGGCCTCGCGCAGCGCCTCGCCAATGGTTTCGCCGAGCACGAACTGGCGGCCCAGCAGCTGCACGGCGCGCAGCGTGGCGGCCACGACCGTGCGCGCGCCCAGCCGCGCCATCAGCCCCGGCGGCGCGGCCTCGTCGGGCAGAAAGCGTTTGCTCATCGCAATCGCCGCCGACGACAGACGGGCCAGCGCCGCATCGGCCGCGCCGTCGAAGTCCGCCCGGCCGAGCTGGTCGGCGGTCAGCGCGATCGCTGTCTCCGCGTCCGGCACGCGCAACAGCGCCTCGGCCAGCCGCATCAGCGCCAGCCCCTCGGCGCTGCTGATCGGGTACTCCTTGAGCAGGCTCTCCATCGCCCAGAACGGCGGTGGGTTGTCGCGCACGGCGCGCACCCAGGGGGCGGCCATGGCCGCAGCGGCGGGCCCATCAAACGCCTCCCGCAGCGCGTCGAGGCGGGCCGCCAGCACCTCGGCTTCGGGGCGGTACGGGTCGGGCAGTCGGTCGGTGGATCGGGTCATGGTGATCGCCTGGCAAAGGGTCGGTGGATGACGAATGCGCGTAGTTTTTCCGTTTGCAGACCGAATTTCTCACCAATAATCTTCTTGTTGATAGCCAAATATTCACCATGCAGGACCTTGACCGCATCGACCTCCGCATCCTCGACCTGCTGCAGCGCGACGGCCGCCTGAGCAACCTCAAGCTCGCGGAAGGCGTCGGCCTGTCGCCCACGGCCGTGCTGGCGCGCACGCAGCGGCTGCAGCGCGAGGGCTACATCGTGGGGTTCGAAGCGCGGCTGGACCCGCTCAAGCTCGGGCGCGGGATGATGGTGTTCGTCGAGGTGCTGCTGGACCGAACCACGCCCAACGTGTTCGACCAGTTCAAGGCCGCGGTGCAGGTGCGCGACGAGATCATGGAATGCCACATGGTCGCCGGCGGCTTCGACTACCTGCTCAAGACCCGCATGGCCGACATGGCGGCTTACCGGGCGTTTGCCGGACAGGTGCTGTGGCAGCTGCCGGGCGTGCGCGAGACCCGCACCTACGCGGTGATGGAAGAGGTGAAGAACCTCACCCGGCTGCCGCTGTAGGCGCTTCGCCGGGCGCCGGCTTGCGCGGCCGGTGCCCAAACACCGCACGCCCCACACGCACGATGGTCGCGCCCTCGGCGACGGCGGCCTCCAGGTCATCGCTCATGCCCATGGACAGCGTGTCCAGCGGCAGGCCGCGCGCCTGCAGGTCGGCCAGACACTGCGCCGCGCGGCGGAACAGCGCGCGCTGGATGGCCACGTCGGGCGACGGCTCCGGAATGCACATCAGCCCGCGCAGGCGCAGACGCGGCAGCGCCGCCACCGCCTCGGCCAACGCCCCAAGCTCGGCCGGCGCCACGCCCGCCTTGTTCGGTCCGTCGTCCACGTTGACCTGCAGGCACACCTGCAGCGGCGGCAGGTCATCCGGACGCTGCTCGCTCAGACGCTGCGCGATCTTCAGGCGGTCCACGCTGTGCACCCAATCGAAATGCCCGGCCACCAGCCGGGTCTTGTTGCTTTGAAGCGGTCCGATGCAGTGCCACTCGATCGGTGCAGACGACCGTTCGGCGTCGAGCGCGAGGATCTTCTCGACGCCTTCCTGCACGTAGTTTTCGCCGAACGCGCGCTGACCGGCCGCCAAAGCCTGACGAACGGCGTCGGCGTCGAAGGTCTTGGACACCGCGAGCAAGCGCACGGCGTCGGCGGACCGTCCGGCCGCGTCGCACGCCCGCCGCAACCGGGCCTGCACGTCTTGGAGATTGGTTTCAATCGTCGTCATAATCGGTCGCAACACCCCACCAGGCATACCCTTCCCCGGCATGGATATCACCCAACTGCTGGCCTTCAGCGTCAAGAACAAGGCATCGGATCT